>Ga0209257_1000067_pt1 | contig 342468 bp, 280 predicted proteins | sample AraplaCvi_mCL_r2_FD_184277 | JGI IMG/M metagenome (GOLD analysis project Ga0209257, IMG submission 184277) | Arabidopsis root microbial communities from North Carolina, USA - plate scrape MF_Cvi_mCL_r2 (SPAdes) (version 2) | ecosystem: Host-associated > Plants > Roots > Endosphere | place...
CGCTCCTCGGAAAAAACGGGACGGCGCTCAACTCGCTTCGCTCAAACAGGCGCGCCTCTTCGCCCGTTTTTTCCTCCGGTGCTCGGCGAGCTTTACGGCTCCAAAGGTCAAAAGCAAAGATCAAAAGCAACGGCAACGGCAACGGCAATGGAAACAGCGGGGTTCTGTGGGAGCGGCTCTAGGTGGCCTCGGGCCATCAGCCGCGAAGGGGCTTCACAGGGAAGGCCTCTTCGCAGCTGATGGCCCGAGGCCACCTAGAGCCGCTCCCCCAGGGGGGATCGGCATTCTTGCTCAGCGCAGCTCAGCTCAGCTCGGCTCGAGTGAGCCTACGGCGTGGCGCGGCCGTACTGCTCGTCCCAGGTGCGGAAGGCCTGGCGGATGTGTTCCTGCAGCTCCTGGTCGTTCCACGGCTTGGTCAGGAAGCGATAGATCGCGCCGCGGTTGATCGCATCGGTCACCGTGGCCAGATCGGTGTAGCCCGACAGCACCAGGCGGACCGTGTTGGGGTAGAGCATCTTCACCCGTCCCAGGAACTCGGTGCCGCTCATGTCGCTCATGCGCTGGTCGGACAGGATGACCTGCACATCGTTGGTGGCCAGCAGGTCGAAGGCATCGCGCACGTTGCCGGCGATCAGGATGCGATAGCCGTCGCGCCGGAACAGCCGCACCAGCGCCCGCAGCACGTTCTCCTCATCGTCCAGCAGCAGCAGCGTGCGGTCCGGCTTGCTGGCCGCGAACAGCTCAGGGCGCAGGTAGCGCCGGCGCAAGGCCAGGCTGGCCGCGTCGGCCGGCATCGGCTCGCCGAACAGATAGCCCTGGAAGATGTCGCAATCGCCCCGGCGCAGGTAGCCCAGCTGCACGTCGCTCTCCACGCCGTTGGCGATCACCCGCATGTTGAGCTGGTGGCCCATGGCGATGATGGCGCGCACGATAGCCGCCTCGCGCTCGCTGGCCGGGGCGGTCTTGATGAAGCTGCGATCGATCTTGAGCGTATCGACCGGGTAGCGCACCAGCGCATTGAGGCTGGAGTCGCCCATGCCGAAGTTGTCCAGCCCCAGCAGCACGCCCTCCCGGCGCAGCGCGCTCAGGGCGTCGAAGATCGAGGAGACATTGTTGGTCAGCGCGCTCTCGTTGATCTCCAGCAGCAGGCTCTGCGGCGGCACGCCGATGGACTGGATCAGCGCCAGCACCTCGTCGACGAACTCCGGCCGCAGCAGCTGCAGGGTGGAGACGTTGACCGCCATGAAGAAGTCGTCGAAACCCTGGTCGCGCCAGGCCCGGCACTGGCGCAGCGCGGTTTCCAGTACCCAGGTGCCGATCTGCACCACCACGCCCAGGCGCTCGGCAGTGGGCATGAAACGCTCGGGCACCATCAGCCCCAGGCCCGGCGAGTGCCAGCGCAGCAGCGCTTCCATGCCGATGATGCGCCCGTCGCGGGCGTTGACCTCCGGCTGGTAGCGCAGGCGCAGCTCGCCGTTGGGCAGGGCGTCGATGATCTGGCGCGAGATCGCGCTCTCGCTGTGCGCGCGGTCGCTGGACTGGCCGCTGTAGAACTGGATGCGGTCCGGGCTGTTGGTCAGCAGCCGGGTGGAAAGCTCGGCGAAGTCCAGCAGGGTGGTGGCATCGGGCGTGTGTTCCGGGCACAGGCTCACCCCGGCCTTGGCGTTGAGGAACAGCGTGTACGGCAGCACCGTCAGCGGCAATTCGACCTCATCGCACAGCGCCTCGGCGATCTGCTCGGGCGGCACGGTCATGTCCGAGCGCTCGATGGCCAGGATGAACTGCTCCACGCTGTGCCGCCACACCCGGCCCCTGCCCTCGACGAAGCGGGTCAGGCGCTGGGCCAGCTGCAGCAGCGCCTGGCCGCTGACGTCCAGGCCCATGGTCTCGCCCACCGACTCGAAGTGGTCCAGCTCCAGGTGCAGCAGCATCAGCGGCATCTGCCCGCTGCGTGCGCGCTCCACCATGGCCCGCAGGTCCTCGCTTTCCGCACCGAGGCGGCCGACGTCGGTGGAAAGGGTAGGGTCAGGCACTAATCGCCACATCAGGCAAGCTCCGCGGTCTGCGCGGTGTAGGGAAGATGCAGCAGGATACGCGTCCCGCCGCCGGGGCTGGATTCGATGGCCAGGCGGCCACCGGCGGTCTGCGCCCGCTCGCGCATCATCACCAGCCCCAGCCCGCGCGCGGCCTGGGGCTCGAAGCCGCGACCATCGTCGTGCACGCTCAGCTCCAGTTCCTCGGCCGGCGCGTCATGGCGCAGGCGCAGGTGCACGCGCTGGGCGGCGGCGTGGCGCAGTACGTTGGTCAGCGCCTCCTGGGCGATGCGGAAGCAGGCCTGCTCGATCTCCGGGGCCGGCCGCCGCGGCAGCGCGTCGATGTCCAGCTCCAGGCCGATCGCGCTGTTGCGCAGACGCATGCCGGCGTGCCCGCGCAGGGCCGCTTCCAGGCCCAGCGCATCCAGCTGCGGCGGACGCAGCAGGGTGGAAAGGTTGCGCAGCTTGTCCAGCGTGGCATCGGCGATGCCGATGATCTCGGCCAGGTCGGCCAGGCGCTGGGCCGCATCGCTGTCTTCCTCCAGCGCGGCATGGGCGGACATCTTGATCGCGGTGATGGACTGGCCGATGTCGTCGTGCAGGTCGCGCGAGATCGCACGGCGCTCTTCTTCCTGCAGCGTGAACAAGCGGCGCGCCACCGCCTGCAGTTCCTGGTTGCTGGTGGCCAGCGCATCGCGGATGCGCTCGGGCTCGCTGACATCGCGCATCACCACCAGCATGGCGTCCTGGCCGCCGTAGCGCGCCGGGCTGACCGCCAGGGCGGCGCTGAAGCGGCTGCCGTCGCGCCGCTGCATGCGCGGGGCCGCCTGCACGCCGGGCTCCTGGTCGGGCTGGGCCAGCAGCCGGCGCACGTGCGCCAGGTCCTCGGCGGCCACCATGTCCGTCAGCGCGGTGCCCATCAGCGCCTCGCTGTCGTAACCAAACTGGGCGGCGCAGGCGGGGTTGCAGAAGAACACGCGCTCGCCGGAGAGGATCATCACCGCATCGGGCAGGATGCGCATCAGCTCGCGGAACTGCTGCTCGCGCTCGCGCAGCAGGCGGCGGGCCTGTTCCTCCTCGGTCACGTCCTGCGCCGTGCCGCGCAGGCGCAGGTGCAAGTCCGCATCGCGACCGACCTGGGCGCGCAGGCGCACCAGGCGCTCGCCGCCATCGCCGCCATCGCCGGCGCGCAGCGGGACCAGCAGGTCGATCTCGCGCAGGTCGCCGGCCGCAGCCTCGGACAAGACCCGGTCCAATCGGGCCTGGCTGTCGGCGTCGGCCGTGACCAGCACGTCGCGGTAATGGGCGCGCGCGTCCAGGCGCGGGCCCCCCAGCAGCTGTTGGAATTGCTGGCTGAAGTTGCAGCGGCCGTTGCTCAGGTCGATTTCCCAGCCGCACAGGCGCGCGATCCGGTGCGCTTCCTGCAGCCGCCCCAGCGCGTTCTCGCGCGCGCGCTGGGCTTCCAGCTCCGCCGTGCGGTCCATGGCGATGACCAGCCGGGCGCTGCGCTCGCCGTAGCGCACCAGCGAGGCGTGCATCTCCACGTCGCGGATCGCCCCGGAGCTGGTGCGCAAGCGCCCCAGCGACACCATGACCTTGCCCGGCTCCTGGCGGATGGCGGCCACATGCTCATGCAGGCCGGCCATGTCCTCGGGCACGGCCAGCAGATCCAGGGTCTTGCCCTGCAGTTCTCCGCGCGACCAGCCCAGCAAGCGGGTCGCGGCCGCGTTGGTGTCGATGATCCGCAGGCTGTCCAGGTCGTACAACAGCAGCGGGCTCGGGTTGGATTCGAACATCTGCCGGTACTGGGCCTCGGAGGCCTGCAGCTGCGCCTGCGAGCCCAGCAGGCGCTGGGCCAGCGGTCGCAGCAGCACGTACAGCAGCACCGCCGTGGCCGCCACGTAGGCCGCGCCCTTGAAGGTCTGCACCTGGGTGATCAGTGCCGGGTCGTGCAGCAGCGCCTGCACCGCGCGGTCGCTGAAGACGATCCAGGCCAGGCCCGCCAGCAGGTAGAGCACCGGGATCTTCCACAGCATCGACCGCACCTGCCGAGCCCGATGGGCCGCGTCGAGGTGGGCCGAGGGCAGATCCTTGACCGCAGGGGGGTGTTCCATGCGCAGGCGGCACTTGGGATGTGATGGCGTTCAGGATAACAGCCGGCACGGTAGTTACCGACTCAACTTCCGCCGCCCCGCGCCGTTAGTGCTTGGGTATTGACCCGCATTCGTCGCGGGGAGGGAGCGGACGTTGGACCGAGGGATCATCGCGAGCCTGCTGCAGCATCCGCTGCCCAGCGCGGTGCTGGTATTGGATCCGGACGGCGAACCGCTGGCCGGCAATGCCGTGGCGCATGCCCTGGGGCTGATGGAAGCCGTGCGCGCCTACGCCACGGTGCTGGCCGACCAGCGCGTGCTGCTCACGCGCCCCGATGCCGACGAGGTCGCTTGCACCCTGCCCGGCCCGGCAGGGCGCCTGGATGGCGTGCTGCGCACGGTGGTCGGGCGCGATGGCGAACTGCTGGCCTACACCCTGACCGTGCCCGAGCCGGACGGCGCCAGCCGCTGGCAGGTGGCCCTGGACAGCGCCGGCCACGGGCTGTGGGACTGGGACCTGCCGAGCAATGCGCTGTATCGCTCGGAAAACTGGCGCGCCATGCTCGGCTACCCGGCCGACGAGCCCAACGGCCGCGGCCTGGACAATATTCTTTCCCTGGTGCATCCAGACGACATCGAGCACGTGCGCGAAAGCGTGCGCGCCCACCTGTCCGGGGACAGTGAGGTCTATCGCTGCGAGCACCGCGTGCGCGGCCACGATGGCGGCTGGCACTGGGTGCGCGACAGCGGCCGGGTGGTGGCGCGCACGCCCGACGGACGCCCCTTGCGCATGGTCGGCACGCATACCGACATCAGCGAGCAGAAGCAGCTGGAGCGGCACCTGACCGAGCAGCGCACCCTGTTGCGCGAGACCCAGCGCATCGCCGGCATGGCCAGCTGGGTGTGGGACCCGGAGAGCGACGCCAGCTGGTGGTCCGAGGAGCTGCACGACATGGCCGGCGTGCCCGGCGAGCAGGCGCCCCCTGGCAAGCGCTGGGCGCAGGCGCTGACCGCGGCCTCGCGCGGCGTGCTGCGGCGGGCGTGGCGCCGGATGAAGCGCACCGGCGAGAACACCCATTTCGACCTGGAGGCGGTCAGGGCCGATGGCTCGCCCCTGCACCTGCGGGTCTGGGCCAAGGCCGAGCCCGACGACATCGGCGGCATTGGCCGCGTCCTGGGCAAGGTGCAGGACGTGACCGAGGAGCGTCGCACCGGCGCATTGATCCGCTGGCGCACCGAACTGCTCAACCGGGTCTCTGCGCTGGGCGGCATCGGTGGTTGCGAGATCGACGTGGTCAGCCGCCGCGTGCAGTGGACCGAGGAATGCCAGCGCCTGCACGGCCTGGACGATGGCGCCACCAGCCTGGACCAGGCGCTGGCCCTGTACACGCACGATTCGCGCGAGTCCTTCGAGGCGGCGCTGGCGCGCCTGACCGAGGGCGGCCCGGCCGAGCGCCTGGGCATGTGCTTCTACCAGCCCAGCGGCAAGCGCATCTGGGTGGACGTCCAGGTGGACCTGGACCTGCGCGAGGGCATGCCGCCGCGTTTCGTGGCGCTGTTCCGCGACATCACCCGCGAGCGCGAGACCCACGAGCGCATCGAGCTGCTGTCGCACTACGACCTGCTGACCGGGCTGCCCAACCGCTTCCTGATGCGGGCCCAGGTCGAGGAGGCCATCACCACCGCGCTCGATGCCGATGCATCGCTGGCGCTGCTGGTGATCGACCTCAACGGCTTCAAGGGCATCAACGATTCCTTCGGCCATGCCGCCGGCGACATCCTGCTCAAGGCCGCAGCCGGGCGGGTGCACCGCTGCCTGCAGTCCAGCCATCTGCTGGGCCGCCTGGGCGGGGACGAGTTCCTCGTGGTGCTGCCGCACCCGGCCTCGCAGGAGCTGGCCGCCAGCGTGGCCGGGCAGCTCATTTCCGCCCTGGTCGAGCCGCTGCAACTGGGCAACGACCTGCTCAAGATCGGCGCCAGCATCGGCATCTCCCTGCTCAGCCCGGAGCTGAAGGACTTCGACGCGCTGCTGCGTGCCGGCTACGCGGCGGTCTACGCCGCCCGCGAGAAAGGCGGCAACACCTATCAGTTCCATACCCAGGAAGTGGTGCGCACCACCCGCCGCCGGCTGGAGCTGGAACAGGCGCTGCGCGGTGCGGTGGAGCGGGAGGAATTCAGCCTGGTCTACCAGCCGGTCGTGGCCAGCAAGGGCGACCACCCGCCGGGCATCGAGGCCCTGCTGCGCTGGCATCGTCCCGGCATCGGCTATTGCAGCCCGGTGGATTTCATCCCGGTGGCCGAAAGCTGCGGGGAGATCGTGCGCATCGGCGACTGGGTGCTGACCGAGGCCTGCCGCCAGGCCGTGGCCTGGGAGAAGGCCGGCCTGTCCTTCAGCCGTATCTCGGTCAACATCTCCGCCGTGCAGCTGCGCGACCCGGGCTTTGCCGAACGCGTGGTCGCGCTGTGCAAGCGGGCCGGCTGGACACCCCAGCGCCTGGAGCTGGAGCTGACCGAGTCGGTGCTGATCCTGGAAAGCGATGCCCTGCGCAACTGCTTCCAGACCCTGGAAGCGCACGGCGTGCTGCTGGCCATCGACGACTTCGGCACCGGCTTCTCCAACCTGCGCTACCTCAACCGCTTCCCCGTGCAGCGCCTGAAGATCGATCGCAGCTTCGTCAGCGACATGCTCACCGACCGCAACACCAGCGAGGTGACCCAGGCCATCATCCACCTGGGCCACGCCCTGGGCATGCGCGTGGTGGCCGAAGGCGCCGAACAGCCCGAGCACTGCGCCTGGCTGCACGAGCAGGGCTGCGACGAAGTCCAGGGTTACTACTACACCCGCCCGCTGCCGCCGCGCGAAATGGCGCAGTGGCTGCGCAACGAGCGGGCATAGGCGGCGCCCCCGGTCGTCGGTCGTCAGCTCGGCCCGTCTCGCAGTTTTGCTGTCATTGACAGCGCGCCCTGCCACAACGAAGAATCCCGCCACTCTCGCGTCGCCGAGCGCTCACCCTTGGACCCGACCTCAATCGCGCGCGTTTTCAGGGCTTTGATCCTCATCGCGATGTGCCTTCTCGTGGCGACGCTGTTCATTCCGTTCGACCGTCCATTCGAAGTCGACATACGGCTCGACGCGCCACCTCCGCTTTGGCTGGCCACCTCGGCTGGGATGCTGTTGGCCACGCTGCTGATGCCTCTGGCCGCAATCGGACTTTTTCTGTTCCGCAGATGGGGGCGACGGCTTGGAGCCTTCGTGTTTGTCCTGGGCGCACTGCTGGTCTGGCCGATCTCGCGCTCGCCGATGGTGGAGAGCATGGGCACCCGACTATGGCTGTGCTGGGCCGTCGTCGCCTTGGCATGGCTGGCGACCATGTTGCTCTCATATTTTCCAGCACTGTCCGCGAGATTCGAGCCTCAGCGGGCGCCTCACGCGTGATCCGATCCGTGCAGTCTCCGCCGGTACATCGTCGGGTCAAGACACAACCAACGCACGAAGGCGCGCGCCATGCATCGAGGGTGCAAACTCAGGACCGCTGTCTGACCCAGGACCGACGCAGGCCAAGGGGCGAGGGTGCATGACCACGCTCATCGTGCTCCCGGGCCTGGATGGCACCGGTACGTTGCATGCGGAGTTCGTGGACCACGTTGGCGCGGTGTTCGACTCGGTGCGGGTGTTGGCCTATCCGACCGATGCGTTTCTCGATTACCCAGCCCTGGAGCGACTGGTCAGGGATGCGCTGCCCAAGTCCGACGCCTTCGTGCTGCTGGGTGAGTCCTTCTCCGGGCCCGTGGCGCTGTCCATTGCCGCCGCGCCGCCGTCGAACATGATCGGGCTGGTCCTGTCCACCACCTTCAGCCGCTCGCCGGTCCCGCTCTCATCGCCGCTTGCGGCGCTGATGCGCTTCGCACCGGTGCGGCACGTGCCCACCGGCCTGTTGTCGCCGTTGTTGCTGGGGCGATGGCAGACGCCTGCCTTGAGACGCGCTCTGAAGCGGGCATTGTCCACCGTCAGCCTTGATGTGCTCCGACGCAGGGCGTCGGCGGCGATGCGCATCGACGTCACTCCCGTGCTCGGCAGGATCCAGGTGCCCGTGCTGTCCCTGCAGGCGCGGCAGGATCGCCTGCTTGCCGCTTCAGCGGCGCAGGTCCTCGCATCGGCGATTCCCCATCTGCAAGCCAGATCGATCGATGGGCCTCACCTCCTGCTGCAGGCCGCGCCGCGCGCCTGCGCGCAGTCCATTGCCAATTTCATGAAGCGCGCTTACCTGGTCCCACCCAATAGCACTGGAACGAGATAGGCCTGAGGTGATTGAGCATTTCGGGCCTGCTCGAGGTGGGCCCGGGCCGTCGGCAGCGATGAGGCGTGCCCTTGGCAGCGGGATCGCTGCGGTTGCCTGCAGCGTCCGAGCGCAGTGGTAACCAGGACGAGAGCGAGCAATGAATCTTCGGTGTCCAACCGCGTAGGACGCCTTCGCACTGGGCGCGGGTCGGCCCCGCCAGTCCAATGCGAGGCATCACTCCGCCAGGCTCAACCCATCCACCGCCAGGTCCCAGTCGATGTAGGAGGCGACCGGGTCGATCGCCGCTGCGGGTTTGCGGGCCGGCTTGGCCGCGCGCAGCTGGGCCAGTTCGTCCAAGGCCAGGGTTTCCAGGCCGCGCAGGGCCACCGGGTGGGCCAGGGCTTCGTCGCTGAAGGAGGCGGCCTCGGCGCGCGTCGCGTAGACGCGCGGCTCGGCCCGACCGATGTCATGTCGGAGCGCGTCGTCCGGATCTGCGGCGAAATCGTTCATGACGTTGGGCCGGATGGGGGCGGGCGAAACGACAAGGCGCCGTTGCGGTGTGAACCGTACGGCGCCTGGGGGCCGGTCTGCAAGACCGGCATGGATCAGAACAACTCGACGGTGCCGGCGCCCATGGTTTCCTGCGCCACCGGCTTGTGCGGCGGACGCTCCCATTCGCTGCGCATGTCGCGCACGCGCTGGCCCAGGTGCTGCAGGGTGCGCAGCACTTCCACGTCCTGCGCGCCGGAGCGACCCATCAGTTCCTGCAGCGAGCTGGCCTCGCGGTTGATCGCGGTCAGGCGGTCCAGATGGGTATGCACGCCGCCCAGCGCCTGGGTGGTGATGTCCTCGAACTGCAGGGCACGCACCGCCTCGGCCACGCTGCCGTCGATGGCGCGGGCGCATTCGGAGATTTCGCGGATGCCTTCGCCCAGGGAGGCGTTGATGGCGGCCACGTTGTCCAGCATGGTCGCCGCCTCGTGACGGGCCTCGCGGGAGCGGTCCAGGTCGCGGGAGGCCATGTTCGACACGGTCTCGCGGACCTTGGCGATGGCGTCCTTGGAGCTGTGGGCCAGCTTGCGGATCTGCTCGTTGAAGGTGGTGGAGCGCTCGGACAGGTTGCGCACCTCGTCGGCCACCACCGCGAAGCCGCGGCCGGCCTCGCCAGCGCGGGCCGCTTCGATGGCCGCGTTCAGCGCCAGCAGGTTGGTCTGGTCGGCGATGGACTTGACGTCTTCCAGCAGCGAGAAGATGCCGTCCAGGTGCTCGGCCATCTGGTCGATCTGGCCGACCGTGGCGGTGGACTGGCCGGAGACCTGCTCCAGCGCCTCCACCAGCTGCTCCATGCGATGGCTGGCATGCTGGGCGAAGCGGGCGAAGTCCACGCCGTTGCCGCCATGGTCGCCGGTGCGGTCGACGATACGGGCCACGGCCTGGCTCTGCTGGCGCGAGCGCTGGTTCATCGCCGAGAAGCTGCTGCCCAGGCCGGACACGGCCTGGCGGATCAGTTCGCGGGCGCGCTCGATTTCCGAGCGGGAGCCCTCGATTTCGTTGCCGAGGAACTTGCGCAGCTCGGTGAGCAGCTGGTCCTGCTCGCGCAGGATGCGGGCCTGCTCGGCGCTGGGCTGGCTGGCGGCCCCGGAGCGCAAGGCGGCCCAGGCCCCGAACCCGAGCCAGCTCAAGGTCATCGTGGTCAGGATGGCGTAACGGACAGGCGCGGGCCAACCAAAGCCTTCGGCGATGGGGAGCAGGAGGGTCAGGACCAACGGGGCGGTCATATGGATCAGGACGCGGGAGTTCATGGAGGCTCTCGACAGGTTCACGGTTGCTTTATCGGCGCTGGGGGGCCCGGCTTTAGCCCGGGGTTGCGATCCGTTTTTGCGCGTGCCCGGCGAGTGCGGCCGGAAAACTGGGCTTCTGTTCCGCTTTGGGGCCGCCACGGTTGCCGGGATCGCCTTGGAGGCAGTCCGGCGCTCGGGTTCCTTCCTCTGTGCGGGAAGCGACGGTGGATGAAGAAGCGTCATCCACCCTAGGGCGTAGGGTGGACAACGCGAAGCTTGTCCACCACGGCGGCCGAGGTTTGCAGGCCGCTATGCGCACGTCGACCGTTCCGTGGCGACGGTGGATGGAAGAGCGTCATCCACCCTACGAGCCTGTGAGGGAAAGCGACGGTGGATGAAAAAGCGTCATCCACCCTACGGCGTAGGGTGGACAACGCGAAGCTTGTCCACCAAGACGACCGAGGTGGCACAGGCTGGCACGCCGCGACCCGCGCGCTGACCGTGTCACGGCGACGGTGGATGGAAGAGCGTCATCCGCCCTACGCGCCTGGCATCCCGCCATCCCCGTCGTGGAGACCGACACGAAAAACCCCCGCCGGCAGCGCCGACGGGGGCCCAGGTCACGCGTCGCCGCGGCTCAGCGGACCACGGTCTGGAAGCTGGCCGTGTTGTTGCCCAGGTCGGCCTCGGACGAGCCGGTCTGGGTGCTGGCCTTGACCTCGATCACGCCCGAGGCCGGGGTCGGACGCGCCGGCACCCGCAGGCGGAACACCGCCTGGCGGCCGGCCTCCAGCGGCAGCAGGGCCGTGCATCGGTAGCTGGTGGCGCGCAGCGAGCCACGCGGCAGGCACACCCAGCCCAGCGGCGGCACCACCGCCGTCAGCAGGGTCATGGTGTTGCCGCTGAACTCCACCGTCGGCCGCGCCGCACGCACGTTGCCGATGTTGCGCAGCGTGGCGGTGTAGTCGGCCGAGAACGTCCGCCGGCTGATGCTGGCATCGCCGGACAGCGCGATGGCCAGGTCGGCCACGTTGGCGGCCTGCACGGCGATGCTGGCGGCCGCCGCGTCATTGGTGGCGTCGGGGTCGAAGCTCTGCGTGCTGGGCGCCACCGACAGCGTGGCCTGTCCCCCCGCCTGTGCGGCCAGCGAGGTGGCGCGCACGGCGAAGGATGCGCTGTCCTGCACCGCCAGCGAGGTCGTGGTACAGGCCACCGAGGTGTTGCCGTTGGCGACCTGGGCCGTATCGCAGCTCCAGCCGGCCGGCGCGGTGACCGCCATGTCCGGCAGCGCCGCGTTCAGCGCGAACCCCACGCCCGGGAACTCGGCCGCCTCCGGTCCCAGGTTGGTCAGCTGCGCGGTGTACTGCAGCGGGGCGCCGGCGCGCACCGACTGCACGCTCGCCGCCGCGCTCACCGCCAGGTCGGCGCGGTGGCGGAACTCGAAGTACGCCACCACCGGGTCGTGGTCGGACAGGCGCGAGGGGCTGGTCGCATCGTTGCGCGCCACTTCCGGGAAGTCGGCGTTGACGCGCGCGTGGTCCAGGCCAAACGAGGTGGCCGCCAGCAGCAGCGCCTCGTTGCCCAGCACGTGGTCCAGGGTCTGCGCGTTGCCGCCGAAGACGAAGGAGTACTGCTGGCCCGGCTCCTCCAGCGTGCCCAGGTTGACCAGGTCCGGATCGACCAGGTCGATGCCATCGCCGGCCACCACGGTCTGCGCATCCGGGGTAGGCGTGCCGGTGACCACGTTCATCGCATCGACGTAGCCATCGTTGAACTGGAACGCGTTGAAGTCGCCCAGCACGGCGATGCGACGCTCCGGGTCGGCCTGCTGCATCTGCTGGATCAGCCCGGCCAGGTACTCGGCCTGCTTCTGGCGCTTGGCGCGCACCCGCTCGCCGGCCGCATCGTCGCTCTCGGCCCCGTTGAGCGAGCGCTGGTGCACGGCGATCACGGTGATGGGGAAGCTGCGGCCATCGGCGTAGTGCACCGTGGCGTCCAGCGCCAGCGGCGGGCGGTCGTTGAGCAGGCTGCTCTGGCCGTCGGGCTGGACCCAGGTGGCGTCCTTGCCGTGCTGGGTCACCGCGCCCACTTCCACGCGGGCCACCGCGCCGGTCACCGCCGCGGTCTTGGCCAGGAAGCCCACGTCGATCCCGCCGACGTCGTTGCCTTCCTCCAGATGGGCCACGTACTGCGGGTCGCTGGCCCCGGCCGCCACCGCATCGGCGTTGATGCGCGCGGCCAGGGTCTGCAGCACCGACAGGTTCTCCACCTCCACCGTGGCCAGGATGTCAGGCAGGTGCAGGTAGTCGCGCACGGTCAGCGAGGCCTTGGCCAGGCGCCGCTCGAACGCGGCGGCGGTCAGCACCGGCTCGCCGATGGCCGGGTCGTTGGTGGTGTCGAAGAAGCGCTCCAGGTTGTAGCCGGCCACGGTGAACTCATCGCTGGTCGGCAGGCGCGCGGCCTGTGGCAGCTGGCCCGGGGTGACCTGGATGGCCACGGCCGGATCGCGGTGCAGGGTGTAGCGGCGGAAGCCGTAGTCCAGCGGACCGGTATAGCCGGTGATCACCGCGCCCACCGACAGGTCCAGCGTGTAGGCGGCGCCACCCAGGCTGTCGCTGTCCAGGGTGAACAGCTCCGGATTGGCGTCCCACTGCGGGATCGGCGGCATGCTGCTGCCGCTCGGGGCTGGCGTCGGCGCCTCGATTCCCGGCTCGCGGAACGGACGGGCCACGCCGGTGACCACCGCCTGCAGGATGCCGTTGCTGGTGCCGGTGGCGCTGGTCTCGTTGGTGTTGCCGCCGGTGGGCGCGACCACGGTCAGGCTGGCCGCGGTGACGCGCATGCCTTCCAGGCGCTCGAGCTGCTCCAGCCCGCCGCTGGCCGAGGGGAAGTCCGGCGTCAGCGCGATTGGTGCCGGCAGGGCGTTGCCGGTAGACAGCAGCGACACCGTCGGCGCACCGCCGATCTCGGTCAGCGGCAGCTGGTAGGGATCGGTACTGGGCACGTACTCCAGCACCGTGCCGCTCACGCGCACCTCGTTGCCCACCGCCACAGCGGCCGGCGGGGCGCTGCCGGTATAGACGTAGATGCCCTCGGAGGTGGCCGGATCTGCGTCGGCATCGGCATCGCGCGCCTGCAGGAAGAAGCCGGCGCTCTTGACCCCGGTGACGATGCCGGTCGTATAGACCAGCGCCCCCTCCATCGGCGAGCGGCTGCCGTTGCCCTGGATGGCGTGGATCGCGGTCAGGCTGACGTCGTCGTTAACGATGGTGCCCTGCACCTGCTGCCGGCCCAGCACCGCCCCGGCGGCATTGGACAGCCGCAGGAAGAAGGTCTCATCGGCCTCGGTCACGGCATCGTCGATGACCTGCACCGACACGGTGGCACTGGCCTGGCCCGCGGCGATGCGCAGCGTGCCCGACGCGGCGGTGTAGTCGCTGCCGGCGGTGGCCGTGCCATCGGCGGTGGTCCAGTCGACCTGGACGCCACCGGCCGCGGCCGGCTGGTTCAGGGTGAAGGTGAAGACGAAGGCGCCGCTGGCCTCGTCCTGGCTGATGTCGGCGGCGGTCAGCACCGCCTGGCCGGCCGCGCCGCAGATGTTGGCCGCGCTGGCGCTGTTGCGCGGGGCCGGGGTGCCGGTGGCGAAGTCGGCGGCGTTGTTGTTGGTGTCGGTGCAACCGGCATCGGCGCGCAGGGCGGCGGTGGCGTTGCTCAGGTTGGGCGTGGGCGCAGAACCTTCGGCGCAGCTGGCGGTGCTGCCGAAGCCGACGAAATCCACATTGCCGGTGGGGCAGGCGCCACTGAGCGCGGCGCCGTTGGCCACCAGCGCGACCTTGCCGGCGGTGCCGGACATGGCGATGGTGCCGGTGGCGTCCGGATCGGGCAGGGCGGGCGCGGCCGCATTGCTGCCATCGGCCTGCTTGACTAGGTAGTAGCCGCCGGCCGGGATGCTGCCGCTCAGTTCGGTGCGCTGCCAGCTGGTGCCGGTGGCGCTGGCGTACTGCACGGTCCAGCCGGCCAGGCTGACCTCCTGGACCGAGGTGTTGTGCAGCTCGATGAAATCGCTGCGCAGCGGCGCGCCGCTGTTGCCGCCGCCGCCGTAGACCTGGCTGATGACGACCTGTGCCGGCGCGGCCTGGATGGCGCACACCGCCACTGCAAGCGCCAGCAGGCGCTTCGTTCCGTGCTTCATATGACGCTCCTTCGGGGGAATGGCCGCCCCTTGCGTCCCCTGGCGGCCTGGCTGGATTGTGGCGCGATCCTGGGTTTTGTCCATGACAGGCCGGTGACGCCGGGTACCATGGCCGCCCCTTCCGGGCATTCCAAGCAGGTCGATGAGCATCCAGGACAACCAGCGGCCGCTGGAAGCGGGCATCCATACCGACCTGGCCGGTCGCACCACCTACGGCGGCTACCTGCGGCTGGACCTGTTGCTGCAGGCGCAGCAGCCCCTGTCCGCGCCGGCGCATCACGACGAGATGCTGTTCATCGTCCAGCACCAGGTGTCCGAGCTGTGGATGAAGCTGATGAGCCACGAGCTGGCCGCGGCAATCGGCCACCTGGGGCGCAACGAGGTCTGGCAGACGCGCAAGGTGCTGGCCCGGGCCAAGCAGGTGCTGCGCCAGCTGACCGAGCAGTGGTCGGTGCTGGAGACCCTGACCCCTTCCGAGTACATGGGGTTTCGCGACATCCTGGGCCCGTCCTCGGGCTTCCAGTCGCTGCAGTACCGGCAGATCGAGTTCGTGCTGGGCAACAAGAACGCCTCGATACTCAAGGTGTTCTCGCACGACCCGGCCGGGCAGGACACCCTGCGCGCGGCCCTGGCCGCTCCCAGCCTGTACGAGGTGTTCCTGGCCTATCTCTCGCGCTTTGGCCATGCCATCCCGCCGCATCACCTGGCGCGCGACTGGTCCCAGCCGCACGTGTCCGACCCGGCGCTGGTGCCGGTGTTCGGCCGCATCTACGAGGACACGTCCCGCTTCTGGCGCGAGTACGAGCTGTGCGAGGACCTGGTGGATTTCGAGAGCCAGTTCCAGCTGTGGCGCTTCCGCCACATGCGCACGGTGATGCGGGTGATCGGCTTCAAGCGCGGCACTGGCGGCTCTTCGGGCGTGGGTTTCCTCAAGCAAGCGCTGGAGCTGACCTTCTTCCCGGAGCTGTTCGAGGTGCGCACCACCATCGGTCTGGGTTCGCCGACCACGCCGCCGGCAGGTGCGTGAATCGCAGTGCAGCATTTGCCTGAATAGGCGTGCGCGGGTCCCGGCACTTCAAGCACTTGATTTTACGAAGATTTGACGCCGCGCGCCGCCGTCGGTGATCCTCCCCGGTCCGCCGCCGGGGGCGTTCCCACGCCCCCTGCCACGTCATTCGCTTTCACAGGGGAAACTCTGCATGTCGCTTGAGGCCAAGTCGCCGACCCTCGAACCCGTACCGCCCGTCACGCCCGGCGATCCGCCCGTGTTCGGCAACCTGATGGGCCATCCGCGCCCCTTGTGGATGCTGTTCATGACCGAATTCTGGGAGCGCTTCGCCTTCTACGGCATCCGCTGGGCGCTGGTGCTCTACATCGTGGCGCAGTTCCATGGCGGCGATGCGTCAGGCCAGGCCGATGCCAGCCGCACCTACGGCGCCTACCTGGCGCTGGTGTACGCGGCGGCGATCTTCGGCGGCTATGTCGCCGACCGGGTGATCGGCTACCAGCGCTCGATCCTGGTCGGCGCCATCGTCATGGCGACCGGTCTGTTCCTGATCTCCGTCCCCAACCCGCAGGTGTTCCAGCTGGGCCTGGCGACGATCATCGTCGGCAATGGCCTGTTCAAGCCGAACATTTCCACCATGGTCGGCAAGCTCTACGGCCTGAAGGACGAGCGCCGCGATTCGGGCTTCACCATCTTCTACATGGGCATCAACATCGGCGCGATGATCGCCCCGGTACTGACCCAGTTCCTGGCCGAGCGGGTCTTCGGCACCGAGGCCATGCCCTCCTACAAGATGGTGTTCATCGCCTCGGGCGTCGGCATGCTGGTCAGCCTGGTGTGGTTCTACATCGGTCGCGCGGGCTTGCAGGGGATCGGCGCACCGCCGGCGGGCGGAGAGGGCATGGGCCGGGTCGGCCTGGTCCTGGTCGGCTGCGTGGTGTCGGTGCCGGTGATGTACTTCCTGCTGGCCATGGGCGCCAACGCGCTGGCCTGGGTGCTGGGCGTGATGTTCGTCATCCTGTCGATCCTGCTGCTGGCCGAAGGCATCCGCGAAGGCCAGGTGCAGCGCGACCGGGTGATCGCCATGCTGATCATCTTCGCCTTCAACGTGCTGTTCTGGTGCTTCTTCGAACAGGCAGGCAGTTCCTTCACCTTCCTGGCCGACAACATCGTCAACCGCCAGTTCGGCGACTGGACCTTCCCCACCGCCTGGTTCCAGTCGGTCAATTCGGTGGCCATCATCACCCTGGCGCCGCTGATCGCCTGGCTGTGGGTCAAGCTGGGCAGGGCCAATCCGTCGATCCCGCGCAAGTTCGGTCTGGGGCTGCTGTTCAACGGCTTCGCCTTCGCGCTGCTGTGGTTCGCCCTGTCCAGCCTGGTCAGCGACAGCGGCAAGATTCCGTTCTGGACCTTGTTCATGGTCTACGTCATCCAGTCGGTGGGCGAGCTGTGCCTGTCGCCGATCGGCCTGTCGATGGTCACCAAGCTGGCGCCGGTGCGTCTGGTCGGCTTCGGCATGGGCGGCTGGTTCCTGTCCACCGGCATCGGCAACAACCTGTCCGGCATCTTCGCCGGCCTGGTCAGCGGCGAAGGCGGCATGACCCCCGAGTCGGCCCAGCATGCCTACACCATGGGCTTCTGGATCCTGGCCGGCTTCGGCGTGCTGCTGTTCCTGATCGCGCCGCTGGTCAACAAGCTGATGCACGGGGTGAAGTGATCCACCGCGGCGCCCGGGCATCGTCCGGGGCGCTGTCCATGGCCGGCAAACGAAAACGCGGCCTCATGGGCCGCGTTTTTTTTGTGGACGTGCCGCGCGCCTGGCCTCAGAACCGGGGTGGCGCTGCCGCCGGGCGCGGGCTCTCGGCGTGGGACATGTCGGCGATCTTCTGGGTCATGGTGTTCATGCCCGGCCCGGCCAGCTTGGTCAGCAGCTGGTCCAACTGCTCGCGTTCGGCCTGGTCCAGGGGCGAGAGCAGCTCCTGCTCGCAGGACAACACCATCGGCGCGATCTCATCGTGCACCGCCAGGCCGGCCGGCGACAGCGCCAGCACCGATCGGCGGCGGTCGTCGCTGTGGATCCGGCGCTGCAGCAGCCCGCGCTCCAGCAGGCGCGCCACCGCGCGGCTGACGGCGACCTTGTCCATGCCGGTGTGCTCGCAGACCTCGCTGGCCGACAGGCTGGGGAAGCGCCCCAGCACCGCCATGGTGCGCCACTCGGTCACCGCCAGCCCGTGGCGACGGTGGTACTCGCCGGAAATGCTGTGGATCACCCGGTAGGCCAGGATGCTGAGCCGGTAGGGCAGCAGGTGCTCGAGATCCAGCGTGACCTGGGCGGAAGAGGCGGAACTATCGGGCTGATTGGCTGAGTTCATGTCGCAATGCGGCTTGATGTCGGTTTCAATGGAAACTATAACGCGGCCTCAGAAGTCCCGTTTCCATGCCGCCCCCAATGCGTCCATGATGCGACAAAGTGGCGGCTCAGAGGAGAGTTTCGTGATGAGCGCACATCCGCCGGCCGGTATGGAGGTCACCACCTTCGACAACCCGATGGGCATCGACGGCTTCGAGTTCGTCGAATTCGCCGCCCCCGCCGGGCAGGGCGCGCAGCTGCACGACTACTTCCGCAAGCTCGGCTTCACCCAGGTCGCCCGGCACCGCACGCGCCCGATCAGCACCTATCGCCAGGGCGACTGCACCTTCCTGATCAACGAGGATCCGGATTCCTTTGCCGCCGACTTTGCCGCCCAGCACGGGCCCAGCGCCTGCGGCTTCGCCATCCGCGTCAACAAGCTGGCCGAGTGGGCGCGCGTGCAGGCCTTGAAGAACGGTGCCGAGGTGATCGGCGAGCGCGAGGTGACCAAGGCTGTGGCCGCGCCGGTGATCAAGGGCATCGGCGGCTGCATGCTGTACATCGTGGACCGCTATGACGAGCAGGGCACCATCCACGACCCGGACTACGAGTTCCTGCCGGGCGTGGAGCGCATGCCGGCCGGCTTCGGCCTGACCTTCATCGACCACCTGACCCACAACCTCTACCCGGGCAACATGGCCAAGTGGGCCGACTATTACGAGCGGCTGTTCAACTTCCGCGAGATCAAGTACTTCGACATCAAGGGCGCCAAGACCGGCCTGGTGTCCAAGGCCATGACCGCGCCGGACGGCATGGTGCGCATCCCGCTCAACGAGTCCAACGACCCCAAGTCGCAGATCAACGAATACCTGGATGCCTACAAGGGTGAGGGCATCCAGCACATCGCCTGCTTCACCGACGACATCTACACCACGGTGGAGAAGATGCGCGCGGCCGGCGTGGATTTCCTGGATACGCCGGACACCTACTTCGACGTCATCGACCAGCGCGTGCCCAACCACGGCGAGGACGTGGCGCGCCTGCAGAAGAACAAGATCCTCATCGATGCCGACCGCGAGACCCACCAGCGCAAGCTGCTGCAGATCTTCACCCAGAACGCGATCGGCCCGATCTTCTTCGAGATCATCCAGCGCAAGGGCAACGAGGGCTTTGGCGAAGGCAACTTCCAGGCATTGTTCGAAAGCATCGAGCGCGACCAGATGCGGCGTGGGGTGCTGTAACGCCGCCGCAGGCATCCTGCTCGGACTTTCCTTGCTGGGTTCGAGCGCACAGGCCCGGCCCGGGTCGGACACGTCGGCGGCCTCGGTCGTGGCCGATCTTGACGGGGATGGACGGCCGGACCACGTGTCCTTGGACGTCGTTGGCGATCGCGTGGTGCTCAAGATGAGCATTGCAGGGCGCAAGCAGGCGCAGGCCGAGTCGTTCGCAAAGCGAGACTTCGGTTGTTCCCCCGTCACCTGGAAGGAAACTTGTCCGGGCGAGCGTGGGGCCATGCGCGCCGTGGCGGTGGACGCAGGCTTTCGCAAGGACTTCGCGTTGATGTTCGACCTCGAAGCGGCGCATCTTTCCTCCCGCAAGGGCGCGCATGTCGTGGTCATTCCGCTGGCCGGGACCGATCCGTTCTGGGTGTACTGGGACCCCACCATCAATGGCGTGGCCTGGACGCGCCTGTAGCCAAGAGTCATCACATGGGTATCGACCGTAGTTACCAGACCGGCTTCGGCAACAGCTTCGCCACCGAGGCCATTCCCGGCACCCTGCCGGTGGGCCGCAACTCCCCGCAGCGCGTGGCCCATGGCCTCTACGCCGAGCAGCTGTCCTGCACGGCCTTCACCGCCCCGCGCGGGTACAACCGGCGCAGCTGGCTGTATCGCATCCGCCCAGCGGCGGTGCACGGTGCGTTCGCGCGCTGGGCCCAGCCGCACTTCCACAATCGCTTCGACGAACAACCGGTTTCGCCCGAGCAGCTGCGCTGGTCGCCGCTGCCGATGCCGCAGGCGCCGGTGGATTTCATCGAAGGCCTCTACACCATGGCCGGCAACGGCAGCCCGGCCGCGCTGGGCGGCGTGGGCGTGCACATGTACGCCGCCAACCGCGACATGGCCGGGCGCTACTTCTACAACGCCGATGCCGAACTACTGATCGTGCCGCAGGCCGGGCGCCTGCACCTGGCCACCGAACTGGGCGCCCTGAGCGTCGAGCCGCAGCAGATCGCGGTGATCCCGCGCGGCGTGCGCTTTGCCGTGGCGCTGCCCGATGGCCAGGCCCGCGGCTATGTCTGCGAGAACTTCGGCGCGCTGCTGCAGCTGCCGGAGCTGGGGCCGATCGGCGCCAATGGCCTGGCCAATGCGCGCGACTTCGAAACTCCGCACGCGGCCTATGAGGATGTCGAGGGCGAGTTCGAGCTGATCGCCAAGTTCCAGGGCCACCTGTGGCGCGCGCCGATCGACCACTCGCCGCTGGACGTGGTGGCCTGGCACGGCAACGCCGCGCCGTACCGCTACGACCTGCGCCGCTTCAACACCATCGGCTCGATCAGCTTCGACCACCCCGATCCGTCGATCTTCACCGTGCTCAGCTCGGCCAGCGACACGCCGGGCGTGGCCAACCTGGATTTCGTGATCTTCCCGCCGCGCTGGCTGGTGGCGCAGGACACCTTCCGCCCGCCGTGGTTCCACCGCAACGTGGCCAGCGAGTTCATGGGGCTGGTGCACGGCGCCTACGACGCCAAGGCCGAGGGATTCGCCCCGGGCGGGGCTTCGCTGCACAACTGCATGAGCGGGCACGGCCCGGATGCGGCCACCTTCGAGCGCGCCTCGCAGGCCGACCTGTCCGGGCCCGATGTCATCACCGACACCATGGCCTTCATGTTCGAAACCCGCGCGGTGCTGTGCCCCAGTGCGCAAGCCCTGGCCGCCGCGCACCGGCAGCGCGACTACCCACAGTGCTGGGCCGGCCTGGGCAAGCGCTTTTCTCCGCCGGCCTGAGTCAGGCCGGCGTGGCCAGCTCCAGGCGCGCCAGCCAGTATTGCGGCAGGACTTCCAGGGTGCGCTCGCGCACGCGTGCGGCATAGCCGGCGCTGGTCATCGTCGGCAGGGCCTCCAGGCCGGCCTGCAGCGCTGCGAAGATGGCCTCATCGTCCTGGGCCAGCTGCAGGCGCTGGCGCAGCGCCGCGCCCGCCGCGGTGCGTTGCAGCTCCAGCATGCCCAGCAGATACATCCGCGCCGCGGCCAGGGAGCGACGGCTGTCCGGCGCAGCCTTCGACGCCGAGGCCGGCACCGAGGCCTCCCTGACCACCGGACGCTCGGCCACAGCGCCCGGCGCGGCTTCCAGATAGCCGGAGGCGTGGAGTTGGGCGATCAGCTGCGCGCCATCGCCGCCCAGCAGCCGCGCCAGCTCAGCCGTATCGCGCCGACCGTCGGCCAGGATCAACGCACGCCGCTGCCGCAGGTCCAGCGCGGCGCGGTGGGTCTGCAGGGCGGCGTGGGCGAGGGCGGTCTTGCGCAGAAGCACGGGCGTGGTGAGTGGTGGCGCGTGGCGAGCATCGCCCTGGCCGATGAAATCGCCATGACATCGGCAAGACCTGGCCTGGCATGCATGCAAAGTGTAATTCGCGCACGATTCACTGGACCCGGCTAGGCTGTGGCCACCTTGTTTTCGGAGCGCGCCATGAAATCCCTCCTGCCTGCGGTGATCGCCCTGTCCCTGGCGCTGTCGGCGTGCCAGCGCGAGTCGTCGCAGCAGGCGCCTGCCACCGCGCCCGACGCTGGGCAGGCCACGTCCACGCCCGCGCAAACGCCCGCGCAAACGCCCGCGCCTGGCCAACCCGCGCCGATCGCCGAGCAGCCGCCGGCCGATGGCATGCAGCTGGCCCACTACGACGGCTATGGCGATCTCAAGCTCGGCAGCAGCGGCGAGCAGGCGCGCGCGGCCTGGGGCGGTGAGCTCAACAGCAGCACGCCCAGCGAGCCCGGCGGTTGCACGCTGCTGACGCCCAAGTGGGCCACCGACAAGGCCGACGTGGCCTTCATGGTCGAAGGCGACAAGTTCGTGCGCTACGACGTCACCACCGACAAGCAGGCCGCGCCGGGCGGCGGCAAGGTCGGCATGGACCAGGCCGCGCTCAAGGCCCTGTACCCGGCGCTGAGCGAGAGCCCGCACAAGTACGTGGAAGGCGCCAAGTACCTGTCGGTGGAGGCACCGGCACCGGCCGGGACCAAGCTGGTGTTCGAGACCGACGCCGAAGGCAAGGTGGTGACCTGGCGCGTGGGTCTGCCGCCGCAGGTGGACTACGTGGAGAGCTGCTCCTGACCTCCGCCCGGCCGCGCAGGCGGTCCATGCGTGCAAAACCCACGGTCGCGGTGTAGCGTCCCGGCATCACCGGGGCTTGGAAAGGCGTGGACATGATCGCTGCGTTGGGTTGGGGGGCGCTGGGCCTGCTGCTGCTTGCCCTGGGCGGCGAGACCGCGGTCAAGGGCGTGTCCGGGCTGGCCCAGCGCTGGGGGCTGTCGGCCTTCCGTGCCGGGCTGCTGCTGATGGCGGTGGCGACCTCTCTACCGGAACTTGCCGTCAACCTGCGCGCGCTGTCGCAGGGCGTGCCAGAACTGGCGTTGGGCAATGCGGTGGGCAGCAGCATCGTCAACCTCGGCCTGACCCTGGGCCTGGCTGCGCTGTGCGCGCCGCTGCTGGTGCAGGCGCGGCTGCTCGCCCCGCTGCTGCTGGCCTTGATCGGCGTAAGCGCGTTGCTGGCGGTGCTGGGGCTGGACGGTCGCATCGGCGCCATCGACGGCGTCCTGCTGCTGGCCGCCTTCTTCGCCACCATGCTGTGGATGTGGCGCCGCGCATCGACGGAAACCGAACAGGTGCGCGAGCGCATCGCCCAGGCCGCCATCAGCCGCACGGTGCTGTGGCTCAACGTGGTGCGCTTGGTGCTGGCGATTTTCCTGCTGGGCTACGGCGCGCGCTACGTGCTGCAGGCGGCCCAGTTACTGGGCCAGGCCTGGGCCCTGACCCCGCTGATGACCGGCCTGCTGCCGGTGGCCATCGCCACCGCGTTGCCGGAGGCCGCCGCGGCCATCGTTGCCGCCCGCCGCGGCCAGGCCGACATGGTGCTGGGCCACGTGCTCGGCTCCAGCGTGTTCAACCTCACCGTGATCGTCGGCGGCATGGCCCTGGTGGCACCACTGGCCCTGCCGGCCTCCTTCGTGCGCCTGGAACTGCCCGCGGCCATCGCCCTGGCCGTGGTGCTCTATCCGATGCTGCGCGGCGACCTGCGCATCAGCCGCGGCGAAGGCGCGGTGCTGCTGCTGGCGTTCTGCGGCTGGCTCGCGCTGGAGCTGGCCTCAAGCTAGGAACGAGTGGAGAGGAACGAGGAACGAGTGAGAGCAGCGCACTCCCGCTGTCGCTCACTCCTCACTCCTCGCCCCACCGCTCACTCCTTGCCTGGCTCAACTCGTTCCTCGTTCCTCTCCACTCGTTCCTCGCCCGCCCTAGGCCGCGCCACGGTCGCCGAAATCTCCGTATCCTCCGGCGGCACCGGGCGCGCGTCGCGCATCAGCGCCAGGGCGGCCTTGCTCATCAGGTGTGCGCTGATCGGGGCGGTGATGAACAGGAAGGCGGTGATCAGCAGCTCGCGCGGCTGCGGGTCCTGGCCCAGGAACAGGTGGTAGCCCACCGAGGCCAACAGCACGCAGCCCACCCCCAGGGTGCTGGCCTTGGTCGGCGCGTGCACACGGCGGAAGAACTCGGACAACTTGACCATGCCCACCGCGCCCAGCAGCACGAAGGTGGTGCCCACGATCAACAGCAGCGACAGCGCGATCTGGATGAGGTCGATCATTCCACGATGTCCCGGCGCAGCACGTACTTGCACAGCACCACGGTGCTGCTGAAGCCGAGCATGGCGATCACCAGCGCGGCCTCGAAGTAGATCGGCGAGTCCAGGTGCATGCCCAGCAGCATCAGCTCGGCCACCGCCGTGACCGAAAGCGTATCCAGCGCCAGGATGCGGTCGGGCACCGTCGGCCCGCGCAGCAGGCGCCACAGGCACAGCAGCATGGCAATCCCGACGGCGACCATGCAGCAGACGATGGTGGTTTCGATGAACATGTGTCCGGTCATGGAAAGATCTCCATCAGGGGCTTTTCGTAACGCGACTTGATCTCGGCGATGGCCGCCTCGGCGCTGCTCATGTCCAGCATGTGCACCAGCAGGTAGCGGCGGTCGTCGGTCAGGGCCGCCGACACCGTGCCGGGGGTCAGGGTGATCATGCTGGTCAATGCGGCGATGCCGTGGATGTTCTGGATGTCCAGCGGCACCCAGACGAAGCCGGGGTGGATGTTCTTCTCCGGGCCCAGCACCTGCAGGGCCACGATGACGTTGGACTTGAGGATGTCCCAGGCGACGATGGCCAGCATGCGCGGCACCGGCCGCAGCGAGCCGATGCGCGCGTACTCGCGGTCCAGGCGCGCGGCAAAGCGCGGCACGATCCAGCCCAGCAGCAGGCCCAGCAACAGCTGTCCCACGCTGAAGCTGTCGGTCATCAGCATCCAGAACGCCACCACGCTCACGCTCAGCGGCCAGGACGGGGTGATGCGGCGGACCAGGCGGGCGGCCATCAGGGCCTCCTCATCGCAGGCGCCGTCTCGCGCAGCTGCTGTGTGTAGTCGCCGGGCTGCAGCAGCTGCCGCGCGGCGGCATCGGTGTATTGCATCAACGGGGCGGCAAAGAGTGTCATGCCCACGCCAAGGCCGAGCAGCAGCAACGTGGCCCAGGTCTCGTTCGGGCGGGCGCGGGCCACCGGCAGGTGCCCGCCAGGCCCGTGGTCCTCCTCGACATGGGCCACCTGCGCCGGCAGGCGCCAGAACAGGCGCACGCCGGCGCGGCTGATGCCGATGATCACCAGCAGGCTGCTGAGCAACACCACGCTCCAGACCAGCGGCGTCTGTGCGACGGGCACGTCGGACAGCAGTGCAGCCTTGGCCAGGAACCCGGACAACGGCGGCAGGCCGGCCGCGGAGATCGCCGCCACCAGGAACATCGCACCCGGCAGGGCGCGGTCGGGCAGGGCGGCGACGATGGATTTGTCGTCCTCGGCATGGCCGCGTCGCCGCCGGATCAGGTCTGCGGCCATGAACAAGGCGGCCGCCACGAAGGTGCTGTGCGCCAGGTAGTACAGGCCCGCGCCGATGGTTCCCACGCGCCCCAGCGCGAAGGCGATGAACAAGGTGGCGGCCGACCAGATCACCACGTAGCCGATCATGATGCGCAGCCGCGCCGCGCCCAGCACGCCCAGCGCGCCCAGCAGCAGCGTACCGGCCCCGGCCCACAGCAGCGCCTGCTGGCCGAAGCCGGCCAGCGCCCCGGCCTGCGCGCCCAGCAGCAGGGTGCTCACCCGCAGCACCGCGTACAGGCCGACCTTGGTCATCACCGCAAACAGCGCGGCCACCGCCGCTGGCGCCCGCGAATAGGTTTCCGGCAGCCACAGGTACAACGGCAGCAGCGCCGCCTTGGCGCAGAACACCAGCAACAGCAGCGCGAAGGCCGCCTTGACCATCCCGGCCTGGGCCGGCGCCACCTGGCCCACGCGCACGGACAGCTCGGCCATGTTGAGCGAGCCCAGCAGGCCGTAGATCAGCCCCAGGGCGATCAGGAACAGCGCCGAAGCGGCCACGTTGAAGGCCACGTAGTGAAAGCCGCTGCGCATGCGCAGGCCGCGGCCACCGCTGATCAGCAGGCCGTAGCTGGCGCTGAGCATGACCTCGAAGAACACGAACAGGTTGAAGATGTCGCCGGTCAGGAAGGCGCCATTGAGCCCCATCAGCTGCAGCTGGAAGAAGGCATGGAAGTGCGGCGCGCGCCGGTCCCAGCCGCTGCACGCGTGCAGCAGGCAGGCGCCGCCCAGCAGCAGGGTGACGCCGAGCATCCAGCCCGAGAGCCGGTCGGCCATCAACGCAATGCCCAACCGCGCCGGCCAGTCGCCCAGCAGGTAAACGCCGATCGTGCCAGTGTCGGCCTGCACGATGATCCGGCCCACCGCCACGGCCAGCAGCGCCATGAACGCCCACGCCATGGCCCGCCGCGCCGCCCAGCTGAAGCGGCGATGCTCCAGGAACAGCGACACCGCCCCGCCCAGCAGCGGGATCACGATCGGCCACAGCAGCAGGTGGCTGGTCATCGCCCGTCCTTGCGCTGTTCGCCGTCGTCCGGCTCGGGCGCGGCGGCGTAGGCATCGACATGGTCGCTGCGGTTGTCGGCGCGGCTGCGCATGGCCAGCACGATGCTGACCGCGGTCATGGCGAAGGCGATCACGATGGCCGTGAGCACCAGCGCCTGCGGCAGCGGGTCGATGTAGTGCGCCAGCGTGGCCGCCTTGCCTTCGCGCAGCACCGGCGGCTGGCCCGGGCGCAGGCGCCCGCCGGCGAAGATCAGCAGATTGGTGCCATAGGACAGGAAGGTCAGGCCCAGAATCACGTCGAAGGTGCGTGCGCGCAGCATCAGCCACACCCCGCACGCGGTCAGCACGCCGATGGCGCTCGCCAGTGCCAGTTCCATCAGGCGCGTCCCCCCGTTTGCGGGGAGCGCGCATCCGGGTCCAGCGCGTGGCGCTGCGCGTCCTTGCGGCGCGAGCCCTTGATGGTGCCCAGCATGGACAGCATCAGCATCGCCCCGCCGAACACCACCAGGTACACGCCGGTGTCAAAGCCCATCGCGCTGGCCAGCGGTACCTGACCGATCAGCGGCAGGTGCAGGTCCAGGTGCCCGCTGGTCAGGAACGGCACGCCGAACAACAGCGAGGCCAGCCCGCTCGCCACCGCCACCACCAGGCCCACGCCGATGCAGCGCACGTAGTCGAAGCCGAAGCGCGACTCGACCGAGGCCACGCCCTGGATGACGTATTGCATCAGCAGCGGCACCGCCAGCACCAGGCCGGCGATGAAGCCGCCGCCGGGAGCGTTGTGGCCGCGCAGGAACAGGAAGATCGACACCGTCAGGGTCAGCGGGAACAGGATCTGCGCCAGATCCGCCGGCACCGGCAACTGCACGTGCCCGCCCTCGATGCGCTTTTCCGGCGCCATGCGCGCGCGCCGCAGGCAGGCATGCACCACCAGCGCGGCGATGGCGAACACGGTGATCTCGCCGAAGGTGTCAAAGCCGCGGAAGTCCACCAGGATCACGTTGACCACGTTGCGGCCGTAGCCCTCGGGCTGGGCGCGCGCCAGGATCTCCCCGGCCACGGTGTCGGCCGGCTGGGTCATCACCGCGTAGGCCAGGATCGCCAGGCCAAGCCCGGCGGCCACGGCGATCGCGCCGTCGCGCCACTGGCGCAGCCGGCCGGGCTCGACCGTGCTGCGGTCGGGCAGGTAGTTCATCGCCAGCATCAGCAACACCAGCGTCACCATCTCCACCAGCAGCTGGGTCAGGGCCAGGTCCGGCGCCGACAGCAGCACGAAGGTCAGGCTGAGCATGGTGCCGGCCGCTCCCAGCACGATCACCGCCAGCAGCCGCTGCCGGTACAGCCGCAGGGCCCCCAGCGCCGCGCCCACCATCACCAGCCAGACCATCCACCCCAGCAGCGGCAGCGGCTGGTTGCCCTCCAGCGACAGCGGCAGGCCCTCGCTCCAGGCCGGGATGCCGGCCACCACCACCGCGGCCAGCACCAGCATCAGCAGGCTGCGCTGCAGGCTGTTGTTGGCCAGTGCTTCGCTGACGCGATTGCCAAAGACGAACAGCAGCTCCAGGTTGCGCCAGAACGCATCGCGGCCGGTCGGCCGGCTGTTGATGGCGTGCAGGTCCAGCACGCGGTCCAGCACGCGGTACAGGGCCACGCCAAACACCACGCCCAGCGCGCTCATCGCCAGCGGCAGGTTGAAGCCGTGCCAGATCGCCAGACTGTACGCGGGCATGGCATTGCCCAGGATGGCGCGGGCGCCAGCATCGAGCACCGGCGCCACGGTCAGCGCCGGGGCCAGGCCCACGGCCACGCACAGCAGCACCAGGATTTCCACCGGGATCTTCATCCAGCGCGGCGGCTCGTGCGGGGTGGTGTCCAGATCGCGCGGCCCCGTGCCCAGGAAGGTCTCGTAGACGAATCGCAGGCTGTAGGCCACGCCCAGGATGCCGGCCAGCAGCGCGGCCAGGCCGGTGACGATGCGCATTGGTTCCGAGTCGGGCGCGTCCAGCGCCACGGCGAAGAACATCTCCTTGGACAGGAAGCCATTGAGCAACGGGATACCGGCCATGGACAGCGAGGCGATGATCGCCAGCGCGCTGGTGAAGGGCATCAGCCTGCGCAGCCCGCCAAGCTTGCGGATGTCGCGCGTGCCAGCCTCGTGGTCGACGATGCCCGCGGCCATGAACAACGACGCCTTGAAGATGGCGTGGTTGAGGATGTGGAACACCCCGGCCACCACCGCCATCGGCGTGGACAGGCCGAACAGCATGGTGATCAGCCCCAGGTGCGAGATCGTCGAGTACGCCAGCACGCCCTTGAGGTCGTGCTGGAAGATCGCATGCCAGGCCCCCAGCAGCAGCGTGATCGCCCCGATGCCGCTGACCGTGTAGAAGAACAGCTCCGAACCGGCCAGTGCCGGATGCAGGCGCGCCAGCAGGAACACCCCGGCCTTGACCATCGTCGCCGAGTGCAGATACGCCGAGACCGGCGTGGGCGCGGCCATCGCATGCGGCAGCCAGAAATGCAGCGGGAACTGCGCGCTTTTGGTGAACACCCCGCCCAGCACCAGCATCAGCGCCCACGGATACCAAGGGTGGGCGCGCAGCAACGCGCCGGAGGCCAGCACCACCTCCAGCTCGTAGCTGCCGACGATGCGCCCGATCAGCAGCACACCGCCCAGCAGCGCTAGGCCGCCGCCGCCGGTGATGACCAGCGCCATGCGCGCGCCCTCGCGGGCTTCCTTCTGCTGCGACCAGAAACCGATCAGCAGGAACGAGCTGATGCTGGTCAGCTCCCAGAACATGCTCAGCAGCAGCAGGTTGCCGGCCACCACCAGCCCCAGCATCGAGCCCATGAACAGCAGCAGGAAGGACAGGAAGCGCACCGCGCTGTCCTGCCGGCTCAGGTAATAGCGCGCGTACATCACCACCAGCGCGCCAATGGCCAGCACCAGCATGGCGAACAGCCAGGCGAAGCCATCCAGGCGCAGGGTCAGGTTCAGGCCCAGCTGCGGCAGCCAGGGATAGGACACCTGCAGCACCTCACCGCGCAGGATGGCTGGCGTGGCCCAGGCCAGGATCAACAGGCCGGCCAGCGGCGCGCTGGCGGCGATCCAGGCGATGCGTGTCCTCGGCCCGTCGCGCAGCATCGCCACGATCGCCGACAGCGCGAACGGCAATGCCACCAGGCATTCAAGGACAGGGATCATGCGCGGGGTGCAACAAACGAAACACGGGTTTCGAGTCTAGCAGCCACGTTCAGCTTGACCTGACGCGGTGTTCACCGGCGCATGACGATCAGTAGCGCCAACCCATCGTGCGGTAGAACTTGCCCATCACCCAGGCCGGGCCGATCAGCAGATAGATCAGGTCGGTGAAGAAGCTGGGCTTGCGGCCTTCCAGCTTGTGGCCGACGAACTGGGCGATCCAGGCCACCACGAACACGCCGATGGCCAGCTTCAGCAGGCCATCCAGCCCGATGCGGGCTTCCAGCAGCCGGCACAGGCAGCCAAAGGTGAAGAACGCCACTACCATGCCGTAGCCCAGGGGGCGCGAGAGCCGGTTGTAGAAGGTCCACGCCGCGAACATGGCCAGCGCGGCCCAGAAGCCGCTGCGGAACCAGCTGGCGGTCACCGGGATGCACCAAAGCAGCGCCACCACCGACCACAGGATGGCCGGCACCGCGAACAGATGGATCAGCTGGTTGACCTCGTTGCGATGGTCATCTGAGTAATGCGCGAACCATCGGTCGATGGGGCGCGCGGAAGTGCTGGCGTCTGGCGGCATGTTCCCTCCCAGGACAAGCCGGCAGGATAGCGCACCGGCAGGGCGCCGCGGCCGGGCCGCTGGGCACGGCGATGACCATCCTGAGGTGGAAGCCCAGGCGCCAGCGGCGCATGAGCGCTCGCCCCTGGGATCCAGGGGCGAGCAGTGGGGCTTCAGCGGGCGCGGGCGCCCATCTGCTGTTGCGGATCCTGCTGCTGGGCCGCGCGCTGGGCCGTTAGCAGATCGATGCTGCTCTGCTGGGCGGTCGGCACCTGCTGGGACAGGTCCACCGAGGCCCGGAAGCCAGGCGTGTTGCCGATGACGAAAGCGGTGTTGTCCTTGACCACCACGCCCTGCAGCTTGTCCGGACTGTCGATGCCCGCCTTGATCGCCTGGGCGGTGACCGCGGCGGCCGCGTCGTTGGAATACGGCGTGGGCAACTGGCCGCGGATGGCGCCGTAGAGCGGATTGTTCGGATGCCGGCTGTCGTCGAGCAGGATCGGCTGCGCCTGCGGGGTGCGGCTGGCCGCGGCCCGTTCCTGCGACTGCTGCTCCAGGCTGCCGTGGGTGGCACGGCCGACGATCCCGTCCTGCTTCAGGCCGTGGGCCTGCTGGTAGGCCAGCACCGCCTCGCGGGTGTTGTCGCCGAACTTGCCGTCCTCGGCCAGCCTGCGTCCGTCGGCATCGCGCACGCCCAGCTGGTTGAGCTGCTGCTGCAGGCTGCGCACGCCTTCGCCGCGATCGCCATGACGCAGCACCTCGCCGTGACCGTGCCCGCGGTGATCGTCCTGCCCATGGGACTGCGCGCCGACCTCCACGCTGCGGCCCTGGTCCCACCAGGTCTGCGGGCTGATCAGCTTGCCGCTGGGATCGCGCAGCTGGTAATGCACGTGCTGGGCGTACTGGTCCCCGCCGCGCGGGCCGCGGCCGCCCATGGTGCCGATGGGGTCGCCGGCCTGGATGGTCTGGCCCTCGCGCACCGAGCGCGAATCCAGATGCAGGATCTCGTGCGAGTTGCCCTGGGCGTCCTGGATCTTCACCGTGCCGTACTGGCCACCGGAGAAGGTCACCGTGCCGGAGATCGGCGCATGCACCGTGGGGTGCTGCAGGTTGCGACCGCTCTGGCCGCCTTCGTAGTTGAAGTCGGTGCCGCCGTGCGCGCCGTTGCTGCGGCGCTCGCCGTACTGGCCGGTGATGTGCGGGTCCACACCATTCTGGCCCGGCAGCATGCGTTCCATGGTCTGCTGGAAGTTGGACTGGACCGTGGCGGCTTCCTGCTGGCGGGCTGCGGCCGGGACTGGCTGGCCCAGGCGGCCTTCGGACAGGGTGCGCATCAGCTCCGGGGTAAGGTCGCGCTCCCACTGATCGAAGCGCCGCTCGCGGTCGGCGAGCCCGTTGGGCGGATCGCGGCCGTTGATCGCCGCGCCGGCCTGCCGCGCATCGTCGCGCGCCGCTTCGGGCACGTTGTTCTGCCAGTACCAGGTGGCGATGCGCGCGGCGTTCTCGGGCCGAGCGGCCAGTTCCGGATGCCGGACCAGATCCAGATCCAGGGCCTGGCCAGCTTCGCGGTACTGGTCCTTGCCGGTGAGCTGGATATAGCCACGGCCGCGATAGCGGTAGCCATCGCCGGGCTCGTCGTTACCCATGCGGCCGCCATACATCAGCTCGGCCAGGCGCTGCGGTTGCCCGCGCAGGGCCTCCAGCCTTGCCGCCTCCAGCGCCTCCGGGCCCTCGCGCAGCGCCGACCTGACCAGCGAGCTGATCTGGAACGCGCCGCGGGTGTAGTTGAAACTTTCCTCCAGGCGGTTCAACCCGCCCGATTCATGGCCGACCTGGGCCATGAAGTTGGCCAGTTCGGTCTGCGAGGTGATGCCGGCCGCGTAGGCCGACTGCAGCAAGCCATTTTCTCGATCTGTTGCCATGGTGTAGCTCCTCATTTCTCAGCAACGTTGAAGGACGGACGCCTCCTTGTCCGCACAAGCCATCACTTCCCTTTAATTCGGTGGTCTTTCGATCCTCATGGCGATTACAGCGTGCCGGTCTGCGGCAGGCTGGCCGGGTCGAAGTCGGAGAACTTGATCGTGCCGAACTCCTTGCTGGTCAATTCGGTCTTCTTGTTCTGCTCGGTCTCGGTGTCGGTCACCTCACGCACCACGCGGTCCAGCAGCCAGGTCTGCTGCGCCGGGTCGTAGCGGAAGCTGTAGTCCTCGGCCCAGCGCTCGCGCGAGCCGCCGGAGACCGAGATCAGGAACGTGCCCTTGTCGATGCGGGCGTAGCCATACGGGTCTCCGGCAACGCCGCCGCAGCGGGCGCAGGGGACGATCTTGCTGTTGCGGGCCGCCTCTTTCAGGCCACCGTTCTGGTCCTGCACCAGGACCGAGACCACGCGCGGCTCGCCCTGGCCGAGCTTTTCGCCGGCCTTGGAGGGGGGCGAGGAGATCAGCAGCACGTCCGAATGGCCAGCGCCGGTCAGGTCGCCACGCAGCGTTTCCAGCGCTTTCATGCCGGCCGGCACGAACGAATCCACGTCAACCATTGCAGCGGTCTCTTGCGATGTGGGAGGGGTCGGTGCCGTCGGCGCCTGGGGCGCCGCAGGCGGTGCGGCCGGTCCGGCCGGTCCGGCCGAGGCAGGCGCGGGGGTGGGACTCTGGTCTGGGGCGGCGTTTCCGCAAGCCGCGAGCGTGAACGCGGCGAGGGCGATTCCCAATTGGAGGCGGTGGGACAAGCACTTCTCCTTTTTCGTCTTGCAGATGCGGCGACAGGGGCGCAGGCGCCTGAGCCTGGATTCAGAGCGCCTGGTCGTCGACCTTGGTCAAGGTCCAGCAGGGCCGTGCAGCGAAGGTGTAGACCTGCTGGTCGTCCGTGTCCGGCGTGCGCACCAGCACCTCGCGCTGCTCGCCCTGGCCGGAAATCACGACCTCGCGCTTGTCGGCGCGCGCCGCGTCCAGGTCCGGCATCACCGGCCACTGGACCTGCGACAGCGCCACCTGGCGGCTGACCGGTGCAGGTTCGGGCTGGGCTTCCGGATCGATCCTGACCATGGTCAGCGGATCTGCGGTGGCGGCCTTCTGGGCGGCGGTGTCGGCACTGAAGCGCTTGAGGAAGGCGTCGAAGTCGGCGTCCGGGCAGGACGTGGCCGCTGTGGATGCATCAGCGGCGGTACCGGTCGGGGCGGTGCCGGCCACGGCCGGGGCGGTTTCGGCACCTGCGGCAGGTGTGGCGGCGGCGGGTGCCTCGCCCTGCGGTTTGCAGGCGGCCAGGGCCAGGCCCAGGGCCAGGGACAGCAGAAACGGATTGCGGGCTGACAACGGATCCTCCTGATCGTGCCTGGGGGCGTCGGGGGACGCGCCTTGCCGGGCAAGCTTATACAGGGTCGATGACAACCCTGTTGTGAAGCCTGCCACGGTCCGCGCCAGGCAGCGGCTGCGTGGCGCCCGGGGGCTTTCAGTCCAGCGAGATGCCGGCCAGCTTGTGCAGGGCCTCGGCGTAGCGGGCGCGGGTGCGCTCGATGACCTCCGGCGGCAGCACCGGGCCCGGCGCGGTCTTGCCCCAGTCCAGGGTCTCCAGGTAGTCGCGCACGATCTGCTTGTCGTAGCTCGGCGGGCTGGTGCCGACCTGGTACTCGTCCGCCGGCCAGTAGCGCGAGGAGTCCGGCGTGAGCATCTCGTCCATCACATACAGGCGGCCATCGGCATCGGTGCCGAACTCGAACTTGGTGTCGGCCAGCAGGATGCCGCGCTCGGCCGCGAAATCGGCCGCATAGCGGTACAGCCGCAGGGTGGCATCGCGCACGCGCTCGGCCAGATCCGCGCCAACGGTGCGGACCATGGCGTCGAAGTCGATGTTCTCGTCGTGGTCGCCCACGGCGGCCTTGGTCGAGGGGGTGAAGATCGGTTCGGCCAGCTTCTCGGCCTGGCGCAGGCCGTCGGGCAGGGCGATGCCGCTGACCGCGCCGGTGCGCTGGTAATCCTTCCAGCCGCTGCCGATCAGGTAGCCGCGGGCGATGGCTTCCACCGGCACCGGCTTGAGCCGCTTGGTCACCACCGCGCGCCTGGCGTACAGCGCCGGGTCCACGCCGGCCGGCAGCACGCTGGCCACCTCGATGCCGGTGAGGTGGTTGGGCATCAGGTGCGCGGTCTTGTCGAACCAGAAATTGGAGATCTGGCAGAGCATCTCGCCCTTGCCGGGAATCGGGTCGGGCAGCACCACGTCGAAGGCGGAGAGGCGATCGGTGGCCACCATGAGCAGGCAGTCGCCGGCATCGGCCGGCAGCGCTTCGCGGGGCAGGTCGAACACATCGCGGACCTTGCCGCGATGGCGCAGGGTCAGGCCGGGCAGGTCGGATTGCAACAACGTGGTGGGCACAGGCACTCCTAACGGTGACGCGCGCTCGCAGGCGCGCTCTCGCGAAAAAGTCCCCGCCGCACGCCCGTGCCGACAACAGGCCCGCCGGGCGGCGGGCCGCGTAGTGTACGGCCCCGCAAGGCCCGTGTGACGTTAAAATGCGGCTTTCCGCGCGCAAGGCTGCTGTCCTGATGAATCGCTGGTACGGAAAGGTCCTGGGTCTGGTGGCCGGCACGCTGCTGTTTCGCCCCAATCCGTTGTTCGGGGCCCTGATCGGCACGCTGATCGGACACGCCTTCGACCGCGACTGGTTCAAACTGGCCAAGGACAATCCCTACCGGGTGTTCGACCTGACCAGCGATGCGACCGATGCCGAGGTCGACCAGGCCTACCGCAAGCTGATCTCCCAGTACCACCCGGACCGCTACCACGACGCGGCCCCGGAGCTGCGCGAGCAGGCCGAAAGCAAGGCGCGCGAGCTCAACAGCGCCTACGACCGGATCAAGACGCTGCGCAAGCGCCGCGGCTGATCGCGCCCCACACCTGTCGCCTCCACGGAAACACCACGATGTCCGACTGCCTGATCGCCCCGTCCATTCTTTCGGCCGACTTCGCCCGTCTGGGCGAGGAAGTCGACAACGTCATCGCCGCCGGCGCGGACTGGGTGCACTTCGACGTGATGGACAACCATTACGTGCCCAACCTGACCATCGGGCCGATGGTGTGCCAGGCCTTGCGCAAGCACGGGGTGACCGCGCCGATCGACGTGCACCTGATGGTCGAGCCGGTGGACCGTATCGTCCCGGACTTCGCCGAGGCCGGCGCCAGCATCATCAGCTTCCATCCCGAAGCCAGCCGCCACGTCCACCGCACCATCCAGCTGATCAAGTCGCATGGCTGCAAGGCTGGCCTGGTGCTCAACCCGGCCACCCCGGTGGACATCCTGGACTGGGTGCTGGAGGACCTGGACCTGGTGCTGCTGATGTCGGTCAACCCCGGCTTCGGCGGGCAGGCCTTCATTCCCTCGGCGCTGGACAAGCTGCGCGCGGTGCGCAAGAAGATCGATGCCCTGGGCAAGCCGATCCACCTGGAGATCGACGGCGGCGTGAAGGCCGACAACATCGCCCAGGCCGCCGCCGCAGGTGCCGATGCCTTCGTTGCCGGCTCGGCCATCTTCAACGCGCCCGGCGGCACCCGCCAGGCCTACGCCGAGGTCATCGGCAAGATGCGCGCGGCCGTGGCGGGCGCGCGGTGAGCCTGCACATCCGTGCGGCCAACCCGGACGACGCGCCGCTGCTGCACGAGCTGGTCACGGCGCTGGCCGTGTACGAGCGCGAGCCCAATGCGGTCGAGGCCAGCGTCGAGGACTTGCGCCAGAGCCTGTTCGGCCAGGGAGCCACTGCCCATGCCTTGATCTGCGAGCTGGACGGGCAGGCGGTGGGCTTTGCGGTGTACTTCTTCAACTATTCCACCTGGCTCGGGCGCAACGGGCTGTACCTGGAGGACCTGTTCGTGCGTCCGGAACACCGTGGTGCCGGCGCCGGACTGGCCCTGTTGCGGCACCTGGCGCAGCTGGCCGTGGCCAAGGGCTGCGGGCGCTTCGAGTGGTCGGTGCTGGACTGGAACGCGCCCTCCATCGCCTTCTACCGCGCTGCCGGAGCGCGGCCGATGGAGGGGTGGACGGTGTACCGCATGCAGGGCCAGGCGCTGGCGGACTTCGCCGCCCATGGCATGCCCTCGCGCGGCGCCTGACCGGGCCGCAAAACAAAGGCCGCATCGCTGCCGATGCGGCCTTCTTCGGAAGATTGGAGGCTGATCCTGCCTCCGCCCGTCGTCCCTGATATGGCCTCCCATGTTCCGGATGGATCATGACGGCCTGATGACACGCGCCGAAGACCATCCGGGCTGCTAGCCTGCGCTTCCCACCTAGTGCCGCTGACCATGACTTCTCCCCGCTGGCGCCTGATCCTCAACGGAAAATCCGCCAGCGATGTCGAGTTGCGCGCCGCGGTGCAGCGCCTGCGCGGCCGCGGCGTGGCGCTGGATGTGCGAGTGACCTGGGAGGAGGGCGATGCCGAGCGCTACGTGGCCGAGGCCATCGCCGATGGCGTGGACACGGTGATCGCCGCAGGTGGCGATGGCACGCTCAGCGAGGTGGCTGCCACCCTGGCCCATCGTGCCGAACCAGCCCAAGCCCTGCCGAGCCTGGGCCTGGTGCCGCTGGGCACGGCCAACGACTTCGCCACCGCGGCCGGCATGCCGGCGACCTCGCTGGAGGCGCTGTCACTGATCGCCGAGCGTCCGGCGCGGCCCATCGACCTGCTGCGCGTCACCGCCGACCACGGCCCGCACTGGTGCGCCAACATGGCCAGCGGCGGCTTCGGTACCCAGATCACCCTGGAGACCGACGAAGGGCTCAAGCGCATGCTCGGCGGGCTGGCCTACACCATCACCGGGCTGTCGCGGCTGGGCCGCATCGAGTCGCTGCAGGCGCGGCTGGAAGGGCCGGATTTCCAATGGGAAGGCGCCTTCATCGCCCTTGGCCTGGGCAACGGTCGCCAGGCCGGAGGCGGGCAGGCGCTGTGCCCCGGTGCGCTGATCGACGATGGCCTGCTCGAGTTGACCGTCGTACCCGAGCTGTCCGGCGAGATCGCCCCGACCCTGGGTCGCCTGATCACCGCCGGCAAGGAGGCGGCGCTGGAGGCGGTGGCCGTGCGCGCGCGCCTGCCCTGGGTGCGCATCGTGGCCGAGCAGCCCATCACCCTCAACCTGGACGGCGAGCCGGAAACCTCGCGCCGCTTCCAGATCGATTGCGTGCCCGCGCGCCTGCGCATGCACTTGCCCGCCGCCTGCCCGCTGCTGGGGACGCCTTGATCGTTGCATCGGAAAGGGCAGGTGACGCCACGCGCAGTTGCGGTAAAGTACCGGCCGTGCTCACGCTGACGACCCCGCGTTCCTTCGATTCCGCTCGCCGCGCCTGGCGATGGTGGCCCGTTGCCGTCGTCCGCCCTGTTGCCGAGCCCTCGAAGGAAACCCGTCTTGATCACCCGCGAGCAGTTCCAGCGCCACGCCGCTGATAGCCATACCGCAGGCCCCTGCAATCTCGTCCCCGTCGTCCGTGAGGTGCTGTCCGATCTGGACACGCCGCTGTCGGTCTACCTGAAGCTCGCCGACGGGCCGCATACCTACCTGTTCGAATCGGTCGAGGGCGGCGAGCGCTTCGGCCGCTATTCCATCATCGGCCTACCGGCGCGGCGCGTGCTGACCTTCCGTGGCCACACCCTGGAAGTGCGCGAGCAGGGCGCGCTGGTCGAATCGCGCCAGGTCGCCGACCCGTTCGCCGAGATCGAAGCGCTGCGCGCGTCCTACGCCGTGCCCAAGCTGGAGGGCCTGCCGAGCTTTACCGGCGGGCTGGTGGGCTGGTTCGGCTTCGAGTGCATCGGCTACATCGAGCCGCGCCTGGCCGCCGGCGGCCTGCACGATGAGCTGGACACGCCCGATATCCTGCTGATGCTGTCCGAGGAGGTCGCCGTGTTCGACAGCCTCAAGGGCCGCCTGTACCTGATCGTGCATGCCGATCCGCGCCAGGACGGTGCCTGGGATGCGGCGCAGGCGCGCCTGGACGCGCTGACCGACAAACTGCGCCAGCCCGGCGCCGGCTATCCCAAGCCGCTCAGCGCGGGCGAGGTGCTGGACGAGAGCCATTTCGTGTCCGGCTTCACCCGCGAGGGCTTCATCGGCGCGGTGGAAAAATCCAAGGAGTACATCCGCGCCGGCGACATCTTCCAGGTAGTGCTCAGTCAGCGCCTGAGCGTGCCGTTCTCCGCGCGGCCGGTGGATGTCTACCGCGCGCTGCGTGCGCTCAATCCTTCGCCCTACATGTACTTCCTCGATGTCGGCGACGTGCAGGTGGTGGGCTCCTCGCCCGAGATCCTGGTGCGCCTGCAGCACGACGCGGACGGGCAGGGCAAGGTCACCGTGCGGCCCATCGCCGGCACACGTCCGCGTGGCGCCACGCCGGAGGAGGACAAGGCGCTGGAGGAAGAGCTGCTGGCAGACCCCAAGGAACTGGCCGAGCACGTAATGCTGATCGACCTGGGCCGCAACGATGCCGGCCGCGTCTCGCAGGCCGGCACCGTGGAGGTGGGCGAGCGCTTCGCCATCGAGCGCTACAGCCACGTCATGCACATCGTCAGCGAAGTCACCGGCACGCTGCAGCCGGGCCTGAGCTATGCCGATGTGCTGCGCGCGACTTTCCCCGCCGGCACCGTCAGCGGGGCGCCGAAGATCCGCGCGCTGGAAGTCATCCGCGAGCTGGAGCCGATCAAGCGCAATGTCTATGCCGGCAGCATCGGCTACATCGGCTGGCACGGCGATGCCGATACCGCCATCGCCATCCGCACCGCGGTGATCAAGGACGGCCGCCTGCACATCCAGGCCGGCGCCGGCATCGTCTACGACTCCGATCCGCAAAAGGAGTGGGACGAGACCATGAACAAGGGCCGCGCGCTGTTCCGCGCGGTTGCCCAGGCGGCCAGGGGGCTGTGATGAATGTGATGCAGGCAGGCGAGGTGGCCGCCCAGGACACCAAGCTCAGTTTCCGCAACGATTACAGCGAGGGCGCGCATCCGCGCCTGCTGCAGGCGCTGGCGCAGATCGGCAACGAGCAGAACGCCGGCTATGGCCTGGACCGCCACAGCGAGCTCGCCGCCGGGCTGATCCGCACACAGATCGCCTGCGCCGGGGCCGACGTGCATTTCCTGGTCGGTGGCACCCAGACCAACCTGGTGGCGATGGCGGCATTCCTGCGCCCGCACGAGGCGGTGATCGCCGCCGACAGCGGCCATATCGCCACCCACGAGACCGGCGCCATCGAGGCCACCGGGCACAAGGTCCTGACCGTGCCCACGCCGGACGGCAAGCTCACCCCGGCGTTGGTGCAGCGCGTGCTGGAGGCGCACAGCACCGAGCACATGGTGCGTCCGCGCCTGGTGTACGTGTCCAACACCACCGAGGTCGGCACGGTCTACAGCAAGGCCGAGCTGACCGCGCTGCGCGCGCTGTGCCAGCGGCACGGGCTATATCTCTACCTGGACGGGGCGCGCATCGCCGCGGCCCTGGCGGTGGCCGGCAACGACCTGTCGCTGGCCGATGTGGCCGCGCTGACCGATGCCTTCTACCTCGGCGGCACCAAGAACGGCGCCCTGCTGGGCGAGGCGCTGGTGATCGTGCATGACGCACTCAAGCCCGACGTGCGTTTCATCATCAAGCAGCGCGGCGCGATGCTGGCCAAGGGCGCGGTGATCGGTGCGCAGTTCCAGGCGCTGTTCCGCGATGGCCTGTTCTTCGACCTGGCCACCCATGCCGATGCCCAGGCCCGGCGCCTGCGTGAAGCACTTGTGGCGGCCGGCATCGCCTTCGCTTTCGATTCGCCCAGCAACCAGCTGTTCCCGATCCTGCCCACGTCAGTGGTCGAGCAGTTGGAGGACAAGTACGAGTTCCATCGCTGGCAACCGCACGGCCAGGGCTACCAGGTCATCCGCCTGGTGACCTCCTGGGCCACCAGCGAAACGGCGGTACAGGCCTTCTGCCAAGACCTGCGGCGCTTGCTGCCCGTTGCCTCCAACCCCTGAACGCTCAAGGAAGACAGATGATCAAAAACATGCTCATCGGATGCGCGCTGATGCTGTCCGCCCTGTGCGGCGGGCCTGCTTCGGCGCAGGACAACAGCCTGCCGTCGCAGCCGCATCTGCTGGTGAAGGGGGAGGCTTCGCGGGAGGTCGAGCCAAACCGTTTCACACTGGACATCAAACTGCGATCGATCGATGTCCATCCTGATGTGGCGCGCCGTCGGACCCAAGACAGCGCTGCGGCTGTGCTAGCCCTTTTCGGCGAGCACGGTGCGCTCGCCGATTCGATCCACGCCGCGGCGTTAAGCATTGAGCCAACCACCCGCTACAAGGATGAGGAGCAGGTCTTTCAGGGGACTGCGGTTGAACGGGAACTCTCGGCTACGTTTGCCACCTTGGCCCAACTGCGGCAGGTGCTGGCGAAGCTGACGACCAGCGAGGAGGTCCAGGTCAGTGGCATCTCGCCTTCCTATGCTGGCGAAGCGGCGCTGCGACGCGAGCTCAAGCGTGCAGCCGCAAAGCAGTCCCGGATTGCCGCCGATGAACTTGCCAAGGCTTACGGCGTCCGGATCAGTGGGCTGTACGCGATATCAGAGGTTGCGCCGCAGTTCGCTTACGGTGTCCGGGGCAACAGCTGGGGCATGGTCGTCGAGAACGTCTCCGGCAGCCCGGAGCTGGATTCGGTGACCGTGACCGGTGAGCGCGCCCGGGGCATGGCCGAAAGCCTGGAAGCCGGCAGCATCACCCTCACCGAAAACGTCTACGCGATCTTCCTGATCGCCCAATGAGTACTCCGCCATGTTGTTGATGATCGACAACTACGACAGCTTCACCTACAACCTCGTGCAGTACCTGCAGGCGCTCGGCGCTGAAGTGGAAGTGGTGCGCAACGACGCGTTGAGCGTCGAGCAGATCGCCAGCAAGGCGCCACAGCGCATCGTGATCTCGCCTGGGCCGTGCACGCCCAACGAGGCGGGCGTGTCGCTGGAGGTGATCGAGCGCCTGGGCGCGACCACGCCGATCCTTGGTGTGTGCCTGGGTCACCAGAGCATCGGCCAGGCTTACGGCGGGGATGTGATCCGCGCCGGCCGGATCATGCACGGCAAGACCTCGGCGATCCGGCACGAGGGCCTTGGCGTGTTCGCCGGGCTGCCAGATCGCTACGAGGCCACGCGCTACCACTCGCTGGTGGTGGACAAGGCCACGCTGCCCGAGGCGCTCGAGGTCACCGCCTGGACCGAGAACGCCGACGGCAGCATCGAGGAGATCATGGGCCTGCGCCACAGGGAATTCCCCGTGGAGGGCGTGCAGTTCCATCCCGAATCCATCCTCACCCAGCACGGCCACGCCCTGCTGAAGAATTTCCTGGAGCGCTGAGCGCTTCCACAGACGAGAGCTTCGCCGCATGACCATCAGCCCCCAGGAGGCCCTGCAGCGCACGATCGAACATCGCGAGATCTTCCGCGATGAGATGGTCGTGCTGATGCGCCAGATCATGCGCGGCGAAGTCTCGCCGCTGATGACCGCGGCCATCCTCACCGGCCTGCGCGTCAAGAAGGAAACGGTGGGCGAGATCGCTGGCGCGGCCATGGTGATGCGCGAGTTCTCCCAGGGCGTGCAGGTGGCCGATCGCACCCACATGGTCGACATCGTCGGCACCGGCGGCGATGGGTCGCACACCTTCAACATCTCCACCTGCGCCATGTTCGTGGCCGCCGCGGCCGGGGCCAGGGTGGCCAAACACGGCAACCGCAGCGTCTCGTCCAAGTCCGGCAGCGCCGATGCGCTGGAGGCCCTGGGCGCGGTGATCGAGCTGCAGCCGGCGCAGGTCGCCGCGGCCATCGAGGCCACCGGCATCGGCTTCATGTTCGCGCCGATCCATCACCCGGCGATGAAGGTGGTGGCCCCGGTGCGTCGCGAGATGGGCGTGCGCACCATCTTCAACATCCTCGGTCCGCTGACCAATCCGGCGGGCTCGCCGAACATCCTGATGGGCGTGTTCCACCCCGACCTGGTCGGCATCCAGGCGCGCGTGCTGCACGAGCTCGGCGCCGAGCGCGCGCTGGTGGTCTGGGGGCGCGATGGCATGGACGAGATCTCCCTGGGCGCCGGCACCATGGTCGGCGAGCTGCGCGACGGGGTGGTGCGCGAGTACGAGATCCACCCCGAAGACTTCGGCATCGCCATGTCCGCCAGCCGCAACCTGCGGGTGGACGACCCGGCGCAATCGCGGCAGATGCTGCTGGGCGTGCTCGACGACCAGCCCGGTCCGGCGCGCGACATCGTCGCGCTCAACGCCGGCGCGGCGCTGTACGTGGCCGGCGTGTGCGAATCCATCGCCGCCGGTATCGAGGCCGCCCGCGCGGCCCTTGGCGATGGAAGCGCCGCGGTCAAGCTGCGGCAGTACGTGGCGTTCACCCGAGAGCTGGCGGGTAGTTGAGGAACGAGTGGAGAGGAACGAGAAACGAGTGACTCCCCGCGCGTGCGAGCAATCCTGTGCCTTGTGCGCCCGGTAAACATGCAAAAATGACCTGGTAGCGCCGTTCGGTTTCCACTCGTTTCTCGTTCCTTCCTACTCGTTCCTCACCCCGCCATGAGCGACATCCTCAACACCATCCTGGCCCGCAAGGCCGACGAAGTCGCCGCGCGGCGGGCGCAGATGCCGCTGGAGGAACTGAAGGCGCGCCTGGCCGATGCCTCGCCGGTGCGCGGGTTCGCCAGTGCGCTGCGCGCCAGCATCGCCGCGGGCGATGCGGCGGTGATCGCGGAAGTGAAGAAGGCCAGCCCCTCCAAGGGCATCATCCGGCCCGATTTCCAGCCGGCCGATATCGCCGTCAGCTATGAGTTCGGCGGCGCGTCCTGCCTGTCGGTGCTGACCGACGTGGATTTCTTCCAGGGCAGCGATGCCTACCTGCAGCAGGCCCGCGAGGCCTGCACGCTGCCGGTGCTGCGCAAGGACTTCACGGTCGACCCTTACCAGGTCTACGAGGCCCGGGTGCTGGGTGCGGACTGCATCCTGCTGATCGTCGCGGCACTGGACGATGGCCAGCTGGTCGAACTGTCCGACCTGGCCCTGCAGCTGGGCATGGACGTGCTGGTGGAAGTGCACGACATCGACGAGCTGGAGCGCGCGCTGCAGGTCCCGGCGCCGCTCCTGGGCATCAACAACCGCAACCTGCGCACCTTCGAGGTCTCGCTGCAGACCACCCTGGAGATGAAGTCCGCGGTGCCGCGCGATCGCGTGCTGATCACCGAAAGCGGCATCGTCACCGCCGTCGACGTGGCCACCATGCGCCAGGCCGGGGTCCACGGCTTCCTGGTGGGCGAGACCTTCATGCGCGCGCCGGAACCGGGCGAGGCCCTGCGCGAGCTGTTCTTCGCATGAGCCTGCCGCGTGGTCCTTACCCAACCCCTGCGGCGGATGCGCCGCTGGTGGTGTTCGACTTCGACCACACGCTCTACGACGGCGATTCGGGCAGCCATCTGTTCGCCTGGCTGCTCAAGCGCTCCTGGCCGCGCTATCTCACCGCCCTGCTGGCCACGCCGCTGCTGGGGCCGCTGGTGGCCTTCCTGCCCACACGGCGCCACGGCATTTCCGGCTACGTCTGGATCGCCACCTTCGGTCTGCATCGGCGGCGCGAACTGGATGCCCTGATCGACCAGTATGTGGATCAGCACCGCGCCGAGGTGCGGGAGCGCCTGCTGCCGCACGCGCTGGAGATTTTCGCGGGCCATCGGGCCGCGGGCGATCGCGTGGTGGTGGCCACGGGCGCACCGCCGGAACTGGCGCGCGCCATCCTGTCCTTCGTGGCGCACCAGGACGTGCCGGTCATCGGCACCGTGACCGGGCCGCGCCTGGGCGCGGTGTATGCGCGCCGGCATTGCCACAACGAGGAGAAGATGCGGATGCTGCGCGAGGCCGGATTCGGCGAGATCGCCGTGGCCTATTCGGACAGCACGGCCGACCTGCCCTTGCTCAAGGCCGCGCGCGCGCCGGTCGTGGTCAATCCCAAGGTCTCCAAGATCGCCCTGTTCGAACGCGTCCTGCCGGCTGGCACGCCCATCCTCAACTGGGGCTGCAAGGACCGAGGCGGCCAGCCGCTGCAGGAATAAGCGGCGGCAGCAAGCGACGCAGCCGTAGGGTGGATGACGCTCCCCCATCCACCATCTCCACACACCGGCCACAGTGGGCGTATCAGTCCCGGCCTTGGTGGACAAGCTTCGCGTTGTCCACCCTACGGTAAAGGTAGGGTGGATGACGCTCTTTCATCCACCACCGCCGCGAACCGGCCAACGTGGGGGTGCCCGCATGGCAGCCTCAGCCTTCGCGAGCGCATTGGTGGACAAGCTTCGCGTTGTCCACCCTACGGGTAGGGTGGATGGCGCTTTTCCATCCACCACCGCGACAAACCGGCCAAGGTGGGCATACCAGACCCAGCCGCAAGGGTCGCACTGCCTCGTGGCACAGCTGCTTGAACAAACAGCCTGACGCGTAAGCGGACCTTGCCGCGTCAGGCCATGGGCTCAGCGGGTGCCGTAGAGCACCACGGTCTTGCCGCGGGCATGCAGCAGCCCATCGGCCTGCAGCTTCTTCAGCACGCGCCCGGCCATTTCGCGCGAACAGCCCACCAGGCGCGCCAGCTCCTGGCGCGAAACGCGCAGCTGGGTGCCCTGCGGATGACTCATGGCCTCCGGCTCCTGTGCCAGATCATGCAGGGTGCGCACGATGCGGTCGGTCACGTCCAGGAACGCCAGGCGGCTGGCCTTGCGGCTGGTATCCAGCAGGCGCCGTGAAAGCTGCGCGCCAATGGCATACAGCAGCTTGGGCGCATCGGCCGACAGCTGTCCGCTGAACAACTGGTGCAGCCGCTCGTAGCTGATCTCGGCCAGCTCGCACTGGGTGCGGGTGCGCAGGATGACTTCGCGCTTGTCCGACTCGATGAACAGGCCCATCTCGCCCACGTAGGTCCCGGGCCCGAAATAGCCCAGCACCAGCTCGCGGTCGTCATCCTCTTCTGTGATGATGCTCACTGATCCGGATACGACGTAATACAATGTGCCCGCAGGATCGCCAGGGCGGAACACGTCCGCACGGGCCGGGTAGCGTCGGCGATGGCTATGCGCCAGAAATCGCTCGATCACCGCTGCGTCCGGCGTCAGCGGACTGCTCGCGGGTCTGACGGGCATGGCAGTGAGGCCTGAGTTCATGGGCGTGTTTTTCAAGGTCGATCCCCAAGCTTATGCTGAACACGTCGGGGGGTTCAATCGTGTGAATGCGACGGACATTTCACCGTAACCCGGATTGCCTCATAATTCCGCCCTTCACCCGCTCCTCCCATAAGGTCCCTTCGCCGTGGTCAAACCACTGCCGCGCCTGCGACTGCAAGGTTTCAACAACCTCACCAAGGCGCTGAGCTTCAACATCTACGACGTCTGCTATGCCGTGACCGAAGAAGAACGGCAGCGCTATATCGAGTACATCGACGAGGAATACAACGCCGATCGCCTGACCCAGATCCTCACGGATGTGGCGGAGATCATCGGTGCCAACATCCTCAACGTGGCGCGTCAGGACTACGACCCGCAGGGAGCCTCGGTCACCATCCTCATTTCCGAGGAACCGGTGATCGACAAGAAGCAGGCGGGCAACGTCATCTCCGACGCCGTCGTTGCGCACATGGACAAGAGCCACATCACCGTCCATACGTATCCGGAGACGCATCCGCACGCCGGCATCGCGACCTTCCGCGCCGACATCGACGTGGCCACCTGCGGCGTGATCTCGCCGCTGAAGGCGTTGAATTACCTGATCGAGTCGTTCGAGTCGGACATCGTGATCATGGACTACCGCGTCCGTGGCTTCACCCGCGATGTGAAGGGCAAGAAGCACTACATCGATCACAAGATCAACTCGATCCAGAACTACCTGGCCAAGAACATCCGTTCGCGCTACGAGTCGATCGACGTTAACGTGTACCAGGAGAACATCTTCCACACCAAGATGCACGTGAAGGATTTCGACCTGGACACCTACCTGTTCGAAGAGAAGGCCAAGAACCTGTCCTTCAAGGAGCGCATGCGGGTCGAGGCGCTGCTCAGGCGCGAGATCGAGGAGCTCTTCCACGGCCGCAACCTGGTCGAGTAAGGCTCGCGCCGGTCAGGCGCGCCTCATCGGGGGCGTGGCAGGCTGAGCGCACATCCGGCAGGACGACCTGCCCGCGCCGATGGCGCGATCAAACGACCGACGGCGGTCCGGTGCATACCGGGCCGCTTTTCTTTTGCGCGGTCCAAAATCGAAAGGAGTTGCGACGATGGCGTGGATCTACTTGTTGCTGGCAGGCGTGCTGGAGATCGGCTTCGCCATGGGCCTGAAGTACACCCAGGGCTTCACCCGCCTGTGGCCCAGCGTCGGCACGATGGTGGCGGCGGCCTGCAGCCTGTGGCTGATGACCCAGGCGATGAAGCAGATCCCGGTGGGAACGGCCTACGCCATCTGGACCGGCATCGGCGCCATGGGCGTGGCCCTGCTGGGCATCTGGTTGTTCGATGAGAGCGCCTCGCTGGCCCGGCTGGCCTGCATCGGCTTGATCGTGGCCGGCGTCATCGGGCTCAAGCTGACCTCGGCTTGAGGCCGTGCGCCAGTCAGAGCCGGTAGGCGACGGTCTTCATCACCTTGGAGGCCGCGGCCATCACCGCCGGGATCGGCTGCGGCAGCACCCGCGCGCCGGCATGTTCGGCGCTCTGCGCATGACGGGCCTCGTCGGCCTTCATCACCCGCAACACCTCGCGGCTGCGCAGGTCGGCGGGGGGCAGGCTGTCCAGGTGCTCGTCGATGTGCGCCTCGACCTGGTGTTCGGTTTCCACCACGAAGCCCAGGTTCCAGCCGTCGCCGCGCAGGCCGGCCATCAGGCCGATGGCATAGCTGCCCGCGTACCACAGCGGGTTGAACAGGCTGCCGCGGCTGTCCAGCTCGCGCAGTCGGCGCGCGCACCAGGCCAGGTGGTCGGTCTCTTCCTGGGCCGCCTCCAGCAGGTGCGCGCGGGTGCCATCGTCGCGGGCCACCGCGGCCTGGCCGAAGTACAGGCCCTGGGCGCAGACCTCGCCGACGTGATTGATGCGCATCAGCCCGGCAGAATGGCGGCGCTCGCGCTCGTCCAGCATCACCTCCGGCGTCTGCCGCGCCGGGTAGTCCCGCTGCGCTGGCGGATTGCCGAACACCGTCTCCAGGGCGCGCTGGGTCTCCACCAGCAGGCGGTCGAGCGGGGAGTGCAGGGGACGGACAGCCATGGGCAACCTGAACGCGTCGGGCAGGAGTGCCACAGTGTCCTCCCTGCGGCCGGGCATGCCAAGGCCGGCCCTGGCCAGCTTGCAAACCCCCGGGGCGGTCCGTACAATCCCGCCTCTTGCATTTTTGCAATACACAACGCGTGGCAAAGTTCCGGCGGAATCGTCTGCCGCAATCCGCCCGACCTACTACGAGTTCTCCATGAGCACTTTCACCGCCAAGAACGAGACCGTCCAGCGCGACTGGTACGTCGTCGACGCCGAGGGCAAGACCCTGGGCCGCCTGTCCACCGAGCTCGCCCGCCGTCTGCGTGGCAAGCACAAGCCCGTCTACACCCCGCACGTCGACACCGGCGATTACCTGGTGGTGATCAACGCCGAGAAGATCCACGTGACCGGCAAGAAGCTGCAGGACAAGATGTACCACCGTTTCACCGGCTACATCGGTAACCTGAAGACCGAGTCCCTGTCGCAGGCGCTGGAGCGTCATCCCGAGCGCGTGATCGAGACCGCCGTCAAGGGCATGCTGCCCAAGGGCCCGCTGGGCCGTGCGATGTATCGCAAGCTCAAGGTCTACGCAGGTCCCAACCATCCGCACGCCGCGCAGCAGCCGCAGGTCCTGGACATCTAATCATGGCTATCACTCAGAACTACGGCACCGGCCGTCGCAAGTCCTCCACCGCCCGCGTGTTCCTGCGCAAGGGCACCGGCAACATCACCGTCAACGACCGTCCGCTGGACGAGTTCTTCGGCCGTGAGACCGCGCGCATGATCGTGCGCCAGCCGCTGGAGCTGACCAACAACGTCGAGAGCTTCGACATCTACGTCACCGCCGCTGGCGGCGGCACCACCGGCCAGGCCGGTGCGATCCGCCTGGGCATCGCCCGTGCGCTGGTGGAGTACGATGAAACCCTGAAGTCCGAGCTGCGCAAGGCCGGCTTCATGACCCGCGACGCCCGCGAAGTCGAGCGTAAGAAGGTCGGCCTGCACAAGGCACGTCGCGCCACGCAGTTCTCCAAGCGTTAATTCGCTTTACGCTGGGCGGCGGCGTCCGTATACTTCGCCGCCCAGCTGTTCCACAGCCCCGTCGCCAAGCGGTAAGGCACCTGACTCTGACTCAGGCATTCGGAGGTTCGAATCCTTCCGGGGCTGCCATACAAAAGGTCCTCGTCTGCACAGGATGCAGGACGTTCCCAAAACCCGCCGCGTGCGGGTTTTGGTTTATCTGGACTTGCGGAGTCTCGAGATGGTCGCCAGCTTCAGCCCCCCCTATACCGATCCTGGTGCGCTGACGCAGCAGTTGAAGGAAGGCGGGTTCGCCGCGCTCACGCCCGAGGCGGTGGCGGCCCTGGCGGGCGTGGAGCTGCAGGCGCTGCACGCGCTGGACGGCAGCTGGGACGCGCTGGTGCTGGACCCGTACCTGAAGGACGGCGGCCGTTATCGCCAGCGGCGCCATTCCTGCTTCGTGGTCGCGCCCGACAGCATCAGCCAGGTCCCGCACCGGGCGCATTGGCAGTCGCTGGACTACAACGCCCTGCATGGCGGCATGCACCGCTGGTTCGAGCCGATCCAGCCGCAGGTGGTGGGGCAGCCGGCGTTCCAGCAGTTGATGGGGGCCATCGCCGCCCAGTGCAGTGCGCAGCGGCCGGACGTGCCCGAGTGGTTCGTCGAGGCGCACCAGTTTCGCATTGACACCACCGACGGCATCGGCCGTCCCACGCCGGAAGGCGCGCACCGCGACGGTGTGGATTACGTCGCCGTCCTGCTGCTTGGCCGTCACGGCATCAAGGGCGGGGAGACCCGCGTGTTCGAGGCCAATGGTCCGCGCGGCCTGCGCTTCACCCTGACCGAACCGTGGAGCCTGATGCTGCTGGACGATGCGCGCATGATCCACGAGTCCACGCCGATCCAGCCGCTGGACGATGTCGGATACCGCGACACGCTGGTGCTGACCTACCGCGCAGGTGGTTTCCAGGGCGAGGCCTGAGCACGCGCGCCACCCCGGCGCTGGCTACAATCCAGCGTTTTTAAGGCAGGGGCGCGCATGAAACTGGGGTCACTGAAGGAAGGCGGCCGCGATGGCACGTTAATCGTGGTATCGCGGGACCTGTCCCAGGCCGTGCGTGCCACCGGCATCGCGCCGAGCTTGCAGCGTGCGCTGGAGGACTGGGACAACGCGGCGCCACGGCTGAACAGCCTGTCCGACGCCCTCAATGCAGGTCAGGCCGACGGGGCCTTCGATGTGGAGTGGAGCGCGCTGGCCGCGCCGCTGCCGCGCGCCTACGAATTCCTGGACGGCAGCGCTTACCTGCCACATGTGGAGCGTGTGCGTCGGGCGCGCGGTGCGCAGGTGCCGGAAAGTTTCTACGTCGATCCGCTGATGTATCAGGGCGCCAGCGGCGGCTTCATGGGGCCGCGCGATGCGATCCGCCTGGCCAGCGAGGACTTCGGCGTCGATTTCGAGGCCGAGGTCGTCATCGTTACCGACGATGTACCGATGGGCGTGGACAGCGAAGCGGCCGAGCAGCACATACAGCTGGTGGGCCTGCTCAACGATGTGTCGCTGCGCAACCTGATCCCCGACGAGCTGGCCAAGGGCTTCGGCTTTGTCCAGGCCAAGCCGCGCTCGGCGCTGTCGCCGGTGCTGGTGACACCGGACGAGCTGGGCGCGGCTTGGCGCGAGACGCGCCTGCACCGCCCGATGCAGGTGCAGTTTAACGGCGAGGCTTTCGGCGCGCCGCTGGCTGGAGAGGACATGCAGTTCTCCTTCGCCCAGCTGCTGGCCCACGCGGCCAAGACCCGGCCGCTGTCGGCCGGCACCTTGATCGGCTCGGGCACGGTGGCCAACCACGATGTCTCCCGCGGTGCGTCCTGCCTGGCCGAGCTGCGCACCATCGAGACCCTGCGCGATGGCGCGCCGGCCACGCCGTACATGAAGTTCGGCGACCGGGTGTGCATCGAGGTGTTCGATGCGGAAGGCCAGTCGATCTTCGGCGCGATCGACCAGCGCCTGGAGCATCACGCCGGCTGAGGTGGGCCGGTCGCTCCGGCTGCGCGGCAAGGGGCCGTGCAGCGCAGCCGGCTCAGGAGAAGCCGTGGGTGATACGGGCGCTCGAGGTGTCGTAGATGTCGCCGTAAGGGTCGTGCTCGCCGGCGCTGCCTTCGGACAGGCGGAACTTCAGCGCCAGCCCGTCGCGGGAGTCGGCCGCGCGCAGGGCTTCCTCCTGCTCGATCCTGCCTTCCTTGACCATGCGGAACAGGCACTGGTCGAAGCTCTCCATGCCTTCCTCCAGCGATTCCTCCATGGCCTGCTTGACCTCGTGCACCTGGCCGCGGCGCAGCAGGTCGCGGATCATCGGCGTGTTGACCAAGACCTCCGTCGCCGGCAGGCGTCGCCCGTCCTTGCCCTTGACCAGGCGCAGCGAGACCACCGCGCGCAGGTTGAGCGCCAGGTTCATCAGCACGTTCTTGTGCGCGGTTTCCGGGAAGAAGTTGAGGATGCGCTCGATGGTCTGGTCGGCGTTGTTCGAGTGCAGCGTGGCCAGGCACAGGTGGCCGGTTTCGGCGAAGGCGATGGCCGCCTCCATGGTGGTGGCATCCAGGATCTCGCCGATCAGGATCACGTCCGGCGCCTCACGCATCGCGTTCTTCAGCGCGTTGTGGAAGGCGTGCGTGTCCAGGCCGACCTCGCGCTGATTGACGATGGACTGCTTGTGCTTGTGCAGGTACTCGATCGGATCTTCGATGGTGAGGATATGGCCGGTGGTGGTGCTGTTGCGGTGGTCGATCATCGAGGCCAGAGCGGTGGACTTGCCCGAGCCGGTGGACCCCACCAGCAGCACCAGGCCGCGCGGGGTCATGATGATGTCCTTCAGCACCTGCGGCAGGTTCAGCTCGGCGATGGACGGGATCTGGCTGCGGATGGCGCGGATCACCATGCCGACCTCGCCGCGCTGCTTGAACACGTTGACGCGGAAGCGGCCGGCCTCGGGCATGGCCACGGCCATGTTCAGCTCCAGGTCGCGCTCGAACTGCGGCACCTGGCCCTCATCCATCAATGAATAGGCGATCTTCTTGACCATGCCCGGCGGCAGGCCGGTGTTGCCGAGCGGGTACAGCTTGCCTTCGATCTTGATGTAGACCGGCGCCCCGGTGGTCAAGAACATGTCGGAAGCTTTCTTTTCCGTCATCAGCTTGAGGAAATAGCCGATGTCCATGCGCTGCGCTCCACGTCTGTTAAGCCCGCACGTTGCAAGTGCGTGGCTGGCTTCCGACAATGGCCGTGCCCTTGAAACACGGCTCCCCAATGAATCCTAGCTTCGCACACTTCCCGCGACGTCTGCGCAGGGCGTCCATCGCACTGTTGATGCTCGCCTTGGCCGCCAGCCCGGTCCTGGCCCAGGACGAGGACATCGGCGTCCTGCTCGGCCGCGCCGAAGAGGCCGTCAACCGCGCATCGCGGGCCGATGCCGACCAGTACGCCCCGGACTTGATCGGCCAGGCGCGTCAGGGCCTGGCTCAGGCGCAGGCCGCCGCCAGCGATCGCAAGGGCCGCAAGGAAGCGCCATGGCTTGCCGAACGCGCCACCGCCGACGCCGACCTGGCGCGCGTGCGCAGTGAGGAGGCGGTGGCCAACGCCAAACTGCTGCAGCAGCAGAACGAGATCGCACGGCTGCGCCGGCAGTTGGGCATGGAGGCGCAGCGATGAACACGACACGCCCCTGGCTGCGCCTGGCGCCGCTGTTGCTCGCCTTCGCCTGCCTGCAGGCCCTGGCTGCCGATCTGCCTGAAGTGCAGGCCTTGAACGATCGCATTCGCGCGCTGGATGCCAGCCCGGATCTGCGCGAAATGGCCGCCTACGAACGCATGCAGGCCCTGCGCGCGGTGCAGGTGGCGACCGAGGCCAAGCGTCGTGATCGCGACAATGCCCTGTACGTGGCCCAGCGCCGCGTGGAAATCGCCGAAACCGCGGCCCGTGGCGACCTGGCCCGTCGCCAGGCCAATGCCCTGGACCAGGACCGCACCGCGTTGCTGCTGGAAGCCAGCCGGCGCGATGCCGACCGTGCGCGCCAGGAGAGCGAGCGCCTGCGCGTGCAGGCCCAGATCCAGGCCGAGGAGGCCGAGCAGCTGCGGCTGGCAGCCGAAGCCGAGGCGCAGGCCCGCACCGATGCCGAGGCCGCGCTGAGCAGCGCCGCCGGCCAGCAGACGGCCAAGATCAGCGCAGCGCGCCAGCGCGACGCCAAGCTGGCCCGGCAGGAGGCCGAACTGGTCTCCGGTGCCAAGCTGCCTGCCTCCAAGTTCGAGACCCGTGGTGAGGTCTTCACCCTGGGATCGGCGCTGTACCAGTCGGGCAAGACCGCGCTGACGGCCGACGGCAAGTCCACCGCCTCGGCACTGGCGGCCTATCTGGACGCCACGCCCAAGGCCAAGGCACGCATCGTGGGTTTCAGCGAGGGCGATGCCGATGGCAAGCGGCGCGCCGAGCAGTTGCGCGATGCCATCGCCGCAGCCGGCGTGCCCAAATCGCGGCTGACTGTGGCCGCCCAGCCCAAGGGCACTAAGGCCAAGGCGGCCGAGGTCGTGATTTCAGAATAAAATCAATGGGTTAGGTTGGACTTGGCGGTTTGCGCACCTCCGCTTTCGCCGGCAAATGCGACGGAAATTCCAGTCCGATCAATGGCTTGCTTTCGCCCTTGTCGGGCCGAAGGGACGGGAGTAGGGTCATATCCCCAGGTGGCAACGTTCGTCGCCTGGCCCACCGGAGCTTCGCCGATGACGCCATCGCGATTCGACCACGACCCCGTGGCCAACCCGTCCGAGCCAGCCACTGCGGCGGCCCCGGAGGCGTCCGGTGACCTGCTCCACTCCCAAGCCCACGCCCCGTGCCTGCCCGGCCGGGGCGTTTGCATTTGACGCGAAAGGAGGACACCACGATGTTCGAAGGTCAACAGGAAGAAGTCGATACGCTGATCCGCACCGATCGTGAGTTCAAGCTGCTCTACCAGCGCCACAAGGAGCTGGACAAGAAGGTCACCGACGCCGAACTGGGCGTGCTGCCCATCGACGATGCCACCCTGGGTCAGATGAAGAAAGAGAAGCTCATCGCCAAGCAGAAGTTGTTGCGCATGTACGAAGCCTCCCCGCACTGACGGTACCCGCGTTTCATTGTCACGGGTGGCGGCCGCATCCTCGTCCGCGGTCGCCGCCCGTGTCATCTCCACCGTCGCTCCCGTGTCAGCCCCTGGCCACGCCCGCGCGCCGTCGATGCGATACTTCGCAGCACTTTCTGCTGACAGCGTGAACGCGACCGCATGGCGATCCACTCTTCCGTCCTCGACCTCATCGGCCAAACCCCCATCATCCGGGCCCAGCACCTGGATACGGGGCCCTGCGAGCTGTACCTGAAGCTGGAGAGCGCCAATCCGGGCGGGTCGATCAAGGACCGCATCGGCATGTCCATGATCACCGCCGCCGAAAAGCGCGGCGACATCAAGCCTGGCGACACACTGGTGGAGGGCACTGCGGGCAACACCGGCATCGGCCTGGCCCTGGTGGCTCAGCAGAAGGGTTACAAGCTGATCCTGGTGGTCCCGGACAAGATGAGCCGGGAGAAGATCTTCAACCTCAAGGCCATGGGCGCCGAGGTGGTGCTGACCCGCTCGGACGTGGCCAAGGGACACCCCGAGTACTACCAGGACCTGGCCGCGCAGATCGCCGCCGACACCCCGGGTGCCTACTTCATCAACCAGTTCGGCAACCCGGACAACCCGGCCGCGCACCAGTTCGGCACCGGCCCGGAGATCCTGCGGCAGATGGACGGGCAGCTGGATGCCATCGTCTTCGGCTGCGGCAGCTCGGGCACCATGAGCGGGCTGTCGGCGTGCTTTGCCGAGCATGCGCCAAACGTGGAGATGGTGCTGGCCGACCCGGTGGGTTCGATCCTGGCCGAGTACATCAACGAAGGCACGCTGAGCGAGAAGTCCGGCAGCTGGCTGGTGGAAGGCATCGGCGAGGACTTCCTGCCGGGGATTTCCGACTTCTCCCGGGTCAAGAAGGCCTATGCCATCAGCGATGCCGAAAGCTTCCACACCGCGCGCGAGCTGCTGTCCAAGGAGGGCATCCTCGGCGGCTCCTCCACCGGCACCCTGCTGGCGGCGGCGCTGAAGTACTGCCGCGAGCAGACCACGCCGAAGAAGGTGCTGGTGTTCGTCTGTGACACCGGCAACAAGTACCTGTCCAAGATGTACAACGACTACTGGATGCTGGACAACGGCTTCCTGGAACGCCCGCAGCACGGCGATCTGCGCGACCTCATCCTGCGCCCTTACAGCCAGAAGGACACCGTGGTGGTGGGGCCGAACGACCTGCTGACCACCGCCTACCAGCGCATGAAGCTCTATGACGTGTCGCAGCTGCCGGTCATGGATGGCGAGAAGTTGGTGGGCATCATCGACGAATCGGACGTGCTGCTGCATGTCTACGGCGATGAGGCGCGCTTCCGCGACCCGGTCTCCACCGCGATGGTCAGCAAGCTGGAACGGCTGGATGTGAGGTCCCCGATCGAGGCCCTGCTGCCGGTGTTCGACCGCGGGCAGGTGGCGATCGTGATGGACCGCGACCAAGACCGCTTCCTGGGCCTGATCACCCGGATCGACTTGCTCAACTACCTGCGCCGGCGCGTTCAGTGAGCTGAATCCCCGGCGCTGAAGGCCGGGGCCCTGGACTGGTAGAATCGCCGGCTAACTTTTGGAAGCCCTCATGTCCGATTCCAAGCACGGGAGCCAGGACGGCGATCGCAAGCTGTCGCTTGCGACGCTCGCCATCCACGGTGGCCAGTCGCCCGATCCTTCGACCGGCGCGGTCATGCCGCCGATCTACGCGACCTCGACTTATGCGCAGCGTAGCCCTGGGGAGCACCAGGGCTTCGAGTATTCGCGGACCCACAATCCCACCCGTTTCGCCTACGAGCGTTGCGTGGCGGCCCTGGAGGGCGGCACCCGTGGCTTCGCCTTCGCCTCGGGCATGGCAGCCACCTCCACCGTGCTGGAGCTGCTGGACAGCGGCGATCATGTGATCGCCATGGACGACCTCTACGGCGGCAGCTTTCGCCTGTTCGAGCGCGTGCGCCGGCGCAGCGCGGGGCTGGATTTCAGCTTCGTCGATCTGACCGATGTCGCGGCCTTCGAGGCTGCGATCACCGACAGGACCCGCATGGTCTGGATCGAGACGCCGACCAACCCCATGCTCAAGCTGGTGGACATCACCCAGATCGCGGCGATCGCCCGGGCACGTGGGCTGTTGGTGGTGGTCGATAACACCTTCGCCACACCGATGCTGCAGCGCCCGCTGGAACTGGGCGCTGACCTGGTGGTGCACTCGGCGACCAAGTACCTCAACGGGCATTCGGACATGGTTGGCGGCATGGCGGTGGCGGGCGATCACGCCGACCTGGGCGAGCGCATGGCCTTCCTGCAGAACTCGGTCGGTGGCGTGCAGGGCCCGTTCGACAGCTTCCTCGCCTTGCGTGGCCTAAAGACCCTGCCGCTGCGCATGAAGGCCCACTGCGACAACGCCCTGGCGCTGGCGCAGTGGCTGGACACGCATCCTGCGGTGGAGCAGGTGATCTACCCCGGCCTGCCTTCCCACCCGCAGCATGCCTTGGCCCAGCGCCAGATGCCCGGCTACGGCGGCATCATTTCCATCGTCCTTAAGGGCGGCTTCGAGGCGGCCAAGCGCTTCTGCGAGCGCACCGAGCTGTTTACCCTGGCCGAATCGCTGGGCGGCGTGGAGAGCCTGGTCAACCACCCCGCAGTGATGACCCATGCCTCGATCCCGGTCGAACGCCGCGCCCAGCTCGGCATCAGCGATGCGCTGGTGCGGTTGAGTGTGGGGGTGGAGGAGGTGGGGGATTTGCGGTTGGATCTCGAGCTGGCGCTTGCGCCCGCGCCCTGCCACTGACCCGTTCCAAGAGGCGAAGTTCCTGATGAGCAACCTCCTGTCGCCGGCCTCGGCGCTGCGCAGCTTCGCGCGACACCGCAAGTTGATCTATCAACTCGCCAAGCGCGAGGTGCTCGGTCGTTATCGTGGCTCCATCGCTGGCCTGGCGTGGTCGTTCTTCAATCCGCTGTTGATGTTGGCGGTCTACACCTTCGTGTTCTCATACGTATTCAATGCGCGTTGGGGCGGCTCTGCAGAAACGAATCGTGCCGAGTTCGCGATCATCCTGTTTGCCGGCATCATGGTCCATGGATTCCTGTCCGAGTGCATCAGTCGTGCGCCGATGCTGGTGCTCGCGAACGCAAGCTATGTCAAGAAGGTCGTATTCCCGCTGGAGATCTTGACGTGGTCGGCGGTGGCGTCGTCGCTTTTCCACATGGTCATCACCTTGGCGGTACTCCTCGTTGCGCAGTTCCTTTTGCTACATCGCCTGCCGTTGACGGTGGTTTACTTCCCGCTGGTGATTGCACCGCTGGCGATGGTTGCTGCGGGAGTGACCTGGTTCTTCGCTGCGTTGGGCGTGTACTACCGCGACATTGGGCAGATCACCGGTCTCCTGGCGACTGTGCTGCTGTTCATGAGTCCGGCGCTGTATCCCATCACCGCGCTGCCAGAGGCCATGCGGAAGTGGATCTATCTCAATCCGCTGACTTTCATTATCGAGCAGTCCAGGAACGTGTTGATGTGGGGGCTGCCCCCTGACTGGATGGGACTTCTCAAGTACTCAGTCGGCAGTCTCGTCCTGGCCTATCTGGGCTACTACTGGTTCCAACTTGTGCGTCGCGGTTTTGCGGACGTCGTCTGATCGTTAGCGAAGCATCGAATTCAATTCAAGGGTTCATCATGTCGGAAGTAGCCATTCGCGTCTCTGGCGCCTCCAAGTGCTACCAGGTGTACGACAAGCCGCACGATCGCATCAAGCAGGCTCTTTTCCCGCGTATCGGGCGTTCGTTGGGTCTTTCCTCGCGCAAGTACTTCAAGGAGTTCTGGGCGCTGCGGGATGTGTCCTTTGAAGTGCGCCGTGGTGACACCGTGGGCATCATTGGTCGTAACGGTTCAGGGAAGTCCACCCTCCTGCAGATGATCTGCGGCACGCTATCGCCCACGTCTGGCTCAATCCAGGTCAATGGTCGCGTGGCCGCATTGCTGGAACTGGGTGCTGGCTTCAATCCTGAGTTCACCGGGCGCGAAAACGTCTTCATGAGCGCTTCGATCCTTGGACTTAGCCACGCGGAAATCGAGGCGCGCCTGGACCGCATCCTTGCGTTCGCCGATATCGGAGACTTCGTCGATCAGCCCGTCAAGGTTTACTCCAGCGGTATGTACGTACGCCTCGCCTTCGCGGTGATCGCGCATGTGGACGCCGATATTATGGTGGTTGATGAGGCGCTGGCGGTGGGTGACGCAGTCTTCGTACAGAAATGCATGCGCTTTCTGCGCGCCTTTCGCGAGCGTGGCACGCTGCTCTTCGTCAGCCATGATACCGGCTCGGTTCTGAGCTTTTGCCAATCGGCCCTTTGGCTGGACAGGGGGATAATGCGGATGCATGCCTCCGCGCAAGAGACAACTCAGGCTTACATCGAGTATTGCGCTCAGGAAAGCTATGGCGACGAGGTAAAGCTGCAGGCGCTCGACCAGCGGGAGGGCAAGGCCAGCGCGTCGCGCCCGGCAGCTAAGCCGGTGGAGGAAATCAGGCTTGAGCTGTTCGACAATATCGCCCACTCGGACGGCTGGAAGTCTGGTGCGGCCAGTATTGCCTCGGTGACACTCACTAACCTAGATGATCCCGGAAAGCCCTACTTCTTCGGCGGCGAGCATGTCTCGTTGCGCGTCGTTGCCGAGGCGCACCGCGAAATGAAGAGTCCCATCTTGGGCTTTTTCGTCAAGGACAGTCTGGGTCAATCGTTGTTCGGCGAGCACACCTTCACCCATGTGCAGCCGCCGTTGGACGTGGCCGCTGGCAATCTGTTGGAAGCGGAGTTCGTCTTTCATCTGCCACTGTTGCCAAACGGCGATTACTCGATGACTGTTTCCGTTGCCGAAGGCGATCCGCTGACCAATACGCAGCATCACTGGCTGCACGACGCGGTGATCATCAAGGTGTCATCCCCGTCCCTGCGCTACGGACTTGTTGGCATTCCGTTCGAACGGGTGCGGATGGAGATCGCGGCACCAAAATGAGCAACGTTTACCAAAGCAGGATCGCGCCACTGACCAGCGACGACCCACGTATCAGCGTGGGACGCTTTACCTATGGCAACCCGACGCTCAAGGTCTGGGCAGAAGATGAGTCCATCAGCATCGGTGCGTTCTGCTCGATCGCCGATGCGGTGGTCATTTTCGGAGGCGGCGAACATCGTAGCGACTGGGTCACAACGTTCCCCCTGCGCATTGCTTTTGGAGATCCATTGGCCAAGCGCGATGGGCTCCCCGCCAACAAGGGGCCGACGCGGATTGGCAACGATGTCTGGCTGGGCCACGGTGCCCTTGTGCTGTCTGGCGTCAACATCGGCGACGGCGCCATCGTCGGCGCTGGTGCCGTGGTCACAAGGGACATCCCGCCTTATGGAATCGTTGCCGGAAATCCGGCCAAGCTAGTTAGAAAGCGTTTTGCCGATCATCAAGTCGAAGCCCTTCTACGCATCCGATGGTGGGAATGGCCAATCGAGAAGATTCATGCCTGTCAGCATCTGCTATGCAAGGACGATGTCGATGCTTTCATCGCTCAATTTCACTAGTGCATCAGCATGGTGCGCGATGTGTATGCATCCCTCTGGGTATGACGTGTCAGGAGCAGAACTGTGATCAACTTTCCTATCAATAACACGATGTTTCTGCACCCTCAGTACACGCCTGAGAGCGCTTGGCTGGGGCATATCCCGTTCGCGGGGTGGTTGGTTGAGGAGATGCGGCCCGGTGTCCTGGTGGAGCTTGGGACGCATCGCGGGGCTTCCTATCTGGCGTTTTGCCAAGCGGTACAGGGGTGCGCGGTGCAGGCAAAGTGTTATGCAGTGGATACCTGGGAAGGCGACGAGCATGCCGGGGTCTACGGCGATGACGTGTTCCTTGCGCTGCTCGACTATCACCAGCGCAACTACGCCGACTTCTCACGGCTGATGCGGATGCGCTTCGAAGAGGCGGTCGGATACTTCGAGGATGGCGGTGTCGATCTACTGCACATCGATGGCCTGCACACCTACGAGGCAGTTCGTAATGATTTCGAAACGTGGGCACCCAAGCTGTCTAAGCGCGCCGTAGTGCTCTTTCATGACATCAATGTCAGAGAGCGTGATTTTGGCGTATGGCGCTATTGGGCCGAGATCAGTCAGCGCTATCCTTCTTTCGAATTCACCCACACCCATGGTTTGGGTGTGGTGCTGGTGGGCGAGGACCAGCCCGAAGTGCTACGGCAGCTTTGCAGGTTCACGGATGTGGAAGGTGCGCCGGTCTTGATCAATCGTTTGTTCGAGCACGTAGGACAACTGATTTCTACGAAGATGGACATCGGCACGCTTGCGCGAGAGCAGGGTAGGTTGGCGGGGCAATTAAACGAGAGCGAGCGTGCGAGGGGTGAAATCTCCGCAGATCTCACCGAGCTGCGACAGGAAAATGAGGCCTTGCTGTCCCGACTCGATGAGCAAGCTGCCGCTTACCGAGGCGAGGTCGCTCACAGCGCCGAACTTTCCGCGAAAGTGGCGGAAGTCCCGCTTCTGATGGGACGGTTACAGGCGGAACTCGTGCAGCTCGCGGATGCGCTGGCGGCGCGAGACGCGGAGGCGCAACGAATTCAAGCCGAGAAGTTGCAGCATGAAATGGCGTTGGAACGAATGCGCGCCTCTTTCAGTTGGCGCCTGATGGCGCCGGTGCGATCGTTGAAGCGAATGTTCACCGGCGCACAGTGATGTTAAGATTGCGGTAATCGATCCGCGCGCACGGGTTGCAAACTTCGGAACCTTATGAAGCCATGGCGCGTTTTACTCCTCGACACCAAGCGGAGTAATCCCAACCATTACATCTGCCTAGCAATCGCCAGGGCGCTCTCACGAGACCCTGGTGTTGAGTGCCTGATCAAAGCCGACTACGCGTCGGCGATCGCGGAAGCGCGACGGCAGAAATGCAACCTCTTGCTTGCCTTCGATGGCGAAGAGCTTGATCGCTCGGTTGTCCAGCGCCTGGCGGACATATGTGGTCGCGCCGTGCTTTGGGTCACAGAAGATCCTTATGAGCGCAGTGTCAATGTGAAGAACTCGGATCTGTTCGATCTGGTGTTCACGAACGACGTCGGTAGCGTCGCCGGGTACGGGTCCAAAGGGCGGCATCTACCATTCGCCGCGGACGAGCATTTCCATTTTCACGCACTGCCAGAGGTAGACGACGGGCATTATCTCTACGATCTGTTCTTCGCGGGCACCGCTTGGCCTAATAGGGCGGAATTCCTCGCCAAGCTGCAGGCCGGGATTCCCGAGATCCGCTTGAAGCTGGCCTTGCCCGCCAACCCTTATATCCCCCCCCCAAAGCTCGGCATGGAGCTGAGCGAGTACGACTGGCGAACACCGAACACGGAGTTTGCGAAGTTTTCCAATCGCAGCCGTTCCGTGCTGACTTTGCACCGGGCGTTCTCCTCTTCTGGGAACGATCCAATCGCGCATACACCCGGACCGCGCTTCTTTGAGGTGGCTTTGGCCGGCGGCTTCCAGTTGGTGGATACCTCTATTCCTGAAATCAGGGTGGATGATTTCTTCACCGAGGGGAAGGAGTACGTCGGATTCTCGAACGCGCAGGAATGCATCCAGAAGCTCGAGCATTATTTGGCCTACCCACAAGAGCGCTTGGTGATTGCGCGCGCGGCGCAGCTTCGCGCCCGGGCGGAGCACCTGTACGCGAATCGCGTGCGGGCCCTGCTCACGGAGCTGGATGCCCTGGCGATAGCGCCCGCGCCGTCGCTGTTGTCCGAGACCAGGCAGCGCCGGCGCCTGATGATGGTGTCGCACAACGTTCTCGGCGTAGAACCCTATGGCGGCGTGGAGGTGTACCAGGATTCCGTGCGCCGAGCACTTAAGGACGAGTACGAACTGTTCTTCTATGTTCCGGATCGGTCGGTGACGCCCGTTGGCATGCGCTACGTGGTGTACAACGAAGCAATGCAGGTAGTTCAGAGCTACGACTGTGCTGCCGGGCTCGACGAGTCGCTCCTGTCCTGCCCCGAACGTGAGCAAGTATTCTCCCGGTTGCTTGAAAAGTTTCAGATCGACCTGGTGCATTTCCAGCATCTGATTGGCCATGTGCCATCGCTCGGCTTTATTCCGTCGGCGCTCGGAATTCCCGCCGTGTCGAGCCTGCATGACTATTACGTGGTCTGTTCGCGCTTCAACCTGCTGGACTACCGCGGGGTCTACTGCAACATCCCCGCGCTGCCGGCGGAGACCTGTGATGTGTGCCTTAACGCAGCGCACGGCCTTGGAGCGGGCAGTCAGGCCAAGCGCAGAGCCTTTTTCGGACGCATGTTGTTGGCGATGGATGCGCTGCATGCCAATACCGAGGGCGTGGCATCGCTGTTCAGGACGATGTATCCGTTGCTGGAGGGAAGCGACAAGCTACGGGTCATGGGTGTGCCGATGCCGCTTGGCGACGAGCGTGCGATGGTGCCACAGCACCGGCCGGAATTGCCGGATACGCCATTGCGAATCGCCATCGTCGGCAACTTCACCAAGAACAAGGGTGGCGACCAACTGGTCCATGCCTTCAATCAGCTGCGGACGGACAATGTCGAATTCACGGTGATCGGGCGACTTTCCGAGCCGTACAGCGACATCTTCAACGTACTGAAGATTCCGAACCTGCGGGTGCATGGCGCTTATCGCCCGGGCAGCCTGCCGCAGATACTGGCTGGCTTCTCGATGTCGATGCACTTCTCCATCTGGCCTGAGACCTACTGCATCAGCCTGTCCGAGGCGTGGAGCGCGGGGTTGGTGCCGATCGTCTCGGACACGGGCGCTCTGGGCGAGCGAGTGGTCGATGGCGTCAACGGTTTCAAGTTACCAATGGGAGAATCGGGCGCGATCGTCTCGCTGGTACGGAGGCTTATTGCCGACCGCGCGGAAGTCGAGCGCGTGCGTGCGAACGTGCATGCCGGCCTCGGCGTCGGTCATCAGGAACATATGCAGTGGCTCAGCGGACTCTATCGCGGCCTGTTGGCACAGTTGCCGCCATGGCGCGCGCTTGACGCCGGGGCACCACCGCGTGGGCAGACGCTCAAGGAGATCGGTGTGTTGCTGATGGATCGTGAATGGACAATCCAGCCACGCGGCGCGACTGTCGTGGTGAACGAGGTTGCGCAGCTGGTGCCGACGCCAGAGCCGGGAAGAGTGCGCCGGCTGTACCGGTATTTCAGGAAGAACGGCGCAGTGAACACGGCGCGCAGGCTTGCCTCCGAGGTCGTGCGCCGCCTCTCTGGAGCTGCGAAATGAGCATGCCCTCTCGCGTCCTGGTCTGCGGTGCTTCGCCGGACAATCAGAATCGCAACGTTGTGCTGCGCAGCTACGTGGCCGAAGGTTTCTGGCAGTTGCGCGGGATCGAATCGGTGGTGAACGTGCCGCTCGAGCACGCGGCGACCAAGGCGTGGTCGGCCAGGCCGGAGTTGGTGGTGTGCTTCGGTTCGTGCATGCCCGACGATGCCGATTACAGCGGCATCAAGCGCTACTGCGCGCAGACCGGCGCAACGCTGGTGTTCTGGCTGCACGACGATCCTTACGAGTTCGATTTCAGCTACAAGATCAAGGACGTTGCCGATTTTGTCTTCAGCAACGACAAGTGGTGCGCCGAGCACTACGACCACCCGCGCGCGTTTCACCTGCCGCTGGCAGCAAGCGAACGCGCGCACTGGCGTCCGATCTCGGCGACCAAGGACGTCAACATCTTTTTCTGCGGCGTGGCCTTCGGCAACCGGATCAAGTTGCTGCGCGATCTGGCAACGCCGTTGCAGGAACACGCCGCGGTGGTACTGGGCGACGGCTGGCCGGAGTCGGAGTTGCCGTTCTGCCGCAACCAGCGCCTGCCCAACAACGAACTCTCGGATCGGTATGCGCGCGCCTGGATCACGCTCAACATGGGGCGCGACTACCATTACGCCAACGACCGCTTCAAGCTGGACCCCTCCACGCCGGGCCCGCGCACGTTTGAAGCCGCGATGGCAGGCACGACCCAGTTGTTCTTCGTCGAGAGCCTGGAGATCGTCGATTACTATGCGCCCGGCACCGAGGTCCTGCTCTACAACTCCGTGCGCGAGTTCCGCGAGTGCATAGAGGCCATGGTGGGCGATCGTACCCGCTGCCTGGCGATCGCTGCGGCCGCCCAGCAGCGCACGCTGCGCGAACATACCTATCTGCACCGCGCGCAGACGATGCTGCAGCATGTGCAGGAGTGGCAGGCCGGCCGTTGACGGGGAAGCCGGGGCTTGGCCGATGGCCGAGCCTCGGCAACGGGAAACGTGGTTCGCGTACGTGAGGAGTCGGTAACGTGGCAGTGGAGTTGTGGGGAAGCCTGGCGCTTTGCGTCGCGGTGGCGTTGTCGTTGCTCGGCGTGGGGGCAGGGTTGCTGTCGCTCAGCGAAGCTGGTCGACGGCTACACGGCCTGGAACTGCTGGCGTACTCCGTCGCTGTGGGCGTGGTCGGGCATGGCGCGCTTGGCGTCTTCGTCGTCTCCCTTCCCAGCGACAACCGGCTCAATGCCTGCATCGGGTTCGCGCTGCTGTACGCGCTTTCCTGCTGGCAGTGGTATCGCCACGGCGTGCTGGGCAAGTTGCTCGCCGGGCGTTGGCGGCTGACCGTTCTTGGTTTCGCCGCATGGATCGGCATGGCGTTGTCGTGCATGGCGATCGTGTCGATGCCGGTCCGCTTTCCCGGCGAGTTGACGGATGGGCCGTACGTGATCAAGAACCACCATCTGCACGTCAAGGTGCAGGTGATGATGGGGGCGTTCCCGGCGGACAACTACCTGCCGTTTCTGTCCAGCGAGTTCCTGCTGCGGGACATCCAGTTCGCGTTCGAGCGACCGCTCATGCCCGGGCAGGAGCTGTCCAACCGCCCCATTCTGATGTCGCTGGTGAACGTGCCGTTCCGTGCCGTGCTGGATCCGCCGGCCAAGCAGGTCCACGCGCTGCCCAGGTTCAAGTATGTCGGCCAGGATTGGCCGGACGTCGGAAGCCTGGGCGACGACGAAGCATTCCGGCAGTTCCTGGCGGTCGGCATCGTGTTGAACAGCACGTTGCTGCTCGGCGCGGCACTGCTGCTCATGCGGGCCGGACTGCGCGGCGCGAATGTGTTGGCCGGATTGCTGCTGGTCGTCAGCAGCCCGTACTTCATCGCGCAGACCCTGTTCACCTGGCCGAAATCCCTGGGCGGCTTCTTCCTCATTCTCGGTGCCTACACGCTGCTGTCGCGACGCTCCGCCTTCGTCGCCGGTGTGCTGGCGGGCATGGCGTACTGGTCCCATCCCTACGCGATCGTCTTTGCCGGATGCTTCGGGCTGTACATCCTGCTGCGCGATGGATTCAAGCCGCAATGCGTGCGCAACGTGATCGCCTACGGGCTGGCCGTGGTCGCCTGCGTGCTGCCCTGGTGGCTGTGGACGCGATGGTACCTGCAGATTCCGTCGGACCTGGTGGCGCAGAACCTGTTGAGCTCGGCGAGCCTGGGCGATCTGCTCTGGGTGCGCGTCGCCAATGCAGCGCGGACGTTCCTGCCGCTGTACCTGGGCACCTATCCACTGGTGCCCAATCAGCTCTTCCAGGAGATGCTGATCTCGATCACCGGCGCCATGGGCGTGTTGCTGAGCGCCCAGGCGTATGCAGGCGCATGGACCTACGGCAGTCGCCGCCCCAAGGAACTCTTCGCCTTCGTGGTATTGCCCAGCGCGCTGTTGGTGGGCGTATTCAGCGCGCCGGCGATTCCTGCGGTGCATGGCCTGCAGGCCATCGGCATCGTGCTGTGCGTGTTCGCGATGAAGTTCATGCAGGACCGCATGAGCAGGCGGATCGCATGGGCATGCGTCGTCCTTCAGCTGTTGATCAATCTTGGCCTGCTGTGGGCCAGGGCCGACGCCCTGTTGCCGTCGGCCTGAAGCGGAAATCGAGGAGAAGCGAAATGCGCGTGCGTCCCCTGCTGGCCATGGCCTCCGTCCTGTGGGTACTGGCCGGGTGCCGACAGTATCCCGCCAGCGAATGCGAAAAGTACCTGGCGGCAGGCGATGTCTCCGTTCGCGTGCCGATGGACGACTCCTCCAATGCGGCGATTCCGTTGAACGATCGGCAGGTGCTCGCAGGCACCTTCGCGCCTCCGGCCACCCTGCACGTCAAGCGGGCGGCGGTGCAGATCGGCAACAGCGGTGGTGCCGCCCAGGGCAAGATTGCCCTGAAGCTCTGTCAGGACGAGCGCTGCACTATCGGAAGAGCGGAGCTTGCCGGCTCCAAGGACAACGACTATCTGCCGGTCACGTTGGAATCCGAGTTTGCGCTGCAGCAAAGCGGTGGCGTGGTGCGCTACGAACTGGCACGCGAGTCCGGCGACGACAAGCTGGTCGTCTGGGTCTACCCCGCGCAGGGCAAGGAGTCGTTGACGATCAACGGCAACCCTGAGAGCAAGGTGCTCAATCTGATGTTGTATCAGCGTTGATCTGCTACGCAATGGGCGCACCCGCACGGTGTGCGGTGCGCTCGGTTGTCACTGGCGTCGCTGCGATCAGGTGACATTGCACGGCCGCAGTCACAGCCGCGGCCTCGCTCACTATTCCCGCTTCAAAGGCGCATAGGCGCCGCGTGCCGGTTTGCTTTGTCTGCGCCGTCGGCGCGCTGATCGCTGATGCGTCAGCAAATGCGGCATTGCGCGCCGGACGCTGCAGCAGTGCCCGGCACAGCGGTCAGGGGGTGCTCTCGATGTGGATGCACTTGCTGCAGCCGAGGTCGCGCTCGATCAACGGCGTGAACATGTGCATCGGCGGATTGAACTCATGGTCGAGCTCGCTCAGCGGGCGGTCCTTTACGTGGCCCTGCGCCTTCTGCTGCGTCGCGGCTTCCTTGACCACGTTGGCCCACAGCACATCGGAGGGCGTGAGCAAGTAAGGCCAGATCTGCGGAATGGTGATGCGAATGAAGGCAGCTGTGCCGGCCGCCGATCCTAGGGACAGGATCAGCAGCGGCACCAGCATCGGTTTCCCCAGCTTGCGCGCAACCATGCCAACAAGTGCGCTGATCGGCAGGTAGGCGAAGAAGGTGGCGAAGATCAGATAGCGCGTGCCGAACAGGTAGCCATCCAGGCTGTGCGGATCCAGGGTGCCCTTGGTCCGCAGCACGGGGAGCGCACTGAACAGTGCCAACGCGAGAGCGGGGAAGCCGACCACGATGCTGGCCAGCATCAGGGACGGCCGCGATTGCGTGCGGCTACGCTGGGCCATGGCGATCGCGGTCGCGAGTAGTGCCGCGAGCAGGGCAAGACCATAGACGGCATCGACCGGGAATGCTTCCACGTCCGGCCAGCGGAAGCGCCCGCTGGCCCACAGCGACTGCAGTCCACCGTGCACCAGTCCCATGTACAGCGCACCGAACCGTTTCACCAGCGTCGACGGCGGTATCGCCAGTTCCTGTGTCGGCACGCCGCGGGTCATCATGACGCCATGCAGCGCCGTCAGTACGGCGAAGATGCAGATGGTGCGCCAGTGACGGGGCGCGAGCCGTTGGCTCCACATCAGCACGCAGCAGCTGAACAGGGTGGTGATGCTGACGACGAAGCCGACGCCGAGAAAATGCATCGAGGCATAGCTCCAGGCCATCGCCCAGAACAAGGCGCGCTCGTCCTGGAACGCACTGGCGCGAATCAGATGGCGCAGCCCTATCGCCGCACACGTCATGCAGAGGAACTGTGCGGCCATGAATGGCCAGGTCACCATTTCCGCGATCGCCGGCTGCAGCAGGAACACCAAGGCGAGTAGATAGCCGGCGATCTGCGCAAGACCGCGACGATTGCCCAATGCCTCCAGCGTCGTGCGCGTGAGCGACGCCAGTGCGGTACCCAGCAGCCCAAGCAGCAGCATCTGCCGCCAGAACCACAGATGCTCGTTGGTGCTGAACAGTCTTGCCTGCAGCAGTTCAGCGGCGAAATACAGCGGCGTGTAATGCCCGCTATAGGACAAATAAATGTGTGCGTCGACAAAGTGGGCCAGATCGCCACTGTACGCCCAGGCGATGAACAGGCCGGATTCTGCCCTGAACGTCTGGATGTTCAGCCCGGACCAGTGGTAGAACGCTCCTACAACGAGCGTCAGTGCCAACCACGGAAGAAGAAGCCTTCGGGCGAGTTGCATGGGGCCGGACGAGGGCGGTTGGGAAGCGTGGGGCATGGCGCCATTGCTCGCGTGGTGGTGCACGGTGGTCGAATGCCTTTCGCCCCGTGCAGGGGCGGCGAGGCGGGAAGCGGGTCAGTTCTTGAACGACAGGTACTTGTGGCCGAGGTAGCTGGTGACCACAGGCACGGCGACGCCGATCGCATGGGCGATCGTTTCGTCCAGATAGCGGATGCCGAGCCAGGGAAACACCCATTTCGCCAGCAACAGACTGATCGCCAGGGTCTGCAGCAGGGCGACGGCGTTGACCACGACGAACCAGGCGATCTGCGTGCGCTGGGTGTTGGAGGTTTCCTTGAACGCCAGCTTGCGCATCAGGATGAAGGCCGTGGTCATGCCGACCAGATAGGCCAGGACGATCGCCGCCGCATACGGAAACCAGAAGCTGAAGAGGATGCGCGAGCCGAAGTTGGCGGCGGCAGCGATGCCGCCGGACAACAGGAAGAAGAAGAACCGCTTGCTGATCATGCGCTCGCCGCGACCTCGGCCAGGCGCCTGCCGACGTCGATGCTTTCGTTGATCGAGCGATCTTCCGGGTAGTAGTACGCCGTATCCGCCATGTAGAAACCGCGCAGCGGCGTCTTCATCGGCGGCAGCATGTCCTGGAAACCAGGCGGGCAGATGGTCTGCGCATACTCGTAGCGATGGCAATGGGTGGCGAGGATCCACTCCGGCTTGAAGTCCGGATTGATCATCGACAGGTAGCTGATGACCTCGTCGATCAGTTGCTGGTTGCTCCACTGCCACTTCGGGTGGGTCTTGGGCATGTAGTAGGGCGCATAGACGATGTGCTCGCCCGGACCCTTGCCAGGGTTGAGGTTGCTGTACTCGATCAGGCCGGGGATGGCGATCCGCTCGTCGCTGATGTTCATCCAGAAGTTCTCGCTGACCGGCTTGGACAGCTTCAGGATCACGCAGGCGACCGGGATGTTCTCGATCGCGGCGACCTGGTCGGCGAAGGTCTTGGGCAGGCCGGGCACCATGCCGGGCACGTACTGGATCGGGGCTGTCGATACCACGCCGTCGTAGGCATGGTGGCCGTCGCGGGTGCGGATGCCGGTGACCTTGCCGTCGGCCGAGGCGACTTCCTCGATCGGCTCCGACAGCAGGATGCGTCCGCCCAGGCGCGTCACTTCCGCGGCCATGCGTTCCAGCAGCACGGCCGAGCCGCCTTCCAGATAACCCATGCTTTCGTTGAACAGATTGCGCCGCGACAGCGCCACGCGCTTGATGCGGGTGCCGATCCACGACGCGGACAGATCGTTCTGGTATTCGAAGAACTTCAGTGCGAACGCCTTCTCCCACATCACCTTGTAGGCCTTGGGGCCGATCCAGCGGGTGATCCAGTCGCGCGCGTTCTCCTTGTCCAGTGCGGTCCAGTCGCTGATGCCCTTGGTGTGCATGACGTGCAGGGCGTAGCGGATCTTGTCGACCAGCCCCAGGTGCGGGAAGCCGAGCAGCGCGAACGGCGTTCCCCACTTGTGCAGCTTGCCCTGGTAGTAATACCCCATCTTGGTGTCCGTCCAGTGCAGGCGGTCGGACAGCTTCAGATCCTCGAGCAGCTTGAACAGCGGGAAATCCGTCTTGCAGATGAAGTGGTAGTACCGCTCGATGCGCAGGCCGTCGAAATCGAAATCTGCGGACATGCCGCCGATGCGGTCGTCGCGTTCGTAGACGTCGACCTGGTGGCCTTTCTTCAACAGTTCCATGGCGGCCATCAGGCCCATGGGGCCGCTGCCGACGATCGTGAATGTGCTCATAGTTTCTAAGTCTCGTATGACGGGTCAGCGCTTGAGCACGATGTGGCTGTAGCGCGGGTCGGTATAGCTCTCGCGGATCGCGTCTTCGAACGGCGTTTGGCGCACGCCGAACACCGCTTCAGTATCGACGCCCTTGAAGTCGTCGCCGGCGCTCAGCGCCTTCAACTGGTCGGCGGTGAACGGTGGCTTGGAACTGAAGAGCGAATACACGCGCAGCAGGAACGCGAAGAAACCGATCGGAATATGCACGATCAGGGTGCGCAGCTTCTTGACCCGCTTGATCGTCTTGATGATGTCCACGTAGTCCACGCGCGTGTCGCCGACGATGTCGTAGACATCGCCGTCGGGCTCGCGCTCGATGCACTTTGCGATGCAGCGGCAGAAGTCGCGTTCGTACAGCGGCTGGCGCATGAAGCGGCCGTCGCCCGGTATCGGGAACACCGGCGTCTTGGCCATGAAGCGCGACAGCCAGCCCAGATGCTTGGGGTCGAACCAGCCGAACATCAGGGTCGGGCGCAGCACGCAGTGCCGCAGGCCGCTGGCGACCACCATCCCTTCCTGCGCGCGTTTGGTGTTGGTGTAGTCGTCCTTGGCCACCGAGTTCACCACCGAGGAGCTGATGTGCACCAGGTAAGGCACCTTCGCCGCGCGGCAGGCATCGAGCACGTGCGCGGTCGCGGTCAGGTTGTTGCGGGTGAACAGATCGGTGGTCTTGCCGGTGATCTGTGCGTGCAACTGGGCCACGCACGCAGCGCCCTCGAATTCGCGCGCCCAGTCGCCAGGCTCGGCCAGATCCGCCGCGACCACGCGCACGGCCGGGTGCAGTTCGCGCAGGATCTGCAGGTTGTGCGCGTGCTTGTCGATCGCCACCAACTGGGTGTAGCCCTGCTGCTCCAGTTCGACGATCAGGTTCTGGCCGACCAGGCCCGCGGCGCCGGTGATGACGATCTTGGCGTGTTTGTCGGTCATGTCAGAGCTTGATCCTGCGGAAGACGAATTCGGGAATGGATTTGATGACCAGCATGATCGCCCACCAGAACGATGGCAGGTAAGCCACGGGCTTTCGTTTGTCGATGGCGCGCACGATGCCGTTGGCCACCTGTGCAGGCTTCGCCCACAGCGCGCCCTTCTTGAAGGCGGCTGTCATCGGCGTATCCACGAAACCCGGCTTGATGGTGAGGACGTTGATCCCTGCCGGGCGCAGGCGTTGGCCCAAGCCGCTCAAGTAGGCGCTGACGGCGGCCTTGGCGCTGCCATAAAGATAATTGCTGGCACGGCCGCGATCGCCTGCTACTGAGGAGATGACCGCCAGCGTGGAGCCCGACTTAAGACGCAGCGCCAGTGCTGCGCACAGCGCAATCGTGGATGTGCCATTGGTGGCGAATTCGCGCAGGGCCAGCTCGACCGACGCGTCGCAGGCCGCCTGATCGGGGAGCGTGCCATGCGCGATCAGCACGATGTCGACCTCATCCAAGGAGGCCCAGGCCCCATCCAGTGCGGGCGCGTGCGAGGCGCCATCGTTGACATCGAGGACGCCGACACTGGCTGTCGCGCCGCGTGTTCGCAGGTCAGCGGCGATGGTCTCCAGCCGGCTCGCCTGGCGGCCGAGCAGATGGATCGACGCGCCGCGTTCGGCGTAGCGACGTGCCGTGGCTTCGGCGATGGCCGAGGTGGCACCGATGATGAGGACGCGTTGCATGCTTACTCCGTAACCCGGCGCCAGAAGCCGGAGGAAAAACGTGGATCGATGAAGGCGTTGAACGTCTTCCACTTCGGGTAGGCGCGCTGAAACGACGCCGCGGACATACGGGCATCCTTTGCAGGATAGAGTGCGCCGCCGGCCTCATCCACGATGCGGTCCAGGCGGTTCAGCAGGCGGAACACCGCCGGTCCGGTATTGGGAAAGTCCAGGGCCAGTGTGGTCCCCGGGCGGGGAAAGGAGAGCATGCCGGGCGAGGCCCGGTCACCAAACTCCTTCAGGACGGCCAGGAACGAGCCGCTGCCGCTGCGTGAGATCTCCTGCAGCAGCGCATCCACCCCTGCCGACGCGTTCGCCGGTGGCAGCGCGCACTGGTACTGCAGGAAGCCTGCTGGGCCGTACATGCGGTTCCAATGGGCGATTCCATCGAGCGGATAGAAGAAAGGCAAGAGGTGGCTGGCAACGCGCTTGTGCCTTGCCGGCTGGCGCCAGTAGTACAGCGCGTTGAAGGGGCGAAGCGTCAGCTTGTTCACCAGCGACACCGGCGGCGTGAAAGGTATCGCCAGGCCCTTGCTTGGCGCACCCGGGCGCTCCCCCGCGCTCTGGGCTGCGTGATCGGCGCGGGTGAAGTGTCCGCGGCCACGCGACTTTCCGCTGGACAGGCAATCGATCCAGGCCACGCTGTACTCATGGCTGTCCACCGAAGCCCGCGACAGCGCGAAAAACTCATCCAGCGATCCGAACCTGATGTTCTCCACCTCCAGTGCAGGGCCAGGAACGCGACGGAGCTGGAGCTCGGCCTCGGTGATGAGGCCGGTCAACCCCAGGCCACCGACCGTGGCGCCGAACCAGCCCTTGGCGTCGTCATCGGGCTTGCACGTGCGGCGCGTGCCGTCGCTACGCAGCAGCTCGAGCTGGCGCACATGGTGGCCGAAACTGCCGGTCCGGTGGTGATTCTTGCCATGGACATCATTGGCGATGGCGCCTCCCACCGTGACATGGCGCGTGCCGGGGGTGACAGGCAGAAACCAGCCTTGGGGGAGGACAAGATCGATGATCTCGGCCAGGGTCACGCCTGCTTCGCAGCGCAGGACGCCGCTTGCGCGATCGAAATCGATGAAGCGGTCAAGACCACGGGCGTGCAGCAGCGTGCCCTGCGGATTCAGGCAACTATCGCCATAACTGCGCCCATTGCCATGTGGCAACGCGCTACCAGTGAAATCGGGAAGGGCCGCGGCGCGGTCAACCAGCCCGACCACGGTCTGAGCGACCCGCGGATAGCGGCCCCACGACTGGCCGGGCCTTGCCATCAAATCGCCGCCAGTGCGAACGCGCCGCAAAGCACGACGACGATCTGGCTGACGCGATCGGTAGCGGCAAAGACGATCGGGTCGTCATGCATGTCGCCACGATGGGCGACCACCCAGACGCGGCTGACCCAGTAGAGCAGAATCGGGCAGATCATCCACAGCAGCTTTGGGTGCCTATACAGCTCCACGCTCTGGGGACTGTCGATGTAAAGCGCCATCACCATCACGGCGATGTAGCCGGCCGCAGCGCCGAGCGATTGCAGCAGGGGCAGGTCCTCCACTGAGTAGCCGCGGCCGCTCGCCTTGCTCTTGCCGCTGGCGAGCATGGCGTGCAGCTCCGTGTAGCGCTTGAGCAGGGCCAGCGACAGGAAGATGAACATCGAAAACGCCAGCAGCCAAAAGGACAGCTCCGATTCGATCGCCAGGGCGCCGCCGATGATGCGCACGGTGTACAGCGCGGCCAGTAGCACGACGTCGATCATCACGATGCGCTTGAGACGCAGCGAGTAGGCGAGCGTCATGACGTAGTAAGCCAACAGCACCGCCGTGAACTGCACGTTGCAGACCAAGGAGAGCGCAAGGCCGCAGAGCGTCAGGATTGGTGCGGCGAAAAGGCCATGCAGCAGGGGAAGCTTGCCCGCTGCGAATGGGCGCTTGCGCTTGCGCGGATGCTGGCGGTCCGGGGTCAGGTCCAGCAGATCGTTGAGGACATAGACGCCGGAGGCGCACAGTCCAAAAGCAACCAGCGCCATGAAGGATTGGACGACGGACTCGGGATCTAGAAAGCGATGGGCGGTCAGCAGCGGAACGAACACCAGCAGGTTCTTGAGCCACTGGTGCAGGCGCAACGCCTTAAGCCAGGCCTTGCCGCGCGCGGGCGCGGGCCAATGGGCGCGAACCTCGGTGCGTTGCGCAGCACGCTGGGCAAGCCCGCGGCCATTATTGACCACCCATGCCGCCGATGCCTGTTCCCAGACTGCGAGGTCCACCTCGCCATTGCCCATGTACTCGAATCCGCGCGGGCCGAAGCGCTCCACCAGGGCCTGCGCCTTGTTGGCTCCGGACAAGTTCTTGTGGCCGTCGCTGGCGATGACTTCTTCGAACAAGCCCAGATGTGCGGCGATCGGCGTCACCAGTAGCTGGTCCGAGGCGGTACACAGGACACGCGGACGCAGCGAAGTGGTGCGCAGCGTCTCCAGGACCTGCGGGTTGTAGGGCAGGGTGTCGGCGGGCAGGGTGACCCGCTCGGCGAGTTCGCGCTTTAAAGCGGCCTTGCCACCCATCAGCCAGATCGGAAGCAGGAAGATGTAAAGCGGGTTGCGCGCAAGTAGCGCAAGCAGCGACTCGTACAGAATGTCCGAGTTCAGCAGGGTGCCGTCCAGATCCACGCAGAGGGCCGGCCCATGTTCGCGTGCTGCGCCGAAGGCAGGCCCTGTGGACGTTGACGACATGTGTAACCTGGCAGCCGTGGTATGGCTGCCGATTATACGATGGTCGCGCCATCCCTTCAGGTCCTGATCAGGTGGCGCTCGAGGTTCAAAGCCGACAGTGCGCCCACGGTGATGGCGAACCAGAGCGTCACCAGTCGCGTGCCAATGGCCGCTGCCAGCGCCTCCGGGGTTGCCACGCCAATCCGGCCGAGCATCAGGACGATCGCCAGCTCGGTCGTCCCGACTCCCCCGGGAACAAAGGAAAGTGCCCCCATCAGCATGGCGAGTGGATAGATGCCGAGCAGTGCCGTGAGCGGGCCCTGGATGCCCAGTGCACTGCTGATGCCGAAGAACGTCAGCGCCGTCAGGCCCCAGGCCAACGCGCCAGTGAGCATGCTCAGCGCAAGCGACCGCCATGTCAGACAGCGCGCCAGATCCTCCACCGCATTCCTGATGAACGACAGCATCTTCCTGAGCGGACCCTCAGGCAGCCTCGCAGCAGACCATCCGAAGCAACGGCCCGATCCTGGCCAAGCTGCAACGCCGAACAGCACACCGACGAAGGCAAGCACCACCACGCAGAGCAAGCCCAGTGTTGGAAAAACGCGCGCGGCCAAGAGCGACAGCAGCAGGATGACCAGCAGGTCGCAGGCACGCTCGAACACAAACACGGCCATCGTCCGGGACGCCGGGACGCCCATGCGCTCGAAATAGCGGATACGCAGTAGCTCACCTGCTTTGCCAGGTGTCGCGGTCAGCGCAAAGCCAGCGAGATAGGCGAGGAAGCCCGGCCACCACGGCAGGCGATGTCCCCGGCCCCGTAAAAGCCACCGCCAACGCCCATAACGTACGACATAACTGGCCAGGACCAGGGGCAGCATGAGGACCAGTACGCCGCCTTGATCCAGCAGGCGGCGGAATGTGCCGTTTTCCCGGTCGATCCACCACAGCGCAGCGATGTAACAGGCGCAGACCACTGCGACGGTGGCTGCCTGCCAATGTGCGCGTCGTCCTCTCCTTGTGGTTCTACCGTCCAGCCGTTCGTTCAAGGAGATGTTCCGGTCAGGTCGCCGCGTCCAACTCAGGAAGGAGCGCGAACAGATCGCCCACCAGCCCGAGATCGGCAATCTCGAAGATCGGCGCGTCCGGATCCTTGTTGATCGCCACGATGGTGCCGGCGTCCTTGATGCCGGTCAGGTGCTGGATGGCGCCGGAGATGCCGATGGCCATGTACAGCTCGGGGGCGATGATCTTGCCGGTCTGGCCAACTTGCAGCTCGTTGGGGACGTAGCCGGCATCCACCGCCGCGCGTGAGGCGCCCACGGCGGCGCCGAGCTTGTCGGCCAGCTTGTAGATGATCTCGAAGTTTTCCTTCGAGCCCACGCCGCGGCCGCCAGACACCACACGGCGGGCCGACTGCAGATCCGGGCGGTCGGACTTGCCGGCCGCCAGGCCGATGAAACGCGTGTGGCTGGGCAGGTCGACCTGCACGCTGGCCGCTTCGATGGGTGCGTTGCCGCCCTGGGCGGCCTCGGGCCAGGAGGCGGTGCGCACGGTGGCAACCACGGTCTGGCTGGCATCGGCCTGGACGGTGATGATGGCATTGCCGGCATAGATCGGGCGGGTGAAGGTGTGATTGCCCTCGACCGTGATCAGGTCCGACACCTGGGCCACGCCCAGCAGCGCGGCCACGCAGGGCATTAGGTCCTTGCCGAAGGTGGTCGAGGGGCCGAACACGTGCGTGTAGCCGGCCGCCAGGGCCGCGATCTGCGGCGCGAGCACCTGGCCGATGGCATGTTCGTTGGCCGCGTGGGTCACGGTGACAACCTTGGTGACGCCCGTCAGCTTGGCGGCAGCGTCAGCGACGGCGGCCGGATCGGCGGCCAGCACGGCGACGTCCAGCGCCTCTGGCTTGAGCGCGGCGGCGGCGCTGACGGTCTTGGCGGTGGAGGCGTTGAGCACGCCGTCCAGGTGTTCGGCGATGACGAGGACTTTGGACATGTGCAGGTTCCTGTTCCTTCATTCCCGCCTGGGCGGGAGTGCATGAGTTCGATCGGGCGACGAGTGGTGGCGCAGGGCGCGGGGGAGGCGAGGCGGGCTCTTTAGAGCAAGCCCTTCTGCTTCAGCGCGGCCACCAGCTCGGCAGCGTCCTTGACCATCACGCCCCGGCTGCGCTTGGGCGGGGCGGCGTAGTGGCTCACCTTCAGCTCCGCGCCGGCTTCCACGCCGAGGTCGGCGAAGGCGATGGTCTCCAGCGGCTTGGACTTGGCCTTCATGATGTCCGGCAGCTTGATGAAGCGCGGCTCGTTCAGGCGCAGGTCGGTGGTGATCACCGCCGGCAGATCGACTTCCAGCGTTTCCAGGCCGGCATCAACCTCGCGCGTGACCGTGGCCTTGCCATCGGCGATCTCGACTTTGGAGGCGAAGGTGGCCTGCGGCCGGCCCCACAGCGTGGCCAGCATCTGGCCGGTCTGGCTGGCGTCATCGTCGATGGCCTGCTTGCCCAGGATCACCACATCCGGCTGCTCCTTTTCGACCAGCTTCAGCAGGGTTCGCGCGGCGGTGAGCGGCGAGACGGCGGCGTCGGCGACCACATGCAAGGCGCGGTTCGCACCCATGGCCAGGCCGTTGCGCAGGTGCGCGGCGGCATCGGCCGGGGCGATGGTGGCCACCACCACTTCGGTGGCGATGCCCTTGTCGCGCAGGCGCAGGGCCTCTTCCAGCGCGATCTCATCGAACGGATTCGGCGAGAGCTTGACGCCCTCGGTGACCACGCCGGAGTTGTCCGGCTTGACCTGAATGCGGACGTTGTAGTCCACCACGCGCTTGTAGGCGACGAGAATCTTCATTGCTTGGGCAAACCTCAAGGAAGTCGATCAAGCCCGGCCCTGGGGGACGGCGCGGGGCGAGGCAGGATTCTAGCGGATGTGGTCTAACCATGCGATGGCGTATGGTTTCACTGAGGCGCGGGCCAGTCGCTGATTCATTCTGGGCTTGTGTCGCTGGCGGTTTATCCTATGGGGCTTCCGCAACGAAGCGGGACTTGGTCGTCTATTCGGAGAATTGCGTGTCGCAGACGTGGCTGGTTACCGGCGGTGCCGGATTCATTGGTGGGAACTTCGTCCTGGAGGCGGTTGAGCGGGGCGTCAAGGTGGTCAACCTGGACGCGCTGACCTATGCCGGCAACCTGAAAACCTTGGCCTCTTTGGACGGCAACCCCAACCACGTCTTCGCGCACGGGGATATCGGCGACAGCGCCCTGGTAAGCCGGCTGCTGGCTGAGCACCAGCCGGACGCGGTGCTGAACTTCGCCGCCGAGAGCCACGTGGACCGTTCTATCGACGGCCCGGGGGCGTTCATCCAGACCAATGTGGTCGGCACGCTGGGCCTGCTGGAAGCGGTGCGGGACTACTGGAAGGGGTTGCCGGCCGAGCGCGGCGCGGCTTTTCGCTTCCTGCACGTGTCCACCGACGAGGTCTACGGCACCCTGGGCGAGACCGGCAAGTTCACCGAAACCACCCCGTATGCGCCCAACTCTCCGTACTCGGCGTCCAAGGCTGCCTCGGACCATCTGGTGCGCGCGTTCCACCACACCTACGGGCTGCCGGTGCTGACCACCAACTGCTCCAACAACTACGGGCCGTACCACTTCCCGGAAAAACTCATCCCGCTGGTGATCGCCAAGGCGCTGGCTGGCGAGCCGCTGCCGGTCTACGGCGATGGCAAGCAGGTGCGCGACTGGCTGTTCGTCTCCGACCACTGCGAGGCGATCCGCACGGTGCTGGCCAAGGGGCAGGTCGGTGAGACCTACAACGTCGGTGGCAACTCCGAGAAGCAGAACATCGAGGTGGTCCAGGCGATCTGCGCACTGCTGGATGCGCGCCGTCCGCGCCAGGACGGGCAGCCGCGCAGCAGCCAGATCACTCATGTCGCCGATCGTCCGGGTCACGACCGTCGCTATGCGATCGATGCCTCCAAGCTGAAGGATCAGCTGGGCTGGGAGCCCAAGCACACCTTCGAGGAGGGTATCGCCGAAACGGTGGACTGGTACCTGGCCAACCAGGAGTGGGTCAATGGCGTGCTCGATGGCAGCTATCGCCTGGAGCGCATCGGAGGGGTGCAATGACGCAGCGCAAGGGCATCATCCTGGCCGGCGGCTCCGGCACACGGCTGTATCCGATCACCAAGGGCGTCAGCAAGCAGCTGTTGCCGGTGTACGACAAGCCGATGATCTACTACCCGCTCAGCGTGCTGATGCTGGCGGGTATCCGCGAGGTGCTGATCATCAATACCCCGCACGAGCAGGTGCTGTTCCAACAGCTGCTGGGCGATGGCTCGGCCTGGGGCATGGACATCCAGTACGCGGTGCAGCCCCGCCCGGATGGCCTGGCGCAGGCTTACCTGATCGGTCGGGACTTCGTGGACGGCAAGCCGAGTTGCCTGGTGCTGGGAGACAACATCTTCCACGGGCACGGGCTGACCGAGACCCTGCAGCGCGCCGACGCGCGGACCGAGGGGGCCACCGTGTTCGGCTACTGGGTCAACGACCCCGAGCGCTATGGCGTGGCCGAGTTCGATGCCTCGGGCAAGGTGATCGACATCGAGGAAAAGCCGGCCAAGCCGCGCTCCAACTACGCGGTCACCGGTCTGTACTTCTACGACGGCAATGCGCCGGAGCATGCCGCGGCGTTGAAGCCCTCGCCGCGCGGCGAGCTGGAGATCACCGATCTGAATCGCCGTTACCTTGAGTCGGGACAGCTGCATCTTGAGCCGCTCGGGCGCGGCTATGCGTGGCTTGATACCGGCACGCATCAGTCGCTTCACGAGGCGTCCAACTTCATCCAGACCATCCAGGATCGCCAGGGCCTGCAAGTGTGCTGCCCTGAGGAAATTGCCTTCGGTCAGAAGTGGATCGATGCCGAGCAACTGGAGCGCCTGGCGGCGCCCCTTCTCAAAAATGGCTATGGCCGCTATCTGCACGAGCTGGCGGTGCGGGGGAAAGTGATTTGAAGATCATCGAAACGAGTTTGCCGGGCGCCACCCTCATCGAGCCGGCAGTGTTCGGCGACGACCGCGGGTTCTTCATGGAGACCTGGAATGCCCAGCGCTACGGCGAGCTTGGCCTGCCGGACCGCTTCGTGCAGAGCAATGTTTCTTCCTCGTCCAAGGGCGTGCTGCGTGGCCTGCACTACCAGTGGCCCAATCCGCAGGGCAAGCTGGTCAGCGTGCTGGAAGGCGAGGTCTACGACGTGGCGGTGGACATCCGCCGCGGCTCGCCGCATTTCGGCAAGTGGGCCGCCGTGCTGCTGAGCGCGGAGAACAAGCGTCAGTTCTGGATTCCGGAAGGATTCGCGCACGGGTTTGCGGTGCTGTCCGACCGCGCGGTGTTCAGCTACATGTGCACCAATGTCTACGACAAGGCGGCCGATGCCGGCGTGCGCTGGGACGACCCCGCCATCGGCATTGACTGGCCGGTCGGCGAGCCGCTGCTGTCGGACAAGGACGCCAGGGCGCCTTTGCTGGCGGACGTGGCTGAAGAGCGCCTTCCGGTCTACACGCCATGACCGTCTTGCTGCTGGGCGCCAATGGCCAGGTCGGCCATGAGTTGCGCCGCGCGTTGGCGCCGTTGGGTGCGCTCGTTTGCACCACCCGCAGCGGCATGCTGGAAGACGGCACGCCTTGCGAAGTGGCGGACCTGGATCAGCCAGACAGCCTGACGGGGTTGCTGGACCGGATCGCTCCGACCACTGTGGTCAACGCCGCGGCCTATACCGCCGTGGACAAGGCCGAGGAGGATCGCGAGGCCGCGTTCCGCGCCAACGCCGAATCGCCGGGTGTGCTGGCGCGTTGGTGCGCGGCGCACGGCGCCACGCTGGTGCATTATTCCACCGATTACGTCTTCGATGGCCAGGGTACGGCGCCTTACGCAGTGGATGCCCCGACCGCGCCGTTGGGCGTCTACGGGGCCAGCAAGCTGGCTGGCGAAGACGCGATCCGCGCCGCGGGCGGCCGGTACCTGATCTTCCGCACGGCCTGGGTGTACGCCTCGCACGGCAAGAACTTCCTGCTGACGATGCTGCGCGCCGGCGCCCAGCGCGATGAGCTGCGCGTGGTAGCCGATCAGATCGGGACGCCGACCCCGGCGGCGCTGATTGCCGATGTCACCGCGCAGGTCCTGCAGCGCGGCGGCGATGCCTCGGGCACCTGGCACCTCACCGCGGCGGGCCAGACCAGCTGGCACGGCTTTGCCCAGGCCATTTTCGACAAGGCCCTGGCCGCGGGTCTGATGCCGCGTGCGCCAAGGGTCGCCGCGATTCCATCCTCCGACTATCCCACCCCGGCCAAGCGCCCGGCTTACTCCTGCCTGGACACCGGCAGCCTGCAATCGGAGTTTGATGTCGTTCTGCCCAGCTGGGAAGCGGGGCTGGAGCGGGTCATCGCGGAACTGGCGGCCAAACAGGGCTGACAGGCAACACCCGATCGGGGGAAGGGGCGGCGGCCGTCAATAAGGCGTTGCAGGTCGATGGCGTATCGTTAGCCGGCTATTTCCCCCATCCCCCCTCGAGGTTGCGTCCCATGAAGATTGCGGTGGCCGGTACCGGCTACGTCGGGTTGTCCAACGGTGTCCTGCTGGCCAGGCACCATGAAGTCGTCGCGCTGGACATTGTCGAAGCCAAGGTCCGGATGCTCAACGAAGGGCGCTCGCCCATCGTCGACAAGGAGCTGGAGGCCGCGCTGGCCGAAGGCGGCCTGAACTTCAAGGCCACCTTGGACCCCAACGAGGCGTATGCCGGCGCGGAGTTCGTGGTCATTGCGACCCCGACCGACTACGACCCGCAGACCAACTACTTCAACACCCGCTCGATCGAGGCGGTGATCAAGCAGGTGATGGCGATCAATCCGTCGGCCACGATGATCATCAAGTCGACCGTGCCGGTGGGCTATACCGAGAAGGCGCGCGTGCAGTTCGGCACCGACAACATCGTGTTCTCGCCCGAGTTCCTGCGCGAGGGCAAGGCCCTGTACGACAACCTGCATCCTTCCCGCATCATCGTCGGCGAGCGTTCGCCGCGCGCGGAGAAGTTCGCCGCGCTGCTGCAGGAGGGCGCGATCAAGCAGGACATCCCGGTGCTGTTCACCGAGCCGACCGAGGCCGAGGCGATCAAGCTGTTCGCCAACACCTACCTGGCCATGCGCGTGTCCTACTTCAACGAGCTGGACACCTATGCGGTGACCAACGGGTTGGACAGCCGTCAGATCATCGAAGGCATCTGCCTGGATCCGCGCATCGGTAGCCATTACAACAACCCGTCTTTCGGCTATGGCGGCTACTGCCTGCCCAAGGACACCAAGCAGCTGCTGGCCAACTACCAGAGCGTGCCGCAGAACATCATCCGCGCGATCGTGGATTCAAACACCACGCGCAAGGATTTCATCGCCGCCGACGTGCTCAAGCGCAGCCCCAAGGTCGTGGGCATCTATCGCCTGATCATGAAGGCCGGCTCGGACAACTTCCGCGCCTCCAGCATCCAGGGCGTGATGAAGCGCCTGAAGGCCAAGGGTGTGGAAGTGATCGTCTACGAGCCCACGCTGAACGAGCCGGACTTCTTCCGCTCGCGCGTGGTCAACGACCTGGAAACCTTCAAGCGCGAGTCGGACGTCATCATCAGCAATCGCATGGCCAGCGCCCTGGATGACGTGGCCGAGAAGGTCTATACGCGGGATTTGTTTGGGGACAATTGAGGTAGGAACGAGTGAAGAGGAACGAGGAACGAGTTAAGGCCAAGTCGCCTTATTCGTCCCTCGTACCGCTTGAATCGCGAAGGGCCGAAGAGGAGCGAGGAAGGAATCGAGGCCAATGAGCTGACTCGTTCCTCGTTCCTCTCCACTCGTTCCTCGCTCCTCAGCCCTTCAGCCCTTCAGCAGCGCCGAGATCTCCTCAGTCTTCTCCTGCAGCAGCGCCGCATCCCCACGCGTTTCCACGTTCAGGCGCAGCAGCGGCTCGGTGTTGGAGCTACGAATGTTGACGCGCCAGGTGCCGAAGTCGGCGCTGGTGCCGTCGGTGTAGTCCAGCTCCGGGTTCAGGTCGGCGTAGCGATCCATCACGCGCTTCACCGCGGCCTTGGCGTCGTCCACCTTGAAGTTGATCTCGCCACTGCAGGGGAACTTGGCCATGCGGTCCTCGACCCAGCTGCCCAGCGAACGGCCGGAAGTGGACACCAGCTCGGCGATCAGCAGCCACGGGATCATGCCGGAATCGGCGAAGGCGAACTCGCGGAAGTAATGGTGGGCGCTCATCTCGCCGCCGTACACCGCGTTCTCCGAACGCATCTTTTCCTTGATGAAGGCATGGCCGCTCTTGCACAGGACCGGCACGCCGCCGGCTTCCTCGACCATCTCGATCGTGTTCCAGGTCAGGCGCGGGTCGTGCACGACCTTGCCGCCTGGCTGCTTCTTGAGGATGGCCTGAGCCAGCAAGCCGACCAGGTAGTAGCCCTCGATGAAGCGGCCGGTCTCGTCGAAGAAGAAGCAGCGGTCGAAGTCGCCGTCCCAGGCGATGCCGAAGTCCGCGCCATGTTCCTTGACCGCGGTAGCGGTCGCCTCGCGGTTTTCCGGCAGCAGCGGGTTGGGGATGCCGTTGGGGAAGTTGCCGTCCGGCTCGTGGAACACCCGGATGAATTCCAGGGGCAGATGCGGTGCCAGTAGGTCCACGATCGCACCGGCGCCGCCGTTACCTGCGTTCACCACCACTTTCAGCGGCTTCAGGCTGTCCGGCTTGATGTAGCTGAGCAGGTGCTGGATATAGGCCGACTTGTCAGGGCGATGCGCTTCCTTGGCGGTTGGCTCGGTCGCCGGGGCCTTGTCGGCATCGGCCTTGTCGCGGATGTCGAACAGGCCGGTGTCCGAGCTGATCGGCCGGGCCTGCTCGCGCACCAGCTTCATGCCGTTGTAGTCCATCGGATTGTGGCTGGCGGTGACCATCACGCCCCCGGCGGCCTTGAGGTAATCGGTCTGGAAGTAGACCTCCTCGGTGCCGCACAGGCCGATGTCGATCACCTCGCGGCCCTGCGCGCGCAGGCCGGCCGAGAGTGCGTCCTGCAGCCCGGCGCTGGTCAGGCGCACGTCGTGGCCGAGCACCACCGGGCCGGCATCCAGCGTAGAGGCCAGCGCGATACCGATGCGGCGGGCCAGGTCCTCGTCGAGTTCGTCTGGAACGCGGCCACGGATGTCGTAGGCCTTGAATGCGGGAAGCGGCATTGGGCGAAAGTCCTTTCGGGTTTGGGGGGAGGCGAGTGTAGCCAAGCCCATGTCCGCTGGGCGTCACGGGGACTGAACCAAAGTCCAAGTGGCGCCGACGGGTGGCTCGCTAGAATGCGGGTTTCACTTACAGCGGAGCGCAGATCGATGAGCACCGGTTCCCCCACGCTTGAGCGCAAGGGCAAGCTGTACCAGGACGCGGCCGCGGCGCTGTCGGACCTGGTGTCCGATGGCCAGACACTGGCGGTCGGCGGTTTTGGCCTGTGCGGCATTCCCGAGGCTTTGATCGCCGCCTTGCGCGATACCGGGGTCAAGGACCTGACGGTGATCTCCAACAATGCCGGCGTGGACGGGTTCGGTCTGGGCCAGCTGCTGGCTACGCGCCAGATCCGGAAAATGATTTCGTCCTATGTGGGCGAGAACAAGGAGTTCGAGCGGCAGTTCCTGGCAGGCGAACTGGAGCTGGAGTTCAACCCGCAGGGCACGCTGGCCGAGCGCCTGCGGGCCGGCGGGGCCGGCATCCCGGCGTTCTTCACCGCCACCGGCTACGGCACGGTGGTGGCCGAGGGCAAGGAAACGCGCCAGTTCGGCGATCGTCATTACGTGCTGGAGACCGCCCTGGTGGCCGACGTCGCCCTGGTCAAGGCCTGGAAGGCCGACAAGTCGGGCAATCTGGTCTTCAACAAGACCGCACGCAACTTCAATCCGGCCTGCGCCATGGCCGGCAAGGTCTGCGTTGCGGAAGTGGAGGAACTGGTCGAAGTGGGCGATCTGGACCCGGACCAAGTCCACCTGCCAGGCATCTACGTGGACCGCATCGTGGTCAACGCCCATCCGGAAAAGCGCATCGAACAACGCACCGTCAGCGAAGGAGGCAAGTGATGGCCTGGACCCGTGAGCAGATGGCGGCCCGCGCCGCCCAGGAACTGACCGACGGCGCCTACGTGAATCTCGGCATCGGCTTGCCGACCCTGGTGGCCAACCACATTCCCGAGGGCGTGGACGTGTGGCTGCAGTCGGAGAACGGCCTGCTCGGCATTGGCCCATTCCCGACCGAGGCGCAGGTCGATCCTGACCTGATCAATGCCGGCAAGCAGACCGTCACCGCGCGCAAGGGCGCCAGCTACTTCAGCAGTCACGATTCCTTCGCGATGATCCGCGGCGGCCATATCGATCTGGCCATCCTCGGTGCGATGCAGGTGACCGACAAGGGCGACATCGCCAACTGGATGGTGCCCGGCAAGATGGTCAAGGGGATGGGCGGTGCCATGGACCTGGTGGCCGGCGTCAAGCGCGTGGTGGTGCTGATGGAGCACGTGGCCAAGGATGGAAGCCACAAGATCCTGCCCGCCTGCGACCTGCCGCTGACCGGCGTGGGCGTGGTCGACCGCATCATCACCGACCTGGGCGTGTTCGACATCGCCCCCGACGGCCTGGTGCTGGTGGAGGCCGCACCGGGGGTTGGCGTGGATGAGCTGAGGGAGAAGACCGGCGTGGCCTTCAAGGCCTGAGTCGGTGGCCGGGGCGGGCGTAGCGATAGTCCGCACCCGGCTCGCGCACGGCATTGCCCATTTCCTCGATTCGATACCCTGCGTGCACGACGGCGGCGCCAAAGGCGCGCTCCAATCCGTGTGCGAGCGTGCCATCGATCTGCCCTTGCTCGCGCTCGAAGTCCTCCGGCCAGAGGTGCGCGTCCAGCACCGGGCGCAGCGCCGCCATGCGGGCCCAGAACATGGTGCCCGATGCAAAGTGCAGGTGTGCGCCGCGGGTTTCCACGCCCAGGCGCGCGCTCAGGAAGTCCAGGCTTTCGGCATTGCCGCCCAGGTACTGTTCCACAGGCAGCAGATGACCCGCGGGCGCCAGCATGCCCAGCGCTGGCGCATCGCGGAACCGCGCGATGCACTGCGTCGGCGCCTGCGGTAGCAGGTTGTCCAGCAGCTCCCTGGCCCAGTGCATCCCGTCGTCGCGATGCACGGATTGCTTGGTATGAAGCTTCAGCACGAGCTCGACGCCTTCGTCGCAGAGCCGGTCGGCCTCATGCAAGAATGGCAGGACATCGCGCCCATGGTTCTCGTAGCAGCGGACTTCGGCGTCCAGGGCATGGGCCTGCATGACCGATCGCACGCGTTCGGAAAGTTCAGGCGTCGTGGTGACGACGATGCGTGGGCGCGTGGCCGGCTCCCAATCCGACAATCGTGCGGCGATCTGCGGTAGCGCGTCGAGATACCAGGCGTGGAGCACGATCGCCGCGCTCACGCCGACCGGCGCTGCGGGTGCATGTGCGCGCCGGGTTTGCTGCAGCCAGGCATGGCCCAGGCGCAGGTCAGGCTCCAGTACGGCGCCTTCGGCCCACTCGTTCCACGCGTTGATGAAGACCAGGCGATGCTCGCTGTCCACCTGCGCCAGGCGCTCGTGGATAGTGCGGCGAAGCCAGTCGCCGTAGCCGCGCGGGGAGGCGTGCAACAGCACCTGACCTTTTCCCGAGCGCCGCGCCTCGTTGTCCCAGCCCGGGTTGACGCCCGGATACAGGCGATACTCCGGCAGGGGGCGCTGCGACATGTCATTGGCCAGCACGCGCCAGTCCAGTACGGCACCGGCGTAATCGGGATTGATGAGGCGTTGCTTCGCCGAGATGGAGGGCGCGCTGGCCATGTTGGGGGGGAACTCGACCGCGGCATCGAAGCCGATATCGCGCGGATCGGGCCGTTCGAATCCCTGGACATAGGCCAGGTGGATCTCACCGAGATCGTGCTCGCGACACCACTGGCGCCAGCGGGCGGCGGTGGCGGCCGCATCGGGCATCAGGTGCGGACGGTAGACCAGCAACATCGGCCGGCCTTCGACCCGCAGGTAGCGGCGGTCGCGCAGGTAGGGCGCGACATGCGCGATGAAGGCAAGGTCGTCCTCGGCGCTGTGCTGCTGTGCGATGAGCACGTCCTGGTCGCGGCCATCCCAGCGCCGGCTCCAGTTCTCGTTGGCCCAGCACAGGCAGAAGGGCAAGGCAATCGCCTCGTCGGCCAGCCACTGCTGCAGGGGCTGCTCCATCAAGGTCTTGCCGGCGAACCAGTAGAAATAGAAGCAGAACGCGCCAATGCCATGCTCGGCGGCCAATGCCGCCTGCGCGCGCATGGTCTCGATCTGGCGCAGATCGTAGAAGCCAAGATCCGCGGGCAAGCGGGGCTGGGCATGACCTTCGAACTGCGGCAGTGCACGGGTGACGTTGCGCCATTCGGTGAAGCCCTTTCCCCACCAGCGGTCGTTCTCCTCGAAAGGATGGAACTGAGGCAGATAGAAGGCCACCAGCCTGGCCGATCCAGGCGGTAATGGTGGTTGCGCCTGATGCGGTCTGAATCCGATCGCCGGCAGGTCGCTGCGGATCATTGGACGACGGGGTGCGGCGGCGCCCCGCCGGCCCTTCGGCGGCGGCGGGGCCCAGTCGGCATGACGGCGCAAGAATCGCACCCGCCAGCGATCGCGCGTGCTGTCGGAAAGGGGGACCAGTCGAAAGCCCGCGCGCAAGGCGATGTAGAGCATTCTTCGCACGGACTGGGTCAACGACTTCATCGGGTACTCGCAGGTTCGGGAGATGGACGAAGGCCAGCGCCGCCGTCCAGTGCGCCATGAACGTGCAGAGCCCTTGCTCGTTGGCCATGGCGCGGTCGACAGGATACCGTGGCCCTCCAGGACGCATGGAACGACACGATGCGAGACCCTGCGAAGCACGGGTTCTCGTCTATATGCGGCGGGCTCGGGAGCGTGTGAGGTGCTAGCGTGACCCCCATGGTCAACCCATCTCCGGCGGCAGACGTCGCCTTGGTCCATCCATGGCTGCCGCCAGCTCAAGTCGACGCGGTGTTCGCCGCGCTCACGGCCGACATCCCCTGGGAAACCCACCGCATCCGCATGTTCGGCAAGTGGGTGGATTCGCCGCGCCTGAGCTGCTGGATCGGCGATCCGCAGGCGACATATCGGTACTCGGGCGCCGATTTCGCCCCGCACCCCTGGCTGCCGGTGCTGGCGGAGATGCGTCAGCGTCTGCAGCAGGAATTGGGCGTACCGTTCAACAGCGTCCTGGCCAACCGCTACCGCGACGGGCGCGATGCCATGGGCTGGCACAGCGATGATGAGCCTGAGCTTGGACCCGAGCCTGTCATTGCGTCGGTCAGCCTGGGGGCGATGCGGCGGTTCGTCCTGCGGCGACGGGACGACCATGCGGTCAAGCAGGCCTTCCTGCTGGAGCCGGGTAGCCTGCTGGTGATGCGCGGCCGTTCGCAGCTTGAGTGGCAGCATGCGCTGCCGCGGACGGCCAGGCCGGTGGGCGAGCGCATCAATCTGACCTTTCGCCAGGTCATGCGGCGCTGAAGGGAGGCCTGCACCGCAGCGATCGACCCGTGGGAGCCGCTCCCACAGATGCGTTCGGCTTCCAGCTGCCCTAACGCGCGGGCGTCGCCTTGCCCGTTGCGGCTGCCTTCGGCCGCGAGGCCTCCGCCGGCGGATGCGCCTGTGCGCTGGTCAGTGTCCAGCCGCTGATCTCGCCGGTGACCTGCGCCAGGGCGCGATCGAAGCCCTGCACGACCTGGGCGATCTCGGTGCTGCCCACCGGTTGGGCCGAGGTAAAGGTGCGCGAGGCGGCCACGCTCTGGTCGTAGCTCTGCACCAGCTTGGCGTTGACCACCACGTGCACGGTCGGCTGCGCGGCGCCGGCGTAGTCCGCCTCGAAGCGGCGCACCTCCAGTACCAGCTTGTAGGTGCCGCGGATGCCCGACTCGGTGGTGCCGGTGCCCCCGGTCTTGCCCGAATCCTCCAGCGTGCGCACCACCGCGTCCTGCAGCATGTCCGTGGCGCTCTGCGCCCAGGCCGCACCGTGGTAGACCTGCAGTTCGTGCTCGACCGGCCGCACGGCGATGCGCGAGCTGTCCAGCACGCGCGGCGCGCTGGGCTTGAACACCACCACCGACCACGGAATCGTCGGCCAGGCCGGATCCGGGGTGACCTGCACGATGGGCGAGTAGATGGTGGTGGGCTCGCGATCGCCACCACCGACCAGTGAGGAGCATCCAGCCAGCGCCAAGGTCGCAGCCAGCGTCAGGGTGAGGATCGGCGCCTTCATTTCGGTTCGAACTCCTTGGGGGCATCGCGGCCGAGCAGGTAGCGCGCGGGGTTGCTGTCGAGGCGGTCGCTGACGCGGCGCAGGTCGCGGATCAGGCCGCGCAGCTCGTTGAGCGTGGGTCCCAGCTGGGCCAGGCCCTCGTTGGCGAAGCTGTTGATGGCCTGGCGGTTTTCGCCAAGGAGTGCGTCGGCATTGCCGGCGGTGGAGTCGATCTTGGCCAGCGCCGAATCCAGCTTGTCCAGCGTGGCCGGCAGCTCCTTGACCACGTTCTCGTCGAAGCGCTTGAGCGTGCCGTCGGCGGTGGTCAGGGTCTTGTTGAGGCTGTTGGCGGCATCGCGCGCGGAGACCAGCAGGGCCTGCACGCCGGCCTCGCGGTCGGAAATGTCGCCGCTGATCTTCTGCAGGTTCTTCAAGGTGGCGTTGATCGAGGCCACGTTGTCGTCGCTCAGCACCTGGTCCAGGCGCTCGACGATGCGGTTGGCGGTATCGGTGATGTTCTGCAGCGCCGAGGGCGCGGTCTGGATCACCGGCGCATCGCGGGTATCGGCCTTGGTCAGCATCTGCGACTGCGGCGAACCGCCGCTGAGCTGGATGATGGACGGGCCGGTCAGGCTGGTGATGGCCAGCTTGGCGCGGGTGTCGGTCTTGACCGGGGTGTTGGAATCCAGGCGGATGCGGGCGATCACCTGGCTGGGGTCTTCCGGTGCCAGCGACAGCTTGGTGATCGAGCCCACCGCGATGCCGTTGTACTGCACCGGGCTGCCGATGCTCAGGCCGGTGACCGCCTCATGGAACACCACTTGGTACTCCTGCCAGCTGCGCTCGGAGGAGTATTTGGCGGCCCACAGGCCGAACAGCAGCAGGCCGATCGACACCACCAGGGTGAAGGCGCCGATCAGCACGTAGTTGGCTCGGGTTTCCACGCTCAGTGCTCTCCGTCGTTGCGCTCATGCCGCGCGGCACGGGCGCGCGGGCCATGGAAGTATTCCTGGATCCAGGGGTGCTCGTTGCGTTCGATCGCCGCCAGGGTATCCACCGCGATCACCTGCTTGTCGGCCAGCACGGCCACCCGGTCGCAGATAGCGTACAGGGTGTCCAGATCGTGGGTGATGATGAAGACCGTCAGGCCCAGTGCTTCCTGCAGGGTCTTGATCAGGCGGTCGAAGGCGGCCGCGCCGATCGGGTCCAGGCCGGCAGTGGGCTCGTCCAGGAACAGCAGCGGCGGATCCAGCGCCAGGGCACGCGCCAGGCCGGCGCGCTTGCGCATGCCGCCGGACAGCTGCGAGGGCAGCTTGCTGATGGCATCGGCCGGCAGGCCGGCCAGCTTGACCTTCAGCAGCGCCAGCTCGTAGTGCCAGGTTTCGGGCAGTTCGCCGTGGTGCTCCTTCAGCGGCACCTGCACGTTCTCGCCCACGCTCAGCGAGGAGAACAGCGCGCCATCCTGGAACAGCACGCCGGTGTTGCGCTGGATGTACTTGCGGTCGGCATTCGACCCGGAGCGCGCGTCCATTCCTAGCACCTCGATCTCGCCTTCCTGCGGCTGCTGCAAACCCAGGATGGTGCGCATCAGCACCGACTTGCCGGTGCCCGAGCCGCCCACGATGCCGATGATCTCGCCGCGCCGCACGTCCAGGTCCAGGTTGTCGTGCACGGTCTGTTCGCCGAAGCGGTTGACCAGCCCGCGCACGCGGATCACCGGCGCGTCGTCCTCGGTCGTCACGGTGTCGGTGCTCGCGTTCACCAGCCCACCTGCATGAACCACAGTGCCGCCATCGCGTCGAGGATGATCACCAGGGCGATGGTCTGGACCACGCTGGAGGTGGTGCGCTCGCCCACCGACTGCGCCGTGCCTTCCACCCGCAAGCCCTGCAGGCAGCCGATCAGGCCGATCACCATGGCGAACACCGGCGCCTTGGACAGGCCGACGAACAGGTGGCGCAGCTCGAAGGTGTCCTGCATGCGTGCCAGGTACATCTGCGGCGGGATATCCAGGTCGAAGGCGCCCACGGTCACGCCGCCAGCCAGGCCGGCCATCATCGCGATGAAGGTCAGCAGCGGCAGCATCACCAGCAGGGCCAGCAGGCGCGGAATGACCAGCAGGTCGATCGGGTCCAGCCCCAGCGTGCGGATCGCATCGACCTCCTCGCGGCTCTTCATCGCGCCGATCTGCGCAGTGAAGGCGCTGGCGGTGCGGCCGGCCAGCACGATGGCGGTCAGCAGCACGGCGAACTCGCGCAGGAAGGCGATGGACACCAGCTCGACCACGAAGATCTCCGCACCGAAGTCGCGCAGGATGGTCGAACCCAGGAAAGCGATCACCGCGCCCACCAGATAGGACAGCAAGGCCACCAGCGGCATCGCATCCAGGCCGACCTGCTCCATGTGATGGACCATGGAGGTCACGCGCAGGCGCCGCGGCTCGTGCACCACACGCACCAGCTTGACCAGGTTCTCGCCGGTGAAATGCAGCAGCGCCATGATCTCGCGGCCGACGTCCTCCACCCGCTCGCCCAGGCGGGCCAGGGCGGCGAGGAATCCGTAATCGCGCTTGCCCTTGGGCCGGTCGTCGGCGACATCCTCGATGGTGGACACCAGCGCGCGGTGATCCTCGCGGAAGCTCAGGTTCTCCAGGGGGATGTCGTGGCGCGTGGCGTAGCGCAGCAGCTGCAGCACACCGGCCGAATCCAGCCGCGCGATGGCACTGGCGTCGATGCTGTCGGCATCCTCGGGCAGCTGCTTGAGCTGGCCGGCCACCTCCAACGCCGTGGCCAGCGTCCAATGGCCCGTGAGCCGAACCTTGCGCGGGTCGGAGGGGCTGATCTGGAAGCTGGGGGGCGAGGGGACAGTCGTCATGGGCTGCTCCCGGCGAGCATACAGGCTATGCCTGCAAAGGTCAGTGCAACGCCGGCCACGGTGCGCCGGCTCAAGGGCTCGCCCAGCCACAGCGCGCCCATCAGCACCAGGAACACCGAGGCGGTCTCGTTGAGGATTGCCGCCACCGAGGCGCTGGTGTACTTGTAGCCGCCCAGCCACAGCACCATCGACAAGCCTTGCCCGGCCAGTGCCGCGGTCACCAGCCGCGGCCAGGGCACGCGCGCTGGAGCGAAGGCGAACCAGCGGCGCAGCGGCGGCAAGGCCGCCATCAGCAGCAGCCCGCCGACCGCGCCGGACAGGCGCAAGGTGCTCACCCACAGCAGCGGCTGGGTCTCCAGCACGCGCTTGACCATGACCACCGCCCCGGCCATGAGCGCCACGGCGACCATGCCGATCAGCACGCCGCGCAGCGCATGCGCTGGTCGCGGCGTGGCGCCGTCACCATCGCCGGCGGTGATCAGGCCCACCCCGCCCAGCACCAGCGCAAAGCCCAGCCATTGCTGCAGGCCAAGACGCTCGCCCAGGAACAGGAAGCCGAGCAGCAGGACAGTGGGGCTGTAGAGATTGCCCACGATGCCCATGCGCCCGGCGCCGAGTTCGTTGAGCGCACGGAAGTACAAGGTGTCGGCGATGGCGATGCCGATCACGCCGCTGGCCAGCACCAGCAGCACCTCGCGCACGGGTAACCGTGGCACGGGGCCGGTATGCAGCCACAGGGTGAGCGGCAGCAGGGCCAGCAGGAACACCCCGTTCTTGAGCAGGTTCAGTGCCGGCGGCGGCAGGCTGCGACCGAGCTGGCGCGCCAGCACGATGCCGAAGGCCCAGGTGGCGGCGCTACCCAGCGCCATGAGTTCCCCGATTCCCACCTGCATGCCGCGCCACATCGTCGCCTGCGAAAGGCGCGCAGTGTAGGGGATGGCCCTGCGCGCCTACACTGTGCCGATGCTGCCTTCCACCGTTCAGGCCACCTATGCACAGCGCATCGCCTTCGTGTGCGAGATCGCCGCGCGCCTGCATCGCTACGGCACCACGGCCCAGCGCCTGGAGGCGGCCATCCTGGCCTTGTCCAGCCAGCTCGGCCTGGACTGCGAGCCCTGGTCCAACCCCACCGGGCTGATCCTCAGCTTCAACGACCCGGCCAAACCACTGGGCGCCAGCGACACCACGCGGGTGATCCGGCTGGCCCCGGGGGAAACCGACCTGTACAAGCTCAGCGAGGCCGACCGCATCGCCGAGCAGGTGGCCGCCGGCCAGATGAGCATCGCCCAGGGGCATACCTCGCTGCGCGCGCTGGACCGGCTGGATTCGCGGCGCTCGCACGTGGTGCGGGTGCTGGCCTATGGCCTGGCCGCGGCCAGCGTGGCCGGGCTGTGGCGCCTGCCGTGGTTGGACATCGGCACCGCAGGCGTCATCGGGTTGCTGATCGGCATGCTGACTCAGCGCAGCGAGGGGCGGCCGAACCTGCGCGAGGCGGGCGATGCCATCGCCGCCATGGTGGCCGGCCTGGTGGCCATTGGCGTGGCCAGCCTGGTCGGTCCGCTCAATCTCAATACGGTGATCATCTCCTCGCTGGTGGTGCTGCTGCCTGGCATGACGCTGACCAACGCCATCAACGAGCTGACCAACCAGCAGTGGGTCTCGGGCACGGCACGCTTCGCCGGTGCGATCGCCACGGTGATCAAGCTGACCGTGGGCAGCATGATCGCGGTGACGCTGGCGGACCTGGTCGGCATCGAGCCGGCCATCCGCGCCGCGCGTCCGCAATCGGAATGGGTCGAGTGGATCGCCATCCTCTGCGCGGCCTATGCCTTCGCCGTGCTGTTCAAGGCCGGCCGTCGCGATTACCCGTGGGTCATGGCCGCCGCCGCGGCGGGCTATCTGATCTCGCGGTTCGGCGGGTTGGCCTGGGGCGCGCCGGTGGGGCTGTTCCTGTCGGCACTGACCATGACCGCCTGCGGCAATCTGTTCGCGCGGGTGGCCAATCGGCCCGGGGCGATCATCCGCGTGCCGGGCATCATCATGCTGGTGCCCGGCAGCGCCAGCCTGCGTGGTCTGATGAATCTGGTGCAGGGCGCCGGCGGGGCGGCCGATGAGTCGGCGGGGCTGGTGGTGATGAAGATCCTGATGGCGCTGATCGCGGGACTGATGTTCGGCAATCTGGTCGTGGCCTCGCGCAAGAATCTCTGACCCTGCCGCCTGCAAATCGCGAGAGTATCCAAGCAAAGAAAAACGCCGGCGATGCCGGCGTTGTTTTTGGTAAATCCTGGCGAGCGATCGCGCGGTTTACTTCTTCTTGATCAGGAAATCTTCCGGCTGCTTGCCCGAGGCCACGTGGGCGGCCAGCCAGCGCGGCTGCTTGCCGCGACCGGTCCAGGTTTCCTTGGGATTGGACGGGTTGCGGTACTTCGGCGCGACCTTGCCCAGCTTGCGACCGGCCATCGGCGATTTCTTCGCGGACGCCTTGCGGCCACGCGGAGCCTTGGGGGCTTCGCCAGCGCCGAACAGTTCGTCGATCGAATAACCTTCGGACTTGGCGTACTTGACGATCTTGCTGCGCACCTTGGCGATCGGCGCGCGGGTGGTCAGCTTGGTCTGCTGCTGCTGGGCCTTGGCGATCAGGCTTGCCAGCGCTTTGGCCGAAAGGCCACTCAAATCAATCGACATCGAATGCTCCGGTGAAAGGGATGGGAAAACACCGCCCATCCGTGGCCGAGCGGCGGATGTTAGTGCATTTAACTGGATAAGAAAAACCCCGCCGTAATGGCGGGGTGGATTTTGTCCGTTTCATGTGAAAGCGGGAGGTGAAACTCCGCCGCGCGCCTGTCAGCCGGAAAGACGTTCTATCAGCGCCGCCAGCTCGAGATTCTCCGCTTCGCTGGCCGTGCGCGCCCGGTATTCGAAGGTGCCGGCGGACAGGCCGCGCTCGGAGACCACCACGCGGTGCGGGATGCCGATCAGTTCGATGTCGGCGAACATCGCGCCCGGGCGCAGTCCACGATCGTCCAGGACCACGTCGTGGCCGGCCTGGCGCAACTGCTGTGCGAGTTGCTCGGCGGCCTGGCTGACGGCAGCGTCCTGTTTCGGATTGATCATGCATACGGCCACCGACCAGGGCGCCATCGGCTGCGGCCAGATAATCCCGTTGTCGTCGTGATTCTGTTCGATCGCCGCGGCCACGATGCGCGACACGCCGATGCCATAGCAGCCCATGGCCATCACCGCGGCCTTGCCGGTTTCATCCAGCACCGTGGCCTGCATGGCGTCGGCATATTTGCGACCCAGCTGGAAGATATGGCCGACCTCGATCCCGCGCGCCAGCCGAATCTCGCCACCGTCGGCGGCCTTTTCGCCTTCGACCACGTTGCGGATATCGGCAATGGTCTCCGGCTCGGGCAGATCGCGGCCCCAGTTGACGCCGGCCAGGTGGAAACCAGCCTCGTTGGCGCCGACCACGAAATCGGCCATGGCCGCGACATCGCGGTCGGCGATGACACGAATCGGCTGTTTGGCGCCCAGCGGGCCGAGAAACCCAGGCGTGCTGCCGAGGTGGGCCAGGATGTCCGCCTCACTGGCCATGCGGTAATCGGCCATGCCAGCGACCTTGCCCAGTTTGATCTCGTTGACCTCGTGATCCCCGCGCACCAGCGCTAGCACGAACTGCCCATCGGCCGTGGTGATGGCCAGGGATTTGACCGTGCGCTGTAGCGCGATGCCCATCAGCGCTGCGACTGCTTCACAGGTCTTCTGGGTCGGTGTCTCGATCCGGCGCAGTTCTTCGCTGGCCGCCGCGCGCGGGGCGGGGTCGGCGGCGATGGCGGCCTCGACGTTGGCCGCGTAATCCGAGCCGGTGGAAAAGGCCAGGGCATCCTCGCCGGACTTGGCCAGCACGTGGAACTCCTGCGAGGCGTCGCCGCCGATGGCGCCCGAATCGGCCAGCACCGCGCGGAACTCCAGCCCCAGGCGGGTGAAGATGCGGGTGTAGGTCGCGTGCATGTTGCGGTATTCGCGGACCAGGTCCTCATCGCTGAGGTGGAAGGAATAGGCATCCTTCATCAGGAACTCGCGCGCGCGCATCACCCCGAAGCGCGGGCGGATTTCGTCGCGGAACTTGGTATTGATCTGGTAGAAGTTCACCGGCAGCTGCTTGTAGCTGGACAGCTCGTTGCGCGCGAAGTCGGTGATGACTTCCTCGGCGGTAGGCGAATAGCAGAAGGCCTGTTCCTTGCGGTCGGTCACCTTGAGCAGCTGCGGGCCGAACTTCTCCCAGCGGCCGGTTTCCTCCCACAGCTCGCGCGGCTGGATGGTGGGCATCAGCACTTCCACCGCGCCGGCCTGGTTCATCTCCTCGCGCACGATGGCTTCCACCTTGCGCAGCACGCGCAGCCCCAGCGGCGACCAGGTGTACAGGCCCGAGGCGAGCTTGCGGATCATGCCGGTGCGCAGCATCAGCTTGTGGCTGATCAGCTCGGCATCGGCGGGGGTTTCCTTGGTGGTGCGGAGGTGGAACTGCGACAGACGCATCTGCAAAGACCGGGCGGGAAAACCGGTAGTTTGCCACGCGCGCGGGACTTACTCGGCGCGCGGGCCCTGCACCTGGATGCCGGCCTGGCCCTCGCGCGAGAGCCGCTCGTAGGGACGGCCCCTGGGCGGGGTCTCGGTGATATGCAATATGCCGTCCTCGTCGCGCCAGCGGTACAGCCCCGGGTGGCGGTCCTCGACCTGGATCCGGCCTTCGCGCGTCGCGCGCGCGTCAGGGGCGGGCGCGGGGGCGTCCTGCCGGGCCAGCCACCAGGCCACGCCGCCGCCCAGGATCAGCCCGCCGAGGATCGCCCAGGCCAGGCGCATGACTCAGGACGCGCTGGCGGCGGGCTTGCAGTAGGCCTTGGCTGCAGCCTCGGCCAGGGCCAGCTGGCCGGCGCGTTCCTCCGCGCTCAGCTCCTTGCCCGGTTTGCCGTCCGCATCCAGCTGGCGCACCGGCGCGCTGTTGCGCAGCGTGGCCTGGTTAAGTTTGGCCTGCGCGCACTGAGGGCTGTCCGGCTCGGCCTTGGCCGCCTGCGCGGCGCTGCCGCGTGGCTGGGTGTCGCGCGCATCGATCCGGCTGCCCTGCAGCTCGCGGCCGGCTGGCGGGGTGTCCGAGTAGTGGCTCACGCCGTTGGCGTCCTTCCACTGGTACAGGCTCTGTGCCGAGGCCAGCGGGGCGGCCAGGGCCAGGATGAGCAGGCAGCTCGGGGTCTGGAAACGGCGCATGGGCACTCCGAGGTTCGAGGCGGCGTGAAGGAGGCGATTGCAGCACCCCGCTGGCGGGCTGGCAAGCGGGCGCGCGCCGCCTGGCCGGGAATGCCGGCGGCCGCTACGCTAAACTCGCGCGATGGAACCGACCCCGCCGTCACCGCCGCGCTCGCGCACGATCTACCTGCTGCCCAACCTGTTCACCACCGCCGGGCTGTTCGCTGGCTTCTACGCGATCATTTCCGCGGCCAATGGTGACTTCGTGCACGCCGCAATGGCGGTGTTCGTCGCAGGACTGATGGATGGCGTGGACGGGCGCGTGGCGCGCCTGACCGGGACCAGCAGCGAGTTCGGGGTGCAGTACGACTCGCTGGCCGATCTGGTCAGCTTCGGCATGGCCCCGGCGCTGGTGATGTACCACTGGTCGCTGGCCTCGCTGCGGTTGGACAGCAGCGTGATGGGGCGCGTGGGCTGGGCGATGGCCTTCCTCTACCTGGCCTGCGCCGCGCTGCGCCTGGCCCGCTTCAACACCCAGGTCGGGGTGGTCGACAAGCGCTGGTTCATCGGCCTGGCCAGTCCGGCCGCGGCCGGGCTGATGATGTCCTTCGTGTGGGCCTTCGCCGATGGCGACCTAGGCCCGGGCGGGGAGGAACTGCGGTACGTAGCGCTGGCGGTAACCCTGGTCTCGGCGCTGTTGATGGTCAGCCGCATCCGTTTCTGGAGCTTCAAGGGCAGCGGCAAGGGCGGCGCTCGCTCGGACCGTATCCCGTTCTGGGCGCTGTGGCTGATCCCGCTGGTCATCGCGATCCTGGTCATCGACCTGCCGCGGACCCTGCTGGTGGTCGGCGTGCTGTATGCGCTGTCCGGCCCGGTGATGTGGCTGATCAACCGCAACAAGCGGACGCCGGTTGCCCATGAGTGAGTCCTCCGCGCTCTGGTCCAGTGAGCAACACGGCTGGCTGGAAGCGCTGGGCCACACGGTGTGGGTGCACGGCGCCCTGCCCGAGCCGGTAGCCGCACCGCGGCAGGTGCCGGAGCAGGCCCAGGCGCGACCTGCGCGGGAGCCCGCCGCACCCGTGCGCCGGGCACCGGCCGCGCCCGCTGCGCCGATGCCTGTCGAGGCCGCGCCGCGTGCCGCGGCACCGCGGCGTGCGGGCGCGCGCATGCCCGACCGGCTGCACTTCGCGCTGATTCGCGCCTCCGGCTGCAATCCCAATGCGCCCGGCGCGGCCGAGCTGATCGCCTCCTGGCCCGCGGCCTCCGCGCTGCGGGGCGACCCGGCCGCCAAGCGTGCCCTGTGGCCGCGCCTGCGCGCGCTGCGCAGGCAAGCCCAGCCGTGAGCGCGCGGCCCAGCGAGCCGGAACGCGGAACTCCGACGCTGCGGCCGATGCGCGAGGCCGACCTGGACGCGGTCATGGGCATCGAACTGCGCGCCTATCCATTTCCCTGGACGCGCGGCATCTTCCGCGACTGCCTGGCCGCCGGCTACCCGGCCTGGCTGCTGGTCGAACACGGGTTGCCGGTGGGCTACGGCGTGATCAGCCTGGCCGCGGGCGAGGCGCATGTGCTCAATGTCTGCGTAGCGCCGGAGCGTCAGGGCCGCGGCTGGGGCCGGCAGCTGCTGCGGGCGCTGGTGCAACTGGCGCGCGAGCGCAAGGCCGAGCGCGTGTTCCTGGAGGTGCGTCCTTCCAACCCGCATGCCATCGCGCTGTATCACAGCGAAGGCTTCAACGAGATCGGCCGCCGGCCGCGCTATTACCCGTCCTTCGACGGCCGCGAGGACGCCATCGTCATGGCGATCGAGCTGGTAGGCGATGAGGTGACGCGCATGCCGGCGCTTTAGCGAGGAGTGAGTGGTAGGGCGAAGAGTGAGGAGTGAGCAAAAGCGAGGCCGATCGTTGCCGACGCGGTCGCTTTTGCTCACTCCTCACTCCTCACTCCTCGCTTCACCACTCACTCCTAGCGCTTCCCCGCAGCGCATCCAGCGAGGAGGAATGTAAGCAGGGCAGAACTCCGCCCGAGCCTGGGCCGCCGCCCTTCCTCACTCCTCACTCCTCGCTTCTTCACTCACTCCTACAGCTTCCCCCGCTGCGCCTGCAGGGCATCCAGCTGCGTGCTCCAGTCGGCCAGGCGCGCGCGCTCCTGCTCGACCACGGCCGGGGGCACCTTGTCGCTGAACTTGGCCAGCTTGGCCTGGCTCTTCTCGCGCTCGCTGGCGACCTTGGCGATCTCCTTGTCCAGGCGCGTGCGCTCGGCGTCCAGGTCCACCAGGCCTTCCAGCGGCACCAGCAGCTTGAGCTCGCCGACCACGGCGGCCGCGGCGGCGGGCGAGGCTTCATCGGCGGCCAGCCAGCGCACCGCCTCCAGCTTGAGCAAAAAGCGTAGCGGCGCCTCGAAGCGGGTCACCCGCGCGTGGTCCTGCTCGCGGCCGCCCTGCAGCAGCAGCTGCACCTGGCGCGCCGGCGAGACGCCCAGCTCGCTGCGCACGCGACGCAGCGCCGAGACCATGGCGCGGAACCATTCGACATCGGCCTCGGCCGTGGCGTAGCCGTCGGCGGCGAAGTCGGCCGCGGCCGGGTAGGGCTGCAGGGAAATCGTCGGCGCCTGGATCGCAAGGCGCGGCGCCACCTGCAGCCACAACTCTTCGGTCACGAAGGGGATCAGCGGGTGCAGCAGGCGCAACAGCGCTTCGAGCACGTACAGCAGGGTGTGTCGCGTGCTGGCGGCCGCGGCCGCGTCCTCGCCATTGAGCGCCGGCTTGGCCAGCTCCACGAACCAGTCGCAGAACTCGTTCCAGGCAAACTCGTACAGCGCCTGCGACAGCAGGTCGAAGCGGTACTCGGAAAACTGCGCCTGCGCCTGCGCGGTCACCGCGGCCAGGCGCGCCAGGATCCACTTCTCCGCATCGGTCGCCGGTGTCGGTGCGCCGGTGAAGCTGGCGCCCTCGGTGTTCATCAGCACGAAGCGGGTGGCGTTCCACAGCTTGTTGCAGAAGTTCTTGTAGCCCTCGGCGCGGGACATGTCGAACTTGATGTCGCGGCCATGGGTGGCCAGCGCGGCGATGGTGAAGCGCAGCGCATCGGCGCCGTGGGCGGCGATGCCGTCGGGGAACTCCTTGCGCGTGGCGCGCTCGATCTTCTCGGCCAGCTTGGGCTGCATCAGGCCGTGGGTGCGCTTGCCGACCAGGTCTTCCAGGGCGATGCCGTCGATGATGTCCAGCGGGTCCAGCACGTTGCCCTTGGACTTGGACATCTTCTGGCCCTGCGCGTCGCGGATCAGGCCGGTCATGTAGACGTCGCGGAAGGGCACCTTGCCGGTGAAGGCGTCGGTGGCCATGACCATGCGCGCCACCCAGAAGAAGATGATGTCAAAGCCGGTGACCAGCACCGAGGACGGCAGGTAGCGGTCGAAGCCGCGCTCGGCCATGGCCTGTGCGTCGGGCCAGCCCAGCGTGGAGAACGGCCACAGCTGCGAGGAGAACCAGGTTTCCAGCACGTCGCTGTCCTGGGTCAGCACGACCTCCGCGGACAGGCCGTGGCGCGCGCGCGCCTCGGCCTCGTCGCGGCCGACGTAGCAGTTGCCGGTGTTATCGAACCACGCCGGGATGCGATGGCCCCACCACAGCTGGCGGCTGATGCACCAGTCCTGGATGTTCTCCATCCAGTGGCGATAGGTGTTGATCCAGTTCGGCGGCACGAACTTCACCTGCCCGGATTCCACCAGCTCCAGCCCGCGCTTGGCCAGCGCGTCCATCTTCACGAACCACTGGTCGGTCAGGTAGGGCTCGATCACCTGGCCGGTGCGGTCGCCACGCGGCACCTGCAGCTTGTGCGGCTTGGTCTCCACCAGCAGGCCGAGCGCCTCCAGGTCGGCCAGCACTTCCTTGCGCGCGGCATAGCGGTCCAGCCCGCGGTACTTGGCCGGGGCGGACTCGTTGAGCGCGGCGGTCGGGGTGAACAGGTTGATCATCGGCAGGTCGTGGCGCACACCGACCTGGTAGTCGTTGAAGTCGTGCGCGGGCGTGACCTTGACCACGCCGGTCCCGAAGTCGCGGTCGACGTAGTCGTCGGCGATCACCGGGATCGTGCGATCGCTCAGCGGCAGCGCCACCGACTTGCCGATCAGCGCGGCGTAGCGCGGGTCTTCCGGGTGCACCATCGCGGCGGTGTCGCCCAGCATGGTCTCCGGACGCGTAGTGGCCACCACCAGGTAGTCGCGCACCTCGCGCAGGGTCTCGTTGCCCTCGGCGTCGTGCTCGACGTGTTCGTAGGTCACGCCGTCGGCCAGCGGATAGCGGATCGACCACAGGAAGCCGTCTTCCTCGACGTTTTCCACTTCCAGGTCGGAGATGGCCGTCTTCAGCACCGGGTCCCAATTGACCAGGCGCTGGCCGCGATAGATCAGGCCCTGCTCGTACCAGCGGATGAACACCTCGGTCACCGCCGCCGAGGGCTGCGGATCCATGGTGAAGCTGCTGCGCGACCAGTCGCCCGAAGCGCCCAGGCGGCGCATCTGCCGCTCGATGGTGTCGCCGGACTGCGCCTTCCATTCCCACACCTTGGCGATGAAACCCTCCCGGCCCAGCGAGTCGCGGGTCTGGCCTTCACCGGCCAGCGCCAGGTTGCGGCTGACCACCATCTCGGTGGCGATGCCGGCATGGTCGGTGCCCATCTGCCACAGCGTGTCGTAGCCGCGCATGCGGTGGTAGCGCACCAGCGCATCCATCAGCGTGTGCTGGAAGGCGTGGCCCATGTGCAGCGTGCCGGTGACGTTCGGCGGCGGCAACAGGATCGAATACGGCTCGCCCTGGCCCGAGGGCTTGAAGTAACCCTGCTGTTCCCAGTGCGCATACAGGCGCGACTCGAAGGATTTGGGATCGTAGCTGGAGGCGAGGGACATAGGGGGCTAGGAACGAGTTGAGAGAAACGAGGAACGAGTGGGGGGCGAGAAACGAGGAACGAGTGGGAAAGCGGGAGGGGCAACGAGGGGAGCGAACTCTGCGAGTGCGGTGCTTCCACTCGTTCCTCGTTCCTCCGCACTCGTTACTTGCCTCATCACATATCGTACTTACTCACATCCAGCCCCCGCGCCTTGTACTGCTTCCAGCGCTCGCGCAGCGGCTCGCGGGCGGCGGGGTCGGCGGGCACCACCTCCAGGACCCGCTCGCAGGCGCCCAGGTAGGCGTCATCGCGCAGGTTGATCACCAGGGCGCGCGCGGGGGCGTCGACGTCCGGTGTGGCGATGAGCACCGGGGTGAGCTCGTCCTCATCGTCGGTGCCGGCGATCTGGTGCGGGATGTAGGCGTCTTCGTCGAAGGCCCACAGCAGCTCGTCCAGCTCCTCGGCCTGCGCCGCATCGCGTGCCAGGATCAGCGTCCACTGGTTGGCGTCGTAGGCCTTGCGGGCCAGTTCGCAGACCAGGCGCAGCGGCTCGGTAAGGAAGCGCGGCTTGGCGATCAGGTAGAAATCGGCGCGAGGCATGAGAGCAGGAGTGAGTGGGAAGGAGTGAGAAGTCAGTGAAACCGGAGACCGGGGTCAGCGTGCACTTTTTCCGCATTCGGAGCGCGAAAAAGGCACTCGGACCCCGGTTTCCAGCGCGGTTTCCGAAGTGAGGAGGACGCGCTTTGCTCACTCCTCACTTCTCTTCGCTCACTTCTCGACGCGGTCCAGCAGCCACTGGCTCAGCAGGCCCACCGGGCGGCCGGTGGCCATGCCGCGCTTGCCCTCGTCGCTGGCCGAGCCGGCGATGTCCAGGTGCGCCCAGCGCTGGTTCTCGGTGAAGCGCGAGAGGAAGCAGCCGGCGGTGATGGCGCCGCCCCAGCGGCCGCCGATGTTGTAGACGTCGGCGAAGGACGAATCCAGCAGGCTCTGGTAGTCGTCCCACAGCGGCAGGCGCCAGGCGCGGTCGTGCACGTGCTCGCCGGCGGCCAGCAGCTCCTCGGCCAGGTCGTCGTGCTTGCTCATCAGGCCGGTGGCGAACTTGCCCAGCGCGACCATGCAGGCGCCGGTGAGGGTGGCGGCATCCACCAGCGCCTCGGGGTTGAAGCGCTCGGCGTAGGTCAGTGCATCGCACAGGATCAGGCGGCCCTCGGCGTCGGTGTTGCCGACCTCGATGGTCTTGCCGGACATGCTGGTGATGACGTCCGAGGGGCGATAGCTGTTGCCGTCGATGGCGTTCTCCACGGCCGGCACGATGGTCACCAGGTTGATCGGCAGACCCATCTTCACCGCGGCCACGAAGGTACCCAGCACGGTGGCGCCACCGCACATGTCGTACTTCATCTCCTCGATGCCGCCCTGGGTCTTCAGGTTGACGCCACCGGTATCGAAGGTGATGCCCTTGCCGACCAGCACATAGGGCCGGGCCGACTCGTTGGCGCCGCTGTACTTGAGCACCACCAGGCGCGGGCGGTTGGCCGAGCCGCGCGCCACGGCCAGCAGCGAGCCCATGCCCAGGGCCTCCATCTGCGTCTCGTCCAGGACTTCGGCCTCGACCTTGGCGTGTTCCTTGGCGAAGGCGCTGGCCTGCTCGCCGATGTAGGCCGGGGTGCAGATGTTGGGCGGCAGGTTGCCCAGCTCGCGGGCGAACAGCACGCCCTCGGCGATCGCCGTGCCCTGGGCAAGCGCGGTGCTGTCCTGGCCACTGAAGGCGACCTTGGTCAGCTTGGCCGCCTCACGCTTCTTGCCGAAGGTGGCGTTGTAGCGGTAGCAGGCGTGGTCGAAGGCGACCACGGCCTGGCGCAGGTTCCAGGCGGCATCGCGGCCGCTGACCTCCACTTCCGCCAGGGTCACCAGGACACTGGTGGCCGGGGTGCCCTTCAGGGCGCGGGCGGCATCGCCCACTGCCTTGATGTAGGCCGCGGCGGAGAACTTGGCGCGCTCGCCCAGTCCCACCAGCAGCACTCGCGGCGCCTTCACGTTGGGCAGGTCATACAGCGTGCTGATTTTTCCGGCCTTGCCGCTGGCGTCGCCGCGCTTGAGCAGCGCGGACAGGCGGCCGGCGCTGGCTTCGTCCAGGGCCGTGGCGGAGGCGGACAGACTGCCGTCGGCGAAGGCGCCGACCACGATGCTGTCGAAGTCCGCGCTGGCGGGGGCGTCGTGGTTCAGGGTGAATTCGAGGGCCATTGAGCAGATTCCAGATCAGTACACGCACAAGTCACTTACAATCGCGGGCCGTGGCACCGGGCCGGTCGGGTCGCGAAACGGCCGGAATGTGCGATTCAACTCCGGCAAACAAGCCCGCAATTGTAGAGCAAGCGCCCCCTCGATGCCGAAGCTGGACCGATATCTCCTAGGCGAATTCACCCAGAGCTTCCTGGCCACGTTGATCGTGCTGCTGGTGGTGAGCCTGGGCGGCGTGCTGGTGGATGTGCTGGGCAGCGTGGCCGAGGGCAAGCTGCCGGCCGGACTGCTGCTGTCGCAGCTGGGGCTGAACCTGGTGGGCTACCTGCCCATGGTCATCCCCATGGCGCTGATGCTGGGCCTGCTGCTGGCGTTCTCGCGCCTGTACCGCGATTCGGAGATGCCGGTACTGGTGGCGGCCGGCGTTGGCCCCAAGCGCATGCTGCGCCCGCTGCTGCTGCTGGTGCTGCCGGTGGTGGCGGTGGTGGCGATGATCTCGCTGTGGCTGGGGCCGCTGGCCCTGCGCACGGGCGAGGCGATGATCGAATCGGCCAACCGCAGCCTGGTGGTGGCGGGGCTGGAGCCGGGGCAGTTCACGGTCTTGAACAACGGCTCGGTGGTGTATGTCGGCGGGGTCTCCGCCGATGGCCGCGGCCTGTCGCGCATCTTCATGCAGCGCCAGCGCGATGGCCGCATGGACGTGGTGACCGCGCAGACCGGCAGTCTGAGTTTCAACGGCGAGAACTCCCGCTTTCTGCAGCTCAACGACGGCTTCCGTGTCGAGGGACCGCTGGATACCGGCAAGGACTTCCGCCTGATGCGCTACAAGAGCAATGACGTGGCGCTGCCCGATAGCGCCGAGGTGCGCAAGGACGATGATCCGGAGGTGCTGCCGACCCCGGCGCTGTTCGGCGATGCGCGTCCAGAGGCCAATGCGCAGCTGCACGCGCGCCTGGCGCCGGCGATGCTGACCCTGGCCTTCGCGCTGCTGTCGCTGCCGCTCTCGCGCAGTTCGCCACGCACCGCGCGCTACGGGCGGACCATGTTCGGATTCCTCGGCTACCTGGTCGCCACCCTGCTAATGATCAACGGCACCCAGGCGCTGTCCAAGGGCAGCATTCCCGGTATGCTCGGGCTGTGGTGGCTGACCCTGCCGCTGTTGGCGGCCGGGGTGTGGTTCTACCTGCGTGATGGCCGCCTGTCGCGACCCAAGCAGGCCGCCGCATGAAGCTGCGCCCCAACCTGCACGACCTGTATGTCGGCCGCGTGGTGCTGGTCACCGTGCTGCTGACCTGGGCGGTGTTGCTGGGCCTGGACCTCATGCAGGCGCTGTCGGGCGAGCTGAAGGACGTCAAGGCCGGTTACACCCTGGGCCATGCGGTGGCGCGCGTGCTCTACACGGTGCCGCGCCGCGCCTACACCTTCTTCCCGACCGCGGCGGTGATCGGCGCCCTGATGGGCCTGGGCCAGCTGGCGGCCTCCTCGGAGTTGACCGCCCTGCGCGCACTGGGCCTGTCGCGCCGGCGCCTGAGCCTGTCGGTGGCCATCACCATGGCGCTGCTGACCGGCGTGATGGTGGTGGGCATGGAGACCGTCGGCGCCTGGGGCCAGTCGCAGTCCGACGCCATCATGGCCAAGGTGCGCTATGGCGATGTCGCCAAGGCGCGCTACTCGGGCCTGTGGGCGCGCGAGGGCGATACCTTCCTCAACGCCGCCTCCGGCGAGGAGCGGGTGGTCAACGGCAAGACCGATCTGCAGTTGCAGGACGTGCGCCTGTACCAGTTGGATGAAGCCGGGCGCCTGATGGCGATCTCGCACGCGGCCACCGCCGAGCAGCAGGGCGAGGACTGGGTGCTGAAGGACGTGCTGCGCACCGATTTCGGCGAGCGTTCGGTCACCCAGGCCAAGGTGCCCGAGCAGCGCTGGACCTCCAAGCTCGACCCGGACGCGCTGGCGGCCAGCATGGGCAAGCCGCGTTACATGGCCGCCAGCGACCTGTCGCGCAGCATCGAGTACCGCACCCGCAACGGCCTGGACGCGCGCGAATACGAAGAGGTCTACTGGGGGCGCTGGTTCTATCCGTTGAACGTGCTGTCGCTGTGCCTGGCGGCGATCCCGTTCGCCTTCGGCAGCCTGCGCAGCGGCGGCCTGGGCAAGCGCATGTTCCTGGGCCTGCTGTTCGCCTTGGGCTTCTGGCTGCTGCAGCTGCTGTTCGGCCGTATGGCCACGGCCTTCCGGGTGGACTACCGCCTCGCCTTGGCGCTGCCGCCGGTGCTGCTGCTGATCGTCTCCGGCTTTCTGTTCAAACGTCGCAGCAGTTAGTTAGGCAAGCGCGTGGACGCAGCGGTGGCGCGCGTTGAGGCTCTTTTGGATGAGCTCTGCGTTGCAAGCAATGCTGCGCCTGAACCCGATAGGCGCCTCCACCGACGCAGGGGAGAGAAAGATCCTTCGGTCAAGGCTGGCCAAGCTATGCGTCTACGCCGTTGCATGAATGCTCGCGCTGAAGCCGCAGCAGCTGTGCTGAATCCTGCGTGCGTCGACACTAGCGTGGTGGCGCTTGCCTTTCTGGTGAAATCTGTTGATCGTGTCGTCCCTCGAAGTGAAGGTCTTGTTCGTATGCATCCCACCGCCATGCAAAACTGCAGTCGATTCTTCGACACGTACTCAGAGCCGTTCAAGAACAGGCCGGGTGTGAAGGTTGTTGAAATAGGCTCGAGAAACTTCAATGGAAGCCTGCGTGAAGTCGCCCCTGCGCAGTTCGAATACATCGGGCTGGATTTCGCAACTGGCGATGGCGTGGACATCGTCCTGGACTCGCCGTATTCGCTGCCCTTCGAGGACGGATCCGTCGACATGGTGGTGACCAGCAGCTGCCTGGAACATTCGGAGATGTTCTGGCTGGTCTTCCTTGAGGTGATGAGGATTCTCAAGCCGGACGGGCTGTTCTACTTGAATGCGCCGTCGAATGGTGACTTCCACCGGTATCCGGTGGACTGCTGGAGATTCTACCCGGACAGCGGGAAAGCGCTGATTTCGTGGGCGAAATGGAACAAGATCGATGCGGAGCTTTTAGAGACCTACACCAGTAATCAGTACATGGATCAGTGGAACGATTGCGTGGCCGTCTTTCTGAGAGACAAGCGGTTTGTGGACACCCATAAGGCCAGGATCGTGGATACGTTCCAGGATTTCAGGAACGGCCAGAAACTCGGTGTCGAAGAGCTCCTGAATCCCAGTGACAGGCCCGAGGATAGGATGCGGCTGGCGCTGATTGAAGGTATCGCAAGCGGCAGGGCCAAGGTCTAGCAACGAGCGAATGAATCCCTACCTGGATGCTGGACGACTCGAATGAGGTCGAAGAGTTGATCTGCATCCAGTGCTCCGTCGTCTGCGCGTCGAAGTAACCTGCGAGGGGCCGCCATGGGTCCGTCAGAGTGAGTGTGGGCATTGCTCAGGCCTTTCCCGGCTTGGGCCGGCGCTGCACGCGCGTGCCGCTGAGGCGGTCGTGGACGGTCAGGCGGTCACGGTCGATCCAGGCCCACCAGAAACCGAGGCCGCAAGCCAGCAGCGACAGCGTGCCTGCCGCATAGCGCAGCCACAGGGCAGCGTAGGTAGGGCGCTGGTGATCGGCCCCGGTCACGAAGATGCGCCAGGGGCGCATGCCCAGGGTCTGCCCGCCGTGGCGCCAGCTCAAGGTGGCGTACAGGCCGGTGACCAGCCAGCAGCAGGCCCAGAGCAGCCACTGCAAGGCGCTGAACGGGGCGATGTTCTGCCGCGCCGCGTGATGGCCGAGGAAGGTGAACGCCACGGTGAACAGCAGCGAGAGCAGCATCCACAGCGCCAGCGCCGGCCACAGGTCGTAGAACAGCGCCAGCAGGCGCCAGCCCAGATGGGCGCGGGGAGCGGGGGGCGATGCGTGCTGCGGGGTGGTCTCAGAGGCGGTCTGCATCGCGCCAGCATAGCGGCAGCGCCGCGCCGGCTATGCTGTGGCGCATGAGTGCACACTCTCCCGCCCAACGCCGCCGCCAGGCGATGGACCTGCCCGAAGTCCCTGAAGCCGACGCGCGCCAGATCGAGGCCTTCCTCGACCTGGCCTGGGCCGAAGGCGGCCTGGCGCGGGCCACCCTGGACAGCTATCGGCGCGACCTGGAGGGCCTGGCGCGACAACGCAACGGCCGCGATGGCGGCATCCTCTGCGCCGACCGCGCGGGCCTGTTCGATTACCTGGCCTGGCGCACGCAGTCCGGCTACTCGCCGCGCAGCAACGCGCGCCTGCTGTCCACGCTGCGGGCCTTTTATGCCCAGGCGGTGCGGCGCCGCCTGCGCCAGGACGACCCCAGCGCACTGCTGCAGCCGCCCAAGCTGCCGCGCGCACTGCCCAAGGCCCTGGCCGAAAGCCAGATCGAGGCGTTGCTGGAAGCGCCGCAGGTCGCCACGGCCGAGGGCCTGCGCGACCGCGCCATGCTGGAGCTGATGTATGCCGCCGGCCTGCGCGTGAGCGAACTGGTGGGCCTGCACGCTAACGCGGTCAACCTGCGCCAGGGCGTGCTGCGGGTGATGGGCAAGGGCAGCAAGGAGCGGCTGGTGCCGCTGGGCGAGGAATCCCAGCACTGGCTGCAGCGCTACCTGGACCAGGCCCGCCCGCAGCTGGTGGCCGGCAAGCCGGTGCCAGCCATGGAGGGCGGGGCGGTGCCGCTGTTTGTCGATGCCGCGCGTCGACCGCTGACGCGCCAGCACTTCTGGGCGCTGGTCAAGCGCTACGCCGCCGTGGCCGGCATCGACCCGGCGCGCATCAGTCCGCACGGGCTGCGGCACAGCTTTGCCACCCACCTGCTCAACCGCGGCGCGGACCTGCGCGCGCTGCAGATGCTGCTTGGCCACAGCTCGCTGTCCACCACCCAGATCTACACCCTGGTGGCGCGCCAGCAGCTGCAGCAGCTCCACGCCAAACACCACCCTAGGGGGTGAGGCCAATGCGCGGCATGCCGCGCATTGGCCGAACGCACGGGCGCGCCAAGTTGGAAAGGATGCGCCGCGGTGAAGAACGCGTCGCCACGCGCCAGTGCCCTCACCGCCCGCCGTCCCCCGCCAGACCTTCAGACACCCTGTGCGAGAATCGCGATCTCGCCCCGCCTGCGCTGCCGCGCCGTCACCCAGGATCGCCGTATGACCCGTTTGCTTGCCTTCGCCCTGCTGGGCTCCCTCAGCCTGAGTGCCTGCGCCCAGCCGGCCGCGCCGGGCGGCGCCACCGGCAAGGCGGCCGAGCCTGCGGCGGCCAAGGCCGCCAGCAGCGGCGATGCCACCGTGGATGCCAACATCGACAAGGCGCTCAAGCAGCTGGGCCCGCAATTGGAGGCCGACTACATCGGCAAGGCCCCGCTGCCCGGCTTCCGCGAAGTCATCGTCGGCGGGCAGCTGCTGTACATCAGCGACGACGGCAAGTACATGCTGCAGGGCAGCGTGATCGACATCGCCAACCGTCGCGACCTGAGCCAGACCAGCAGTGGGCTGCGCAACTACCGCAAGCAGCTGATCGCCAGCGTGCCGCGCACCGAGCGCATCGTGTTCGCACCGCCGAATCCGAAGTACACCCTGAGTGTGTTCACCGATGTCGAATGCGGCTACTGCCGCAAGATGCACAGCGAGATCGCCGAGTACAACCGCCAGGGCATCGCCGTGGAGTACCTGGCCTTCCCGCGCATGGGCCTGGGCAGCCAGGACCACAAGGACATGATCTCGGTGTGGTGCGCCTCGGACCGCCGCAAGGCGCTGACCGATGCCAAGACCAGCGGCACGGTCGCGGCCAAGGACTGCACCAACCCGGTGGCGCGCGAGTACGACCTGGGCCAGCGCGTGGGCGTGACCGGCACCCCGGCGGTGTTCGCGGCCGACGGCACCCAGCTGGGGGGCTACCTGCCGCCGGCGCAGATGCGCGCGGCCCTGGACAAGCTGGGCGCGGCGGCCACGGCCGGCGGCATGAAGTAGGCCGCTTCCCGACCCGTGACGCCCAAAGAAGCCGGCCATGCGCCGGCTTCGCTACAATAGCCGGCCCCGTTCCCACGGCTCGCTCCCCACGGTTCCGGACATGATCGTCCTCGAAGGCCAGCAGGCCTTGTCGCAGTTCCGCCGCGCGCGGCTTGAATCCCGCCTCCAGTCCGTTGCGCCGTCGGTGCGCATCCTCGGCACCTGGCAGGTCTTTTTCATCGATCCGGAAGGCCAGGCCCGGCCGGATGAGGCCGTGCTGTGCCGCATCTTGCAGGCCGATGGTGCGCCGGCGCCGGCCGAGCCGGGCGCGGTCTCGCGCTACGTGGTGCCGCGCCTGGGCACGCGCTCGCCCTGGTCGAGCAAGGCCACCGAGCTGGTGCGCGGTGCCGGGCTGCCGATCCAGCGGGTCGAGCGCGGCCTGCGCGTGGACCTGGCCGGCTTGCCGGCCGATGCCGACGCCCAGCGCGCCATCGGCAAGCTGCTGCACGATCCGATGACCCAGTCGCTGCTGGCCTCAACCGAGGAGGGCAGCACGCTGTTCTCCACCCCGCAGGCCGGCCAGCTCGAACGCATCCCCCTGGACCAGCTGGAGCAGGCCAACGCCCGCCTGGGCCTGGCCCTGGCCAGCGATGAGATCGAGTACCTGCGCCAGCGTTATGGCGAGTTGGGCCGGGATCCGTCGGATGTCGAGCTGATGATGTTCGCGCAGGCCAACTCCGAGCATTGCCGCCACAAGATCTTCAACGCCAGCTGGAGCATCGACGGCAAGGCGCAGGATCGCTCGCTGTTCAAGATGATCAAGTACACCCACCAGCAGACGCCGCAGTACACGCTCAGCGCGTACAGCGACAATGCCGCGGTGGTGGAAGGTCTGCCGGCGGCGCGCTATCGCCCGGACCCGGCCAGCGGCCAGTACCGCGCGGAGGCCGTGCAGCCCACCGCGTTCCAGATCAAGGTGGAAACCCACAACCATCCGACCGCCATCGCGCCGTTCCCGGGCGCGGCCACCGGCGCCGGCGGGGAAATCCGCGACGAAGGCGCCACCGGACGCGGCGGCAAGCCCAAGGCCGGCCTGACCGGGTTCTCGGTCTCGCACCTGCGCATTCCGACCCTGCCGCAGCCGTGGGAGGCGCCGCGCGCGCTCAATCCGCGCATGGCGCCGGCGCTGGACATCATGCTGGACGGTCCACTGGGCGGTGCTGCCTTCAACAACGAATTCGGCCGGCCGAACCTGCTGGGTTACTTCCGCAGCTTCGAGCTGCCCGAGGGCGACGCGTCCGCGGGCGGCCTGACCCGCGCCTATGACAAGCCGATCATGCTGGCCGGCGGCCTGGGCGCCATCGACCGCACCCAGGTCGACAAGATCAAGCTGCAGCCGGGCGATGCGGTCATTGTGCTCGGCGGCCCGGCGATGCTGATCGGCCTGGGCGGCGGCGCCGCCAGCTCGGTGGCCTCCGGCGAGAGCGCCGAGGACCTGGATTTCGCCAGCGTCCAGCGCGACAACCCGGAAATGGAGCGCCGCTGCCAGGAAGTCATCGACCGCTGCGTGGCGATGGGCGCGGACAACCCGATCCACTTCTTCCACGATGTGGGGGCGGGCGGCCTGTCCAATGCCATCCCCGAGCTGCTGCACGACTCCGGCGTGGGCGGTGTGATCGACCTGGACAGGGTGCCCAAGGACGACCCCTCGTTGTCGCCGCTGGAACTGTGGTGCAACGAGTCGCAGGAGCGCTACGTGCTGGGCGTGCCGCAGGCGCGCCTGGCCGAGTTCGAGGCGATCTGCGCGCGCGAGCGCTGTCCTTATGCGGTGGTGGGCGTTGCCACGGCCGAGGAGCGGCTTGTCGTGGGGTATGGCGCGCTGGATGGCGGGATTCGGGATTCGGGATTGGGGATGGGGCACGACGTTGCTGCGTCGGCCGGCACCTCCGCTTCTGCCCAATCCCCGCACCCCATCGACCTGCCGATGGACGTGCTGTTCGGCAAGGCGCCGAAGATGCACCGCGATGCCGCGCATCCGCCGGCCCCGCGCTGGCCGGCGCTGGACACCTCCACACTGGACCTGCACCAGGCCGGCCTGCGCGTGCTGGCGCACCCGACGGTGGCCTCCAAGAACTTCCTGGTCACCATCGGCGACCGCAGCGTCGGTGGCCTGACCGCGCGCGAGCAGATGGTCGGGCCCTGGCAGCTGCCGCTGGCCGACTGTGCGATCACCCTGGCGGGCTTTGAGACCTTTGCTGGCGAAGCCATGTCCATGGGCGAGCGCACGCCGCTGGCGCTGCTCGATGCCGCGGCCGCCGCGCGCATGGCCGTGGGCGAGGCGATCACCAACCTGGCGGCCGCGCCGGTGCAGGCGCTGGACACGATCAAGCTGTCGGCCAACTGGATGGCCGCCTGCGGACACCCGGGCGAGGATGCGCTGCTGTTCGACGCGGTGCGCGCGGTGGGCATGGAACTGTGCCCCAGCCTGGAGCTGAGCATCCCGGTTGGCAAGGACTCGCTGTCCATGCAGGCGCAGTGGTCGATGGCAGCGCCAGCTGCCATCGGGGGAGGAATGGATGCCGACCGGCAGGAGCACCAGGGAGGGTTGCTCGCGGAAGAGATCGCTACGTACAAATCCGTTTCTCCCGTCTCGCTGATCATCTCGGCCTTCGCACCCGTGGCCGATGCGCGCACCCAGCTGACCCCGGTGATGTCGCGCGAGGCCGAGACCGAGCTGTGGTTGATCGGCCTGGGCGGTGGCAAGCAGCGCCTGGGCGGTTCGGTGCTGGCGCAGGTGCATGCCGGCGAGGAGGCCTTGCCTGCCTTCGGTGGCGACACCCCGGACCTGGACGACCCCGAACTGCTGCGCAATTTCTTCGAGCTGATCGTCGATGCGCGCCAGGCCGGCCTGCTGCTGGCCTATCACGACCGCAGCGATGGTGGCGCGTTCGCCGCGCTGTGCGAGATGGCCTTCGCCTCGCGCATGGGCCTGGACATCGTGCTCGACGCCTGGGGCGATGACGCCTTCCGCAGCCTGTTCAACGAGGAACTGGGCGCGGTGGTGCAGATCGCCAGCGAGGATCGCGCCGCTTTTGCCGACCTGGTGGAGCGGCATGCCTTGACCGAATGCGCCCAGCGCATCGCCAGGCCGACCACCTCGCCCAAGATCCGCGTCAGCGATGCTGGCCGCACCCTGGTGGAGTGGCGCTGGGACGAGCTGTTCGACGCCTGGTGGTCGGTGACCCACGCCATGCAGAAGCTGCGCGACAACCCCGACAGCGCCGAGGAGGAGCGCGCCATCGCGCGCGACTTCAATGCGCCGGGCCTGAAGCCCAAGCTGGGTTTCGACCCGGCCGAGGACGTAGCCGCGCCGTTCGTGACCACTGGCAAGCGCCCGCGCGTGGCGATCCTGCGCGAGCAGGGCGTCAACGGCCAGATCGAGATGGCCAACGCCTTCGAGCGCGCCGGCTTCGACGCCTTCGACGTGCACATGAGCGACCTGATCGCCGGTCGCGTGGACCTGGCCGGCTTCACTGGCCTGGCCGCATGCGGCGGTTTCAGCTACGGCGACGTGCTGGGTGCCGGCCGGGGTTGGGCGACTTCGATCCTGGAGCGCCCGGCGCTGCGCGAGGCCTTCGCCACGTTCTTCGCGCGCCCGGAGACCTTCGCCCTGGGCGTGTGCAATGGCTGCCAGATGCTGAGCCAGCTCAAGGACATCATCCCCGGGGCCGAGCATTGGCCGCGCTTCCTGCGCAATCGCAGCGAGCAGTTCGAGGCGCGCACCAGCCTGCTGGAAGTGGTGGAGTCGCCATCGATCTTCCTGCGCGGCATGGCCGGCTCGCGCATTCCGGTGGCAGTGGCCCATGGCGAGGGCCGTGCCGAGTTCGACAGCGCGGTGGACCAGGCGGCCGCGCGCGTGGCGCTGCGCTTCATCGATGGCGAGGGGGCCATGGCTGAGCGCTACCCGCTCAATCCCAACGGGTCGCCCGAGGGCATCACCGGCCTGACCACCTCCGACGGCCGCGTGACCATCCTCATGCCGCACCCGGAACGGACCCCGCGCAGCATCAACCTGAGCTGGTCGCCGGCTGGCTGGGCGGAGGACTCGCCGTGGCTGCGGATGTTCCGCAACGCAAGGGTATGGTGCAGCTGACGCAGCTGTAATGCGCCGCGTCCGTCGCTTGCCGACGGACGGTTCAAACAGCCCGCCAACCCAATGTTGGCGGGCTTTTTTGTGCTTGTTAGTCCTGTGTGAATGTGAATCACGAAGGTGACGGGATTCCGTCACAACGCCTTGTTTTGTCTCGCCATTCCTCAGCGAAAAGGCCTATTTGCACCAATGTTGTGCAAAATGAGTCAGCTATCGTCAATTTTCGTCAACAACTTGACGTGGATTGGCACTGGCTGTTAACACTTGGTTACAAATTCGTTGGTCGTGGTTCAGGTTGTCTGAACCCGCCGGCTGGACGCCGAAAGGATTCCGGCGCCGCCTCTTGCGAGGCGGGACGAATGGCATCCCTCATCGGGCACAGGGCCCGAGGGATGTGAACTTCGACCAGCCAAGGAGCTTCAAGGGATGAATCGCATTTATCGCAGGGTCTGGAACGCGTCGATCGGCCAGTGGGTGGTGGCTTCGGAGCTGGCCTCCAGTGCTGGCGCCGGTCGTCTGGCGCCCCAGGGCCAGCCCGCCCTCTCGCACCCGATCCGTCGTGCCGCCCTGGGCGCCGCGCTGGTCATGGGCCTGCTGACCGCAGGCGGTGCGTTCGCCCAGTCGGTGGCGGTGGGCGGCAACGCCGAGTGCTTCACCCAGTCCGGCGCCGATTCCTGCGTGGTCGAAGGCAGCGCGCTGGCATCTGGCGAGGCCGCCACGGCCGTGGGCGCCGGCGCTGAAGCCAGCGGCGATGGCAGCGTCGCCGCCGGTGCCCTGGCATTGGCCAGCGGCCTGGAGGCCAGCGCCTTGGGTTACTTCGCCACCGCCGATGGCGACGGCGCGGTGGCCATCGGCGCCGAATCGGTGGCTACCGGCACCACCGCGCTGGCCAACGGCTTCCAGGCGCAGGCAGGCAACAACTTCGCCACGGCCGTGGGCGGATACGCCGCCGCGTCCGGCTTCAACAGCACCGCGCTGGGCAACAGCGCCACGGCCAGCGGCTCCAGCAGCCTGGCCGTCGGCGCCGATGCGGTGGCCTCCGGTGCCTACAGCACCGCCAGTGGGCAGGGCGCGCTGGCCACCGGCTACAACGCCGTGGCCCTGGGCGGCTCCTTCGCCGGCCTGCTGCCCACAGAGGCCTCAGGCGACTTCTCCACGGCCGTCGGCGGCGCTGCCTGGGCCGCGGGCGACAACAGCACTGCGGTCGGCAACTTCAGCTCGGCCACCGGCGAGGACAGCCTGGCGCTGGGCGCCGATGCAATCGCAGAAGGCGTGGGCAGCGTGGCCCTGGGCCAGGGCTCGCTGGCCGCGCGCGACAACACGGTCTCGGTCGGCGATGTCGGCAGCGAGCGCCAGATCACCAACGTGGCCGCCGGCACCGAAGGCACCGATGCGGTGAACCTGGACCAGCTGCAGCAGGCCACCGCGAACAACCGCTACCTGGCGGTCACCGCCAGCGAGGCCAGCGCCGCCGGCGCCTATGCCGAAGGCGAGAACAGCACGGCGATGGGCGAGGCGACCAATGCCATCGGCAACGGCGCGACGGCCTACGGCAGTGGCGCCGTGGCGATGGCCGACCTGGCCACCGCAGGCGGCTACAACAGCCTGGCCCAGGCGCAGTGGAGCACCGCCTACGGCGCCGGCAGCCAGGCCACCGGCCAGAGCGCCACCGCCATCGGCGGGCAGATGACGGTGGTCAACGGAGAAACCTGGGAAGAGGAGACCTGGTCCACCGAGGCCAGCGGGCAGGAGAGCACCGCGGTCGGCACGGCCGCGCGTGCCAGCAGCTATGGCAGCACTGCGCTGGGTGCGGTGTCCGAGGCCAGTGGCGAGAGCGCCACCGCGCTGGGCCAGGCCAGCACCGCACGCGGCGACTACGGCGTGGCGGTGGGCAGCGAGGCCCGCGCGGCCGAGGTGTTCAGCACGGCAGTCGGTTCGCAATCCAAGGCGACCGGGCCCCGCGCCACGGCAGTGGGTCAGAACACGCTGGCGCAGGGCGATGGCAGCGTGGCGCTGGGCGGGCTGGCCGCGGTCGGTGCCGACCAGGGCATCGCCATGGGTTGGAACAGCGTGGTCTTCCCCGACAGCGTCGGCGGCGTCGCGCTGGGCGCCAACAGCGAGGTCGCCTCGGGCGTGAGCAATTCGGTCGCCCTGGGCGCCGGCTCCTACGCCGACCGCGACAACGCCGTGTCCGTCGGCACGCCGGCACGCATCCACAACGGCGTGCTCCAGCAGGAAGTGGAAGCCGTCGACCGGCAGATCATCCATGTCGCCGCCGGCACCGAGGGCACCGACGCGGTGAACCTGGACCAGCTCAATGCCGTGGCCGAGGTGGCCGACAACACCAGCAAGTACTTCCAGGCCAGCGGCAGCGAGGCCAGCGATGCCGGGGCCTACGTCGAGGGCGATGATGCCCTGGCCGCGGGCGAGGCCAGCAATGCCATCGGCACCGGGGCCTCGGCCCTGGGCGCCGGTGCCAACGCCGTGGCCGATGGCGCCACCGCGGTGGGCTACAACGCGGTCGCGTCCGGTCAGAACAGCGCGGCCTTCGGCCAGAACGCGCAGGCCACCGGCCCGGGCGCGGTGGCGGTGGGTGGCAATGCCGTCGATGCCGACGGCAACCCGCTGATCACCAACGGCGGCGTGCCGGTGGATACCGGCGCCACCAGCGCCGGCGTCGGTGGCACGGCGCTGGGCGCCAGTGCGGAGGCATCGGGCTTTGCCGCCACGGCGGTGGGTGTCGGTGGCTATGCCGCCGGCGCGCAGTCCACCGCCATCGGTGCGGTGGCCAACGCCATCGGCGACTACGCCACCGCGGTCGGCACCCAGACCACCGCTGGCGGCACCAGCAGTGTGGCCGTGGGCGGTCCGGTGGACCTGATCCCGGGCCTGGGCTTTTTCGTCAACACCGAAGCCACCGGCGAGGCCTCGGCCGCCTTCGGCAGCGGCGCGCAGGCCACCGGCGACTACAGCGTGGCCAACGGCACGCTGGCGGCGGCCGAGGGCATCGAATCCACCGCGGTGGGTTACTTCTCCTACGCACCGGGCGATGGCGCCACGGCACTGGGCGCCGAGACTTGGGCCAGCGGCGAGCTGAGCACGGCGGTGGGCTTCTACAGCACCGCCCTGGGCGATAACAGCGTGGCGCTGGGCGCCAACTCCACGGCCACGCGCGACAACACCGTGGCGGTGGGAGCTGCCGGCAACGAGCGGCAGATCACCAGCGTGGCCGCCGGCACCGAGGGCACCGACGCGGTGAACCTGGACCAGCTCAACGCCGTGGCCGAGGTGGCCGAAGGCACCGCGCTGAATTTCCAGGCCAGCGGTGGCGAGGGCAGCAATGTCGGCGCCTATGTCGAGGGCGAATACAACGTCGCGGCGGGCAACGCCGCCAACGCCATCGGCACCGGCGCCACGGCGTTGGGCAGCGGCGCGACCTCGGTGGCCGACAACGCCACCGCCGTGGGCGTCAATGCGGTGGCGGCAGCCGATTCGGCCACCGCCGTGGGCGGGTCGCTGTATGTCGAGGACGAGGACGGCAACGTGCTGCTGGACGGCACGACCGAGGCGTCGGAAGTCGGGGCCAGCGCCTTCGGCGCCGGTGCCACCGCCACGGCCGCCTATTCCACCGCGCTCGGTGCCGGCGCCAGCGCCGAAGGCCTGCAGGCCACGGCGGTGGGCTATTCGTCCAGCGCTGCGGCCGATGGCGGCACCGCCAGCGGCAGTTTCAGCGAGGCCTCCGGCACGCTGTCCTCGGCCTTCGGTTATGGCGCAACGGCGGCCGGCGACTACGGCACCGCGCTGGGCGCGGTGGCCAACGCCTCCGGTGCCGGTGCGGTGGCGGTGGGCGAATACGCCACGGCCACGGGCGCCGAGAGCGTTGCGGTGGGCGGCACGACCTTCTTCGGCCTGATCCAGGCCGAAGCCTCCGGCGAGGGGGCCTCGTCCTTCGGCGCCGGCGCCTGGGCGCTGGGCGACTACGCCACGGCCCTGGGCTGGAACAGCTGGGCCGATGCGGTCAGCTCCACGGCGATCGGCGAAAGCGCTATTGCCGAGGCGGCCAACAGCGTCGCGCTGGGCGCCAGCTCCTACGCCGATCGCGACAACACCGTGTCGGTGGGCGATGTCGGCAGCGAGCGCCAGATCACCAACGTGGCCGCCGGCACCGAGGGCACCGATGCGGTGAACCTGGACCAGCTCAACGCCGTGGCCGAGGTGGCCGACAACACCAGCAAGTACTTCCAGGCCAGCGGCAGCGAGGCCAGCGACGCCGGTGCCTACGTCGAGGGCGATGATGCCCTGGCCGCGGGCGAGGCCAGCAATGCCATCGGCACCGGGGCCTCGGCCCTGGGCGCCGGTGCCAACGCCGTGGCCGATGGCGCCACCGCGGTGGGCTACAACGCGGTCGCGTCCGGTCAGAACAGCGCGGCCTTCGGCCAGAACGCGCAGGCCACCGGCCCGGGCGCGGTGGCGGTGGGTGGCAATGCCGTCGATGCCGACGGCAACCCGCTGATCACCAACGGCGGCGTGCCGGTGGATACCGGCGCCACCAGCGCCGGCGTCGGTGGCACGGCGCTGGGCGCCAGTGCGGAGGCATCGGGCTTTGCCGCCACGGCGGTGGGTGTCGGTGGCTATGCCGCCGGCGCGCAGTCCACCGCCATCGGTGCGGTGGCCAACGCCATCGGCGACTACGCCACCGCGGTCGGCACCCAGACCACCGCTGGCGGCACCAGCAGTGTGGCCGTGGGCGGTCCGGTGGACCTGATCCCGGGCCTGGGCTTTTTCGTCAACACCGAAGCCACCGGCGAGGCCTCGGCCGCCTTCGGCAGCGGCGCGCAGGCCACCGGCGACTACAGCGTGGCCAACGGCACGCTGGCGGCGGCCGAGGGCATCGAATCCACCGCGGTGGGTTACTTCTCCTACGCACCGGGCGATGGCGCCACGGCACTGGGCGCCGAGACTTGGGCCAGCGGCGAGCTGAGCACGGCGGTGGGCTTCTACAGCACCGCCCTGGGCGATAACAGCGTGGCGCTGGGCGCCAACTCCACGGCCACGCGCGACAACACCGTGGCGGTGGGAGCTGCCGGCAACGAGCGGCAGATCACCAGCGTGGCCGCCGGTACGGAAGCCACCGACGCGGTGAACAAGTCGCAGCTGGACGCGGTGGCCGCCACGGCGGCTTCGGCCAGCGCCGGCCTGCAGACCAATGGCGGCGGCGTGGCCAGCGCCACCGGCAAGGACAGCACCGCGGTGGGCAGCGGGGCGACGGCCAGCGGGGCGAGCAGCATTGCGCTGGGCGCCAACAGCACCGCGCGTGGGGCAGGTGGCGCGGCAGTGGGCGTGAACAGCCAGGCCGCCGGCAGCAACAGCACGGCGGTCGGTCGTCAGACCAATGCCGCCGGCGAGGGCTCGGTGGCGCTGGGCTTCAACTCCTTCGTCCGCCCGGGCATGAAGAACGCGGTGGCCATCGGCGCCAATGCCGGTGCATCCGGCGTGGAATCGGTGGCCATCGGCTCCGGCTCGCGGACCGACGAAGCCAGCACGGTGTCCTTCGGCAGCGGCAATGGTCGCGGCGGTCCGGCTACGCGCAGGCTGATCAATCTCTCCGCCGGCACGCTGTCGGCCACCAGCAGCGACGCGGTCACCGGGGCGCAGCTGTTCCAGGGCGGGACGGCGGTGGCCTCCTTCCTGGGCGGCGGCGCGTCCTTCGGGGCCAGGGGCTTCACTGCGCCGACCTTCGTCATCCAGGGCGACAGCTACTACAGCGTGGGCGATGCGCTGACCGCGCTGGACAGCAAGGTCAGCGAGCTGGATGCGCGCACGGCCTCCACCGCCACCGCTGCGGCACCGCAGGCGCGGAGCGCACGGGTGGCCAGCGCCGCGCCTACCGCTGCGGCGGCAACGGCGGCACCCACTTCTGCACCTGCGGAGGCGGGCGAGGCCGTGGTGGCGACCGCGACCGCAACGGCGCCTGCCGCCTCTGCCAGCGGCGCCACCGCGGTCGGCAGCCAGGCACAGGCCAATGCCGAATCCGGCACGGCCGTGGGCGGCAGTTCCTACGCGCACGGCCCCAACGACACCGCCATCGGCAGCAACGCCAAGGTCAATGCCGACGGCAGCACCGCGGTGGGCGCCAATGCCAGCGTGGCGGCGGTGGCCACCAATGCGGTGGCCATGGGCGAGGGCACGCAGGTCACCTCGGCCTCGGCCACCGCGGTCGGGCAGGGGGCCTCGGCCACCGCGCAGGGCGCCGTGGCCCTGGGGCAGGGGTCGGTGGCCGATCGCGCCAACACCGTCTCGGTGGGCGCGGCCGGCGCCGAACGCCAGGTGGCCAACGTGGCCGCCGGCACGGCCGAGACCGATGCGGCCAACGTCGGCCAGGTGCGCAGCGCCAACGCGCAGACGCTGTCCTCGGCCAACGCCTACACCGACGCGCGCATCAACGCGTGGGAAGACGACCTGCTGCAGGTCCGGGGCGAGGTCGACCAGCGCTTCCGCAGTACCGATGAGCGCATCAACCGCCAGGGCGCGATGAGTGCGGCGATGCTCAACATGGCGGTCAGCGCCGCGGGCATCCGCACCGACAACCGCGTCGGCGTCGGCGTCGGCTTCCAGAGCGGGCAGCGCGCGCTGTCGGTGGGCTACCAGCGCGCCATCAGCGAGCGCGCCACCGTCACCGTGGGCGGCGCCTTCAGCGGCGATGAGCGCTCGGTGGGCGTGGGTGCCGGCTTCGGCTGGTAAGGCGATCGCGGTCGGCGGCCAAGGCCGTCGACCGCTCAATTTGCAGGTCGCGGTGCGCCTTGACGGGCCGGTCAGGGACAGGGGCAATCGCGGGTTGATGCAGTGGACAGGCCGGGCTCGTACAACCAATCGAAAGGAACCATCGAGATGAAAATCAGGAAACTCAGTGCAGCGGTCACCGGTATCGTGTTTGCCGCGGGCCTGGCGGCAACCGGCGCCCAGGCGGCCAACAACACGCCGCTGGTCAAGGGTCTGTCATCGCCGGCGACGCAGTCCGGCGGTGGCGACCGGCTGATCATCAAGTACCGCGCTGGCAATGTGGCGGCCAGCAGCGTCTCCTCCAAGCTGACCACCGTGCGCACGGCCGCCGCCCGCGCAGGCGTGGTGCAGGCCCGCGCCGCCGGTCGCAGCGCCGCCTCGCCGCTGACCGCGCGCTATGGCCGCAAGCTCGGCACCGGCTCGGACCTGGTGCGCATCTCGCGCAAGCTGTCCGATGCCGAGTTGACCAGCCTGATCACCGAACTGAAGGCCGACCCGGCCGTCGAGTCGGTGCAGGTGGATCGCAGGATGTACGCCTTCCGCGACTTCAAGACCGCCGCCGCGCCGGGCGTGCAGCCGGCAATGACGCCCAACGACCCGTACTACGCCCAGTACCAGTGGCACCTCTCCAGCCCCACCGGCGGCATCAACGCCCCGGCGGCCTGGGATGTGTCCACCGGCGCGGGCACGGTGGTGGCGGTGCTGGACACCGGCATCCTGCCGGACCACCCGGACATGAAGTCCGGCAACCACCTGCTGGCCGGCTATGACTTCATCAGCGACGCCTTCGTCTCGCGCCGCGGTACCGATGCGCGCGCGCCGGGCGCGCTGGACTACGGCGACTGGAACGACGACGCCTCCCAGTGCCGGGTCGATGACAGCTCCTGGCACGGCACCCACGTGGCCGGCACGGTGGCCGAGCTGACCAACAACGGCGTCGGCATGGCCGGCGTGGCGCACGATGCGCAGGTGCTCCCCGTGCGCGTGCTGGGCCGCTGCGGCGGCTACACCTCCGATATCGTCGACGCCATCATCTGGGCCTCCGGCGGCACCGTGGACGGCGTTCCCGCCAACCAGAATCCGGCCGAAGTCATCAACCTGAGCCTGGGCGGCAGCGGTGCCTGCGAAGCCGCCGAGCAGGATGCGGTGGACCTGGCCATCGCCAACGGCAGCCTGGTGGTCATCGCGGCCGGCAACTCCGGCGCCAACGCGGCCAACCACTCCCCGGGCAACTGCGACAACGTGGTGACCGTGGGCGCCACCGGCGTGACCGGCGGCATGGCCTACTACTCCAACTACGGCGCGACCGTGGAGATTTCCGGCCCCGGTGGCGGCGTCAACGAGGGCTCGCCGACGGGCTACGTGTGGCAGGCCGGCTACAACGGCACCACCACGCCGACCTCCGGCGCCTACAGCTACATGGGCATGGCCGGCACCTCGATGGCCTCCCCGCACGTGGCCGCGGTGGCCGCCCTGGTGCAGAGCGCCCTGGCCGAAGCCGGCCGCGAGCCGCTGAAGCCGGCCGACCTGAGCGCGCTGCTGATCAAGACCGCGCGTCCGTTCCCGGTCAGCATCCCGGCCAGCACGCCGATCGGTTCGGGCATCGTCGATGCCGCTGCGGCGCTGAAGGAAGCGCTGAAGGAACCCTGCGACCCGACCGAGGAAAGCTGCGCGCCGGACGCCACGCCGCTGGTCAACAAGGTGGCCGTGGGCAATGTCGCCGGCGCAACCGGCAGCGAAACGCTCTACAGCTTCGAGGCCAAGGCCGGCGCGACGCTGAGCTTCATGACCTACGGCGGCCGTGGCAACGTGGATGTCTACGTCAGCGTGGGCGAGGAGCCGACCACCAGCGACTTCGACGCCAAGTCCGCGCGCACCGGCAACAGCGAGACCGTGCGCTTCACCGCGCCGGTGGCGGGCACCTACTACGTCAAGCTGGTCGGCGCCGCGTCGTACAGCGGCGTGAGCGTGGTCGCGCGCCAGTAAGCCTTGTCGCCATGCAGTCCTTCGAACCCCGGCACCTGCCGGGGTTCGTCGTTCAGGGTTCTGTGACTCGATCGGCGCCGCGCGCGGGCGACTGTCGGCGGCAAGCTGCTAGAGTCAGCGCCACGCAAGGAGCCGATTCGTGAACGCCGTTCAGCAACACATGCCTGCGACCCTGTCTTCTCCCGCGGAACTGCGCGTGGTCGATGCCCTGATCGCGCGCGGCCGCCTGAAGGACGCCGATCTGGCGCGGGTGCGCCGGGTGCAGGAAGAGGCCGGCGGCAGCCTGCTGGCGCTGCTGCTGCGCCTGGGACTGGTGTCCGAGCGCGACCATGCCGAGGTCTGCGCGCAGGTGCTGGACATCCCGCTGCTGTCCGCGCGCGAGCTGCCAGAGCTGGCGCCGGACCTGGAGGAACTGCCGGCGCTGTCGCTGCGCTTCCTCAAGCAGTTCCAGGCCTGCGTGGTCGGTGGCGATGCGCAGCACCTGCAGCTGTGGATGGCCGCGCCCTACGACGATTACGCGCGCTCGGCGGTACAGCTGGCCACCGGCCGCCAGGTCCGCGTCGCGGCCGGCCTGGGGGCGGAGATCGACGACACCCTGGAGCGCTGGTTCGGCCAGGGCCGCAGCGCCATGGGCACCATCATCGAGAACGTCGATGGCCAGGCCGCCGACCTGGACGACGTCGAACATCTGCGCGACCTGGCCTCCGAGGCCCCGGTCATCCGCCTGGTGAACCTGGTGATCCAGCGCGCGGTGGAGCTGCGCGCCTCGGATATCCACATCGAGCCGTTCGAGAACCGCCTGAAGGTGCGCTACCGCGTCGATGGCGTGCTGGAGGAGGGCGAAAGCCCGCCGGTGAACCTCACCGCCGCGGTGATCAGCCGCATCAAGATCATGGCCCGGCTCAACATCGCCGAGCGCCGTTTGCCACAGGATGGCCGCATCCAGCTGCGCGTGCAGGGCAAGGAGCTGGACCTGCGCGTGAGCACGGTGCCCACCGCGCACGGGGAGAGCGTGGTGATGCGCCTGCTGGACCGCGAAACGGTGGTGTTCGACTTCCAGCGCCTGGGCTTCACCGACGAGTTCCTGCCGCAGTTCCTGCGCGTGCTGGAGCAGCCGCACGGCATCCTGCTGGTGACCGGCCCCACCGGCTCGGGCAAGACCACCACGCTGTACACCGCGCTGAGCCAGCTCAATACCGCCGACGTCAAGATCATCACCGTCGAGGACCCGGTCGAGTACCAGATCGAGGGCATCAACCAGATCCACGTCAAACCGCAGATCGGCCTGGATTTCGCCAACGCGCTGCGCAGCATCGTGCGCCAGGACCCGGACATCATCATGATCGGCGAAATGCGCGACCTGGAGACGGCGCGTATCGCCATCCAGTCCGCGCTGACCGGCCACCTGGTGCTGTCCACCCTGCACACCAACAACGCAGCCGGCGGCATCACCCGCCTGCTGGACATGGGCGTGGAGGATTATCTGCTGACCTCCACGGTCAACGGCATCCTCGCCCAGCGCCTGGTGCGCCGGCTGGAGCCGACCCATGCCGAGCGCTATGTCGCCTCGCCGGAGGAGATCGAAAAATTCAGCCTGCGTCGCTACCAGCCCGACGGACCGATCCACCTGTATCGCCCGCAGCCCTCGGCGCTGGCGCCCACCGGCTACCTGGGCCGCACCACCATCACCGAGTTCCTGGTGATGAACGACGAGCTGCGCCGCGCCGTCATGCGCCATGCCGGCATGGGCGAGCTGGAGCAGCTGGCGCGCCAGGCCGGCATGCGCACCATGTACGAGGACGGCATCGCCAAGGCGCTGGCCGGCTACACCACGCTGGAGGAAGTCCTGCGGGTGACCGAGGACGCATGAGCAGCGTGTTGAGCAGCCGGGACCGGGGACCGGGGACCGGGGACCCGGGAAACAGCGTCCACTGCAGGCGCATGCGCGCCTGCCTGTCCGGCACACGCGCGCGCACTTCTGCCTTTGCCTTCCCCGGGTCCCCGGTCCCGGGTCCCCGGTCCCGGACTTCCTGATGCCCCTGTACCGCTACAAGTCCCTGGACGCGCAGGGCGAAATCCTGGAAGGACAGATGGAGGCGGCCAGCGATGCCGAGGTGATCGCGCGGCTGCAGGAGCAGGGTCACCTGCCGATGGAGGCGCGGCTGGCCGGGGCCGGCGGGGGGCGCAGCCTGCGCACCTTGCTCTCGGCCAAGGCCTTCGATGGCGAACGGCTGGTGCAGTTCACCCAGCAGCTGGCGACCCTGCTGGGCGCGGGGCAGCCACTGGACCGCGCCCTGACCATCCTGCTGGACCTGCCCGAGAGCGAGCGCGCCAAGCGCATCGTCGGCGACATCCGCGACACCGTGCGCGGCGGTGCGCCGTTGTCGGCCGCGCTGGAGCGCCAGCACGGCACGTTCTCGCGCCTGTACGTGAACATGGTGCGGGCCGGCGAAGCCGGCGGCAGCCTGCACGATACCTTGCAGCGCCTGGCCGATTACCTGGAGCGCAGCCGCGCCTTGAAGGGCCGGGTGATCAACGCGCTGATCTACCCGGCGATCCTGCTGGTGGTGGTCGGCGCAGCGCTGTTGTTCCTGCTGGGCTACGTGGTGCCGCAGTTCGCGCAGATGTACGAAAGCCTGGACGTGCAGCTGCCCTGGTTCACCCAGGCGGTGCTGACCCTGGGCCTGTTCGTGCGCGACTGGTGGCTGTTGCTGGTGGTGGTGCCCTGCGTGGCGGTGCTGCTGCTGGACCGCAAGCGCCGCGACCCGGCCTTCCGCGACCGCCTGGACCACTGGCTGCTGCAGCGTCCGGGCATTGGTTCGCTGCTGGCCAAGCTGGAAACCGCGCGGCTGGCGCGCACGCTGGGCACCCTGCTGCGCAACGGCGTGCCATTGCTGTCGGCACTGGGGATCGCGCGCAACGTGCTGGGCAACCGCGCCCTGGCCAGCGACGTGGAGGCGGCGGCCGATGAGGTCAAGAACGGCCGCGCCCTGGCCACGGCGCTGTCGCGCCACCAGCGCTTCCCGCGGCTGGCGCTGCAGATGATCCAGGTCGGCGAGGAATCCGGCGCGCTGGACACCATGCTGCTCAAGACCGCCGACACCTTCGAGCTGCAGACCGCCCAGGCGATGGACCGCATGCTGGCCGCGCTGGTGCCGCTGATCACCTTGATCCTGGCCTCGGTGGTGGGCCTGGTGATCGTCGCGGTGCTGGTGCCGCTGTACGACCTGACCAACGCCATCGGATAAGTCGCGATGCCAGGACCCGACCGCCCGATGTCGCGTTTCGTTTCCCTTTCTCCCACCGCGGTGTCCCCCGACACCCGACGTCCCTGACGGCAACACTTGCAAGAGGATCCGCCCATGCGTCGCCATTATTCGCTGAGTCGTTCGCCCGCCCGCCAGGCCGGCATGAGCCTGCTGGAAATCATCATCGTGATCGTGCTGATCGGCGCGGTGCTGACCCTGGTGGGCAGCCGCGTGCTGGGCGGTGCCGACCGCGGCAAGGCCAACCTGGCCAAGTCGCAGATCCAGACCCTGGCCGGCAAGATCGACAGCTACCAGCTGGACACCAACCGCCTGCCGAGCCGTCTGGAAGACCTGGTGGCCGCGCCTTCCGGCGTGAGCGGCTGGCTGGGGCCATATGCCAAGCCGGCCGAGCTCAACGACCCCTGGGGCCACCCCATCGAATACCGCGTGCCCGGCGAAGGCCAGCCCTACGAGCTGATCAGCCTGGGCAAGGACGGCCAGCCCGGCGGCGACAGCTACAACGCCGACATCCGCTACGAATAAACGCAGGCGCGCATGCACCGTCGTCGCGACAGCGCGGGCGTCACCCTGCTGGAGATGCTGCTGGTGGTGGCGCTGCTGGCCATCGCCGCCGCCCTGGCGGGGATGGTGCTGAGCGGTGGCATGCGCGGCATGCAGCTGCGTGCGGCCAGCCAGGACATCGCCGCGCAGCTGCGCTACACCCGGGCACGCGCCATCGCCAGCGGCGAGCCGCAGCGCTTCACCATCGAGCCGCGCGCGCATCGCTGGACCGGGGCGGAAGGGCGCCGCGGCGAGATTCCCGCGGCCCTGTCGGTGGCCTTCACCGGTGCGCGCGAGGCGGCTGGCGCGGCCGCCCCCGCCGACGCGCAGGGCGCGATCCTGTTCTTCCCCGACGGCGCCTCCACCGGCGGGCGCATCGAGCTGCTGTCCGGCGATGCCGGCTGGCGCGTGGACGTGGGCTGGCTGATGGGCGATGTGCGCCTGCGCCGGGTGGGAAGGTCCTGAGCATGCGCCAGCGCGGCTTCACCCTGATCGAGGTCATCGTCGCCACCGCGCTGCTGGCGCTGGGACTGACCCTGCTGCTGGGGTCGCTGACCGGGGCGGTGCGCCAGGTGCGCGGCGCCGAGGATGCCGGGCGCGTGGCCCTGCATGCGCAGTCGCTGCTGGCGCAGGTCGGCGTGGGCGCGCCCCTGGAACCGGGCGAACAGAACGGCAGCTGGGATGAGGGCCGCTATCGCTGGCAGCTGCAGGTGCGGCCGTTTCGCGACCCCGCCCAGCGCGGCGATGCGCCAGTGGCCGCCGGCAGCCGGCAGCTGATGGAGCTGGTGCTCCAGGTGCGCTGGGATCAGCAGGGCCAGGCGGCCGTGCGCGAATGGCGCGGACTGCGCCTGGTCAAGGGGCCCGAAAGCCTGCCTGGAGCGGCGCGATGAAGCGCCATGCGCAGGGCTTCACCCTGATCGAAGTGCTGCTGGCCACGGTGCTGCTGGCCACCGGCCTGGCGCTGGCGCTGGCCTCGATTCGGTCGATTTCGGCAATGACCACGCGCGGGGAGGTCATGTCCCAGCGCAACGAGCGCATGCGCGCGGTGGAAGGCCTGCTGCGCCGCCGCTTGGCCAGCGCGCGGGCGATCGCCTTTGCCACCGAGGCCGACACGCTGCGGCCGTACCTGTTCGTCGGCGAGCCGCAGCGCATGCGCTTCGTTTCCGATCTGCCCAACTATCTCGGACGCGGCGGGCCTTATCTGCACGATGTCTATGCCAATGCCGATTACGGCATGCTGATGCTGGACATGACCCTGGTGCAGGGCGGCCAGCCCATGCCCGAGCGCAGCCCGCGCCCGCCCGAGCGCTTGGCCGAAGGCCTGGACAGCGTGCGCTTTCGCTACCGTGGGCTGGCCGAGAACGGTGGCCTGGGCCCCTGGCAGGAGCGCTGGGACCAGGTCGACGCCTTGCCGGTGCAGGTGGCCATCCTGGTGCAGCCGCGCCTGGAAGCGCCGTGGCCGGAGCTGGTGGTGACGCTGGCCGAAGGCAATGGCGGCGGCGCCGCGGCCAGCGCGCCGTCGGGGCTGCGCCGATGACGCGCATGCGCGGGGCCGCGCTGGTGCTGGTGCTGTGGCTGATCGTGCTGGCCACGGCGCTGATCGGCAGCTTCGCGCTGTCGGCGCGGGTGGAGGCGCTGCAGGGGCGGGTGGCGATCGATGGCGTGGGCGCCTACGAAAGCGCGCGTGCCGGCGTGGAGTACGCGCTGCTGCGGCTGGAAGACATGGACCCGCGCAGCCACTGGCAGCCCGATGGCCGGCCCTATGCCTGGCGCTTCCACGACAGCGAGCTGGAAGTGCGCATCGTCGATGAGAGCGGCAAGGTCGATCTCAACCTGGCTGATGTGCAACTGCTGACCCAGCTGTGCCGCGCGGTGGGTATCGTGCCCGAGCGCGCCGCACAGCTGGCCGGGGCGATCGTGGACTGGCGCGACGGCGATCCGCTGACCCAGCCCGGTGGCGGCGCCGAGGATCCGGACTATGCCGCGGCCGGTTTGCCCTATGGGGCCAAGGACGCGCCGTTCGAAAGCCTGGGCGAGTTGCAGCAGGTGCTGGGCGTGACCCCGCAGGACTACGAGCGCCTGCTGCCCAACGTGACGCTCTATTCCAACCTGGCCCAGCCGGAGATGCGCTTTGCGCAGGCGCCGGTGCTGGCCGCGATGGGCATGGACGCCGAACTGGTGCAGTCCCAGAGACTGCTACCCGGCGTCAGTGGCGCACCGGCGGCGGAGCGCGGCAGCGGCACGTATAGTATTGAGAGCCGCGCGCGGCTGGCCAATGGACGCGTGGCGGTTCTACGGACGGTGGTGCGACTGGGCGAGGGCCCGGTGCCGGGTTCGATGTATACGGCGCTGCGCTGGGAGGAAACGTGGGCACCCCGATGAACACCGTGACGACGCCAGCCAATGCGATGGAGGCCCGAGGGGCTGCGCTGGTCGAGCGCGTGCGGCTGTTCCTGGCATGGTGGAAGCGCTCGCTGCTGCTGTGCCTGCCGCGCAGCTGGCGGCGCGTGCTGGGCCTGGGCGATGACCGCGTGCTGATCTACCTGCGCGATGCGGCGCTGGTCCTGGACCGCGACACCGGCGATGCGGTGACCGCCCTGGCCGAGCTGCCAGCCGAGGCGCAGGCGCTTCCCGATTCCCTGCTAGGCGCGCGCCTGGCCGCGCTGCCGCGCTGGGCGGTACTGCCGGCGCACGTGGCGTTGCGGCGGCGGCTGCGCCTGCCGGCCGCGGCCGCCGGACGCCTGCGCGACGTGGTGGGCTTCGAGATCGACCGGCAGACCCCGTTCACCGCCGATGCGGTGCATTACGACGCGCGCGTGCTGGAGCGGCGCGAGGACGGGCGTCTGGAGGTGGAGCTGGTGGTGGTGCCGCGCGAGGCGGTGCAGCGCGTGGTGACCCAGCTGACGCCGCTGAGCGGCGAACTGGCGGGCGTGGACGTGTTCGACGAGCTGCACCAGCCGCTGCGCGTGAACCTGTTGCCGGCGGCCCAGCGGGGCCGGCGTGGCAGCGGCCAACGCAGCATCTCGCTGGTGCTGGCCGCGGTGGCGGTGATTGCGTTGCTCGGGGCAGCCTCCATCGTGCTGGACAATCGCCGCGATGCCGCCACCGCCCTGGAGGCGCAGGTGCGCAGTCGCGCCGAGGCGGCGCGCACGGTGGCGCTCAAGCGTCAGCAGCTGGTGGACCTGATCGACGGCAATACCTTCCTGGCCCAGCGCCGCACGGCCTTGCCGGCCACGCTGCAGGTGCTGGACGAGCTGACCCAGCGCCTGCCCGATGGCACTTACCTGGAGAAAGTCAGCATCGAGAACAACCGCCTGCTGGTGATCGGCCTGAGCTCGGAGGCGGCGTCGCTGGTCGGGCGTATGGAGGGCGCACCGTACTGGCGCAATCCCGCGCTGAGCGGTGCCCTGCAGCCGGACCCGCGGGTGCGGCGCGATCGCTTCAGCATGGTGGCCGAGCTGGTGCCGCCGCCACGGCCTTCCGCGGCCAGCACGCCGGCTGGCGCGGCTGCACCGGGGGTGCGCCGATGAGCGCGCGCAGCGACAAGCACGACCGCTGGCTGGCGCTGGCCCTGCTGCTGGCGGTACTGGCGCTGGTCTACCTGTTGTGCGTGCACCCGTGGTGGACCGAACCGATGCTGGTGGAACAGGACCGCATCGCCCAGGCCCAGGCGCGCAGCCAGCGGGTGGAAGCCGCGCTGCGCCAGGCGCCGCAGATCGACCGCGAGCTGGCCGCCCTGCGTGCGCGTCTGGCCGATCGCCCCGGCTTCCTGCCCGAATCGACCGTCGAGCTGGCCACCGCCGGCCTGGTGCAGCGGCTGGAGCAGGTGGTGGCCGAGGCCAGCCCGGGCAACCGCAGCTGCGCCATCACCAACCGCTCGCCGATGACGGACATGGTGGCCGACCGCTATGCGCGCGTGGTGGTGCAGGCGCGGCTGCGCTGCGGCACGCCGGAGCTGGCATCGGTGCTGTACGCGCTGGAGAGCGGCGCGCCACGGCTGTTCGTGGACAACCTCAACATCCTGGCCCTGCGCACCAGCTACCTGCCGGTGGAGGCCGGGCGCGGCAGCAACAGCGGCGGCCTGGACATCAGCTTCGATCTCTACGGGTTCCTGGCGCCCTCGGCCAGCGCCACGGCCGTGCCTGCACAGGGGGCTGCTGATGCGCGCTGACGGCTGGACCCTGCGCACCTGGATCCTGGCAGCCATCGCCGGCCTGTCGGTGCTGGTGCTGTTGCTGGCATTGGCGGGCATGGGCGCGCGCCTGCCGACCTCCGCGCCGGAAGACCCCGCGCCCCTGCCCAGCACCGCGTCCCTGCCTAGCGCCGACATCGGCCTGCAATCGCGCGAGGCCTACGCGGCGATCGCGCAGCGGCCGCTGTTCTCCGACAACCGCCAGCCGCAGCCGTTCTTCATCGAAGGCCAGGGCCCGGCCGAGGGCGGCGGCGCCTTCAATTTCGTGCTGACCAGCGTGCTGCTGGCCGGGCAGACCCGCCTGGCCATCCTGCAACCGCCCGAGGGCGGCAGCTCGGTGCGCTTCAAGCTGGGAGAAAGCGCCGAGGCCTACCCGGACTGGCGCCTGGTGACGCTGTCCGCGCGCAGCGCCACCTTCGAAGGCCCCGAGGGCGTGCGCACCCTGGACCTGCGGGTGTTCGACGGCAAGGGCGGCGAGCGCGCCACCCAGCTGCAGCAGTTCCAGGGCAATGGCGAGAACGCCAGCGCGCAGCAGGCCGAGCGCCGCCAGCCCGCGGCCAATGCGCCGCAGCAGGCGCCGGTGCCCGCGCTGTCCGGACAGACCGCCAACACGCGCCCGCCACAGCCGCCGGCGAACACCCCCACCCCTGGCGCGCCCGCCAACAACGCGCCCACGCCCTCGGATGAGCAGGTCCAGGCCATCCGTGCGCGCATCCAGCAGCGACGCGCGGAGCTGCGGCGCGAGCAGCAATCCTCCGGAAACGGCCAATGATCCCAATCGCATCGATGACGCCACGCCTGACCGCCCACACCCTGTTGTTCGCCGCGCTGGCCACGGCCCTGTCCGGCTGCGCCAGCAATCCGCGCCCGGAGCTGCGCAGGCCCGATCCGCAGGCCGTGCCCGAGCAGGTGCGCCAGGAGGCGTTGCCCGAGGATGGCGCCGCGCCGGCCGCGCGCCTGCATCGCGGCACCGGGCAGGTGATCAACCGCAGCGTGGCCGCCGCGCCGCCGCCGCAGCTGGCGGCGACCTCGGGCGAGGCCACCTTCAATTTCGAAGGCGAGTCGGTGCACGCCGTGGTCAAGGCGATCCTGGGCGACATGCTGGGCCAGAACTACGTCATCGCCCCGGAAGTGCAGGGCACGGTGACCCTGGCCACGCCGCACCCGGTCAATGCCTCGGCGGCGCTGTCGCTGCTGGAGATGGTGCTGGGCTGGAACAACGCGCGCATGGTCTATCGCGATGGCCGCTACAACATCGTGCCGGCCGATCGCGCCCTGGCCAGCGGCTCCATCGCCCCGCGCAGCGGCCCGGCAAGCAACGCCCGCGGGTTCGAATCGCGGGTGGTGCCGCTGCGCTTCATCGCCGCGGCGGAGATGGAAAAGCTGCTCAAGCCCTATGCGCAGCCCAACGCCATCGTCAACGTCGACAGCGGCCGCAACCTGATCACCGTGGCCGGCACCCGCAGCGAGCTGGAGAACTACCTGCGCACCATCGAGGTGTTCGACGTGGACTGGATGTCCAGCATGTCCGTGGGCGTGTTCCCGCTGGAGACCAGCCGCGCGGCCAAGGTCGCCGCCGACCTGGAGAAGATCTTCGGCGAGCAGGGCAAGTCGCCGGTGGCCGGCATGTTCCGCTTCATGCCGCTGGACGGCGCCAACGCAGTGCTGGCGATCACCTCCCAGCCGGCCTACCTGGAGCAGATCCAGCAGTGGGTGGACCGCATCGACGGGGCCGGCGACGGCGTGCGGCTGTATTCGCACGAGCTGAAGTACATCACCGCCAAGGACCTGGCCCAGCGCCTGGCCGAGGTCTACGGCGGCGGGGCCGGGCGCGGCAGCAGCGCCGGCAACGAGTCGGTGTCGTTGATGCCGGGCCTGAACTCCACCACGATCAACGATGGCGGCTTCGACGGCCGCATGGGCACCAGTTCGGCCACCATCGGCGGCAATAGCGATGGCAGCGCCTTCGGCAGCGGCAGCGGGCTGGGCGGGTCGTCCTCGGGCCTGGGCGGCGGCGCTGGTGGCTCGGGCGGCATCGGCAGCCTGCAGCTGGGCGAGCGCAGCGGCGGCAACGGCAGCGTGACCCTGGACGTGGACGGCGACCGGGTCGGCGTGGCGGCGGTGGAGGAAACCAACACCCTGCTGGTGCGCTCCAGCGCCTCGGCGTGGAAGTCCATCCGCGATGTCATCGACAAGCTCGACAGCATGCCGCTGCAGGTGCATATCGAGGCGCAGGTCATGGAAGTGGCGCTGACCGGGGACCTGAGCTACGGCGTGAGCTGGTTCCTGCGCAACGCCGACGGCACCATCCCCACCGTTCCCGACGGGGTGGGGCTGCGCAACCTCACCCCCGTCGGCCCCAACGGGACCGGTGGCCTGCTGTACACCTTCGGCGTGAACAACGGCGTGGGCCTGGTCAGGGCGCTGGACGAAGTGTCCGACGTGCACATGCTGCAGACGCCGTCGCTGACGGTGCGCAACAACTACGAGGCCTCGCTGACCGTGGGCAGCCGGATCCCGATCAACTCGGTGAACGTCAGCACCGGGGTGGGCAACGACAACACCTACAGCCAGGTCCAGTACCTGGATACCGGCACCATCCTCAAGGTGCGCCCGCGCGTGACCCGCGAGGGCACGGTGTTCCTGGACGTGATCCAGGAAGTCAGCTCGCCGACCGGCACCGGCGATGCCAACGGCAACTTCACCATCAACAATCGCAGCCTGAAGACCACGGCCATCGTCAACAGCGGCGAGACCGTGCTGTTGGCCGGCCTGATCCAGGACACCACCGAGCGCGGCTCTTCCGGCTTCCCGGGGCTGAGCCGGATTCCGGTGATCGGCGCCCTGTTCGGGCAGCAGAACCAGAACACGCGCCGCAGCGAGATCGTGGTGCTGCTGACCCCGACCCTGATCCGCGACCCCGGCCAGGCCAGCCGTCTGACCGAGGAATACGGTCGCCGCTTCCGCGCCATGGACCCGCTGCCCGAGCGCGGCGCCAAGCCCCGGCGCTGAGGGCGCCCACCCGCATGAGCCTGCCGGTGATCGTCCTGCCCGTGGGCACCGACGATGTGGCCCTGGACGCCTGCCTGGCGGCGCTGGATGCCGGCACACCGGCCGGCACCCCTGTGTGGCTGGCCGACGACGCGCAGGCCGGGCCGCGCGGGCAGGCGGTCATCCAGCGCTGGCTGACCGCCACGCCGCTGCAGGCCGAATACAGCCGGCGCGCCCAGCCGGTCGGGGCGGTGGCGCACCTGGATCAGGTGCTGGCGGCGTGTGGCGCGGCCGATGTGCTGGTCCTGGCGCCCGATGCGGTGCCGACCCCTGGCTGGGCCAATCGGCTGGCGGCCTGCGGGCGTCAGGATGCCGCCATCGCCACGGCCACGCCCTGGTGCAATGCCGGCCAGACCGCCAGCTGGCCGCGCCTGGGTGAGGTCTTCCCGTTGCCCGCGGACCTGGACGCACTGGCGCAGGCCGCCGCGCGGCTGGCGCCCACGCTTCCCGAGCTTCCCGCCGCGGTGGACCACGCGGTGTGGATCAATGGCCGCGCGCGTCAACGCGCTGGAGGTCTGGACATGGCCACGTTCGATTCCTGGTATGCCGCCCTGATCGATCTGTCGCTGCGACTGGCCGGCCTGGGCTGGCGCAACGTGCTGTGCGAGACCGCCTTCGTCGGCCGCAGCGGCGAGGGCGGCCCGGCCGAGGGCGAGCTGGAGCGCCTGGCCACGCGCTGGCCCGCCTGGCAGGCCCGGATCGCCACCTTCCTGATGCACGACCCCCTGCATCCCCTGCGCGCCAACCTGACTGCGGCCCTGGCCGCCAGCAATTCGGACACTCCCCAGCGCGCGCTGTTCGATTGACGCTCCGCGCTGGCACGCCGCATGCATTCCCATCTGGGCATGGCGCGTCACTTCGTGCCATTCCGCAACAGGTTGTGACATAGACTCCAGTCCGGGGAGACACACGCCGGGTTGGACGCCATTCAATGCGCCGTCCGGAGTGACAGCTACACGCCACCGCAGCCACGGTGGCACTTGGAGAGATCGATCGATGAAGCACTTGACGCTGATGCGCCACGGCATGCTCGTGTGCGCGCTGGGGACCCTGGCTGCCTGCGGCGGCGGCGGTGGTGGGGACGCGCCCGCGGCCTCGCCGGCGCCCGGCGGCGCCACGCCCGCACCTGCACCCGTCCCCGCGCCGGCCCCGGCGCCGACACCGGCGGCCTATTCGGACATCCCGCAGAGCGACGCGGAGGCCGCGCGCTTCCTGACCCAGGCCACCTTCGGCCCGACCCGTGCCGACATCGCCCGCGTGCGCCAGATCGGCTACAGCAAGTGGATCGACGAGCAGATGGACAGCAGCGCCACGCCGGTGAACTCGGTGCTGGCCGGGCTGCAGGCGGTGGAAGCGGCCGGCATGGCCCGCGATGCCCTGCAGCCGCAGTTCCGCCGCAACCTGTGGCTGTGGCGTGCGGCCACCGCCAGCGACCAGCTGCGCATGCGCGTGGGCTTCGCCCTGGGCGAGATCTTCGTGGTGTCCGACCGCGAAGTGGCCGACGGCAAGCAGACCCTGTACCGCATCGCCGACTACCAGGACATGCTCAACCGCGATGCCTTCGGCAGCTATCGCGCCGTGCTGGGCGATGTCTCCGTGCACCCGGCGATGGGGTACTTCCTCAGCCACGTCGGCAATCGCAAGGCCGACCCGGCCAAGAACCTGACGCCGGACGAGAACTACGGCCGCGAGGTCATGCAGCTGTTCTCCATCGGCCTGATCCAGCGCAATGCCGACTTCTCCGAGGTCAAGGACAGCGCCGGCAACCCGCTGCCGACCTACGACCAGGACGTGGTCAGCGGCATGTCGCGGGTGTTCACCGGCTGGACCTACGCCGGCCAGACCGACGCCCAGTACGGCCGCAACGAGAACAACAGCTTCGCGCCGATGGAGTGCCACCCCAAGTTCCACGACGACCAGCCCAAGACCATCTTCAACGGCATCGTCATCAACGAGGGCAACAACTGCGCCGCCAGCCTGAACAAGACCCTGGATGCGCTGGCCGCGCACAAGAACGTGGCGCCCTTCATCAGCCGCCAGCTGATCCAGCGCCTGGTCACCAGCAACCCCAGCCCGGCCTACATCGGCCGCGTGTCCAAGGCCTGGACCGACAGCAACGGCAACCTGGGCAAGGTGGTCAAGGCGATCCTGCTGGACAACGAGGCGCGCGTGGCGCCCACCGATGCCAGCTTCGGCAAGGCCCGCGAGCCGCTGGTGAAGATCGCCACGCTGTGGCGCAGCTTCGAGGCCAAGTACATCCCGGGCGAATACGGGCTGGTGAAGTTCTCCTTCACCAACGCGGGCGATCTGACCAGCTCGCTGCAGCAGGAATCGGTGCGTGCGCCGTCGGTGTTCAACTTCTTCGAACCCGGCTACCGCCTGCCCGGCATCAATGGCGCGCCGGGCCTGTATGCGCCGGAGTTCCAGATCCTGACCGAGGCGACCTACATCAGCTCGCTCAACCAGCACGAGGCGCTGGTGTGGAGCTACGCCGGCGAGGCGCCCACGGCCACCACCAACGCACCGGTGCTGGATCTGTCGCGCCTGACCGCCATGGCCACCAGCAACGACCGCGCCGGCATGGTCGAAGAGGTCAACCTGCTGCTGTTCTACGGCGCGATGCCGGCCGAGACCAAGACGGTGATGACCAAGATGCTGACCGACCTGTCCACGGCCAAGGTCAGCGCCAACGAACAGGCGCGCTCGCTGGTGCTGCTCGCCTTCGCCTCCCCCGAATTCGCTGTCCAGCGCTGAGAACCGACATGTCCCATTCCACTCGCGAAGACCGCCGCTCCTTCCTGCGCGGCCTGTCCACCATGCTGGCCGGCGGCGCCGCCTACGCGCTGCTGCCGCAGCTCGAACTGGCCGGCCGCGCCGTCGCCGCCGAAGCCCCGGGCGACTACCGCGCCATGGTGTGCATCTTCCTGTTCGGCGGCAGCGACTCGTACAACATGCTCATCCCGCACGCCAGCGGGGAGTACGACATCTACAACGCCAGCCGCGGCGGGGTGTACGACGCCACCAGCAACCCCTTCGGTCTGGGCATCGCCCGCGATGCGCTGCTGCAGGTCACCGACCCCTTCGGCAAGACCTGGGGCCTGCACCCCAGCTGCGGCGGCATGAAAAGCCTGTTCGACGCCGGCGAGCTGGCGTTCCTGGCCAACATCGGCACGCTGGCCACGCCGGTGACCAAGGACGAGGTCAACAAGAAGACCAAGCAGCTGCCGAGCTATCTGTACTCGCACAACGACCAGCAGAAGCAGTGGATGGGCGGCTCGTCCTCCCAGAGCATGTCCACCGGCTGGGGCGGGCGCGCGGCCGATCGGCTCAAGGGCCTGAACACCGGCACGCCGGCGCTGCCGCCGGGTATCAGCCTGGCCGGCAACAACCTCTACCAGCTGGGCGCCAGCACGCTGCCGTACGCGGTGGCCTCCAGCGGGCCCACCGCCACCCGGCGTTTTTCCGCCACTGGCAACGCCGCCGACAAGATCCGCGACCAGGCGTTGCAGGCGCTGATCCAGCGCGACTACACGCCGGCGCTGACCGACCAGTACGGCGTGGTCAGCGACAGTGCCATCCAGCTCAACCTGCGCCTGCAGACGGCGCTGCTGCCGGCCAATGGCGGCGACATCGCCACCGTGTTTCCGTCCAACAACGGGCTGGCCAGCCAGCTGCGCATGATCGCGCGGCTGATCAAGGCCGGGCGCAGCTCGGCCATCGGCCATCGCCGCCAGGTGTTCTTCGCCAGCATGGGCGGCTTTGACACCCACCAGAACCAGATGGCGCCCAACGGCCATGGCGCGCTGCTGGGCCAGCTGGGCGACGCGCTGGCCGCGTTCCGCACGGCGCTGGCCGAGATCAACTCGCTCAACGACGTGGTGACCTTCTCCATGAGCGATTTCGGCCGCACGCTCAACAGCAATGGCAACGGCACCGACCACGCCTGGGGCGGGGTGCAGCTGGTGATGGGCGGCAGTGCGGCCAACGGCGGGCCGCTGCAGGGCGGCCGCGTGTGGGGCGACTACCCGCTGCTGGAGCTCAACGGCCCGCAGTCGCTGGGGCGCGGCCGCATGATCCCGACCATGTCGGTGGGCCAGCTGGGCGCCACCGTGTCCAGCTGGTTCGGCGTAGGCAACAGCGAGCTGCAGACCATCTTCCCCGGCCTGAACAACTTCGCCACGGCCAGGCTGCCGTTCCTGGGCTGACCACAACGGCACTGACCGGCCTCGCAGCGGCGGGTATCCTGTGCGCCTTCGCGCCACAGAGACCCGCCCATGCCGCAAGGCAGCCTGCCATGCGCTTCGCGCCCTGCGCCGGGAACGGCCGCACGATGAGTGCGGGCGCAGGGGCGGCGACGCCGCGCGACATCGCGGTGGTGGTGGTGACCTACCAGAGCGCCTCGACCATCGAGGACTGCCTGCGTCGCCTGCGCCTGGCCCAGGGCGTGGGCGAGATCCGCGTGGTCGACAACGACTCGCGCGATGGCACCCTGGAGATCATCCAGCGCCACGCCGCGCAGGACCCGCGCGTGCACTTCATCGCCAATCCCGACAACCCGGGCTTTTCCGTGGCCTGCAACCAGGGCGCGCGCGACAGCACCGCGCCCTGGCTGGCCTTCGTCAATCCCGACCTGCTGGTCCAGGCCGACAGCCTGTGCCGGCTGCAGGACCACGCCCTGGCCCTGGGCGGGGAAGGACTGCTGGGCGTGCACCTGGTCGATGAGGCCGGCGTGGCCGACGGTGCCGCGCGCCGGCGCGACCCGGACTTCGCGGCGATGGTGCGCCATCCGCTGCGTGCGCCCACGCTGGCGGTGGCGCCGGACCCGACGCAGGCGCTGCAGCCGCTGGAGGCGGTCTCCGGGGCGCTGATGCTGGTGCCGCGGTCGCTGTTCCAGCGGGTGGGCGGCTTCGACGAAGGCTACCGCCTGCATGCCGAGGACCTGGACCTGTGCCGCAAGGTGCGCCTGGCGGGCGGGCAGGTGGCCGTGGCCAACGACATCGCCGTGGTCCACCTGCGCGGCGTGTCTAGCCGCGCGCGGCCGTTCTTCGTGGAATGGCACAAGCATCGCGGCCTGTGGCGCTATTTCCGCAAGTTCGAGGCGCCCCGGCGCAGCTGGCTGATGCGCCGGCTGGTGTGGACGGTGATCTGGCTGCATGCCCTGGCCCAGGTGCCGCGCCTGCTGCGCAGCCTGGCCTGATTCGGGCACAACGTACGTACGATCACGTAACCCGGGGTTGGTGCGGACTCAGGCGTGGCGGTGCCCGGCCGAAGAGGCGGGGGCGATGTACACGGCGGATCAAACCGAATACCGTGGCCGCGGCGTGCCAGCGCCGCTGATCTCCCGGCCCGCAAGGGCTTTTGCCCCCACAGGAATTCAGATGACGTTCTTCCACGGCCTTCGGTCGCGCTTGTTGTTGTGCAGCTTTTTTGCAGCAGTCATCCCGCTCTACGCACAGGACGTGGCCCCAGACGCAACGTCCGGGCCAACACCCTCGGTCGCGGCGCGCACCGAGGTCAGCCGCTCACTGTCCGATCTCGGCTATCGCGAAGGCCTGCAGCAGAGCACGCAGGAGGGCAGCGTGTCCTTCTACCTGCCGGTTCCCCAGGACGTGGAGGTCTCCAACCCCCGCCTCGAACTGTTGTTCACCAGTTCGGCGATGCTGGGGCCGTCGGCCTCGTTGCAGGTCGCGCTCAACGGCACGCCACGGCAGACCGTGGCCCTGGCCGGCGCCATCGGCGAGACCGCACCGCGCTCGCTGGTCCTGCCGCTAAGCCAGGAAGACCTGCGACGCCCTTACCTGGAAGTCCGGGTCCGCGCCAATTTCTCCAGCGATGACACCAAGTGCACCTGGCAGGGTACTGGCCAGGACTTCGTGACCGTGCTGCCGCAAAGTCGCCTGGCCTTCGGCGTGCCGGCCGCCGCGCCGCGCAGTATCCGCGGCTTCCTGACCACGCTCCCGCACCAGGTGCGTATCGCCGTGGCCGCGCCCGCGCCGGGCCCGGAGGAGCTGCGGGCCGGATGGATGCTGGCCAGCACCCTGCAGGCGCACGGCCACCAGGTGGCATTCTCTTCGCTTGCCGAAGGTGGCGATATCGTCATCGGCCCACGCGCGCAGCTGGCCCTCAATGGTGTGACGCTGAGCGACGGCCAGACCATGGCGCTGACCGAGGGCGCCAACGGCACGCAGCTGGCCATCGCCGAGCCGTTCCAGATCGATACCCTGGCCGAACCGTGGTCGCGTCTGCTTGCCGGCCGTGCGTATGCCCAGTCCGTGGCCGGGCACGCCAAGCCGGTCGGTGGCGATGTCGTGCCGTTGACGCAATTGGGCGCCGACACGAGTGCCCGTCGCTTTTCAGATGCGGCGGAATGGACCTTCAACGTCGATGCGCTGCCCGCCGGCCGCGCGCTGTCCAAGCTGCGCCTGAACCTGATCGTGCCGCCCAGCGACGACCACGCCCTGGTGCTGTACGTGTTCCAGAACAACGCTTTGCGCGGACTGGAGACCATGCCGCAGCGTGGCGGGACGCAGACGGTGACGGTGCCGTTGGTGGAAGGCGGCCCCATCACCTCCGGCCCGGTGCGGGTGGTGCTGATGCGCCAGACCACCACCAGCCTGTGCCACGGTCCGGTGCCCAACGCCTACGCGCAACTGCTGCCGTCCTCCACCCTGGAAACGCGGCCGAACGATGCGGCGGCCGAGACCATCGCCGCCTTCGCCGGCAGCGTGGGCCGCGGCTACAGCGTGCATGTGCCGGCCGTGGCCCTGGCCGAGCCGGCCACCTGGATCGGCACCCTGGCCGGGCTGGGCAAGTCGCTGGATCTGGACCCGCGCACGGCCGTGGTGCAGACCACCGATCAGGCGCCGCAGGCCGATCGTCCCTTCGTGTGGCTGGGCACCGCGCTTCCGGCGGGCTTCAGCGCGCCGATCGCCTTCGACCGCGGGCGCATCCAGGTCAAGGACAGCCAGGGCAACAACCTGCTGGACACCGACACGCTGCCGGACATCACCGCGACCAGCCTGCTGCGCAACGGCAATGCGCGCGGTCTGTGGCTGCGCAAGCTGGGCGAGGGCGTGCCGGTAGCGCCGCCGGAGATGAAGGGCAGCCCTGGCGACCTGATGTTCGGTGATGCCCGCGGCGTGCTGACCTCGCTGGATACGCGCCAGAACGATGTCATGACCGTGGACTATCCGGACTACACCACCTGGTGGGACCGCGCCCTGCAGTACAAGGGGTGGCTGTTCGCCCTGGGCTGGGTGTTGCTGACCGTGCTGGTGGTGCTGGTCGTCCGCAAGCTGCGCAGGAGTCAGGCATGAACAAGACCGCATCGGGCAACAAGCCCGCGCGCCTGGCGCTGATGGCCGGGATCACCTTGGCGCTGGCCTCGGCCACCTCCACGGCCTGGGCCGGGGCCTGGGTGCAGGAGCAGGGCCAGTCCCTGTGGATCGCCAAGGTCCTGCATTCGGAAAGCGATGCCTATTTCGACGATTCCCACGACCGTCGGGATTTCCCCGATCGCGGGCGCAGCCGGCAGGACCAGCTGAACCTCTACGTCGAATACGGGCTCACCGAGAACCTGACCTTCGTCGGCAATTTCTTCGGCAGCAGGTTCAAGTACACCAACGACCGCTCCAGGACCGAGGCCGGCGTGGACGACACCGCGACGGGTCTGAACGACCAGGAGATCGGCCTGCGCTACCGGCTCGACCCCGGCTCGGAAGGGCCCTGGGTCGGCGCCGTGCAGGGCCTGGTGGTGGTGCCGGGCTATGACCGGCCCGCCCGCACCAGTACCGAGCCGGCCCTCGGGCTGGGCGGTGGCGGCGTGGAGCTGCGCTACAGCGTCGGCCGTGGCTATGCCTTGGGCAGCCGCAGCGGCTATGTGGACATGGGCGCGGCCGTTCGCCTGCGCGGCGGTGGCGCGGCCGACGAGCTGCGCGCGGACATCTCCACCGGCGTCGGCCTGTCCCAGCGCTGGATGCTGATCGGCGAGCTCAACCAGATCCAGAGCCTGGGCAATGGCAAGGACGATGGCGCCAACGCCGACACGGTCGGTCGTTTCGTGGCCAACAACTACAGCCTGACCAAGCTACAGCTGTCGGCCATCGCCAACCTGTCGCCGTCCACCCAGCTGCAGGTCGGCTGGCAGCAGCCGGTCCTGGGCCGCAACACCGGCACCGGCGGCGGGCCCTTCTTGGGCTTCTGGTGGCGCTACTGATCCGATGAGCACGACCGCGCAAACGCCCCTGCTCGGGCGCCGGCCCACCGCCATGGCCGACAAGCCCATCGGGCGCAGCCTGGTGGACGCCGGGCTGTTGACCGAGGAACAACTCGCCACCGCGCTGGGCCTGCAGCGCCGCTGGAACTCGCGTCTGGGCGATGTGGTGATGGCGCACCGCTGGATGAGCGCCTTCGATTTCTACAGCGTGCTGGCGGGGCAGTTCGGGCTGGCCTTCGTCAACCTGCTGCAGGAGCGGCCCGATCCGGCGCTGTTCGACTACCAGCGGCTCAACGATTACTCCCAACGCCTTGTCCTGCCGTGGCGGCGTGAGGGAGGGCGCACGGTGCTGGCCGTGGCCGACCCCAGCGAGGACACCTTCCGCTGGGCGCGCGCGGTCTATGGCGAGGACGTGCTGTTCGTCGGCACATCCAAGTTCGACATCGTCTGGAGCGTGCAGCGCCACGCCGACGATCGCCTGACCGACGACGCACTGAACCTGCTGTCCGGCCACAACCCGGAGATGTCCGCGCGCAAGGTCATCACCGTGCCGCAGGTGCTGTGGCTGTACGGCCTGATCAGCGCGCTGGTGGCGGCCCTGGCCATCTGGCCGCTGCCGACCCTGATCGCCTTCAACGCGCTGGTGTCCTTCGCCTTCATCGCGACCTTCGTGTTGAAGCTGCTGCTGGTCTGGTACGGCGCGCGCCGGCACATCGATATCAAGGTCACCGAGCAGGACGTGGCCGCCCTGCGTGATGAGGACCTGCCGGTCTATACCGTGCTGGTGCCGATGTACAAGGAGCCGGATGTCCTGCCGATCCTGGCCAACGCCCTGCGCCGGCTGGATTACCCGATCTCCAAGCTGGACGTGAAGCTGGTGCTGGAAGCCGGCGATACCGAGACCATCGAGGCGGCCAAGGCGCTGGGCCTGGAGGCGTTCTTCGAGATCATCCGGGTGCCGCCCTCGCAGCCCAAGACCAAGCCCAAGGCCTGCAACTACGCCCTGCGCTTCGCACGTGGCACCTTGCTGACGATCTACGACGCCGAGGACAAGCCCGAGCCGGACCAGCTCAAGCGCGTGGTCGCCGCTTTCCGCAAGTCCGAGGACAACGTGGCCTGCATCCAGGCGCGGCTGAACTACTACAACGCCAACGAGAACTGGCTCACGCGCATGTTCGCGCTGGAGTACACGCTCTGGTTCGATTTCTACCTGCCGGCGCTGGAGCACCTGCGCATCCCGATCCCGCTGGGCGGCACCTCGAACCATTTCCGTCTGGACGTACTGCGCAAGATTCACGCCTGGGATCCGTTCAACGTCACCGAGGACGCCGACCTGGGCGTGCGCCTGATCCAGAACGGCTACCGCGTCAGCGTGGTCAATTCGACCACCTTCGAGGAAGCCAACGTCAGCATCCCCAACTGGATCCGGCAACGTTCGCGCTGGCTCAAGGGCTACATGCAGACCTGGCTGGTGCACATGCGCAAGCCGCTGCACCTGTACCGCTCCACGGGTTTTCGCGGGTTCTGGGGTTTCCAGTTCTTCATCGGCGGCGGCTTCTTCACCGCGCTGGTGGCGCCGATCCTGTGGGCGCTGTGCATCTTCCTGCTGACCAGCGGGACGCACCTGGCAGACAAGGTGTTCCCGCCATCGCTGCTGTACATGAGCCTGTTCAACCTCATCGTCGGCAACGGCTTCTTCATCTACATCACGCTCATCGCCGGCTTCAGGCGCGGCTACGAGCAGCTGGTGCCGTACGCGCTGACGGTGCCGTTTTACTGGGTGCTGCAGTCCATCTCCGCCTACAAGGGCCTGTGGCAGCTGATCCACAATCCGTTCTACTGGGAAAAGACCACGCATGGCATCAGCAAGCACATGGCCGCTGAGCGTCAGGCCGCACTCGACGGCTGAACGCGCGCCGCCGGCCTGGCCGGCGGTGCTGGTGTTCGCGCTGCTGCTGGCCGCGCTAGGCGCGCTGTGCTGGCTCACGCGCGTGCACGGCCTGGTCAGCGCCGATGCGCTGGCGATGACCGCCAAGCTCTACGTGTTGCGGGATGCGGCCGGCTTCCGCCTGGAATACCTGGGCTTTGAGTATCCGCAGGCAACGACCTACCTGGGCGCGCTGCTGGCGGCGCTGCCGGGCGTGCACGCCGAGGCGGTGCCCTACGTGCTGGACCTGGTGGCCATCAGCCTGCTCGGCGCCTCGGTCTGGCGGGACATCGCCCATCGTCATGGCGCGGGCTGGGCCAGCCTGCTGGTTCTGCTGCTGTTTGCCCATCCGTACCTATGGTGGGCGGCGACCTCGGGCCAGCAGCAGGGCCTGGGCCTGTTCCTGCTCTATCGCCTGCTGCGCGTGTTCGCCGATGTCGCCGGCAGGCCCGAGCCGATGACCTACATGCGCCTGGGCGGCTGGCTGTGCGCACTGCTGTTCGTTGACGAGCGCGGCATGTACATCGTGCTGGCGCTGGCCCCGTGGCTGATCCTGGTGGCGCCGCGCGAGGTGCTGCAGCGCTCGCCGCTGGCGTTCTATCTGGTGACCTACGTGCCGGTGATCTTCGCCGCGCTGGGGTGGGTCTATCTGAACTGGCTGTTCCTGCGCGACGGCTTCGGCTTCCTGTCCGATCCCGGCTCCAGCTTCCGCGGCGCGTTCTCCGCCTCGGCGTATCTGCCCTGGCTGGAGGACGCCGGCGGCCGCTTCTGGTATCCGGCCGGCGTGACCCTGCTGGCCGGACTGATGACCGTGCCGGTGCTGGTGTTCTCCCTGCTGGTGGCGCGGGCGCGCGACCAGTACGACGGCATCGTCGCAGCCGGCACGGTGATCACCGCCGCGGCGCTGGCGGCCTATTGGCGGTTTGCCGCGCAGCCGGCGGATTTCATCCTGCTGCTGCTGCCGGCCGGCATGCTGGTGATGCGCTCGGTGGCGCGGCCGATGCTGGCCGGGGTCGCGTTCGCGACGCTGCTGGGCATCGGCGGCGGCTGGATGACCCTGGGTTACCGCGCCTCGCCCGCGGTGACCGAGTGGATGGCCGCCCTCGCCCGGCCGGTGGCGCCGACCCTGGAAGAAGAGCGCACGCTGGGCCAGTGGCTGGCGCGCGAGCCGATGCCGACTTTGATCGACGATCGCGCCGCCTTCGCCGTCATCGCCGGGTACGGCAGCGCGCACGAGCTGATCCTGCCGTTCTCCCAGCGCTTCAAGCTCGCCCTGTTGAGCCCGGCGCGCACCCCGCCGCAGATCGTGGTCGCCGATCCGCGCTCGGAAGCCGGCAGCCGCGACGCGGTCAGCCTGCGTTTCCCTGGCCTGTGGGAGCACGGCCGTCCGGGCTACTTCCTCGTCCACGAACAAGGGCCTTACCGGGTATGGCGACGCGCGCCCTGACCGCCGGATTGCTGTGGCTGTTGTTGCTGGCGCTGCCATCGGGATGCAGCTCGAAGGAGGGCTTCGTGCTGGGCGCCAACGTCAAGGTCTCGCCCGATGCGGCGTGGGGCAGCGAGCCTGCGGCACGCTCGCTGCAGCAACTGGCACGGGCCGGCGCCACCCAGGCGCTGCTGGTGGCCTTCGTCTGGCAGGCCGATCCGCACAGCAGCGATCCCGTGCTGGGCAGCGACAGCACGCCTGAGCTGGTCCGCGCGGGCCTGCGGCAGATGCGCGCCGCCGGCCTGGAGCCGGTGCTGAAGATCCACCTGTGGATTCCCGGCCACTGGGCCGGCGATGCCGACCCCGGCGATCGCACCGCCTGGTTCGCCGCCTATCAGCGCTGCGTGCAGCAGCTGGCGCAGGTCGCGGTGGAGGAGGGCGTGCAGACCCTGGTGCTGGCCACCGAGCTGCGCCGCCTGCAGGACCAGCCGCAGTGGCCGGGCCTGGTGCGGGCCACCCGCGCGCAGTTCAAGGGCAAGCTGCTGTACGTGGCCGATGGCATCGATCACGCCAGGACCTTCCGCTACTGGTCGCTGTTCGATGCGGTGGCGCTGAGCCTGTATCCGGTCCTGCCCGAGGACAGCCGCAGCCGCGACGCGCGGATGCAGGAGATCGCCGCCGAGCTGGCGGAACTGGGCAAGCGGGTGCAGCGCCCGGTGTGGATCGCCGAGCTGGGCTTGCGCTCGGCCCGTGGCAGCCTGCGCCGCCCCTGGGAAAGCCCAGAGCAGCGCACCGCGCCGGTGGACCTGGCCCTGCAGGCCGAGGTGCTGCAGCGCTGGCGCCAGGTCCTGGAGCAGCAGCCCGGCATCACCGGGTTGGCCATCTGGTGCTGGTACACCGACCCACGGGCGGGCGGCCCGCGCGACAGCGACTTCACCCCGCAGAACAAGCCCGCCCAGGCGGTGTTCGCCAGGGCCGGCCGTAACGAGGCGCAATAGCCGCGCGGCGCATAATGGCCGCATGGTCATTCCCTCGCTGCTCGATACCGATCTCTACAAGTTCACGATGATGCAGGCCGTGCTGCATCAATACCCGGCCGCACAGGTGCAGTACCGCTTCAAGTGCCGCACGCCGGGCATCGACCTGGCCGTGCACCTGCCGCGCATCTCCGAGGAGATCGATGCGCTGTGCACGCTGCGCTTTGCGCCGGAGGAGCTGGACTACCTGCGCGGGCTGCGCTTCATCAAGCCGGACTTCGTCGACTTCCTCGGTCTGTTCCACTTCGATCGCAAGTACGTGCGCCTGCGCGCCTCGCGCGCGGTACCCGGCGAGATCGAGCTGGAGATCGAAGGCCCCTGGCTGCACACCATCCTGTTCGAGGTGCCGCTGCTGGCCATCGTCAACGAGGTGTACTTCCAGGCGCTGGGGCAGGGCGATCTGGTCGATGGCGAGCGCCGCCTGCGCCAGAAGCTGGACACGCTCAAGGCCCTGCCCGAGGCCGAGGGCTGCGCGATCGCCGACTACGGCACGCGCCGCCGCTACTCGCGGCAGTGGCACGGGCACCTGCTGCCGCTGCTGCAGCAGGGCCTGGGCAGGCAGTTCGTCGGTACCAGCAACGTGCATTTCGCGCGCCAGTACAGCATGACCCCGCTGGGCACGATGGCGCACGAGTGGCTGCAGGCCTTCCAGGCGCTGGGCCCGCGCCTGCGCGATTCGCAGGCCGCCGCGCTGGAGGCCTGGGCGCGCGAGTATCGCGGCGACCTGGGCATCGCGCTCAGCGACGTCGTCGGCACAGACGCCTTCCTGCGCGACTACGACATGTACTTCTGCAAGCTGTTCGACGGCCTGCGCCACGACTCGGGCGACCCCTTCCACTGGGGCGAGCGGATGCTGGCGCATCTGCAGGCCAACCGCACCGATCCGCGCGCCAAGACCCTGGTCTTCAGCGATGGCCTGGACGTGGACAGGATCGAACGCCTGTACGCCCATTTCCGTGGACGCTGCAAACTCGCCTTTGGCATCGGCACCAACCTGACCAACGACGTGGGTCCCAAGCCGCTCAACATCGTGATCAAGATGACCCGCTGCAATGGCCAGCCGGTGGCCAAGCTGTCGGACACGCCGGGCAAGAGCATGTGCGACGACCCGGGCTATGTGCAGTATCTGCGGCAGGTCTTCGGCCTGTCGGCGGACGACCAGGCGCGTAGTCGCGCCTGAGCGAGCCTGCTGAACAGGCGTTGCAATGTGACGCCACCCGGGAAAACGTGTCGTCCGTGTCGCGGCCTGGCGCCGTGATTGTCACCCGCTGTTAACATCGGGGCCGGGGGATCCTGGCTGTGCTTCGATGGAGTCGGTGATGACGCATGCACGTGCAGGCGCCGCGGTGGGTCTGCTGTTCCTGTTGGCCGCGTGCGGCGGCGGTGGCGGTGGCGAGAGCGCCACTGGCTCGGCTGCGCCCGGGGGCACCCCACCGGCACCGGCCCCCGCGCCGGCCCCCGCACCTGCGCCGACTCCCACCCCTTCGGACAAGCCGGCCACCGATGCCGAGGCCGCGCGCTTCCTGGCACAGGCCACCTTTGGCCCCACCACCGAGTCCATCGCCCGGGTCAAGGCCATCGGCTACCGCGCTTGGCTGGACGAGCAGATGGACACCAGCCGCACGCCGGTGACCCTGGTGGAGCCGCACATCCTGTCCATCCCGGTGGCCTCGCTCAGCTACGCCGAGCGCCGCAACTACTGGCTCTGGCAGACCGTGGTGGGCAAGGATCAGCTGCGCATGCGCATGGGCATGGCCCTGAGCGAGATCTTCGTGGTCTCCGATCGCGACTACAACACGGCCAACTTCGGCCGCATCAGCAATTACCAGGACATGCTGGCCAGCAGCGCCTTCGGCACCTACCGCGAGGCGATCGAGAAGGTCACCCGGCACCCGTCGATGGGGCTGTACCTGAGCCACCTGGCCAACCAGAAGGCGGTCAGCTATCGCAACGGGCAGGGCGTGACCATCAACGTGGTGCCCGATGAGAACTACGCGCGCGAGCTGATGCAGCTGTTCTCCATCGGCCTGTTCGAGCGCAACCCGGACTTCAGCCTCAAGACCGATGCGGCCGGCCAACCCATCCCGACCTACGACCAGGCGGTGGTCAGCGCCATGGCCCGCGTGCTGACCGGCTGGACCTGGTACGGCAACACCGAGAGCAACTACTGGAAGTGGGGCGCGGACAACGAGGCGCGGCCCATGACCTGCGTGCCGCGCTACCACGACGACCAGCCCAAGGCGATCTTTCGCGGCGTGATCATCAACGAGGGCAACGACTGCAGCAAGAGCCTGGCCAGGATGCTGGACGCGCTGTCGGCCCATCCCAACACCGCGCCCTTCATCAGCCGGCAGCTGATCCAGCGCTTCGTCACCAGCAATCCCAGCCCGGCCTACATCGCCCGGGTGAGCGATGCCTGGGACAAGAGCGGCGGCAACCTGGGCAGCGTGATCAAGGCGATCCTGCTGGATACCGAGGCGCGCACGCCACCGGCCGCCGACAACGCCACCTATGGCAAGGCGCGCGAGCCGCTGATCCAGCTGGCCACGCTCTGGCGCGCCTTCGATGCCAAGTACGTGCCGCGCAGCGATGGCCAGTACTACTTCAACTTCAACGCCGCCTGGGATTTTTCCACCTCGCTGGCGCAAGATTCGCTGCGCTCGCCGTCGGTCTTCAACTTCTTCGAGCCGGACTACCGGCTGCAGGCCAGCGGCGGTGCGCAGGGCATTTATGCGCCGGAGTTCCAGCTTTACAACGAGGCGACCTTCGTCAGCATCTTCAACCAGCTCTGCGACGCCGGCTGCAACAACTTCAAGCCCGATGCGCCCACGGCCAACACCGGTGCGCCGGTGCTGGACATCAAGCCGCTGCTGGCGCTGGCCGAGGCCGGCAACCACGCCGCCATGGTCGATGCCATCGCGCCGCTGTTGTTCAGCAATGGCGCTTCTACCGAAACGCGCGCGGCGCTGGTCAAGTTGATGGACGACCTCAAGGCGCAGGGCCGCAACAGCGACGAGCGCGTGCGTTCGCTGGTGCAGCTGGCGCTGGCCTCGCCCGATTTCGTCATCCAGCGCTGAGTGCGGGGACAGGACATGAACGAGTTTCGTAACGATCGCCGCGAATTCCTGCGCAAGATGCAGCTGGCCCTGGCCGGGGGCGCCATCGCCGCCACCGTGCCGCAGCTGGAGCTGGTGGGCCGCGCCCTGGCGCAATCGGCGCCGGCGGGCAACTACCGCGCGCTGGTGTGCATCTTCCTGTTGGGCGGCAACGACTCGTTCAACCTGCTGGTCCCGCATGCTCAGAGCGAGCATGAGGTGTACCTGCGCAGCCGCGGCGGCGTGTACGACGCCAGCAGCAACGGCCAGGGCCTGGGCATCGCCCGCGATGCGCTGCTGCCGGTGACCGACACGGCCAACAAGACCTGGGGCCTGCATCCGGCCTGCCCGGAGATGAAGACGCTGTTCGATGCGGGCGAGCTGGCCTTCATGGCCAACGTCGGCACGCTGGTGCAGCCGATCACAAAGGCCGAGTACGTGGCGCGCAGCAAGCGCGTGCCGGCCAGCCTGTTCTCGCACAACGACCAGCAGCGGCTGTGGATGCGCGGGGAATCCGAGCGGCCCAGCGCCAGCACCGGATGGGGCGGCACTTTGGCCGACCGCCTGCGCAGCGCCAACAGCGCCGGGCTGACGCAGCTGCCGCCGACCATCTCGGTCAGCGGCAACAACCTGTTCCAGAACGGCACCTCGACCACGCCCTACGTCATGGCCAGCAGCGGCCCGGCGGCGCTGCGCAACTTCGAGAACGTCAACAACACCGCCGATCGCACCCGGCGCGAGGCGCTGGCGGCGATGATGGCGCGCAGCTACACGCCGCTGATGGCCGACCAGTACTCGATGCTGGGCGAGAGCGCGATGTACCTCAGCAGCCGCCTGCGCACGGCGCTGGACCCGGCCAACGGTGGCGACATCGCCACGGTGTTTCCGGCCAGCAACAACCTCGGCGCGCAGCTGCGCATGATCGCGCGCTCGATCAAGGCCAGCCGCACCAGCGCGATCAACCACAGCCGGCAGATCTACTTCGCCAGCATGGGCGGCTTCGATACGCACGACAGCCAGATGTCGGCCAATGGGCAGCCGCGCCTGCTGGCCCAGGTCAGCGCCGCGCTGGGCGCGTTCCGCACGGCACTGGCCGAGATCGGCGCGCTGAACGACACGGTGACCTTCTCGATGAGCGACTTCGGCCGCACGCTCAACAGCAACGGCAATGGCACCGACCACGCCTGGGGCGGCGTGCAGTTCATGATGGGCGGGGCGGCCGCCAATGGCGGTCCGCTGCAGGGCCGCCGCGTGCACGGCAGCTATCCGCTGCTGGAACTGGACGGCGACCAGGCCATCGACCGCGGGCGCATCATCCCGACCACCTCGACCAACCAGTTCGGCGCGACCTTCGCGCGCTGGATGGGCGTGGGCAATGCCGACCTGCCGACGATCTTTCCCGGCCTGGGCAATTTCCCGCAGCAGACCCTGGGCTTCCTCGGCACCTGATCTCCGCAAGCATCCGTGGGAGCGGCTTCAGCCGCGAATGGGCTGTCCCAGTAAAGCCGCTTCTCGGTAAAGCCCCTTCGCGGCTGAAGCCGCTCCCACAGGGCGAACGTGCGCGCGGCTCGATCTCAGCGAGGAAGGGTTGCTCGAAGTGCCCGCAAGGTCGGGCCAAAGCCCTGACACGGCCAAAGCCGATGCGGCCCGACAAGACGCCGCCGTTTTGGAGCGCCAAGCCACTTGCGCAAATGAAATTCCGCGCAAAAAGAAGCCCCGCGAACGGGGCTTCTTTTCAGGCTGAATCTGGCGGGGAAGCTGCGGAGCCACGCGTCACCCGCTCACTCCTCACTCCTCCCCGCTCACTCCTGCCTCAAGCACTCCTGCCTCACCCGCCGCCTTACTTCAGCGCCTTGTACCGCAGGCGCTTCGGGCCGGCGTCATCCCCCAGGCGGCGCTTCTTGTCTTCCTCGTACTCGCGGTAGTTGCCCTGGAAGAACTCCACGTGCGAGTCGCCCTCGAAGGCCAGGATGTGCGTGGCGATGCGGTCCAGGAACCAGCGGTCATGGCTGATGACGAAGGTGTTGCCCGGGAACTCCAGCAGCGCGTCTTCCAGCGCACGCAGGGTCTCGATGTCCAGGTCGTTGGACGGTTCGTCCAGCAGCAGCACGTTGCCGCCCTGCAGCAGGGTCTTGGCCATGTGCAGGCGGCCGCGCTCACCACCGGACAGCGAGCCCACCAGCTTCTGCTGGTCCTGGCCCTTGAAGTTGAAGCGGCCGATGTAGGCGCGCGACTGGATCTCGATGCCGTTGATGTTGAGGATGTCCAGGCCGCCGGAGATTTCCTGGAACACGTTGTGATTGCCCTCCAGCGCGTCGCGGCTCTGGTCCACGTAGGACAGCTGCACGGTCGGGCCGACCACGATCTCGCCCGAGTCCGGCTTCTCCTTGCCGGTGATCATCTTGAACAGCGTCGACTTGCCGGCGCCGTTGGGGCCGATGATGCCGACGATGGCGCCGGCCGGCACCAGGAAGCTCAGGTTCTCGAACAGCACGCGGTCGCCGAAGGTCTTGGTGACGTTCTTGAACTCCATCACCGCATTGCCCAGGCGCTCGCCCGGCGGGATGAAGATTTCATTGGTCTCGTTGCGCTTCTGGTAGTCGACCGACTGCAGCTCTTCCAGCCGGGCCAGGCGCGCCTTGCCCTTGGTGCGGCCGCCCTTGGCGTTCTGGCGCGACCACTCCAGCTCCTTCTGGATCGCCTTCTGGCGCGCCTTCTCCTGGTTGTCTTCCTGCTTGAGGCGCTCGTCCTTCTGGGTCAGCCACTCGGTGTAGTTGCCCTTCCACGGGATGCCGCGGCCGCGGTCCAGTTCCAGGATCCACTCGGCGGCGTTGTCCAGGAAGTAGCGATCGTGGGTCACGGCCACCACGGTGCCGGTGTAGCGCGCCAGGAACTGCTCCAGCCACTCCACCGATTCGGCGTCCAGGTGGTTGGTCGGTTCGTCCAGCAGCAGCATGTCCGGCTTCTGCAGCAGCAGGCGGCACAGCGCCACCCGGCGCTTCTCACCGCCGGAGAGCTTGCCGACGATGGCGTCCCACGGCGGCAGGCGCAGCGCATCGGCAGCGATGTCCAGCTGCTGCTCCAGCGTGCTGGCATCGCCGGCGGCCAGGATGGCCTCCAGGCGTTCCTGCTCCTTGGCCAGCGCGTCGAAATCGGCGCCTTCCTCGGCATAGGCCGCGTACACCGCGTCCAGGGCAGCCTGGGCCTGCAGCACCTCGCCTACGCCTTCCTCCACCGCCTGGCGCACGGTGTGCTCCGGGTTCAGTTCCGGCTCCTGGGCCAGGTAGCCAACCTTGATGCCGGGCTGCGGACGGGCCTCGCCTTCGAAGTCGGTGTCCACGCCGGCCATGATCTTCAGCACCGTGGACTTGCCGGCGCCGTTCAGGCCCAGCAGGCCGATCTTGGCGCCCGGATAGAAGCTCAGCGAGATGTCCTTGATGATCTGCCGCTTGGGCGGGACCACCTTGGACACGCGGTTCATGGTGTAGATGTATTGCGACATGGGAGCTCCGGCAGTGCGCAGAACCGGCGCCCGTTCCGTTGCGGAGCGGGCGGCAGTCGGTGTTGGGAATGAGGCGATTATAGCGGCTCGCCCCCGCCAGCCCGAATGGCCCGGCTGGCTGGGAAATTAACGTCGCCGCCCTGGCGCGTGGGGGAAGCGGTTCCAGCGGGCACGCGTTCAGCCGCTGCGGACGATAACGCCACTGTGTCAACCTGTGACGGAGCTGCAATGAAATCCTTCTTCCTGAGTGTGCTGGCGGTCCCGCTGATGGCCATGGGCCTGGCCGCGGCTCCGCTTTCGGCCTCGGCCCATGACGGCGACCGCCGGCATGACCGCCACGAGCGCCACGAACGTCATGGCCGAGATGATCGGCGCGACGATCGCCGCTGGCATGACGACCGACGCTACGGCGACCGCGGCCGCTACCACGGCGATGGCCGCGGCGACTGGGGCTACCGCCACGACCGCCGTCCGCCGCCGCGCGTCTATTACCCGGCACCGCCGCCGCGGGTCGTCTACCACCATGCGCCGCCGCCGCGGGTGGTCTACCGCCCCTACGGCTACTCCCGCGGCCGCTACGTGCGCGACTACTACCGCGGCCCGACCGTGGTGGTCCGCGACTATGGCCGCTACCACGTGCGCCGGCCTCCCCCGGGCTACCACTGGGTGCGCGACGACCGCGGCAACATGCTGATGGTCGCCATTGCCAGCGGCATCATCGCCGACCTGCTCCTGCGCTGAGCCCAGGGGCCTTATGGAGAAGTGCAGCGGGCCGCCAGCGTGCGGCCCGCTGCCGTTTTGGCGCCGCCGATGGACTGCCCGGTGCGCATCCGGGCCGTGGCGGCGGGGCGGGCGATAGGCTGGTGCGAAGCGGGAATCGCACGAGCGGCGGTCCGATCCGCCGCTGGGGCGCGGGGGAGGCGAGCGCGCATTGCGCCAAATTGGTCTTTAACCCCCTGTCCGGCTTACAATTTTGCCCCCTCATCGCCCGCTTCACGCCCCGGAGACCCGATGTTCCCGCGCGACGTCCGCATCGAAAGCTACGACCCCGAACTGGCCCAGGCCATCGCCAACGAAGTCCGTCGCCAGGAGGACCACGTCGAGCTGATCGCCAGCGAGAACTACACCAGCCCGGCGGTGATGGAGGCCCAGGGCAGCCAGCTGACCAACAAGTACGCCGAGGGTTATCCCGGCAAGCGCTATTACGGCGGCTGCGAATACGTCGATGTCGCCGAGCAGTTGGCGATCGACCGGCTCAAGCAACTGTTCGACGTGGACTACGCCAACGTGCAGCCGCACAGCGGTTCGCAGGCCAACCAGGCCGTGTACTTCGCGCTGCTGCAGCCGGGCGATACCATCCTGGGCATGTCGCTGGCCGACGGCGGCCACCTGACCCACGGCGCCAAGGTCAATGCCTCGGGCAAGCTGTTCAACGCCGTGCAGTACGGCGTCAACGACGCCGGCCTGATCGATTACGACGAAGTCGAGCGCCTGGCCGTGGAGCACAAGCCGAAGATGGTCGTGGCTGGTTTTTCCGCGTACTCGCAGAAGATCGACTGGGCGCGTTTCCGCGCCATCGCCGACAAGGTCGGCGCCTACCTGTTCGTGGACATGGCCCACGTGGCCGGCCTGGTCGCGGCCGGCGTCTACCCGAGCCCGGTGGAGCATGCCCACGTGGTCACCTCGACCACCCACAAGACCCTGCGCGGTCCGCGCGGCGGCATCATCATCGCCAAGGGCGCCAGCGAAGAGCTGACCAAGAAACTGCAGTCGATCGTGTTCCCCGGCATCCAGGGCGGTCCGCTGATGCACGTCATCGCAGCCAAGGCCGTGGCTTTCAAGGAGGCGCTGGAGCCTGGCTTCAAGACCTACCAGCAGCAGGTGGTTGCCAATGCCCAGGCCATGGCCAATACCCTGATCGAGCGGGGCTACAAGATCGTCTCCGGTGGCACCGAGAACCACCTGATGCTGGTGGACATGATCGGCAAGGACGTGTCGGGCAAGGACGCGGAGGCCGCGCTCGGCAAGGCCCACATCACCGTCAACAAGAACTCGGTGCCGGGCGACCCGCGCTCGCCGTTCGTGACCTCGGGCCTGCGCCTGGGCACCCCGGCCATCACCACTCGCGGCTACCGGGAAGCGGACACCATCGAGCTGGCCAACTGGATCGCCGACGTGCTCGACGCGCCGTCCGACGAGGCGGTGATCGCCCGCGTGCGCGAGGCGGTGACGGCGCAGTGCCGGAAGTTCCCGGTGTACGGCTGAGAGCGAGGAACGAGTGAAGAGGAACGAGAAACGACTGGAAAACCGTGCCGCATGTACGCTTGTGCATTCGGCCCGGGCCGTTGTCTTTGCTCTAACTCGTTCCTCGTTCCTGCATACTCGTTCCTAGCCCCATGCATTGCCCCTTCTGCCAGAGCAGCGATACCCGCGTGATCGATTCGCGCGTGTCCGAGGATGGCGCGACCATCCGCCGGCGTCGCGAGTGCGAGGCCTGCGGGGAGCGTTTCAGCACGCTGGAGACGATCGAGCTCAAGCTGCCGGCGGTCATCAAGTCCGATGGCCGCCGCGACCAGTTCGATGCCCGCAAGCTGCGGCAGAGTTTCGACCGCGCTTTGCACAAGCGCGCGGTGTCGGAGGAGCAGATCGAGGCGGCGGTGCGTGCGGTGATCCAGCAGCTGCGCCGCACCACCGAGCGCGAATTGCCTTCGCGCCGGGTCGGCGAATTCGTCATGGCCGAGCTGCGCAAGCTGGATCACGTGGCCTTCGTGCGCTACGCCTCGGTGTATCGCAGCTTCGAGGACGTGGCCGATTTCCGCGAGGAGCTGGACCGGCTCGAGCGCGACCTGCCGGGCGAGGACCAGCTGCCGCTGCTCGATACGGGCGTGGTGCCCTTCGACAAGACCGAGCGCAAGAAGCGTTGAGGCCGTGGGCGGTGTGAGGCCAATGCCATGGCGCGCCAAGCCTGCCGGCAGGTGCGGGCGATGAGCGAGTTCTCTGCCGAAGACCACCGCTGGATGGGGCGCGCGCTGCAGCTGGCCGAACGCGCCGCCTACACCGCACGGCCCAACCCGATGGTCGGCTGCGTGCTGGTGCGCGAGGGCCAGGTGGTCGGTGAAGGCTTTCACGTGCGCACCGGCGAAGGCCACGCCGAGGTCAACGCGTTGCGCCAGGCCGGTGGCCAGGCGCGCGGCGCCACCGCCTACGTCACCCTGGAGCCGTGCGCGCACTACGGCCGCACGCCGCCCTGCGCGCTGGCGCTGATCGAAGCGGGCGTCAGCCAGGTGGTGGCGGCCATGCGCGACCCCTTCCCCAAGGTCGATGGCGGCGGCTTTGACCTGCTGCGGGCGGCCGGGATCCAGGTGCGCAGCGGCCTTTTGGAGCCGCAGGCACGCGAGCTCAATCGTGGCTTTCTCTCGCGCTTTGAGCGCGGCAGGCCGTGGGTGCGGGTCAAGCTGGGTTGCAGCCTGGACGGACGCACCGCCCTGGCCAGCGGCGAATCCAAGTGGATCACCAGCGCTGACGCGCGCGCGGACGTGCAGCGCTGGCGCGCGCGCAGCGGCGCCATCCTCACCGGCGCTGGCACCGTGCTGGCTGACGACCCTGCGCTGACGGTGCGGCTGGGGGACGACACGCCGTTCCAGCCGCCCCTGCGCGTGGTGCTGGATGCGCGCCTGTCCACGCTGGCCCAGGCCAAGGTGCGCGATGCCAGTGCGCCCACGCTGTATCTGCACGCCGAAGGCGCCAGCACCCAGCATGAGGTGGAACGCGAAGCCATCGCGGCGATCGACGGCAGGCTGGACCTGCACGCGGCCCTGCAGGTGCTGGCGCAACGCCAGGTCAACGAGATCCAGGTCGAAGCCGGGGCGCGCCTGAGTGGTGCCCTGCTCAAGGCCGGCCTGGTCGATGAGCTGCTGCTGTACATGGCCCCGGTGCTGCTGGGCGATGACGGGCGTGGCCTGTTCGGCGGCCTGGGCATCACCCAGATGCAGCAGCGTCACGCGCTCAAGCTGGTGGACACGCGTCAGGTCGGGCCGGACCTGCGGCTGTTGCTGCGGTCGATGTGAATAGAGCCGCACCCGCCAGGGCGACTTGATAGAACGCATCAAACCGATGCGCGGCCCGGCCGGGTTCGCAAGCGCTGTTAGAATGCCTGGGCCGGTCCTCCGGCATCCATGAACGTCTTCAGGGCGGGGTGAGATTCCCCACCGGCGGTAGATGCGCTGATCGCGCATGAGCCCGCGAGCGCTGGGTCGGCAATGGTGGTTCGCTTGCGCCACATGGCGGGTGCGAACCGCTCAGCGCCAGCCCAGGTCAGCAGATCCGGTCCGATGCCGGAGCCGACGGTTGGCAACTCCCGAGCTGCCAGAAAGTCCGGATGAAAGAAGACGACCCCCAACGCGGCCAGCGATGGCCGCGTGTGGGTCATTGCCTTGTGGCGTTTTTCGCTTCGACTTCTTGCGAGAAACGTGATGTCCCACCGCAGCATGTTGCAGTCCGCCCTCCAGCAGGAGGTGCGCTAGATGTTCACCGGCATCATCGAAGGCGTCGGCCGCCTGGCCGCCGCGCAGCCGCTGGGCGGCGATACCCGTTTCACGTTCCAGGTCGGCACCTTGCCGTTCGAGGCCGTGCAGCTGGGCGAGAGCATCGCGGTCAATGGCGTGTGTCTGACCGTGATCGCGTTCGACGCGGCAAGCTTCCAGGCCGATGCATCCACCGAGACGCTGTCGCTGACCACGCTGGGCCAGTTGCCGCTGGGTGCGGCGCTGAACCTGGAGCGCGCCATGCGTCCGAGCGATCGTCTTGGCGGTCATCTGGTCAGCGGCCATGTCGATGGCTTGGGCCGCGTGCTGTCGGTGCAGGAGGACGCACGCGCGCAGCGCTGGCGGCTCAAAGCGCCGCCCGCGCTGCTGAAGTACATCGCCAAGAAGGGCTCGATCTGCGTCGATGGCGTCAGCCTGACGGTCAATGACGTCGATGCCGAAGGCTTCGAGGTCGCGCTGATCCCGCACACCGTCGCGCACACCCGCTTCTCGCAGACCGGCGTGGGCGATGCGGTGAACCTGGAGATCGACCTGGTCGCGCGCTATGTCGAGCGCCTGCTGGGCGAGCGTGGAGGTGCGCTGTGAACTTCGCGCCGATCCAGGAGATCCTGGAGGACATCCGCCAGGGCCGCATGGTGGTGATCGTCGACGACGAGGACCGCGAGAACGAAGGCGACCTGATCATGGCCGCCGAGCTGGTCAAGCCCTCGGATATCAACTTCATGGTCACCCACGGCCGTGGCCTGGTGTGCCTGCCGCTGACCCGCGAACGCGCCACGCAGCTGGGCCTGGCACCGATGGTCCAGGCCAATACCGCGCAGTTCCAGACCAACTTCACCGTCAGCATCGAGGCCGCCGAGGGCGTGACCACCGGCATCTCGGCCTACGACCGCGCCCACACCATCCGCACGGCTGTCAAGCCCGATGCCAAGCCAGCCGACCTGCACCAGCCGGGCCACATCTTCCCGTTGATCGCCCAGCCCGGTGGCGTGTTGACCCGTGCCGGCCATACCGAGGCGGGCGTGGACCTGGCCATGCTGGCCGGCCTGGAGCCGGCCGGCGTGCTGGTGGAGATCCTCAACGCCGACGGCAGCATGGCGCGTCGCCCGGAGCTGGAAGTGTTCGCGCGCGAGCACGGCCTGAAGATCGGCTCCATCGCCGATCTGATCGCCCATCGCCTGGCCACCGAGCACACCGTCGAGCGGGTGGACGAGCGCGAGATCGAGACCGAGTTCGGTCCGTTCCGCCTGGTCACCTATCGCGACCGCATCGCCCGCGACCTGCATTTCGCCCTGGTCAAGGGCACGCCTGACGCCGCCACGCCGACCCTGGTGCGGGTGCAGGTGGAAAATCCGCTGGCCGACCTGCTGCATTGGCGTCGCGACGATTTCGGCGTGGCCGCCACCGATGCGCTGCGCGCGATCGCCGCCGAAGGGCAGGGCGTGATGGTGGTGCTGTCCGCCCCGCGCGACTCGGAGGCGCTGCTGTCGCGCCTGCTGCGCCAGCCGGAAGTCCGTCCGCCGGGCAAGGACAAGGACGTGGGCCAGTGGCGCCGCAACGGCGCCGGTGCGCAGATCCTGGCCGACCTGGGCCTGGGCAAGCTGCGCGTGCTGGGCACGCCGCGGCGGCAGGTGGGGTTGGCGGGGTATGGGCTGGAAGTGGTGGAGATGTTCGAGCCGGGGAACCCTGCTTGAGAAACGAGTGATGAGGAGCGAGGAACGAGTGGAAGCGTGTCTACGTGGGCGCTCGGCTTTTCTCTCGTTCCTCGTTCCTCTCCACTCGTTCCTAGCTCCAAGACGCTAAACTGCCCGACTTCCCCGATCCCCCCCGCCCATGACCCACTACGAAGGCGAGCTGCGTGCCGTGCCAGGCGCCCGCTACGCGATCATCGCCAGCCGCTGGAACGCCCGCATCGTCGATGCCCTGGTGGCCGGTGCGCGCAAGGAACTGGCCGGCAACGGCGTGGATGAGTCGGCCATCGACGTGGTCCGCGTGCCCGGCGCGTGGGAGCTGTCGCTGGTGGCCATGCGCCTGGCCAAGGCCGGACGCCACGCGGCGGTGATCGCGCTGGGTTGCGTGATCCGGGGCGATACCCGCCATTACGAGCACGTGGCCGACGGCTGTGCCGAAGGCCTGCTGCAGGCGCAATTGCAGCACGGCGTGCCGGTGCTCAATGGCGTGCTGGCGGTGGAGCGCATCGAGGACGCAGAAGCCCGCGCAGGCGGCAGCCACGGCAACAAGGGCGAGGAAGTGGCCCTGGCCGCGGTGGAAATGGTCAACCTGATGGAGCAACTGCCATGAACCGTCCCGGACAGCGTCGCGACGGCGTCGACCCCGTGCACCGCACCCGCGCGCGTCGCCGCGCGCTGCAGGCCATCTACGCCTGGCAGGTCTCCGGCGGCAACCCGCAGCAGGTGATCTCGCAGTTCGCCCATGAGCAGGCCCATGAGATCGCCGACCTGGAGTATTTCGAGGATCTGGTGCGCGGCACCATGCAGCACACCGCCGAGCTGGACCAGGCCCTGCTGCCGCATCTGGACCGGACCGTGGACGAGGTCGACCCGATCGAGCGTGCGGTGCTGCGCATCGCCGCCTACGAGCTGCGCCATCGCGTGGACGTGCCGTATCGCGTGGTGATCAACGAGGCCATCGAGACCGCCAAGCGCTTCGGCGCCGAGCATGGCCACACCTACGTCAATGGCGTGCTCGACCGCGCCGCCCTGGACTGGCGCGGCCCGGAAACCCGGGCCAGAACCCCGTAACGGGCGCCGCATCCGCGTTGTTCTCACTCGTTCCTCGTTCCTCTCCACTCGTTCCTGCCTCATGCCCGCCGGCGAATTCGACCTGATCGATCGCATCCGCGCCCGCGCCCGCACGCGCGGCGACGTGGTACTGGGCATCGGCGACGATGCCGCGCTGCTGCAGCCGCAGCCCGGCTGCGAGCTGGTGGTGACCGCCGATACCCTCAATGTCGGCGTGCATTTCCTGGAGGACACCGCGCCGGAGGACATCGGCTGGAAGTCGCTGGCGGTCAATCTGTCCGACCTGGCTGCGATGGGAGCCTCGCCATCGTGGTGCACGCTGGCGCTGGCCCTGCCGCAGAGCGATCCGGCCTGGCTGGATGGCTTCATCGGCGGTTTCCTGGAGCTGGCGCAGAGCGCCGGCATCGCCCTGGTCGGCGGCGATACCACGCGCGGGCCGCTGTCCATCTCCGTGACCGCGATGGGGCAGGCGCCTGCGGGGCGGGCGATCCGACGTTCCGGCGCCCAGGTGGGCGACGACCTGTGGGTGACCGGCACGCCGGGCGATGCCTGCAGCGCGCTGCACGCGATCTGGGCCGGCGTGGTCCCCGACCCGGCATTGCGCCGTCGCATGAACCGTCCGACCCCGCGCAACGCCGCCGGCTTGGCCTTGGTCGGCCTGGCTAACAGCTGCGTGGATATCTCCGATGGCTTGCTCGGCGATCTGGGCCACATCTGCAAGGCCAGCGGCGTGGGCGCGGAGGTGATGCTGGAGCAGTTGCCTGCCTCGCGCGCGCTGTCTCGGTTCGCGCCGGCCGTGCGTTGGCCCTGGCAGGCCAGTGGCGGCGACGACTACGAGTTGTGCTTCAGCGCACCGGCCGCGCAGCGCGAGGCCATCGTCCAGGCGATGGCGGGCGCTCAAACCCAGGCGACCCTGATCGGTCGCATCGTCCAGGGCCAGGGCGTGATCGCGCTGGATGGGGACGGACAGCCCTGGGACTCCGGTCGCCCCAGCTTCCAGCATTTCAGCTGAGCAAGACGGGCGCCGGTCCAGGCGGCAGGATGCCCTGCAGCCATCTCGAATAACGTGTGGAGCATGCTGCGGGAGCGGTGCGGGGTGACCTCGGGTCATCGGCCGCGAGAGGGGCTTCCCGGGAATGCCATGCGCGGCTGATGACCCGAGGCCAACTCGAGCCGCTCCCGCTTGGGCCCGGCGTGGCGAAGGCAGGTGGTTCGGGGTCGCTTATTGCGGTGCAGCTTGGTGACCGGCCATGCGTATGCGTATGGTTCGGCCGCGCCTCCGCCGACGTGATGGCCAGAAGGCGCTTCTCGCGCGGGTCACCCCGGCCCGCTTCCAAGCAGTGGAGGCATGTCGTATGCGCAGCCTGTTCCGCGGTTTGATGTGCATGGTGTTGCTGGCCTGGTCGGCCACGTCCCTGGCCGGCGACTATCGCAAAACCTATCAGCGGGTGCCCAGCTTCGATGGGGTCGAGCTGGGCGCGTTGGTGTTGGTGCCCAGCGGGCAGGGCAGTGGGCCGTTTCCCCTGGTGGTGATGCCGGCGAGCTGGTCGCTGCCCAACCTGGAGTACCTCGGGCGCGCCAATCAGCTGGCCGCCGATGGCTACGTGGTGGTCAGCTACACCTCGCGCGGCTTCTGGGATTCGGCCGGGCTGATCGACATCGCCGGCGAGGCGACGGTGGAGGATGTCAGCGCAGTGATCGACTGGGCTCTGGCCCATACGCCGGCCAGCCCCGGCGCCATCGGCGTGTCGGGGATTTCCTATGGCGCCGGCACCAGCCTGCTGGCGGCCGCGCGCGACCCGCGCATCAAGGCGGTCGCGGCGTTGAGCGGCTGGGCGGACCTGCAGGCCTCCTTGTACGCCAACGACACGGTCAGCTCGCAAGGGGTGGGACTGCTGGTGGGCTCCGGCGCGCTGACCGGCCGCCCCGGGCCGGAGCTTGCGGCGATCAACGCCAAGGTCGCCGTGGGCGACTTCGATGGCGCCGTGCAGGGGTTCGTGCCCAAGGCCGCAAGCCGAAGCGCAGCTTTCGAGGTCGACCAGCTCAATGAAAGCGGCACCGCGATTCTGCTGGCCAACGCCTTCAACGATGGACTGTTCCCGCCCAACCAGCTCGTGGACTTCTACCAGCGTCTGCGCGGGCCGAAGCGGCTGCTGCTGGGACAGGGCGACCATGCCACGGCCGAGCTGCCCGGTGCGCTGGGCCTGCCCAACAGCGTGTACGAGGAAGTGCAGGTGTGGTTCGACCATCACCTCAAGGGCCGGCAGGTGCAAGGACTGGCGCCTGCCTCGGTCCGCCTGACCACCCTGGGCGGCTGGCCGCTGGATTACCGGGACTGGACCCAGGTGCAGGCCGATCCCACGGTCTACGGCCTGGGTCGGCCGACCGGGCTGCAACCCACCGGCGCCCTGGTGCAGGGCGATGCGACGGGCTGGAGCCATCGCATCGGCACCGCGGTGCCCACCGCGGCCACCTCCGGCGTGGTCCTGGTCAGCGGCGCCCTGCAGGGATACCTGCGCCAGCCGGTGAGGACCTCGATTCCGCTGGTCGCCAGGACCGGCGCGGCGGTCTGGGCGGGCCCAGCGCTGTCGCGCGCGCGAACCTTGGCTGGCGCCGCGGCGTTGCGGGTCACGGTGACGCCAAGCCAGCGCGACCTGAGCCTGTTCGCCTATCTCTACAGCGTCGATGGACTGGGGATGGGCGACCTGATCACCCATAAGCCCTACAGCCTGCGCGGCGTCGCGCCGGGGCAGCCGCAGACCCTTGAGATCCAGCTCGAGGCCGCGGCGGCGGAGATCCCGGCCGGGCGCAGGCTGGTGCTGGTCGTGGACACCCTGGATGCGCGCTACAGCGAGGTGACGCGACCCTTCGGCACGGTGACCTTTTCCTCGCCAGCCGCGGCGCCGTCACGGCTGAGCGTGCCGCTGCGCTGACCAGGCAAACGGGCTGGTGGGTCGACGCGCTCACCGGACGCGTCGGCCGTAATGACAATGCCCTTTAGACCTCGTCCGCGCGAAAGGCATCGCGCAGCCAGTTGAGGCTGGGCTTGGCCGCCTCGCCGCTGGCTTCGACCACGTCGAAGCGGCAAGGCAGGGCGGCGTAGCGCGGGTGCTGGGCCAGGTACAGCGAGGCGGCCCGCACCAGCTTGCGGCGCTTGCCGGCGTCCACCGAGGCCGCGCCGCCGCCGAAGGCCGCCGAGCGCCGGTAGCGCACTTCCACGAACACCAGGGTCGGCCCGCCGCGCGCGTTCGGGTCCAGCATCACCAGGTCCAGTTCGCCGCCGCGGAACCGCACGTTGGCAGCCACCGGCTTCAGGCCGGCGCGTTGCAGTTCGGCCTGTGCGGCGGCTTCGACCGCCGCACCGGTGGCCTCAGCCACCCTCGGCGATCGGGGTCGGGCGGCCGCCGCTGAAGGTGGCCCATGCCGGCGCGCGCTGCACATTGCCGAAGCCGTCCAGCGACAGCACGCCGGTGGCGCCACGCAGGGTGGCGTTGGCGCCCAGGCTCAGCTTCTCCAGGTAGGCGGTCAGCTGCCAGGCGTCGAAACCGAAGGCGAACAGGCGCGCCGCACCGCCACGCGCGGTCGGCAAGGTGCTGGCCACGCTGCTGGCCGCCGGCAGACCTTCCACCCCGCGCGCGGTCCATGCCTCGGTCGGGTAGATGATGCCGTCGAGCACGCGGTCCTCTTCGGCCTTGCCGGTGCCCTGGGTCAGCTGCGAGCTGCCCACCCGCGCCTTGCCGGCCAGGCCGGACATGGCCAGCTGCGGCGCCAGCACCCGGGCGGTGCTGCCCTTGATCGACAGGAACACCGCGTCCACGCCCTGCGAGGCGGCAGCCGTCAGCGCGGCCAGCATGTCCGGCGGTGCATCGGCCACGGCGATGGTCTGGGTGACATTGCCGCCTAGCTCGGTGAAGTGTTCGGCGAAGGCGGTGGCCGCGCGCGTGGCGTTGTCGTCCTGGCCACGGATTACAAGCACCTGCTTGTGCTCGCGCTGGAACAGGTAGTCGGCCGCGCCGATGCCGTCGTCCTCCGGCGCCAGGGAGAAGCCCACGGCGGTAGCCGGTGGCTCGCTGCTGCCGCGGTTGAGCGCCAGCAGCGGCACCGGCAGCGACGGCTGGCCGAACACCGCACCGACCTCATCGCGACCCAGCGGGCCGACCACGAAATCCGCCCCGGCCTGCTGCGCCTTGCCGTAGGCGGCCAGCGCGCCGGCGGGCGTGCCGGTGGTGTCGATGAACTGGATCTCGGGGCGGCGGCGGGACTCGCCGTAATAGCCGGCCAGCAGGCCGTCACGCACCGGCGCGGCGGCCACGGCGAGCGGGCCGGACAAGGGCAGCAGCACTGCCAGCTTCACCGGCGGGCGGTAGCCATCGCGATCGGCCGGCGGGCGCTGGGCCGCCTCGAAGTTCCACGCCGTGGCGCGGTCGAACGGGCGCGGCAGGGCCAGGCCGCGGTCGGCCATCAGCTTGCCGGCATAGGGGTACAGCGGGTCGCCCACCGGCAGCGCGCCGGTCTCCTTGGACAGGGTGGGATTGTCCAGACCCTGCAGCAGTTGCTGGATCTTGCGGACATTCTCGGCCCGCGCCTGGCCGGTCAGCTGGGCGCCGCTGCGCGCCAGATCGGCCGCCTGCCGGAACGCGGCGCTGCCGGCCGCCGAGGGATGCGGACCGCCGCCACCGCCGCTGGTCTGGGGGGTGGCGCAGCCGCCGAGCAGCAACGCCGATACCAGCACCGGGGCAATCCACGCAAAACGCTTGTCCATGGGGTTCGAGGGCCAGCCTTGTTGAACAGGCTACGATTCTACCCCTGCCTGCCCGTCCGCCTCGAAGACCTGCCGTTCATGTCCGCAGCAACGTTGTTCGTCGTCGCCACCCCCATCGGCAACCTCGCCGACCTGTCCGCCCGCGCGCTGGAGACCCTGCGCACGGTGGATGCCATCTGCGCCGAGGACACCCGCCGCACCGGCCAGTTGCTGTCGCATTTCGGCATCGCCACGCCGCTGGTGGCGTTGCACGAGCACAACGAGGACGCCATGGCCGAGCGCATCGTCGCCCGCCTGCAGTCTGGGCAGTCGCTGGCGCTGGTCAGCGATGCCGGCACCCCGCTGGTGTCCGATCCGGGCTACCGGCTGGTCAAGGCTGCGCGTGCGGCCGGGGTGGCGGTCAGCCCGGTGCCCGGGGCGTGCGCGGCCATCGCCGCGCTGAGCGTGGCCGGCCTGCCCAGCGATCGCTTCGCCTTCGAGGGCTTCCTGCCGGCCAAGTCCGCCGCGCGCCGCGAGCGGCTGTCCGCCCTGGCCGGCGAGTCCCGCACCCTGGTGTTCTACGAGTCCTCCCACCGCATCGCCGAATCCCTGGCCGACCTGGTGCAGGCGCTCGGCCCGGAGCGGCCGGCGACCATCGCGCGCGAGCTGACCAAGCTGTTCGAGACCGTCCTGGCCGGCAACCTGGCTGAGCTGCTGGCAAAGGTCCAGGCCGACGACAACCAGCGCAAGGGCGAGTTCGTGGTCATGGTGCAGGGTGCCGGCGAGGACGCCGGCGCGCAGATCGCCCAAGGTCGCCGCGTCTACGCCTTGCTCAACGCGCACCTGCCGCCGTCCACCGCGGCCAAGCTGGCCGCGGAGATCACCGGGGCGCCGCGGAAAGCGTTGTACGGGGGGTGAGGCGAGGAACGAGTGAGAAGGAACGAGGAACGAGTCAGAGCCGGTAGATTCAGTTGCCTTGCACTCGTTCCTCGTTCCTCTCCACTCGTTCCTCTACGGCATGCCGTAGAATCGGCCACGGCGGAGCCGGCCAGACAGTCGCGTCATGCTTCCAGCATGCCGAGGAAAGTCCGGGCTCCACAGGGCACGGTGCCAGGTAACGCCTGGGCGGCGCGAGCCGACGGCCAGTGCAACAGAAAGCAAACCGCCGATGGCCGCACCTTCGGGTGCGGATCAGGTAAGGGTGAAACGGTGCGGTAAGAGCGCACCGCGAGTCTGGCAACAGACCGGCACGGTAAACCCCACCGGGAGCAAGACCAAATAGGGAGACATTGCCGCGGCCCGCGGTGTCTCCGGGTAGGTTGCTTGAGCGTATCGGTGACGATGCGCCTAGAGGAATGACTGTCCCAGACAGAACCCGGCTTATCGGCCGGCTCCGCCACTTCCCTCTTTCCTTCAGGTGCCGGGAATCGGCAGCACGACCTCGATGCGCGGGCTGCGGGCGGCTGCGTCCAGCGCCGAGGTGTGCAGCCGGTCGGGCGCGACGCCCTGCGACTGCAGGAAGTCGGCCACGGCATCGGCCCGGCGCTTGGACAGCGCCAGGGCGGCGCTTCGGTCGCCTCCTGGATCGGCGTGCGCCGTGATCTGCAGCTGCCCGTGGGTCTTATTGGCCAGATCGGCCAGCGGGCGCAGGTGGCGGTCGATGGCGTCCGGCCGCAGGTCGGCCCGATCCGGCTCGAACAGCTGCGTCGGCGGCAGGGTCACGGCGATGTCATGCGCCCGGCGCTGGCCGCCGGCGCGCTCGATCAGCGGCTGCAGCTCCGCGGACGCATCCAGCCCCGTGGCATCGCCGCTGGCGGCCAACTGGCCGGGCCTGGCGGGGGTGTCCTCGACCTGCGCCTGTGCCTCGGCCTGGGCCTGGGCGCCATTGGGCGCGGCAGCCGGGCTGGCTGCCTCGCGCTGGCAGGCGGTCAGCAGGGCGAGCAGAGCGAACGAGGTGACGGACAGACGGGACATCGGCGGGCAGTCTTCAGCGCAACAGGGGTCAGCAGGGTGGGCTGAAGCGGGTCGAGATCGCGTCGAAGCAGGCCTGCAACCCCCGTAGGCGACTGGGGTAATGGAAATTACCTGCGCACTCTTTGAACCAACCGGCGCCGCCACGAGCGCTCGTCCAATTCATAAACGACGCGCCCGTCACCACCCTGAATCACCTCGAAATCTCAAAATTTGAGACGAAACAAAGCTTAGTGGATAAGTCTTGAACAAGTCTGTGAAGTTCGCTGCAAGCCATTGATCCCGCAAGTGATTTTCCCGCGCACAGCCTGTTGACAACGTTGTGGGCGGTACCTAAGGTGGGCACCAGCGGGAAACCGGGGTCTTTTGTGGTTTTTCGTGGTTGAATACCCCTCCAGCGATCTTCGGGCAAGCAGACAGACGTGTTCCAGGGCGAAACCGCCATCACCGTGGACGACAAGGGCAGGCTGGCGGTTCCCACCGCCTACCGCGACCTGGTCGCGCGCGATTGCGACAACCGCCTGGTGCTGACCTACAGCCCGTTCGACGCCGGCTGCCTGTGGATCTACCCGCAGAAGGTGTGGGAGCAGGTGCGCGACAGCGTGATGGCCAAGCCCAACATGAAGGCCAGCGTGCGCCTGCTGCAGCAGAAGCTGGTCGGCTCGGCTGCGTTCCTGGAGCCGGACGCCAACGGCCGCGTCACCGTGCCGCCCAGCCATCGCAATGCGGTCGGTATGGAAAAGAAGGCCGTCCTGCTGGGCATGGGCGACAAATTCGAATTGTGGAGCGAGCAGGCACACCGCGCGCAGATTCAGCAGACCTTGTCTGACGGTGATCTGGGCGACGAACTGCTCGATCTGAAGCTGTGACGGACGGTGCCCGGATGCGCCCCGATGCGCAGGCCGGCCACCTCCCGGTGATGTTCGCGCAGTGCATGGAAGGGCTGCAGGTGAAGGAGGACGGCACGTATCTGGACGGCACGCTCGGTCGCGGCGGCCATGCGCGCGGCGTGCTGGAACAACTCGGCCCGGGAGGCCGGCTGCTGCTGATGGACAAGGATCCCGAAGCGATCGCCCACGCCCACGCTGTCTTCGACGGCGATGCGCGCGTGTCGGTGTATCGCGGCAGCTTCGCGCAGATGGCGCAGTGGGACGCCACCGCCCAGGGCCTGGACGGGGTGCTGCTGGACCTGGGCGTGTCCTCGCCGCAGCTGGACGTGGCCGAGCGCGGCTTTTCCTTCGGCAAGGATGGTCCGCTGGACATGCGCATGGATCCGGATGCAGGCGAGAGCGCGGCACAGTGGCTGGCGCGTGCCGAAGAAGCCGAGATCGCCGACGTACTGTTCCACTACGGCGATGAACGCATGAGCCGCCGCATCGCCCGCGCCATCGTCGCCCGCCGCGCCGAGACCCCATTGACCCGCACCGCGCAACTGGCCGAGCTGATTTCCAGCGTGATGCCGCGTGGCAAAGACAAGATCCACCCGGCCACGCGCAGCTTCCAGGCCATCCGCATCCATATCAACCGCGAACTGTCCGACCTGGAAACCGGGCTGGACGCGGCGCTGTCGCGATTGAAGGTCGGTGGCCGCCTGGCAGTGATCAGCTTCCATTCGCTGGAAGACCGCATCGTCAAGCGCTTCATTGCCGGCCATGCCAAGGCCCCGGCCGGCAATCGCCGGCTGCCGGTGGCGCAGGATTTCGAGCCGATGCTGAAGATCATCGGCGATGCCATGCGCGCCGATGAGCAGGAAACCCAGGCCAATCCGCGTGCCCGCAGCGCGGTGCTGCGCGTAGCCGAGAAGCTGAGGGAGGCCGCATGACCCGCGTGCTGATCGCCATCGCGCTCGCCTTCATCGTGGCCACCGCCATCGCCGTGGTCTACGCGCGGCATGAGCACCGCGTGCTGTTCGTCGAGCTCTCGCGCCTGGAGCGCGACCGCGACGAGCTGAACATCGAATTCGGCCGCCTGCAGCTGGAGCAGGCCACCGTGGCCGAGAGCACCCGCATCGACCAGATCGCGCGCGAGCGCCTGGGCATGAAGACGCCCGAGAGCGGCGATGTGGTGGTGGTGCGCCCATGAACAAGCTGCGCGAGGCGATCAACCGCATCCTCCAGCGCGATGGCGAGCGCCAGCCGCTGCCGCGCAACCGCAACCGCGCGCGTTTCAACCTGCGCGGCCGCCTGACCCTGGTGGTGGCCACCCTGGGCCTGTGCTCGGTCAGCTTGATCGGGCGCGCCGCCTACGTGCAGCTGATCGGCAGCGACTTCTACCAGAAGGAAGGGGATGCGCGCTTCGTGCGCGAGCTGGAGATCCCGACCTCGCGCGGCATGATCACCGACCGCAACGGCGAGCCGGTGGCGGTGTCCTCGCCGGTGGAGTCGGTGTGGTGTGATCCCAAGGAGCTGATCAAGAGCGCCGACCGCCTGCCGGCGCTGGCCCAGGCACTGGGCATGCCCGCCGATGAGCTGACCCGCAAGGTCACCCAGCGCGCGGACAAGGAATTCATGTACCTCAAGCGCCGCATCAACCCCGATGCCGCGCGCAAGATCGTCGCGCTCAACATCCCCGGCCTGTATTCCAAGCGCGAGTTCCGCCGCTTCTACCCGCAGGGCGAGGCGATGGCGCATGTGCTGGGCTTCACCAACATCGACGACCACGGCCAGGAAGGGCTGGAGCTGGCCTTCGACGACTGGCTCAGCGGCAAGCCGGGCCTGAAGAAGGTCATCCGCGACCGCCGCGGCCGCATCGTGGAGAACATCGACCTGGTGCGCCAGGCCCAGCCGGGCAGCGACCTGACCCTGAGCATCGACCGGCGCATCCAGTACCTGACCTACAAGGAACTCAAGCAGCGCATCGTCGAGACCGGCGCGGCCAGCGGCTCGGCCGTGGTGATGGACATCGCTACCGGCGAAGTGCTGGCCATGGCCAACCTGCCCACCTTCAACCCGAACGCGGCCAGCCTGGGCAAGCCTGATGCGCACCGCAACCGCGCGGTCACCGACGTGATCGAGCCGGGTTCGACGATGAAGCCGATCACCGTGGCCGCGGCGCTGAGCGCCGGCGTGGTGACGCCGCAGACGCTGGTCGACACCAGTCCCGGCTCCATGCCCAACGGGCGCTACCGCATCACCGACACCCACAACAACGGCGTGCTGACGGTGACCGGCGTGATCACCAAGAGCTCGAATGTGGGTGCGGCCAAGCTGGCGGCCAAGCTGCCGGACACCTACTTCTACGACTTCGTCAAGCGCTTCCACTACGGCGAAAAGCCCGGCAGCGGTTTCCCGGGCGAATCCACCGGCGTGGTGCCCTCGCCCGGTGCGCCCAACTGGTACGGCACCACCAAGGCCACCATGTCCTATGGCTATGGCCTCAATGCCACGCCGTTGCAGATCGCCCGCACGTATTCGGCCCTGGCCAATGGCGGCAAGATGTTCAAGCCGACCTTCGTCAAGGGCGAGCGCAGCGATCCGGAGCAGGTGCTGGACCCGAAGATCGCGCACGAAGTGCTGAAGATGATGCAGACGGTGACCGAGCCGGGCGGCACGGCCACCATCGCCTCGATCCTGGGCTACCACGTCGGCGGCAAGACCGGCACCGCGCGCAAGGCCGGCAACGGCGGCTACCTGGCGCGCAAATACGTGCTGACCTTCGCCGGCGTGGTGCCGATCGACAACCCGCGCTTTGCCATGGTCGTCAGCATCAGCGAGCCGGACATCGCCAAGAGCGGCAGCTACTACGCCGGCCCGATCGCCGCGCCGGTGTTCCGCAAGGTCATGGAAGGCTCGCTGCGGCTGATGGACGTGCCGCCGGACGATATCGACAGCTGGCTGGCCGCGCAGGCGCGCGCCGAGGCCAAGCGCGCCGGCAAGCCGGTGCCGGTGGCGGTGGCGCCGGTGATCGAGGAAGAGCAGGGCGAGGTGTTGCATTGAACGCCATGCCGCTGGCCCAGCTGCTGCCCGACATCGACCTGCCCGCCGATCTGCGCATCAGCGGCCTGGTCCAGGACAGCCGTGCGGTGCGCCCGGGCGATGCCTTCGTGGCGATCGGGCCGGTCGACAACAGCCCGTCCACGCATCATGGCCTGGGCTATGTGGAGCAGGCGCGCGCGCGTGGCGCGGTGGCGATCCTGTTCGACCCGCCGGCGCCGGCATCGTTGCCGGCCCCGGCCGACGCCATCGCCGTGCCCGGCCTGCGTGGCCGCCTGGGCGCGATGGCCGATGCCTTCCATGGCCAGCCGTCCAGGCACATGACCATGGTCGGGGTCACCGGCACCAACGGGAAGACCTCGTTCGTCCAGTTGCTCAGCCAGGCCTGGCATCTGTTGGGCGTGACCTCGGGCAGCATCGGGACGCTGGGCGCGGGGCTGTACGGCCAGGTCGAGCCGACCGGCTTCACCACCCCGCTGGTGCTGCAGCTGCATGCGCTGCTGGCGCAGCTGCGGCAGGCCGGCGCGCAGGCGGTGGCGATGGAGGTCAGCTCCCACGCCCTGGCGCAGACCCGCGTTGACGGCGTGCATTTCGACGTGGCGGTGTTCACCAACCTCACCCGCGATCATCTGGATTACCACGGCGACATGGCAGGCTACGGCGCGGCCAAGGCGCGGCTGTTCACCCGTCCGGGCCTGAAGGCCGCGGTGATCAATCTCGATGACGGCTTCGGTGCGACGCTGCTTGGCCAGCTCGGCACCGGCGTGCAGGCCATCGGCGTCAGCGCGCGCGGTGCGGCCGCTGCGATCGTGCAGGCGCAGGATCTGGTACTCGATGGCGCCGGCATCGGCTTCACCCTGCGCATCGGCGATGCGGCCCACCCGGTGCGCTCGCCGCTGCTGGGCCGCTTCAACGTGGACAACCTGCTGGCCGTGGCCGGCGTGCTGCATGCCACGGGCACGGCGCCGGCGCAGATCGCCGCCACGCTGTCCCAGCTGCAGCCGATCCATGGCCGCATGAACCGGCTCGGCGGTGTCGATGGCCAGCCGCTGGTGGTCATCGACTACGCCCACACCCCCGACGCGCTGGAGCAGGCGCTGCGCAGCCTGCGTGGGCACGTGCCCGGCCGCCTGTTCTGCGTCTTCGGATGCGGTGGCGAGCGCGACCGCGGCAAGCGTCCGCAGATGGCGGCGATCGCCGAGCAGGTCGCCGATGTGGTCGTGGTCACCGACGACAATCCGCGCAACGAGGACGGCGATGCGATCGTGGCCGACATCGTCGCCGGCTTTTCCGCGCAGGCACGCTTTGAGGTGTTGCGCGATCGCGCCGCGGCGATTTCCCGCGCAGTCGGCGCGGCGGGGCAGGGCGATATCGTGCTGATCGCCGGCAAGGGCCATGAGCCCTACCAGGAGATCGCCGGCGTGCGTCACACCTTCGACGACACCGTGCAGGCGCGCCTGGCGCTGTCCGCGCGTGGCGTGGAGGCGCAGGCATGAGGCGCCTACCCATTTCCCAGCTGGCGCATTACGCCGGCGGCGAACTGCATGGCGAGGACGTGGCCATCGATGCGGTGTCCAACGACACCCGCACCCTGGCACCGGGCAGCCTGTACGTGGCGCTGCGTGGCGAGCGCTTCGACGGACACGAGTTCGCCCAGGCCGCAGCCCAGGCCGGCGCCAGCGCCCTGCTGGTCCAGCGCCTGCTGCCGGTGGAGCTGCCGCAGATCGTCGTCCAGGACAGCGAGTACGCCCTGGCGCGGCTGGCCGCCGGCCTGCAGCGCGGCCGCGGCACCCGCGTGGTGGCGCTGACCGGCAGCAACGGCAAGACCAGCGTCAAGGCGCTGGTGTGCGCGATCCTGGAACGCGCCGGGCAGACCTACGCCAACCCGGGCAACCGCAACAACGAGATCGGGCTGCCGCTGTCGGTGATCGATGCGCCGGACGAGGCCGAGTTCGCCGTCTACGAGATGGGCGCCGGCAAGCCGGGCGATATCGCCTACCTGACCGACATCGCCGCGCCGGACGTGGCCCTGGTCAACAACATCGCCCCGGCGCATCTGGAGCGCATGGGCAGCCTGCTGGGCGTCGCCCGCACCAAGGGCGCGATCTACAGCGCGCTGCGCCAGGGCGGCACCGCGGTGATCAATGCCGACGACGCCTTCGGGCCGTGGTTCGAAACCCTGGCCGCCGGACGCAAGCTGCTGCGCTTTGGCCTGGACAGCAGCGCCGACATCCATGCCCGCATCCTGCAGGCCACGCCGGAATTCTCGCGTTTCGAGCTGATCACCCCGGCCGGCAACGCCGAGGTGCTGCTGCCGCTGCCGGGTCGTCACAGCGTGCGCAATGCGCTGGCCGCGACCGGACTGGCCCTGGGCGCCGGCGTGTCGCTGTCGATCATCGTGCAGGGGCTGCAGGCCGCTGCGCCGGTCAAGGGCCGGCAGATCGCCACGCCGCTGCGCAATGGCGCGGTGCTGGTGGACGACAGCTACAACGCCAATCCCGGTTCCCTGGCCGCGGCCATCGACAGCCTGTCCGTGGCCGGCAAGCAGGGCTGGCTGGTGCTGGGCGACATGCGCGAGCTTGGCCCGGAAGGCCCGGCCCTGCACGCGCAGGCTGGCGTGCAGGCGCGCGCGGCCGGCCTGGGCCGGCTGTACGCGCTGGGCGAACTGGCCGCCCACGCGGCGCACGCCTTCGGCCCGGGCGGGCAGGTCTTCGAATCGCACGCCGCCCTGGCGCAGACCCTGATCCAGGCGCTGCAGCCGGGCGTGCGCTGTCTTGTGAAGGGCTCGCGCGGTAGTGCGATGGACCGGATCGTCACCGCAGTGCTGTCGTCCGATGCAGGCGGTGGCGGGGAGAACACATCGCATGCTGCTTGAACTGACCCGTTGGCTGCAGCAGCTGGAGAGCACCTTCGCGCTCTTCAACTACATCACCTTCCGCAGCATCCTGGCGGCGCTGACCGCGCTGTTCCTGTCGCTGTGGATGGGCCCGGCGGTGATCCGCAAGCTCGCCCAGTTCAAGGGCGGCCAGCCGATCCGCACCGATGGCCCGCAGAGCCACTTCTCCAAGGCCGGCACGCCGACCATGGGCGGGGCGCTGATCCTGATGACGGTGCTGCTGTCGGTGATGCTGTGGGGCGACCTGCGCAATCGCTACGTGTGGCTGGTGATGGCGGTGATGCTGGCCTTCGGCGTGATCGGCTGGTACGACGACTGGATCAAGATCGTCAAGCGCGATCCCAACGGCCTGAAGTCGCGCTGGAAGTACCTGTTGCAGTCGGTGTTCGGCCTGGCCGCCGGCATCTTCCTGTGGAAGACCGCCGATGTCGCCGCCGCGACCACCTTCTACATCCCGCTGTTCAAGTCGGTGGCGCTGCCGCTGGCCGGGCTGAGCTTCATCGCCATCGCCTATTTCTGGATCGTCGGCTTCTCCAATGCGGTCAACCTGACCGATGGCCTGGACGGCCTGGCGATCATGCCCACGGTGCTGGTGGCCTGCGCCCTGGCGGTGTTCGCCTATGCCTCGGGCAACGCGGTGTTCTCCAACTACCTGCAGATCCCGCAGGTGCCCGGCGCGGGCGAGCTGACCATCATCTGCGCGGCCATCGCCGGCGCGGGGCTGGGCTTTTTGTGGTTCAACACCTATCCGGCGATGGTGTTCATGGGCGATATCGGCGCGCTGTCGCTGGGCGCGGTGCTGGGCACCATCGCGGTGATCGTGCGCCAGGAACTGGTGCTGGTGGTCATGGGCGGGGTGTTCGTGGTCGAGACGCTCTCGGTGATGATCCAGGTGGCCTCGTTCAAGCTCACCGGCAAGCGCGTGTTCCGCATGGCGCCGATCCACCACCACTTCGAACTCAAGGGCTGGCCCGAGCCGCGCGTGATCGTCCGCTTCTGGATCATCTCGGTGATCCTCGTGCTCGTTGGCCTTGCCACGTTGAAGGTGCGCTGATGAACGCCAATACCCGGCAGGCCACGCGCCTGGAATCGATCGAAGGCCATTACGACTTCTGGCTGGCCAGCGCCGCGCTGGCGCTGGCCGCGCTCGGCGTGGTGATGGTGGGTTCCAGCTCCATCGCCATGGCCAGCACGCCGTTCTATTACCTGACGCGCCATGTGATGTTCGTGGGACTGGGCCTGGTGCTGGCCTTCGTCGCCATGCGCATCGAGCTTCGGGCCATCGAGAAGTACAACCGCCTGCTGCTGCTGGGCTGCTTCGCGCTGCTGATCGTGGTGTTCCTGCCGGGCGTGGGCGTGACGGTCAACGGCGCGCGTCGCTGGGTGAACCTGGTGGTGACCCGCTTCCAGACCGTCGAGGCGGTCAAGGTGCTCTACATCGTCTGGCTCGCCAGCTACCTGGCGCGCTTTCGCGACGAGGTCAATGCCACCTGGGCGGCGATGTTCAAGCCGCTCGGTGTGGCCGCGCTGCTGGTGGCCCTGCTGCTGGTGCAGCCGGACTTCGGGTCCTCGACCCTGCTGCTGGCCATCACCGCCGGCATGCTGGTGCTGGGCGGGGCCAACCTCTCGCGCATGTCCACGCCGGTGCTGATCGGACTGGTGGGGCTGGTGGCGCTGGTGATCTTCGAGCCCTACCGCATGCGGCGCGTGACCTCCTTCGTCGACCCCTGGGCCGACCAGCTCGGCTCGGGTTACCAGCTGTCCAACGCGCTGATGGCCATCGGCCGCGGCCAGTGGAGCGGCGTGGGCCTGGGCAGCTCGGTGCAGAAGCTCAACTACCTGCCCGAGGCGCACACCGACTTCATCTTCTCGGTGATCGGCGAGGAGCTGGGCTTTGCCGGCGTCTGCGGGGTGATCGCGCTGTATGCCCTGCTGGTCGGGCGCGCGCTGTGGCTGGGCTATCGCTGCGTGGAGATGCGTCGCCACTTCTCCGGTTATGTGGCCTTCGGCATTGCGCTGTGGATCGCCATGCAGACCTTCGTTTCGGTGGGCGTGAACCTGGGCATGCTGCCGACCAAGGGCCTGACCCTGCCCCTGATCTCCTCCGGCGGCTCCTCGGTGCTGATGACCTGCGTAGCCATGGGTTTGCTGCTGCGCGTGTCCTACGAGCTGAGCCGGGCCGAGAAGCAGGTCGCGCTGCTGCGTGGCGAGAGCGCGCAGGACCCGGCGGCTGCGCCGGAAGCGGCCGCGACGGCGGCGGCCAAGGCCCCGCGCGCGGCGGCCAACGAGAAGACCCGCAAGGCCCCGGTGACCGTTTCGGCGCCGTCCTCGGCGGCCACCGCCAGCGCGCTGCGCGGCACCAGCCGACTGCAGTCGCGCATCGAACCGACCTTCGAGCGGATCGCATGAGCATGGGTCAGGCCAATCCCTCGCAACAGCCCGCACAGCCCGGCGCGGGGACTGCAAGCGCGCCGGTGATGATCCTGGCCGGCGGCACGGGCGGTCATATCTTCCCGGCGCTGGCCGTGGCCAAGGTGCTGCGCATGCGCGCGGTGCCGGTGGTTTGGCTGGGCGCCACCGGGGCAATGGAAACCCGTCTGGTGCCGCAGCACGGCATCGAGCTGGACACCCTGGATATCGCCGGCCTGCGCGGCAAGGGCAAGCTGGCGCTGCTGGGCGCGCCGCTGCGCGTGGCGCGGGCGGTGATGGCCGCCGCTGGCGTGCTGCGTCGGCGCGCGCCGCGCACGGTGGTGAGCTTCGGTGGCTATGCCGCCGGCCCCGGTGGGCTGGCCTCCAGGCTGGTCGGCCGCCCGCTCGTGGTGCACGAACAGAACCGCGCGCCGGGCATGACCAACAAGGTGCTGTCCCGTTTCGCGCGGCGCGTGCTGACCGGCTTTCCTGGCAGCTTCGGCCCGCGCGAAGAAGCGGTAGGCAACCCGGTGCGCGAGGAGATCGCGGCCATCGCCGCTCCGGCCCAGCGCCTGGCCGGCCGCAGCGGCCCGCTGCGCCTGCTGGTGCTGGGCGGCAGCCAGGGCGCGCGCGCCTTGAACAACGCCGTGCCGCAGGCGCTGGCGGCGCTGCAGCTGCAGGCCGAGGTGCGCCACCAGTGCGGCGAGAAGCTCCGCGCCGAAGCCGATGCCGCCTACGCCGCCGCCGGTGTCACCGCACGCGTGGAAAGCTTCATCGGCGACATGGCCCAAGCCTATGCCTGGGCCGACCTGGTGGTCTGCCGCGCCGGTGCATCGACCCTGGCCGAACTCTGCGCTGCTGGCGTCGGCAGCGTGCTGGTGCCCTTTGCCGCGGCGGTGGACGACCACCAGACCCGCAATGCCGAATACCTGGTCGAACACGGCGCGGCCGTCCTGCTCAAGCAGGACGACCAGTTGGCCGTGCGTCTGCAGCAGGTCCTTTCCACCCTGGCCAACGACGTGCCGCAGCGACTGGCCATGGCCGTGGCCGCGCGCGCGCTGGCCAAGCCCGATGCGGCCGACCGCATCGCGGACATCATCCTGGAGGAAGCCGCATGATGATCGCGGCCGCACGCGAGCGTCGCTTGCAGAACACCGGCAACCTGGCCCAGCAGTTCCGCCGCGTCCACTTCGTGGGCATCGGCGGCTCGGGCATGAGCGGTATCGCCGAGGTGCTGTGCACGCTGGGCTACGAGGTGTCCGGTTCGGACGCCTCGGAGAACGCCGCAACCAAGCGCCTGACCGCGCTGGGCGCGCGGGTGATGCGCGGTCATCACGCCTCCAACGTGCTGGGCACCGATTGCGTGGTGGTGTCCAGCGCCATCAAGCACGACAACCCGGAGCTGATGGAAGCGCGCAGCCAGCGCATTCCGATCGTGCCGCGCGCGATGATGCTGGCCGAGCTGATGCGCTTCCGCCGCGGCATCGCCGTGGCCGGCACGCATGGCAAGACCACCACCACCAGCCTCACCGCCGCGGTGCTGAGCGAGGGTGGCCTGGACCCGACCTACGTGATCGGCGGCCAGCTGCTCTCGGCCGGCGCCAACGCCAAGCTGGGCGATGGCCAATGGCTGGTGGCCGAGGCCGACGAGAGCGATGGCAGCTTCCTGCGCCTGAGCCCGCTGATCGCCATCATCACCAACATCGATGCCGATCACCTGGAGAACTACGGCAACGACTTTGCCCGCGTGCAGGCCGCCTTCGCCGAGTTCCTCCAGCGCCTGCCGTTCTACGGCCTGGCCGTGCTGTGCATCGACGACCCGGAAGTGGCGGCGCTGGCCGCGGAAACCCCGCGCCACGTGATGACCTACGGCCTGTCCGAGAACGCCGACGTGCGCGCGGAGAACATCGTCCAGGAAGGCGGCAAGATGCGCTTTACCCTGCGCCTGCCGGAGGATGTCTCCGTCGGCGTCACCCTGGCCTTGCCGGGCAAGCACAACGTGCTCAACGCCCTGGCCGCTGCCGCGGTGGCGTGGCAGCTGGGCGTGCAGCCGGGCACGATCGCCACGGCGCTGCGCAACTTCTCCGGCATCGGCCGCCGCTTCAACGACCTGGGCCAGATCGCGCTGCCCGGTGGCGGCCAGGTGCAGCTCATCGACGACTACGGCCATCACCCGCGTGAGCTGGCCGCGGTGTTCGCCGCCGCCCGCGGTGGCTGGCCGGACAAGCGGCTGGTGGTGTCCTTCCAGCCGCACCGCTTCAGCCGCACCCGCGACCAGTTCGACGCCTTCGCCGCGGTGCTCAGCGAAGTCGATGCGCTGGTGCTGAGCGAGGTCTATCCCGCGGGTGAGGCGCCGATTGCCGGGGCCGACGCCAAGTCGCTGGCGCGTGCGATCCGTGCGCGAGGCCGCAACGAGCCGGTGGTGGTCAGCCAGGTGGCCGACCTGCCGGGCGTGCTGCCGGACGTGCTGCAGGACGGCGACCTGCTGCTGATGATGGGCGCGGGCGACATCGGCCACATGGCCCAGCAGATCGCCGCGCAGGGTCTGGAGGTGCGTGCGTGAACGCCGTGCAGCTGCCCGCGCCGCGCGTTTCCGATCCGGCTGTGTTCGGCCGCGTCGCCGTGCTCATGGGCGGCACGTCCAGCGAGCGCGAGGTCTCGCTGAACTCCGGCGCCAACGTGCTGGCCGCGCTGCAGGCGCGGGGCGTGCAGGCGCACGCGGTCGATGGCCTGGACGCGCTGCTCCAGCAGATCCATGCCGGCGCCATCGATCGTGTCTTCAACATCCTGCATGGCGGCGATGGCGAGAATGGGGTGCTGCAGGGCCTGCTGTCGGCGCTGCAGGTGCCCTTCACCGGGCCGGGCGTGCTGGGCAGCGCGCTGACCCTGGACAAGATCCGCACCAAGCAGGTGTGGATCGCCGCCGGCCTGCCGACCCCGGCGTTCCGTCGGATTCCCCGCGGTGGCGACCTGCGCCAGGCCGCGTCCGAGCTGGGCCTGCCGGTGTTCGTCAAGCCCTCGGCCGAAGGCTCCAGCGTGGGCGTGTTCCGCGTGCTGCGCGAGGAAGACCTGGAGCCGGCCATCGCCTTCGCCGCCAGGTATGCCGGCGAGCTGCTGATGGAGCAGATGGTGCAGGGCGAGGAGTACACCGTCGGCATCCTCGGCAGCACCGCGCTGCCCTCGATCAGGATCGTGCCGGCCGGCGAGTGGTACGACTACCACGCCAAGTACATCGCCGAGGACACCCAGTACCTGTGCCCGGGCATGTCCGGCGATGAGGAACTGCAGATCCGCCAGCTGTCGCTGGCCGCGTTCGAAAGCGCCGGCTGCAGTGGCTGGGGCCGCGTGGATGTGATGCGTGATCGCGTGCGCGGCCTGCAGCTGATCGAGGTGAACACCGCCCCGGGCATGACCAGCCATTCGCTGGTGCCCAAGGCCGCCGCGCAGCTGGGCATCGATTTTGAGGCGCTGTGCTGGCGGATCCTGGAGCAGACCCTGCCGGAGGTGGCCTCGGCATGAACGCGGTGCTGCGCATCCTGGCCTGGATCCTGGCGTTGGCGCTGGTCGCCCTGCCGGTGGTGGCCGTGGTCAACGGCTGGATCGGCGCCGAGCGCTGGCCGCTGACCAAGCTGCGCGTGCACGGCCAGTTCAAGCGCGTGGACCCGGCCATGCTGCGCAGCGCGGTGCTGCCGTACGCCCAGCGCGGGTTCTTCGCCGTGCAGCTGCAGCAGGCCCAGGCCAGGCTGGAACAGCTGCCGTGGGTGGAGAAGGCCGAAGTGCGCAAGCGCTGGCCGGACACGTTGGAGATCGACATCGTCGAGCACCGCCCGTTCGCGCGCTGGGGCGAGGGCAAGCTGCTGTCGGAGGAGGGCAAGCTGTTCGCCACCCCGCGCAACCTCGACGCCAGCGCCCTGCCGCAGCTCGGTGGCCCCGAGTCGCAGGTGCCGGAAGTGGTGGCGCTCTACAACGACTCCACGCAGCTGTTCGGCGCGATGGGCATGCAGGTCCGCACCCTGGTGATGGACGCGCGCGGCAGCTGGTCCCTGCAGCTGAGCAACGGCACCCAGGTGATCGTCGGCCGCGCCGACGCGCGCCCGCGCCTGAGCCGCTTCGCCCGCCTGCTGCCGCAGCTGATCCGCAACCCGGAGCAGCCGCTGGAGCGCGCCGATCTGCGCTACACCAATGGATTTGCCCTGGTTTGGGGCCAAGCCGTACACGAAGACCCCAAGACTCCTGCGCCGGCGCCCGCTGGCCGTGGTCAGGCACAGGCAACGACATGAATCGCAAAGGCGACAAATCGCTGATCGTCGGACTCGACATCGGCACTTCCAAGGTCACCGCGCTGGTCGGCGAGTATTCGCCGGGCAATCCGATCGAGGTGATCGGCATCGGCACGCACGAATCGCGCGGCCTCAAGCGCGGCGTGGTGGTGGACATCGAGTCGACCGTGCAGTCGATCCAGCGTGCGGTGGAGGAAGCCGAGCTGATGGCCGGCTGCGAAATCCGCTCGGTGTACGCCTCCATCTCCGGCGCGCACGTGCAGTGCCGCAACTCCCAGGGCATCCAGCCGATCCGCGATGGCGAGGTCACCTGGAACGACCTCGACCGCGTGCTGGATGCGGCCAAGGCCGTGGCCATTCCGGCCGACCAGAAGATCCTGCACGCCATCCCGCGCGAGTACGTGCTGGACGACTCGCAGGAAGGCATCCGCAACCCGGTCGGCATGACCGGCGTGCGCCTGGAAGTGCACGCGCATCTGGTGACTTGCGCGCAGTCGGCCGCGGCCAATATCTCCAAGTGCGTGCAGCGCTGCGGGCTGCAGATCGATGACCTCATCCTGTCCTCGCTGGCGTCCTCGGTGGCGGTGCTGACCGCCGACGAGCGCGAGCTGGGCGTGGTGCTGGTGGACATGGGCGCGGGCACCACCGACCTGGCCGTGTTCGCCCAGGGCGCGATCTGCCACACCGCCTCGCTGCCGATCGCCGGCGACCATGTCACCAACGACATCGCGCACATGCTGCGCACGCCCACCCCGGAAGCCGAGCAGATCAAGGTGCGCTACGCCTGCGCCCTGGCGCAGCTGGCCACGGCCGAGGAATCCATCCAGGTGCCCAGCGTCGGCGACCGTCCGCCGCGCCGGCTGCCGCGCCATTCGCTGGCGCAGGCCGTGCAGGGCCGCTACGAGGAGATCTTCGAGATGGTGCAGGCCGAACTGCGCCGCTCGGGGTTCGAGGAACTGGTGCGCGCCGGCATGGTACTCACCGGCGGCGCCTCGAAGATGGAAGGCGTGGTGGAACTGGCCGAGGAGATGCTGCAGATGCCGGTGCGCGTGGGCATCCCGCAGCACGTGACCGGCCTGGGCGAGGTGGTCGGCAACCCGGTGCATGCCACCGGCGTGGGCCTGCTGCTGATGGGCAGCCAGATCGAACACCCCAGGCGCCCCAGCCTGCCCACGGGCAAGGCCGGCAGCCTCTTCAAGAAACTCAAGAACTGGTACCGCGGCGAGTTCTGACGCGGTAGCGAAACGAGCGTGGCGGCGAGGGCGCCGACACGTGCGGTGGGAGGGAAACGGGCTTGAGCGGTACCCAGCAAGGCAACGACACAAACATCATAAAAATCACGAGGACAACGGACATGGCACATTTCGAACTGGTTGAAACGATGGCTCCCAACGCGGTGATCAAGGTCATCGGCGTGGGCGGTGGCGGCGGCAACGCCGTGGCGCACATGGTCAGCAGCAGCGTGGACGGCGTGGAATTCATCACCGCCAACACCGACTCGCAGGCGATCAAGAACTGCGGCGCCAAGCAGCAGCTGCAGCTCGGCGGCAACGTCACCAAGGGCCTGGGCGCCGGCGCCAACCCGGAGGTCGGTCGCCAGGCCGCGCTGGAAGACCGCGACCGCATCATCGAGGCGCTGACCGGCGCGGACATGGTGTTCATCACCGCGGGCATGGGCGGCGGCACCGGCACGGGCGCAGCCCCGGTGGTGGCGCAGCTGGCCAAGGAAATGGGCATCCTGACCGTGGCTGTGGTCACCAAGCCGTTCCCGTTCGAAGGCCGTCGCCGCATGCAGGTCGCGCTGAAGGGCATCGAGGAGCTCTCGGCCCACTGCGATTCGCTGATCACCATCCCCAACGAGAAGCTGATCACCGTCCTGGGCCGCAATGCCACCATGATCCAGGCCTTCCGCGCCGCCAACGACGTGCTGCTGGGCGCCGTGCAGGGCATCGCCGACCTGATCGTGCGTCCGGGCCTAATCAACGTCGACTTCGCCGACGTGCGCACCGTGATGAGCGAGATGGGCCTGGCCATGATGGGCACCGGCGCCGCCAAGGGCGATGACCGCGCCCAGGCCGCCGCCGAGGCCGCCATCCAGAACCCGCTGCTGGACGATGTGAACCTGGCCGGCGCCAACGGCATCCTGGTCAACATCACCGCCGGTCCGGACTTCACCATGGCCGAGTTCGACGAAGTCGGCCGCACGGTGGAAGGTTTCGCCTCGGACGATGCCACCGTCGTGGTCGGCACCGTGCTCGATCCGAACATGCAGGACGAGGTGCGCGTGACCGTCGTGGCTACCGGCCTGAACCGTGCCGCCGTGCGTCAGCCGGTCCGCGGCAACACCGACCTGGGCGGCTTCCAGCGCGAGCCGGCCCGTGCGCCGATCAAGCTGGTGCGCGATGCCACCACCGGCATGGCGATCGATGCCATGGCCGATGGCACCGGCCTCAAGGCCCCGGCCGCCCCGGCCCCGAGCCGCGCCGACCAGATCGCCAACGCCACCCGTGGCCTGGGCCTGCGTCGCAACGCCGGCGATGCCGCCGCGTCGAGCAGCCCGGCCGCTGCGCCGCAGGCAGCCGAGCTGCCCGACAACTACCTGGACATTCCGGCGTTTCTGCGGCGCCAGGCCGACTGATCCATCGTTGCATCCGGCGCGGTTGCCCGCCGCGTCCGGCGCCGGTCCTGCCGGCGCCGCACTCCGCAAGGAGGGGCTGTCCTGTCCTTTGCTGCCGGGTCGCTTGCGACCCGGCAGGTTTTCCCGCTCCGAACCGGCCAGCGTGCCGAAGGAACGTTGCAATCACGGGACAACATGACGCTTCCCTTAAGATTCAGCGTCTCCGATGGTATTCTCCCGCCGTTTTGACGCCTTTGCGTCGCATTTCCCACCATGACCCAGCAACGCACCCTCAAGAACGTGATCCGCGCGACCGGCGTGGGCCTGCACAGTGGCGAGAAGGTCTATATGACCTTGCGCCCGGCGGCGCCCGACACGGGCGTGGTGTTCCGTCGGGTGGACCTGGAACCTGTGGTGGAAGTGCCGGCCAGCGCCACCCTGGTCACCGAGACCACGCTGTGCACCGGGCTGACCTGCGGCATCGCCAAGATCCAGACCGTGGAGCACCTGATGTCCGCGCTGGCGGGCCTGGGCGTGGACAACTGCTACGTCGAGCTGTCCTCGGCCGAGCTGCCGATCATGGACGGGTCGGCCGGTCCGTTCGTGTTCCTGCTGCAGTCCGCCGGCATCGTCGAGCAGGACGCGCCGAAGAAGTTCATGCGCATCCTCAAGCCGGTGGAAGTGCGCGATGGCGACAAGGTGGCCCGCTTCGAGCCGTACGACGGCTTCAAGCTCGGTTTCACCGTGCAGTTCAACCACCCGATGATCCCGGCCTCGCAATCGCGGGCGGAAGTGGATTTCTCCACCGCCGCCTACATCCGCGAGGTCTCGCGCGCCCGCACCTTCGGCTTCATGCGCGACCTGGAGTACATGCGCGAGCGCAATCTCGGCCTGGGTGGCTCGATGGACAACGCCATCGTCCTGGACGAGTACCGCGTGCTCAACGAGGACGGCCTGCGCTACGCCGATGAGTTCGTGCGCCACAAGATCCTCGACGCCGTGGGCGATCTGTACCTGGCCGGTCACCCGATCCTGGGGGCGTACGAGGGCTTCAAGTCCGGCCATGCGCTCAACAACACCCTGGTCCGTGCGCTGCTGGAGCAGCCCGAGGCCTGGGAAGAAGTGACCTTCGAACAGGCCAGCGACGCGGCGCCTGTCCTCTACGGAACGCCGACGCTCGCGCAGTGACGCTGCGCTGTGGCACGCCCCGTGCATTGATCCGGGCAGTCCACTCACACAGGCTTGAAGTCGCTGAAGTGTGAACCAGGTTGGCTTTTGCCGACTGGTTTAACCAATTTCTAATTTTTAGCTAACGACCCGGCCTACGCACGTCGGTACCATGCCCCGTCGCTGTGAGGGTCAGGTCAAGACTTTTTTGGCCGATGACGTCGCATCGGGTCTGGTGCCGGCATCTTGGACAGGGTGTCGTCCAGGGACGCCAGGACCTCAGCCAACGCCTTGTGCGCGGTGGCCGAACCAGCGGGTGCGGGGCGCGTTTCGGGCTGGGGAGCCCAGAGCGGTTGGGTGGTGACCTTGGCGGCAACGTCGGTCGCGCTCAGGCCAAGGGATGCGGCCAGTTGCAGCAGTTCGGGCGTGGCCAGGCGCAGTTTCGCCTTCCACACCGGGGAGTCAACGAGAAAGACAAGGCGTCTGTCCGTGACGTTCGCCAGCCGGCAGTGGTTTGCCAGCGCAGGCGGAAGGACCGGGCGGAACTGATGTCCCAACGCGTTGAGCCACAGGGCGCGACGCAACGGGTCGGCTGCCGAACCTGCCATTGCGGCCTGAAGGGCCGGGATGGGTTGGGCGGGGCGACGCGAACGGGGCTTCGAATCTGACATCAGGATTTAGAGCGCATGTGCAAATGAGTTTCCACACCATCCTAAACAATGCGCGGACCTGGTTCGCGCACCATCTGGCGGTCCGTTCCGAGCAAGCGCGTTATCACATCCATCTTCGCCCGCTGACCAGCGCCGGCGTGCTGCTGGTGGGCGGCCTGGTGCTTGGCCTGGCCGGGCGCAGTGCCTTCGGCATGGCCCAGGTGTCGCTGCTGCAGGCGCGCGCCGAGCGCCAACAGGTCGAACTGGACCAGGTGCGCCGTGGCGCCCAGCAGGAAGTCAACGCCATGTCCGCCCGTCTGGGCGAACTGCAGGCGCAGGCCAACCGGCTCAACGCGTTGGGCGAACGCCTGACGCGCATGGGCAAGCTGCAGGACGGCGAGTTCGATTTCCAGGAACCGGTGGGCCAGGGTGGTGCCGACGCCTCCTACGACATGGCGCCGCGTGAGCTGTCCAAGGGCCTGGATGGACTGGAGAAGTCCTTTGCCACCTCCGGCCAGCAGCTGTCGGTGCTGGAATCGCTGCTGTTCAACCGCGAGCTCGACCGAAACGCCACGCCCTCGCGCCTGCCGATCGCCAACAGCTACATCACCTCCGGCTTCGGCGGCCGCGCCGACCCGTTCGGCGGCGGTGGCCAGTACCACAAGGGCATCGACTTCAAGGCCTCGGTGGGCGATCCGGTACTGTCGGTGGCCGATGGCGTGGTCAGCTTCGCCGGCGTCAAGAGCGGCTATGGCAACGTGGTCGACGTGGACCATGGCAATGGCTACATCACCCGCTACGCGCACAACTCGCGGCTGATGGTGCAGCCCGGGGACCTGGTGCGCGCCGGGCAGCAGGTGGCCAAGGCCGGTTCCACGGGCCGTTCCACAGGCGCCCACGTGCACTTCGAGGTCTGGCAGGACGGGCGCGTGATGAACCCGCGCAAGTTCCTCGGCGAAGGCCCCACCCCGGTGGGCGCGCCCAAGCGCGGTTGAGTCCGCGGGCACGGGCTTGATTCCCAGAGCGCCGGCCCAAGTTACAATGTGATGTTGCCGGACAGGGCGCGGTGCGCCCTGTTCTGCTTTTGGGGACTTTGAGGCAGGCGATGGATTTCCGGTGCGGGATCCCGGCCGCCTTGTCGGTCCCGGCGCTCCTTCACTACCGGTTTGCGTACATGATCAACAGCCTGCTCACCCGCGTCTTCGGCAGCCGCAACGAACGCCTGCTCAAACAGCTCGAGCGCATCGTCGCCAAGATCAACAGCCTCGAGCCGGAGATGAAGGCGCTCTCCGACGAGGCGCTGAAGGCCAAGACCCCCGAGCTGCGCGAGCGCATCGCCAAGGGCGAGGGACTGGACAAGGTGCTGCCGGAAGCCTTTGCCGTGTGCCGCGAGGCCTCCCAGCGCGTGCTCGGCCTGCGTCATTACGACGTGCAGCTGGTCGGCGGCATGGTGCTGCACCTGGGCAAGATCGCCGAAATGCGCACCGGTGAGGGCAAGACCCTGGTCGGCACGCTGCCGGTGTACCTCAATGCGCTGGAAGGCAAGGGCGTGCACGTCGTCACCGTCAACGACTACCTGGCGCGTCGCGACGCGGCGCAGATGGGCCGCCTGTACAACTGGCTGGGCCTGAGCGTGGGCGTGGTGTACCCGGGCATGCCGCACAGCGACAAGCGCGAGGCCTATGCCGCGGACATCACCTACGGCACCAACAACGAGTTCGGCTTCGACTATCTGCGCGACAACATGGCCATGGCGAAGGAGGACCGCTACCAGCGCGGCCTGCACTACGCCATCGTCGACGAGGTCGACTCGATCCTGATCGACGAGGCCCGCACCCCGCTGATCATCTCCGGCCCGGCCGACGATTCGCCGGAGCTGTACATCCGCGTCAACCGCATCGTACCCGCGCTGATCAAGCAGGACAGCGAGGAAGGCGAGGGCGACTTCTGGGTCGATGAGAAGGGCAAGCAGGTCCACCTGTCCGAGGCCGGCCAGGAACATGCCGAGCAGCTGCTGCGCGAGGCCGGCATCCTGGAGGAAGGCGACGAGCTGTACGCGCCGCAGAACCTCAGCGTGGTGCATCATCTCAACGCCGCCATGCGCGCGCACGCCATCTACCAGCGCGATGTGGACTACATCGTGCGCGATGGCGAGGTGGTCATCGTCGACGAATTCACCGGCCGCACCCTGACCGGTCGCCGCTGGTCCGATGGCCTGCACCAGGCGGTGGAGGCCAAGGAGGGCGTACCGGTCCAGCGCGAGAACCAGACGCTGGCCTCGATCACCTTCCAGAACCTGTTCCGCATGTACGGCAAGCTGGCCGGCATGACCGGCACGGCCGACACGGAAGCCTACGAATTCCAGAGCATCTACGGCCTGGAAGTCATCGTCATTCCCACCCACCGCCCGACCATCCGCAAGGATGCCTCCGACCAGGTGTTCCTCAATCGCAAGGGCAAGTTCAATGCGGTGCTGGCCGACATCCAGGACTGCTACGGGCGCGGCCAGCCGGTCCTGGTGGGCACCACCTCGATCGAGACCTCCGAGCTGCTGTCCGAGCACCTGCGCAAGAACAAGGTGCCGCACGAGGTGCTCAACGCCAAGCAGCACGAGCGCGAGGCGCAGATCGTGGCCAACGCCGGCCGTCCCGGCGCGGTGACCATCGCCACCAACATGGCCGGCCGCGGCACCGACATCGTGCTGGGCGGCTCGCTGGAAACCGAACTGCACCAGCTGGGCGAGGACGCCGACGAGGCGACCAAGGCCAAGATCCGCGCCGACTGGCAGGCACGCCACGACCAGGTCAAGGCCGCCGGCGGCCTGCACATCATCGGTACCGAGCGCCATGAATCGCGGCGTATCGACAACCAGTTACGTGGCCGTTCCGGCCGCCAGGGCGATCCGGGCTCGTCCCGCTTCTACCTGTCGCTGGAAGACAACCTGATGCGCATCTTCGCCAGCGACTGGGTGCAGAAGGCGATGAAGCTGATTGGCATGAAGGAGGACGACGTGATCGAAGATCGTCTCGTCAGCCGCCAGATCGAGAAGGCCCAGCGCAAGGTCGAGGCGCACAACTTTGATATCCGCAAGAACCTGCTGGATTTCGACGACGTCAACAACGACCAGCGCAAGGTGATCTACGCCCAGCGCGACGAGTTGCTGGAGGCCGAGTCGGTCAAGGAGAACATCGACGGCATCCGTGCCGACGTGGTGGCCGACCTGGTGGGCCGTTACGTGCCGGCCAACTCGGTCGATGCGCAGTGGGACCTGCCCGGCCTGCAGGCCGAGCTGGCCGCCGAAGCGGCGCTGGACCTGCCGGTCACGCAGTGGGCGCAGGAAGCCGGCGAATTGGATGCCGAGCGCATCGAGGCGCGCGTGCTGGAGGCCATGGACAGCCACTTCGCGGAAAAGGAAGCGGTGATTGGTGGCGAGACCATGCGCGCGCTGGAGAAGCACGTGATGCTCACCGTGCTGGACAAGAGCTGGAAGGAGCATCTGGCGCGCATGGATTACCTGCGCCAGGGCATCCACCTGCGCGGCTACGCGCAGAAGCAGCCCAAGCAGGAGTACAAGAAGGAAGCCTTCGAGCTGTTCTCGGAGATGCTGGAAAGCGTCAAGCGCGAGGTGGTCACCATCCTGGCGCGGGTTCGCGTGCGCAGCGAGGAGGAAGTGGCCGCGGCTGAAGCCCAGGAGCGGGCCGCCGCCCAGGCGCAGGCGCAGCGGATGCAGTTCCAGCACGCCCAGGCCGCCGGCTTCGGACCCGAGGACGAGGCCGAGGAGCAGGCCGCAGCCGCGCTGCAGCCCTCGATCCAGCGCGAAGGTCCCAAGGTCGGCCGCAACGACCCGTGCCCCTGCGGCAGCGGCAAGAAGTTCAAGCATTGCCACGGGCAGCTCAGCTGAGGCTGAGCTGCCCGTGCTCCCGACCCGCCGAGTGGCGGGCCGGGAGCACCCAGGTCGGCTGAGCGGATCTGGGTGACGGGGACTTTCCTCCGATCCCCTGCAGCTGTCGCCGCGCCCCCCTTACCAAGGGGGGTTTCGCTCCGGACACGTGATCGGGTGTTGGAAAATGTGGGCCTGTTCTTCCAGCGAGGGGGAGCGGGTCTTGACCAGCTGTTTGGGAATACGCCCTCCGCCTGTGAATGCCGGGCAATGCGATTGCTGCGGCAACGTGCCGTGGTTGCCGGCCACGTAACGGTGCACTGAGGGACTTCGTGACCGGTGGGTCGAGACCCGGCCCAGAATGCGCATCGAACGGCGTGGACGTGGATCACGCGCACAGCTCTTGCCCGGCGGCGCCTTGGCACGGCAAAGTCCATGCATGCCTGAAGCTCTGAGATCGATACACGTGGTGGCCGGCCTGATCACCGACGCCCGCGGGCGCATCCTGCTGACCCGACGCACCGAGGGCCGCGACCTGGCCGGGCGCTGGGAATTTCCGGGCGGCAAGCGCGAGCCCGGCGAGACCTCCGAGCAGGCCCTGGTGCGCGAACTGGAAGAGGAATTGGGGATCCGGGCAGAGGTGGGCGACTGGATCATCGACGTGCCTCAGCGCTATCCCGACAAGCGCCTGCGCCTGGAAGTGCGGCGCATCCGCAGCTTCAAGGGCACGCCACGTGGCCATGAGGGCCAGGCGATGGTCTGGGTGATGCCGGACAAGCTCGGCCGCTACGACATGCCGCCTGCGGACAAGCCGGTAGTGGGCGCCTTGCTGCAGCCGGATCGGCTTCTGATCCCCCCGGCTCCGGCTGCCGCCGATGATGCGGCCTGGCTCGCATCGTTGGAGCGCGCATTGAGGGACGGCATCCAGCGCGTGGTCCTCTCACTGCCCGGGACCGATGATGCGCGCCGGCAGGCCCTGGGCATGCCGGCGGTCGCCCTGTGCAAGCGTCACGGGGCGCAGGTACTGGTGCGCGAGGACGCGGCGCTGGCCGCCTCGCTGGGGGTGGGGCTGTTCCTGTCCGGTGCGCGCCTGGCCGAGCTCACCGAGCGCCCGCTCGCTACGGGCGGCCTGCTGGGCGCAGCCTGCGACACAACCGAGTGTTTCGCCGCGGCCGAGCGGCTGGGTTGCGATTTCGCGGTGACCGAGGCCCGGACCCGGGGCGATGAGACGTCACCGGATCATGCAAAGGCGCTCGACTGGGCGGACTTCGAGCGCTTGCGGGAAGCGACATCGCTGCCGCTTTACGTGGCGGTCGGAGTCGACACGACCGGATCATGCAAAGGCGCTCTGGAGTTGGACGAGGTGCGCCGTCACGGCGGTCAGGGTAATGCACTGACTCTCGAGGCGCTTCGATAGCGCTGGCTGAGGCACGCATAACGCTATGCCGCTAGGGAGCAGATCGATGATCCCCCAAGTACGGGCGACTCGGCCTGCCCCTTAACGCGCGGTCTTGGTCGCCGCCAGCTGACGATAGCGACGATCCAGCTCTTCGACGTGCGCGTCCAGGGCGTCCAGGTCCTGATCGTTGCCGACCACATCGTCGGCCACCTCCAGACGCTGCGCCCGCGTGGCCTGGGCGGCGATCATGCGATCGGCCAGCGTGGCGTCGATGCCGTCGCGGCTGATCAGCCGTCGGTGCTGTAGCTCGACCGGCACGTCCACCACCAGGATACGGTCCAGCCAGGGGTAGGCCTGGCGGGCACCGCCCTCGGTCAGGAGTGGAATCATCGCCACCGCGTAAGGGCTGGCAGCCGCGATACAACCAGCATGCAAGGCAGCCCGGATTGGCGGGTGCAGCAGGGCTTCCAGCGCCTTGCGCTGGGCGTCGTCCTCGAACACGCGCCGGCGCAGCAGTGCGCGATCCAGCCGCCCGTCTTCGGTCAGAACGTCCCAGCCGAAGTGGGACACGATCGCGGCGAGTGCGGGCTGACCCGGCTCGACCACCGCGCGCGCGACGGCGTCCGCGTCGAGCACCGCGATTCCGCGTCGGAGGAAGGCCGCTTCCAGTGCGCTCTTGCCCGAGGCGATTCCCCCGGTGAGACCGATGATGTAGTCGCTCATGCCGCTGCGATTGTTGCGACTCAGCGCAGCCCGGCAAAGCGCATGTAGGCGCCGATCATCTCATCGCCGAAGAAGAACACCAGCCATCCCGCGATTGCCAGGTACGGACCGAACGGAATGGGGGTGGCGCGGTCGCGCCCCTTGGCCGCCAGCCAGATCGAGCCGATGATCGCCCCGACCAGGGACGAGAGCAGGATCACCGGCAGGATGCCTTTCAGGCCGACCCAGGCGCCCAACGCCGCCAGCAGCTTGAAGTCGCCATGCCCCATGCCCTCCTTGCCGGTGAGCTGCTTGAACAGCCACCACACCGACCAGAGCGAGAGATAGCCCACCATCGCACCGAGCAGGGCAGGCTTGGTGGGCATGTAGAGCGAGTCGATGCTGCCGATCAGCCCCAGCCACATCAGCGGCAGGGTCAGCGAGTCTGGCAGCAGCCGCGTACGCAGGTCGATCCCGGCCAGGGCCACCAGGAAGCAGCTCAGCACCGCAGCCCCGAACCCCTGCCAGCCGAAGCCGAAGCGGGCCACCGCCGCCACCGCCAGCAGGCAGGTGATCAACTCCACCAGCGGATACTGCGGCGAGATCGGCGCATGGCAATGCCGGCACTTGCCACGCAGGACCAGCCAGCTGAACACCGGGATGTTCTCGTACCAGGACAGCTTGTGCTTGCAGTGCGGGCAGTGCGAAGGCTCGATCACGATCCCCGGCGGCGGCGGGTCATAGATCTCCGGCTGCTCGAGGATCTCCCGCGCATCGGTCTTCCACTGCCACTCCATCCTGCGCGGCAAGCGCAGGATCACCACATTGAGAAAGCTGCCAACCAGCAGCCCCAACCCGGCCACGACCGGATAGCCGAGCTCAGGGTTCTGATCGAGGAACGACATGCTTTAGCCGACCACCGATGCCAGTTTGAAGATGGGCAGATACATGCCGACCACCATGCCACCGACGATGGTGCCGATGAAGACCATGATCATCGGCTCGATCAGGCTGCTTAGCGCATCGACCGCGTTGTTCACTTCCTGCTCGTAATACTCGGCGACCTTGAACAGCATGGTGTCCAGCGCGCCCGCTTCCTCGCCGATCCCCGTCATCTGGATCACCATATGCGGGAACAGGTTGGTTTGCTTCATCGCCAGATTGACTGGGTAGCCTACCGAGACATCATCGCGCATCCGTAGCACGGCCTTCTCATACACTGAGCTGCCGGTTGCGCCCGCAATGGTTTCCATGGCCTCCACGAGCGGCACCCCCGCTCTGAACGTCACCGCCAGAGTGCGTGAGAAACGCGCGATCGCGCTGTTGTGCATGATCTGACCGATGATCGGCACCTTCAAAACGAATCGGTCCATCGCATGCTGCATTGGAACTGATCGCTTGTAAGCGAAAATGAAGCCGACGACCACGCCCACCAAGACGACAAGAATCGGCAGCCAGTAGGCCACCATGAATCGTGAAAGGTTGACGATCATCTGAGTGAAAGCGGGCAGATCGGCACCGAATCCCTTGAAGACATCCTCGAACTGCGGCACTACCCAGACGAGAAGGATAGCGCTCACCAAGAGGGCCACTGCCATGACCATCGCCGGGTAGAACAACGCCTTCTTGATCTTGCCTTTGATGGCCTCTATGTTCTCTTGGTAATTGGCAATGGTGTCCAGGACCGTTTCCAGTACGCCGGCGCCCTCTGCGGCGCGCACCAAGTTGCGATACAGCTCGTCGAACTGAACCGGATACTTGCTGATCGCTTCCGAAAGCGAGGAGCCGCCCTCGATGTCTGCCCGGATGCCATTGACCAGCTTAGCCATGCGAGGATTCTTGTGGCCCCCGCCGATGATCTCCAGCGCGCCAACGATCGGAACACCAGACTTCATCATCGTCGCCATCTGGCGACTGAAGAAGGCAATGTCCTTGGGCTTGATCGTCTTGCCCGCAGCGCCAAACAGCGGCTTAGGCTTGGGTTTCACCACGGTCGGGGTGACACCCTGTCGACGCAGCTCCGCGCGCAGTAGGTTGGCATTGCGTGCCTGCTGCTCGCCCTTCATCTTGACACCGCGCTTGTCGGCGCCTTCCCACACGAAGGTTGCCAATTCCTTGGTGCCTCCGCCGATGGGATTAGGCTTTTTCATTGCGGTGCGCGTGGCGGCCATGATGTCTCCCCGTGGAACCCGGCATCCCACGCCAGGTGTATGGCCGCATGTTAGCGGCATATTTATACGAAAGGGCTTTTTCAGCTAACGTACACGATTATCGGCGCGGAGAGCGGCAAAAAACCGATCAATCCTTGGTGACGCGGTTGATCTCGGCCAGACTGGTCAGGCCTTGCTTGGCCTTCCAGAGCGCCGACTGCCGCAAATCTCGAATTCCTGCCGTCTGCGCAGCCTCGGCGATCTGCATGGCATTTCCGCCAGCCAGGATGATGCTGGAAATCGTGTCGCTCATCGGCATGACCTGATAGATGCCCGTCCGGCCCTTGTAACCCTCCGTGCACTCGTCACAGCCGGCGGGCTCAAACAACGTGAACCCGGTGTCGATTTCTTCCTGGGTAAAACCCTCCGCGAGAAGGGCGTGCTCCGGCATCTTGACCGGGCGCTTGCAATTGTTGCAAAGGCGGCGCGCCAAGCGCTGAGCGATTACCAACGTGACCGAACTGGTGATGTTGTAAGGCGCAATGCCCATGTTCATGAGACGCGCGATGGTTTGAGGTGCATCGTTGGTGTGCAGGGTGGAGAGCACCATGTGGCCGGTTTGGGCGGCCTTGATTGCGATTTCAGCCGTCTCCAGGTCGCGGATCTCGCCGACCATGATGATGTCCGGATCCTGACGCAGAAAGCTGCGCAGCGCAGCGGCGAAGGTCATGCCCCGCTTGTTGTTCTGCTGAACCTGATTGACGCCTGGCAGGCGGATTTCCACCGGATCTTCGGCGGTAGAGATGTTGCGGGTCTCGTCGTTGAGTATGCCCAAGGCCGTGTACAGCGACACGGTCTTGCCCGAGCCGGTCGGGCCTGTCACCAGCACCATGCCGTAGGGCTTGTGGATGGCATCCATGAACAGCTTCTGTTGGTCTGGCTCGTAGCCCAGCTTGTCGATGCCCAGCTTGGCAGCGCTGCCGTCCAGGATGCGCAAGACCACCTTCTCTCCGAATAGGGTTGGCAACGTGCTGACACGGAAGTCCACCTGCTTGGTCTTGGAAAGATTGAGCTTGATTCGACCATCCTGTGGCACGCGCTTCTCGGCAATGTCCAGCTGCGACATCACCTTCAGGCGCGCGGCAATGCGCTGATTGAGTTTTTGTGGAGCCTTAGCGACCTGCTTGAGCAGGCCATCGATACGCAGGCGAACGCGATAGTCTGTCTCGTAAGGCTCAAAGTGGATGTCGGAAGCGCCCTTCTTGATGGCGTCAATAAGTACTTTGTTAACGAATTTCACCACCGGCGCGTCGTCGCCATTTGCATGGGTGCCCGTGCTTTCGCCGTCTTCATCGCCACCGCTGCTTTCGAGGTTCTCTAGTCCGTCGTCGTCATTGCCTTCACTGCCGAAGCCCTCGTTGGCACTGCTCCACTGTTCCAGTGCTCGCCTCAGCAGGTCTTCCGGTACAAGAATGGGTTCCACCACCAGATTAGTGTGGAATTTCACATCATCCAGAGCCCGCGTCAGTGTCGGGTCAGAGATGCCTACAAAAAGCCGGTTGCCACGCTTGTATAGCGGCAAAACCTGATGCTTTTCGCGCAGTTCTTCGCTAACCAGCTTGATCGCGCTGTAGCTAGGGTCGAACGCATTGGTGTCCATCATTGGAATGCCGAACTCGATAGAGTTGGCGGCAGCCATCGCCGCTGATGAGACGAGTTTTTTCTCGCTAAGCCACTGGGTCAACGGCTGTCTCGCCTGTGCTGCATCGGCCATGGCTTTGCGCGCAGAGGTTTCATCCATTGCGCCGTCTGTCACTAATCTGCGTGCTATGCCGGTTATGCCAACCAGATTATGAGATGTGGCTATGCTCATGAATGTTTCCGTTGCATATTGCAAGTGCTAATCGCAGTCTCTGGGTCAGTAACAGATGGCCGATGACGTTGCACTGGAAGTCTAAAATTCACTGATGCTAAATTGAAGCGGCAGTTTTCTCTGGCGATACCTGTGACTCGTTCGCGAGGCAGCGGACATATGCAGCTTCGCCCAAGCGAAGTGTCCAAGTTCTCTGCTTTTCAGATTTTCCGAGCCCGAAGTTGCTACGTATCAACTGCAGTGCCATCTGGCTTGCTGAACAGCCTGAGCTCGCCCTTAAAGAAGCTTGATGGAGGAGTGCCTTATGTTGGCAATCGTAGCAGTAAGCATCAAATCCGTCAGTGCAAATCCGCTGCGGGCGGCGTCGTACCGGATCAACATGCGGGATTCGATATCTTTAAAAAAAAAGACCCCGCCTAAGCAGGGTCTTTCTAAATAGCTTTGGTTAGCCCTGGCAGGTGGCCGGTGCGTACTTGGGCTTGTCTGCCGCAGCAATATCTGTGGAGCAGGTCCACACGCCAGTAGCGGCGCGAGTCCAGGTGATCTTCTTGCCCGCGATCCTGGGGCTAACATTTTGGAAGGCGCAGACAATCGAGCCCGTCTCGCCCGGAGTTGGCGTGGTGACCGTGCATCGCTGAGAGTTAGCCAAGCCGATCAGCGCGGGCGTAATGTTCGCGGCATTGCCCTCGTTGACCATCACTTCATATTGGGTCTTGCCGGGGGTGATTTCCGCCAGACCCGCAGCAACCTGCGATTTGGCAACATAATTCTGGTAAGCCGGCAGCGCGATGGCGGCCAGAATGGCGATGATGGCCACGACGATCATCAGTTCGATCAGCGTGAAGCCCTGCTGGGTCTTCTTCATTTGGAATTCCTCTTTCGATGGAGTGTTGGTGTGGACACGTTTTCCCCCGTGTCCCCCCAATGCTGGACCGTGGGTGCCCTGGTTCATCCCACGGGCAGGATGGAGTACGCAGAAGGCGTGCCAACTTTGCGCTGGCGTGCTTCGTGGCAGGGTTTTGACTCGCAGCACACTCTTGGCTGAACGCGGATGACGATTGTTGTCACTTTCTGACGCGTGAGGTCTGCGTGAACGATGGCCGCTGGCGCTTTTTGGTCACGGAGTGACGGCGGGCACATCTCAGGGTCCGCCTGCGTCACTCCATGCCGAGCTTCTTGAGCTTGTAGCGCAGGGCGCGGAAGGTGATGCCGAGCTGGGCGGCGGTCTTGGTCTTGTTCCAGCGGTTTTCCTCCAGGGCCTTCTGGATGCTGGCGCGTTCGATCTGTTCCAGATGCTTGGGCAGGTCGCCCTCGGTATCGGACAGGCCGAACGCGGGCTCGGTCATGGAGGGGGCTGTTGCGGCGGCGGGCGCTGGCGCGCCGCTGGTCACCGCCGCGGCGCCGGCGCTGCGGGGCAGGGTCTGTGGCAGCAACAGGTCCGCCGCGTCGATCTGGTCGCCATCGGCCATGGCCAGGGCACGCTCGAGCACGTTTTCCAGCTCGCGCACATTGCCCGGGAACGGGTAGGCCGCCAGCGCGTCCATCGCCGCCATGGTCAGGCCGGGCGTGTTGCGGCCCTGGCTTTCGGCCAGGCGCGAGAGAATGGCCGCAGCCAACTGCTGCAGATCCCCGCTGCGCTCGCGCAGCGGCGGGACGCGCAGCTCGATGACGTTGATGCGGTAGTACAGGTCGTGGCGGAAGCGGCCGTCGTGGACCTGCTCGCCCAGGTCCTTGTGGGTGGCCGAGAGGATGCGCACGTCCACCTGGGCTTCGCCCTGCGCGCCGACCGCGCGTACGGCCTTTTCCTGGATGGCGCGCAGCAGCTTGACCTGCATGGGCAGGGGAAGCTCGGCCACCTCGTCCAGGAACAGCGTGCCGCCGTGCGCGGCCTGGAACAGGCCCTGCTTGTCGGCGTGGGCACCGGTGAAGCTGCCCTTCTTGTGGCCGAAGAACTCGCTTTCCATCAGCTCGGCCGGGATCGCGCCGCAGTTGACCGGGATAAAGGGGCCGGCCGCGCGGGCGCCCTGCTCGTGGATGGTGCGGGCGACCAGTTCCTTGCCCACGCCCGATTCGCCCAGGATGTAGACCGGGGCCTGGCTGCGGGCGACCTTGGCGATGGTTTCGCGCAGGCTGGCCATGGCCGGGGAGTCGCCCAGCAGGCGCATGGCGTGCTGCGGCGGGGCGGGCGTGGCCGGCTTGCGCTCGTTGCTGCTGAGCTGCAAGGCGTGATTGACCAGGCCGCGTAGCACCGACAGGTCCACCGGCTTGCTGACGAAGTCGAAGGCGCCGGCCTTCAGCGCGTCCACTGCCAGCTCGACGTTGCCGAACGCGGTGATCATGGCCACCGGGGTCTTGGGATACTTGCGCGCGATCTCGCCCACCAGCTCGATGCCGTTGCCGTCGGGCAGGCGCATATCGGTGAAGCACAGGTCGTAGCGGTTGCGGGACAGCTGCTCGCGGGCCTCGGCGAGGTTGGACGCGGTGTCGATCCGCAAGCCCATGCGCCCCAGGGTCAGCGTCAGCAGTTCGCGGATGTCCCGTTCGTCGTCGACGATCAGGGCGCTACGGGTCTCGGTCATGGTCTGCTCGAATGTGCCACGCGTCAAAGTCTAACCGCTTGCGGCGGATTGCGACCCATGGCGTCGGTCAGGCCGGCAGCAGGGTGTGCGGGCCGGGCAGGGCGATGCGGAAGCAGCTGCCGCCGCCGGGCATGGAGACGTACTCCAACGTCGCCTGGTTGGCCCGGCAGAGCTCGCGGGCGATGTACAGGCCCAGGCCGGTGCCGTGGGAAGAGGTGGTGAAGAACGGCCGGAACAACTGCGCGGCCACCGCCTGGGGGATGCCCGGGCCGCGGTCCATTACGTCGATCATCGAGCGATGGTCGACCTGGAACACCCGCAGGCGCACCCGGGCCGGCTCCTCCGGCATGCGGCCATAGTTCAAGGCGTTGGTGACCAGGACGGTCAGCACCTGGTTGAGGTGGCGCGGATCGACCAGGGCCGAGACCACCTTGGGGGCCGGGACGCTCTCCAGGCTGTCGGTCTCGATGGACATCGAGGCCCGGTAGTCGTCCACGAAGCGGCGCACATAGGCGTTGAGGTCCACATGCTCGGGGCTGGCGCGCTCGCGCCGGGCCAGGCCGAGCACGCTTTCGACGATGCCGTTGGTACGCTGGCATTGCTGGTGGATGATCTCCAGCAGGCGCTTGTCGCTGACGTTGATGTCGTCGGACTCTTCCAGCAGCTGCACTGCGTAGTTGATGGCCGCCAGCGGGTTGCGGATCTCGTGGGCCAGGCTGGCCGAGAAGCGGCCCAGCGCGGCCAGGGTCAGCGACTCGGCGCGACGCGAGACCACCGTGGCATCGTCCAGGAACACGATGGACAGCTCGCTGCCGGCCAGCAGCCGTGCAAAGCGCGGCTGGACCTCGGGCTGTTCGGCGGAAATGGTCATCGGGCTCTCGTTGACCTCCCAGCCATTGCGCCAGGCCTGCAGGCGGCGGGCGAGCTCGGGGGCGACCTGCGGCAGGTGCACGCCCTGGCCATCGCCTTCGGCCAGGCTGTCGTCCTCGGTCAGCAGCAGGTTGGCGGCCTCGTTGGCCAGCTTGATGCGGTTTTCCCCGTCCACTACCAGCACGCCGGTGCGCATGCGGCGGATGATCAGCTCGTTGATTTCGAACAGGTTCTCCACCTCCTTGCCGCGGCGGTCGGCCAGTTCCTGGTTGCGGCGGGCGCGGATGCCGATCTGCGCGGCCAGGGCGCCCACGGCCAAGTAGGTGATGGCGAACATCGTCACCTCGGCCAGGGAGCGCCCGACCGCCCGGCCGGTGAACAGCCCGGTGATGAACTCCAGCAGCGCGCTTGCCGCGGCCAGGCTCGCCACGCCCAGGCCGAGCTGCAGGGGCAGCATCGAGCACGCCGCAGCCACATTGAACAGCAGCAGCATGGCGATGCCGGCCGTCGCGCTGGGCAGGTTGGCCGTGACGATTCCCGCCACCACGATATCCACCGCCGCGCCGACCAGTACCGCCGGGACCAGCCAGCGTTCGCGCCGGCCGAACACCAGCATGAAGGCGGCAAAGAGCAGGTAGACCACCGAGGTCACCACGACCAGGGTCTGGTTCTGGACCTCGCCCAGCAGGTCGGCCAGGGGGCTGAACAGCAGTCCGGCCAGGATCCCGGCTTCCAGGACCCGGTACAGGGCGAAGAAGTACAGCTCCCGGCTGGGGACCGACTGGACGCGGGCGATCAGCGATGCGGGCTTGAACAAGCGTCTACTTCCCTGCTGAGACGCCCACAGTATAGGAAAAACCCCAGCCTTTCCGTTTTGACGATTTTGCGCCACAGCAGAGCCTGGGCGAGAATGGGCGGCCCGCTCGCCCCAACCGGGCTGCCGTCAGGCGACGGTGGCCCCAGGCCGCAGCGGTCGTTTCCATTTCCCACGGTGACGCATGAATTTTCACGAATACCAGGCAAAACAACTGCTTGCCGAGTACGGCATCCCGGTCCCGGCCGGCAAGGTCGCGGCTACTCCGGAAGAAGCGGTTGAGGCCGCCAAGTCGCTGGGCGCCGGCCCCTGGATGGTCAAGGCGCAGATCCACGCAGGTGGCCGCGGCAAGGCCGGCGGCGTCAAGTTCTGCAAGACCACCGACGATGTGAAGGCCGTTGCCGAGAAGCTGCTCGGCACCAAGATGGCCACCTACCAGACCGCCGGCGTCGAGCTGCCGATCAACCTGGTGCTGGTGACCACCGCCGGCGAGATCGTCAAGGAGCTGTACCTGTCGGTGCTGGTCGACCGCGGCACCCGCACCATCAGCTACATCGCATCGAGCGAAGGCGGCATGGAGATCGAACAGGTCGCCGCCGAGACCCCCGACAAGATCCACACGCTCAACGTCGACTTCGTCGAGGGCGTGCAGGGTTACCACGGCCGCGACATCGGCTTCAAGATGGGCCTGACCGCCAAGCAGGCCGGCCAGTTCGCCAGCATCATGGTCAACCTGTACCGCATCTTCAACGAGAAGGATCTGGCGCTGGTGGAGATCAATCCGCTGGCCATCCTGGACGACGGCAACCTGTACGCGCTGGACGGCAAGTTCAACAGCGACGACAACGCCAACTTCCGCCACAAGGAACTGGTCGCCATGCGCGACAAGTCCCAGGAAGACGAGACCGAAGTGACCGCTTCGGAGCTGGACATCAACTACGTCACCATGGACGGCAACATCGGCTGCATGGTCAACGGCGCCGGTCTGGCCATGGCCACCATGGACGTGATCAAGCTCAACGGCGGCGAGCCGGCGAACTTCCTGGACGTGGGCGGCGGCGCCAACAAGCAGCGCGTGATCGAAGCGTTCAAGCTGATCCTGTCCTCGGACAAGGTCGAAGGCATCTTCGTCAACATCTTCGGCGGCATCGTCCGCTGCGACATGATCGCCGAGGGCATCATCGCGGCGGTCAAGGAAGTGGGCGTCAAGGTTCCGGTCGTGGTGCGCCTGGAAGGCACCAACGTGGAAGAAGGCAAGCAGCTGCTGCGCGACAGCGGCATGGCCATCATCCCGGCCGACAACATCAACGACGGCGCCAAGAAGGTCGTTGAAGCTGTCAAGAACGCCGCCTGATCCACGACACCGAAGGAACTTTCCATGTCTGTTTTGATTAACAAGAACACCAAGGTGATCGTGCAGGGCTTCACCGGCCAGCAGGGCACCTTCCACGCCACCCAGATGATCGAGTACGGCACCCAGGTCGTCGGCGGTGTCACGCCGGGCAAGGGCGGCACCACCCATATCGACCTGCCGGTATTCAACACCGTGGCCGATGCCGTGCAGAGCACCGGCGCCGACGCCTCGGTGATCTACGTGCCGCCGCCGTTCGCGGCCGACGCGATCCTGGAAGCGGCCGCGGCCGGCATCAAGGTCATCGTCTGCATCACCGAAGGCATCCCGGTGCTGGACATGCTGCGCGTGAAGAACGTGCTGACCCGCTCCTTCCCGGAGACCGTGCTGATCGGGCCGAACTGCCCCGGCGTGATCACCCCGGGTGAGTGCAAGATCGGCATCATGCCGGGCCACATCCACAAGCCGGGCAAGATCGGCATCGTCTCGCGTTCGGGCACGCTGACCTATGAAGCGGTCAAGCAGACCACCGAGGTCGGCCTGGGCCAGTCCACCTGCATCGGCATCGGCGGCGACCCGATCAATGGCCTGAACTTCGTCGACTGCCTCAAGCTGTTCAACGAGGATCCGCAGACCGAAGGCATCATCATGGTCGGCGAAATCGGCGGCGACGCCGAGGAAGCCGGTGCCGAGTACATCGCCAAGCACGTCAAGAAGCCGGTCGTCGGCTTCATCGCCGGCGCTTCGGCCCCGGCCGGCAAGCGCATGGGCCACGCCGGTGCGATCGCCTCGGGCGGCAAGGGCACGGCCGAGGGCAAGTTCGCGGCGATGGAAGCCGCTGGCGTCAAGACCGTCCGCTCGCCGGGCGACCTGGGCGCGGCGATCGCTGAACTGGTGAAGTAAGTAGCGCCTGGCAGCTTGCTGTCGGTGTTCGAAAGGGCCGCCCTCGGGCGGCCTTTTTCGTGGGCGAAGCCCGATCTCCCCTGAGCGCCTTCTTCTGCGGCAGGGTGCGGCGGATGATCAAGGCTGGGCGGCTGCCTGTGGCCCCGTGGCCGCAAGGTAGCAGTCACCCATGCCACTCGGATGGCCTGGGCGGGTTGCGAGTGGTGCGCCGCATGCGCATACTCGATGCGCATCGCTTGTGAGGAGAGTTCTGCCATGCGCATGAAGGAAGAGCGGGTCGCCTATGCCAAGCGCCCGGCCAATCTCAGTGTCAGCGCCGAGCTGCTCGACCAGGCCCGCGCCCTGGAGATCAATCTGTCCGCGACCCTGGAGCGCGCCCTGGAGCAGGAAGTGCGTGCGCGCCTGCGTGCGCAGTGGCTGCAGGAGAATGACCGCGCCATCCAGGCGTACAACGCGCGCATCGAGCGTGATGGGGTATGGAGCGAGGGCGTGCGGGGGTTCTGAAAACGCCATGCAGTTCACCGTTTATGCCAATGCCGATCCTCGCTCGCGCCCGCGCGTGCCCTATCTGCTCGACGTGCAGAGCGACCTGATCGGCGCGATGGGGTCGCGGGTGGTGGTTCCGTTGATTCCACCGGACCTGGCCGGGGTGGCCGCCACGCGGTTGATGCCCACGCTATGGGTGGAAGGACAGCCCTGGGTGCTGGACACGCCGCTGCTGGCGGGCATTCCCTGCAAGGCCTTGGGCAAGCCCGTCACCGATCTTTCCTCCGAGCGCGCCACCATCATGGCGGCGCTGGACCTTTTGATTTCCGGGATATGAAATGAGCGAGAAGACGCTGCGCATCGCCTTGGCCCAGTTCGATTTCCCGGTGGGAGACGTGGCCGGCAACACGCGACGCATCGCCGAAGGCATCGTGCACGCGCGCGATGTCCTCAAGGCGGACCTGGTGTTGTTTCCGGAGCTGGCCATCAGTGGCTACCCGCCGGAAGACCTGCTGATGCGGCCCTCGTTCCTGGCCGATTGCCAGGCGGCGCTGGAGGAGGTGGCGCGGCAGGCGCGCGGAATCGTCGCGGTGGTCGGTTGGCCGCAGGCGGCCGGCAGCGTGCTCTACAACGCGGCCAGTGTGCTGCGCGATGGCGCGGTGGCGCAGACCTATCGCAAGCGCGAGCTGCCCAACTACAACGTGTTCGACGAGCGCCGCTATTTCCATGTCGATCCCGACGGCGGCCCGCTGGTGTTCGAGGTGAAGGGCACGCCGGTCGGGGTGGTGGTCTGCGAGGACCTGTGGTTCTCCGAGCCGCTGGCCGACACCGCCAGGGCCGGCGCCGAGCTGGTGGTGGTGCCCAACGCCTCACCGTTCGAGCGCGACAAGCTGGCCCAGCGCGATGCCTTGCTGGTCGAGCGCACGCGCGAGACCGGGGTAGCCCTGGCCTATCTCAATGTCGTCGGCGGACAGGACGCGCTGGTGTTCGATGGCGCCTCGGTGATGGCCGATGGCGATGGTACCGTGCACAACGCCGCGGCCGCTTTCTCCCAACAGTGGCTGGTGGCCGACTACCTGCCCGGCGCGCGCCGCTTCACCTCGGTGCAGTGGCAGGAGGAAACCGATGAGAGCCGCGATGGCCTGGCCTGGCGCGCCATCGTGCGCGGCATCGCCGATTACTGCGGCAAGAACGGGTTTTCCAAGGTGTGGCTAGGCCTGTCCGGGGGGATCGATTCGGCCGTTGTGCTGGCGCTGGCGGTCGATGCGCTGGGTGCGGGCAACGTGACTGCGGTGCGCCTGCCCTCGCGCTACACGGCGGGGCTTTCCAACGATCTGGCGCAGGTGCAGTGCGATGCGCTGGGGGTGAAGCTGGAGGCGGTGTCGATCGAGGCGCCGTTCAAGGGGTTTCTGGAGGCCCTGGCGCCGCTGTTCGGCGACATGCCGGTGGATGTGACCGAGGAGAACCTGCAGTCGCGCACGCGCGGGGCGATCATGATGGCGCTGGCCAACAAGTTCGGCGGCCTGCTGCTGACCACGGGCAACAAGAGCGAGTACGCGGTGGGTTACGCGACGATCTATGGCGACATGTGCGGCGGCTACGCGCCGATCAAGGACCTGTACAAGACCGAGGTGTTCGCGTTGGCGAACTGGCGCAATCGCCAGGCAGGGCGGGAGGTGATCCCGCAGGCGGTGATCGACCGGCCGCCGTCGGCCGAGCTGCGCGAGAACCAGAAGGATCAGGATTCGCTGCCGCCGTACGAGGTGCTGGACGCGATCCTGTTCCGCTACGTGGACCTGGAGCAGTCGCGCGAGGAGATCGTGGCCGAAGGCTTCGATGCGGCCACGGTGGACCGCATGCTGCGGCTGGTGCGCATCAACGAATGGAAGCGTCACCAGGCCGCGCCTGGGCCGAAGCTGTCGCTGCGCGCGTTTGGTCGCGAACGGCGCTATCCGATCACCAACCGCTACACCGGGTGAGCCTGGCAGCCGGGGCTGACCGACGTCATGTCCCCGTTGTCCGTCTCGCGGCGATGGTGGATGGAAAAGCGCCATCCACCCTACGTGGGGTGGACAACGCGCAGCTTGTCCACCGGCGCGCCGGCTGTGGCTGGAGAACGCGGGAGCTGCGCGCGGGGGCGTTTGGGCGAGGAGGCCCACATGCCTCCATGCATCAGCGCTGTTCGTGTTGCGCCGATGGTGGATGGGAAAGCGCCATCCACCCTACGTGGGGTGGACAACGCGGAGCTTGTCCACCGAGGCGTCCGACCGGGCTGCGGTCCGGTCAGTTGCGACGCGGGTCGTTGTCCACGGCGGACTTCTCGCCAGCGAAGGGGTTGAGCTTGCGGATGTTCCAGGGGTAGTTCGGCCAATCGCCGGTCAGGTACGGGTGCTGCGGATCGTTGAGCTTGAGCACGCGCACCGCGTCGTCGGCCAGGGCCTTGTTGCCCAGGTGCGTGTAGGCATCGGCCAGCAGGGCGATGGCGTCGTTCTGGTACTCGCTGCCCGGATAGGTTTCCAGCAGGTACTTGGCGCGGCCAATGGCGGCGGTGTAAGCGTCGCGGCGCAGGTAGTACAGGCCGGCATCCAGGTCGTGGCGGGCGAACTGGTTGCGCAGCTTGGTCATGCGCGCACGGGCATCGTTGGCGTAGCGGCTGTTCGGGTAGCGCTCGCTGACCACGTTCAGGTCGTTGTAGGCCTGCAGCGGGGTGGACAGGTCGCGGCGGCTGGCGTCCAGGCTCCAGACCTTCTGCAGGAACACCGTATCGCGGCTGGAATTGGCCAGGCCGCGCAGGTAGTACATGTAGGGGACGTTCTTGTTGGTCGGATACGTGCGCAGGAAGCGGTCGATGGTGGACACCGCCTCGTCCATGTTGCCGGACTTGTACTGGGCGTAGGCGGTTTCGATCTGCGCCTGCTCGTTGTACGGGCCGTAGGGGTACTGGGCGATCAGCTGCTTGAAGGTGCGGGTGGCCACATCCCAGTTGCCGCGGGTCATCGAGGTGTGGGCCTCGTTGTAGATCTCCTCGACCGGACGGGTCGCGTTGGGATCCTTCTTGGTGCGGCCGCAGCCGGTGACGGCGGCCACCACCAGCAGCAACAGGCCAGCGGTGCGCAACAGCGAGGACGGGGAGGAGAAGCGGGCGTTGAGGCGCTGGGACATGAGCAGGCGGAGTGGGCCGCATCAGGGGAAACAAGAGCGCGATGATAGCCTAGGCACTGACCGGGCCATGAATCCCGGCCAACATTGCCCGCATTTCGGCCCCAGGCCGTCCAGATTCCGGTTTCCCATGTCCGATTCCCGCCTCACCGATCCCCAGGACGAAGACGGTCCGCGCAGCGTGCGCGTGCCGGCCAGCGCCGCTGGCCGCCGCTTCGACGCCGTCCTGGCCGAGCTGTTCCCCGAGTTCTCCCGTTCCCGCCTGTCCGAATGGATCAAATCCGGCGATGCGCGCCTGGATGGCGAGATCGCGCGCCCACGCGACCTGCTGCGCGGCGGCGAGCTGGCCACCCTGGAGGCGGTGCTGGAGACCCAGACCCACGCCCTGCCGGAGGACATCGCGCTGCAGGTGCTGTACGAGGACGCCGACGTGCTGGTGATCGACAAGCCCGCCGGGCTGGTGGTCCATCCCGGCGCCGGCAACCCCACCGGCACCCTGGTCAATGCCTTGCTGTTCCGCGACCCGTCGCTGGCGGCGCTGCCGCGCGCGGGCATCGTCCACCGCCTGGACAAGGACACCTCCGGGGTCATGGTGGTGGCGCGGACCCTGCCGGCGCACACCGGCCTGGTAGCGCAGCTGGCCGCGCGCGAGGTGCACCGTCAGTACCTGGCGGTGTGCGTGGGGGCAATGGTGTCCGGCGGCACGGCCAAGGCCGCGATCGACCGCCACCCGCGCGATCGCCTGAAGATGGCCGTGCGCGAGGATGGCCGCGATGCGGTCACCCATTACCGCCTGCGCGAGCGCTTCCGCGCCCACACTGCGGTCGAATGCCGCCTGGAGACCGGGCGCACGCATCAGATCCGCGTGCACATGCAGCACATCCGCTACCCGATTGTGGGCGACCCTCTCTACGGCGGTCCGCTGAAGCTGCCCAAGGGCGCGAGCGAGACGCTGGTGGCCGCGTTGCGCGACTTCAAGCGCCAGGCCCTGCATGCCGAAACGCTGGAGTTCGTGCATCCGGTTAGCGGGCATCCGGTGCGCGCCAGCGCGCCGGTGCCGGCGGACATGCTGGTGCTGCTGGCGGCCTTGCGCGAGGATCAGCAGGCGCAGCGGGCGTGAGCGGGCCGGCGCTGCAGGCGGAGTTGGGCGTGCCCGGCGTGCGGGCGCTGACCACCCTGCGCCACGGCGCCGGACAGTCGCTTGCGCCGTTCGACCACTTCAACCTGGGCAACCACCGCACCGCCACGGGTGACCGCCCGGAGGTGGTGGAAGCCAACCGCGCCCTGACCGTGTCCACCTTCGCCCTGCCGTCGGCGCCGCGCTGGTTGCGGCAGGTGCACGGCACGCAGGTGGTGCGCATGGGCGCGCGCCCGACCGGAGATGAGCCGGAAGCCGACGCCGCCGTGGCCTCCGAACCCGGCGTGGTGCTGGCGATCCTGACCGCCGATTGCCTGCCGGTGGTGTTGGCCGCGCGCGCGGGCGGGGAGATCGGCGCGGCCCATGCGGGCTGGCGCGGCCTGGCCGATGGCGTGCTGGAGGCCACCGTGGCGGCGATGCGGACACCGGCCGATCAGCTGGTCGCCTGGCTGGGCCCTGCGGCCGGACCCAAGGCCTATGAAATCGGGCAGGAGGTCTACGACGCCTTCACCGGGACGGACCCCGGTGCGCAGGTGGCCTTCGTCCCGACGCGCCCCGGCCACTGGCACGTGGATCTGTACGCCCTGGCACGGCGGCGCCTGGCCGCTGCCGGGGTGTGGCAGGTGCATGGAGGTGGGCACTGCACGATCACCGAGGCCGGCCGCTTCTTCTCCCATCGCCGCGATGCACGCACCGGCCGGATGGCGACCCTGGCATGGATCCAGCCCTAGCGCCCGCCCTGTTCCTGCGTGTGCTGGGCGAGCAGGCCGGGGCGCTGCGGGCGCCGGTCCTGGCGCTGCACCGGCCAGGCCCGGCGCGCCGCTACGCGGGCCTGGTGCGCGTACGCCGTGGCGGCCATCCGCTGGCGCGGCTGTGCGCGTGGCTGACGCACCTGCCGCCGGCCGGCGAAGGGCGCGTTGAGGTGAACATCGTCCCGGAAGGGTCCGGCGAGCGTTGGGTCCGGCACATCGGCGGCCGCGCCATGCCCTCGCAGTTATGGGCAGAAGATGGCCTGCTGTGCGAGCGGCTGGGCCCGGTGGGCTTCGGCTTCTGCCTGGCGGTTTGCGACGGCGACCTGCACTGGACGGTCGCACGGGTGCGCCTGTGGGGGTGGCTGGCCTTGCCGGCGCGCTGGTTTGGCGGCGTGGCGGCCCGCGAATCGGCGCTGGAGGCGCGCTACACCTTCGATGTGTACGCGCGGCTGCCGATGCTGGGGCTGCTGGTGCATTACCGGGGCTGGCTCGATGTCCCGTGAGACTCAGCGCGAGCGCCTGCGGCAGGGGCTCCCGCGTGAACGCGCCGGTGCCGCTGGACATGCGTCCGCTGCATCCGCGCCTGGCCCTGGCGGCATCATCGTCTTCGACAGCGTCTGTGTGCTCTGCGGGGGCTGGGTGCGTTTCCTGCTCCGGCACGACAAGGCCGGCCGCTACCGGTTCGCCGCCATGCAGGGCCGTGCGGGGGCTGACCTGCTGACCGCGCAGGGGCTGGACCCGAAGGATCCTGTGTCCTTCCTCCTGGTGGAGGATGCGCAGGCCGACCAACCGGGGCGGGCCTGGACCGACAGCGATGCGGTCCTGCGGGTGCTCACCGGGCTGGGAGGCCTCTGGCGCCTGCTGGCGCCGCTGCGCCTGTTGCCACGCGCCCTGCGCGACCCGGCTTACCCGTGCATCGCCCGCCATCGCTATCGGCTGTTCGGTCGCCGCGACCGGTGTCCGCTGCCCGATCCGGCGCAGGCGCATCGCTTCCTCCCATAGTCCGGCGAGGCATCGCGCTCCATGCTCAAGCGTCTGTTCGAGAAGCCGATAAGGTCCGCAGATGTACTCGAAGGACACGCCAGCGTGATGAACGCCCGCCAGCTTCCGCTTCCGGCCCGACGGTACGGCTGAGGCGCGATGGACGCTGTCCGCATGAGGGCCGTGGCGCGCTATGCGCTGTGGCCACTGTTGCTGATCGCAGCTGCGGTTGCGCCTGCGCGCGCGGCCGAAGATCCCTGGGCAGCGTTCGAGCGGCCGTGGTTCGAACGCATCACCACCCAGGATGGCCTGCCGCACGAAGCGGTGAGCGCGTTGGCCCAGGACGCCGATGGCGCACTGTGGATCGGGACGTTCGGCGGTCTGGCGCGCTTCGATGGGCACCGCATGACGGTGTTCTCCCAGCCTGTGGACGATGCCGACGGCAAGCTGCCCGATGGCTACGTGCGCGCGCTGCTCGCCCTGGACGATGGCCGCGTGCTGGTCGGGACCAATACCGGCGGCCTGGTGGTCTATCAGCCACGCACGCGCCGCTTCGAACCGGTGGCGCTGGGCCGCCAGCGACTGCTGACGCAAAAGGTGTTTTCTCTCAGCCATGCGCAGGCGGGAACCGTGCTGGTGACCACCGAGCAGGGCGTGGACCGCTACGACCCTGCCACCGGCAAGGCGGTGCCGATCGCGCTGGAAGGCTTTCCTGAAGGGTATTCGCCGCGCATCTTCCGTGCGCTGGAGGAGCGCGATGGTTCGCTGTGGCTGGCGGCCAATCCGGGCCTGTTCGTGCGCCGGCCAGGTCAGGCCACGTTCGACCGGGTCCAGGGGCAGGGCGCATTCGCCCAGACCCTGCGCGAGGATTTGGTCTGGTCGCTGCACCGCGACCGCAAGGGACGGCTGTGGGTCGGCACCGGGCGCAGCGGCGTCATCCTGATCGACCCCGACGGACGCCAGTGGAGCCCGCCCACGCTGTCCGGGCCGAGCTCGCTGTCCGGGGCGCGCACCGTGCGCGATTTTCTGGAATTCGACGACGGCCGCATGTGGGTGGCCATCGACGGCATGGGCATGGTGAGCTGCACCGCCGACTGCGCCAGCGCGAGCCTGCTGCGTTCGGACCGCACCGACCCCTCGTCCCTGTCCGGCGACGGTATCCGACAGATGTTGCGCGACCGCTCGGGCAATGTGTGGCTGGCCACCGAGCTGGGGCTCTCGCGCTATGAGGACACCGAGCCGGTCGCCACCCTCATCAGCGGCGGCGAGTCGAAGGTGCCGGAGCTGGTGGGCAATCGCGTTTCGGCGGTGATGGTCGATGCGCGTGGCCGGATCTGGTTGGGCCTGAGTCGCGGCGGCCTGAGCGTGCTGGACCTCAAGGCCGGCACCTCGCGCAAGATCGACCTGCCCGGTAGCCAGGCATCACAGTACATCCGCGCGATCATGATGGCGCCCGATGGTGGCATCTGGGTCGGCGCGCAAGGCGTGTACCGCATCGACCCGCAGACGCTGACCTTCACCGGCCGTGTCCTGCCGCAGATCGACACGCGGGTCATTTCGCTGGCCCACGCCGATGGCGAGGCGATGGTTGGCACCTACGACGGCTTGTACCGGGTGGACCTGCGCGAGGGTCGCATTCGTCGCTTCGTCCATCGTCCTGGCGACCCGACCAGCCTGGTCAACGACCAGATCCAGGCGCTCAGCAGGGTGCAGGGGCGGTGGTGGATCTCCACGGTCGGTGGCCTTTCGCGCCAGTGGGCGGATGGCGAGGGGTTTGACAGCTATCGCCACGACCCGGCGCGCCCGGACAGCCTGCCGCAGGACTACATCACCCCGCTGAAGGCGGACCCGAAGCACGGCCGGGTCTGGATCGGCACCTTCGGCGGCATCGCCTGGCTGCGGACCCCGCTGCCGGAGGGCGACCTGCAGTTCCACCCCATCCGCGATGGCTTGCCCGACCTGCACGTGAATTGCGTGGTGGTCGACCGACAGGGCGATGTCTGGCTCAGCACCGGCACCGGCGTGGCGCGGATCGACGGCCATGCGCTGTCCTTGCGCAGCATCGGCAAGCGCGATGGCCTGCAGGCGGGGGGCTTCTCCTACGATTCCGGCACGCTGGGGCCGAACGGTGAAGTGCTGTTCGGCGGTGCCTCGGGCCTGGTGGTGATCCGTCCGCAGCGGGTCGATACGCGCCTCCAGGACCGCCACGCGCTGCCGCTGGTGCTCACCGGCCTGAGCGTCAACGGCGCGGCCCGCGCCTTGCTCCGCGACGGGCAGGGCCGCCAGCGCATCACGCTGGCCCCAGGGGAGCGCGACCTGCGCGCGGACTTCGCTCTGCTGGATTTCCGCGCCGTGCGCGAGACCACCTATGCCTATCGCCTGTCCGGATTCCAGCGCGAGTGGACGCAGGTGGAAGCCGGCATGCCGCCCACGGCCGTTTACACCAACCTGCCCGCGGGGCAGTACACCTTGGAGCTGCGGGCGACCACGTCGGGCCTGGGGGCCCGCACCGTGCAGGCCGAGATCCCGCTGGTGCTGCAGCCCATGCTTTACGAGACCCGCTGGGCGCGCGCGCTGATGGTGCTCAGCGTGCTCGGCCTGATGTTGTTGCTGCTGTACCTGCGCGAGCGCTGGTCGCGGCACAAGGCCGCCGAGCTGGGGCGCATCATCGATGCGCGCACGCGGGAGTTGCGCGATGCCAACGCGCGACTGGACGAGATGGCCAATGTCGATGGGCTGACCGGTGTGCTGACCCGACGTCGCGTGCTGGAGATCGCCGAAGGCGAGTTCGCTCAGGCGCGCGCTTGCGGCCGCCCCTTCTCGCTGGTGATGATGGACCTGGACGAGTTCAAGCGCGTCAACGATACCCACGGCCATCCGGCCGGCGATGCGGTGCTGCGTGCCTGCGCGGTGGCCGCGCGGCAGGCCTTGCGCGGTGAGGACGCGGTCGGTCGCTACGGCGGGGAGGAGCTGTTGATCTGCCTGCCGGGCGCGCCGGAGCGGGGCGCCTGTGAGTTCGCCGAGCGCCTGCGTGCCTCGCTGGAGCGGCTGGAGGTGCCGATCGATGGCAAGCTGCTGCGCGTGACCGCCAGCTTCGGGGTGGCGACGCTGATGCCGGAGGACGATAGCCTCACCGCCCTGCTGGCACGCGCCGACGAGTCGTTGTATGCGGCCAAGCGAGGCGGGCGCAACCAGGTGCGTTGCGCGAGCGATCGGGGCTCGCGCGTGCCGCCGGATAGCCGAGTCTGAGTGACGAGCGGGGGGGGGCGCTCCCTTGCACGCAAGCTGCAGGATCGTAAGAGAGCGGCTTCAGCCGCGAAGAGGCTTTCCTGGGAAGGACTCTTCGCGGCTGAAGCCGCTCCCACAGCGTAGTGTCAAAGCGGCCTGGTCGTTGCGAATGGACGCCTGCCTGGAGTAGGGCATGGCAGCGCATCGTTGCGCGACGGGGCGTCTGATCGATGGTGGACAAGCTTCGCGTTGTCCACCCTGCGCAGCACATCGGGTGGATGACGCTTCACCATCCACCATCGCCGTCAGCGACGTAGGGTGGATGACGCTTCTCCATCCACCATCGCCATCCCCCTCCCGCAATAACGGAAGGTCCCGTGGCGCGAGCAGCGGCGCGTCTTGGCAGTGCCGCCCCCGCGCCGCCCGCGACCCGGCAACGATCAGAACGTGTACCGGACCCGGCCGTAGTAATACGCGCCGTTGCTGCCGATCGGCGAGAGCACGTCGTAGGGCAGGTTGCCGAAGTAGTAGATGTCCTCGTTGGACTTGTCCGGGTACTGGTCGGTGAGGTTCTGGCCACCCACCGCCACGCTCCACTTCGGCGTGATGCGGTACTCCACCTCCGCATCCAGCTGGTACTCGGCGCTGTAGGTCTGGCGCGGCACATAGCCGCCGCCGAAGTCGAACACGCGCGTGGCCTTGCCGTGTCGGGTCAGGCGCGACTGCAGCGACCACTGCGCATTGGTCCAACTGGCGGCGATGGCCGCGCGCGTGCGCGGGGTGGCCTCGGTCAGAGTGTTGCTCTCCTCCAGGCCGAACAGCACGTAGTCCGGGTCCAGCGCCAGCAGCTGGCCCGGGGTGGCCACGATGTTCTGCAGCTCGGTCTTGGCGTAGCTCCAGGTGCCGGTGAGCAGCAGTTCGCCATCGGCCAGCGCGTGGCGCCAGTTGCCGACGAACTCGGCACCACGCGTGCGCGTATCGGCCGCGTTGATGAAGTAGCTGGCGCTCTGCACGCCGCTGACGCCGAAGTTGTCCTGCACGAAGCTGGTCAAGGCCGGTCCGCTGATGTCCTCGGACAAGGCGACGCGGTCGTCGATCTCGATCTGGAACAGGTCCAGCGACAGGTCGAAGTGCTCGCCCAGGCGACTGGTGAAGCCCAGGCTGTAGTTCAGCGACTTCTCCGGCTTGAGATCGCTGGCCCCCAGCGCGCGCGCGATGGGGTTGTTGACCGACAACAGCCGGCCCTGGGTCAGGCGACCGGCGGCGTCGTAGCCGGTGGAGGTGGCCTCGTAGCCGATCTGGCTCAAGGACGGGGCGCGGAAGTTGTTGGAGACCGCGCCACGCAGCGCGAAGGCCGGGGCGAATTCATAGCGCGCGGCCAGCTTGCCGGTCCACTGGCCGCCGAAGTCCTGGTAGTGCTCGTAGCGCACGGCCGCATCGGTGGAGAGCCGGTCGCCGAACTGGCTGGAGACGTTGCCGTAGGCGCTGACCACATTGCGCGAGAGGTCGGCCTCGTCCTGCGGGGTCAGGCCGCCACCGGCCTGCGAGCCGGTCGGGCGATCGGTGTAGGGGCCTGCGGCGTAGCTGGCCGGGTCGCCGGCGCCGGTCTGGTACTGCTCGCGGCGCAGCTCCACGCCGGTGCCCAGGGTGTGGGTGGCGCCGCCGGCGTCGAAGACCCGGCTCAGGTCCAGGTTGGCCACGGTCTGGTCGAAGGCGTAGTCGCCGGTCTTGAAGCGCGTCGGGCTGTCAGGGCCGAGCGAGGCATTGAGCGAGTTCTTCAGCCGATAGGTGAAGTCGTTGCGGCCGTAGTCCAGGCTGGCGTCATAGGCCCAGCTGCCCCACTGGCCGCGGGCGCCGGCCACGGCCTGGGTGTCGCGGTTCTCGCCCAGCGAGATGGGGCGGTAGCCGTTGGGATACACCTGCGGCCAGTTGGAGGCACCTTCCGGATAGCGGAAATAGTTGGCGCCCTGGGTGTCGCGCTGGTTGAAGGTGCCGAAGAAGTAGAACTCGCCGCTCTGGCCGAATGGCAGCTTGCCGTTGAGCCAGGCGTTCAGGCCCTTGGTGGCGCCATCGCCCAGCACGTAGTTGCGCTGGCCCTGCACGGCCAGGTTGGCATCGGTCTGTTCCCACGGCGGGATCTGATCGAAGCCGGCGCGGTTGGTCGCCTCGCGGTTCTTCAGCTCCAGGCCGACGCGGAAGAAGCCGCCGTCATCGCCCAGGCGCGTGCCGACCTTGCCGCTGACGAAGCTGGTCTGGCCGTCGGTAACGGTGCGGTCGATCGGCTCGACGTCGGTGTGGTGCGCGCCGAAGCTGGCTTCCCAGGCCCCGCCCTCCGGGACATCGTCCAGGATCACGTTGATCACCCCGGCCACGGCATCGGAGCCGTACTGGGCGCCGGCGCCATCGCGCAGCACCTCGATGCGCTTGATCGCGCTGATCGGGATGGCGTTGAAGTCCACCGGGGTGGTGCCCTTGCCGATCTTGCTGTCGGTGTTGACCAGGGCCGAGACGTGGCGGCGCTTGCCGTTGACCAGCACCAGCACCTGGTCGGGGGACAGGCCGCGCAGCTGCGCGGCGCGCACGTGGTCGGCGCCGCCGGAGTTGGACTGGCGCGGGAAGTTGAACGAGGGCAGCAGGTTCTGCAGCGCGCTGCCCAGCTCGCCATTGACCACGCCGGCCCGGCGCAGATCCTCGGCAGTCAGCACATCCACCGGCGAGGTCGACTCCAGCACCGTGCGGTCGGCCGCGCGGGTGCCGGTGACGATCACCGTATCCAGGTTGGTCGCCGCTTCCTGGGCATGGGCGGGCAGGGACAGGCTGGCGGCAATGGCCAGGCCAAGCGGGGCAAGGGCGAAACGGGACATGCAACGGCTCCGGTGTGCAGGGTGGGGTCCCGGAGAACTAATCCATTACATTCATCCGGATGGAGCGATATATTATCCCGCCGTTAATTGTTGGGCCACTGCCTGACTCATGACGGAGGCGAATAAGACAATGCGCACCGGCCATGACCCGCGGCGGCGCGCCTGGCCCATCCTCCCGTCCCCACACCCCGGAGTCTTCCATGATGTTTCGACCCCTGCTGTTGGCCTCGCTGCTGGCGCTCGGTGCCTGCACCACCACGCCTTCGACCCGCGCACCGGCGGCCGCCACCGCCACCGCCACCCTGCAGGGCGACGCGTTGCGCCCGGCCCAGGCGGGCGGCTGGGTGCGCAGCGAGCTGTACTTCGGCGTGGGCGAGGAAAGCGGCGCAGCCGACCGTCCGCAGACCGAGGGCATCAGCGACGAGAAGTGGCGCGCTTTCCTGGACAAGGAGGTGACGCCGCGCTTTCCCGATGGCCTGACCGTGTTCGATGCCTACGGCCAGTGGCTGTTCCGCGGCGCGGCCGAACCCAACCGCCTGAAGACCAAGGTGCTGGTGGTATTGCACGAGGACAGCCCCAAGCGCCGCGCCGACATCGAGGCCATTCGCCTGGCATGGAAGCAGGCCACCGGCCACCAGTCGGTGCTGTGGTCGCGGCAGCCGGTCGACGTCTCATTCTGATGCGCGCCCGCTGCGCGGCTTGCCTGGCGCTGCTGCTGGCCCTGCGCCTGCACGCGGCCGCGGCGGCGGCCGACACGATGCGTGTGGAGATCGAGCCGGGCCGCCAGGCCGAGGTCGCCATCACCCCGGAAGGCCGCGTCCAGGTGCGTTTCCTCCCCGGCGATGCGATGCAGGTGCTGCAGGCGCCGGTGGAGGATTGGGATGGCCAGGTGGCGCTGGGCCATGACGACTACGACTTCGACGGCCGGCAGGACTTGGTGCTGTCCGCCACGCTGGGCCAGGTGAACCTGGCCAACGTGGTCTATCGCTTCGATCCGGCGCGGCAACGCTTTGGCCTGCTGGAGGTGCCGACCAATGCACCCACCAGCTGCGAGGGCTTCTGGGCGCTGCTGCCGGACGCGGCCACGCGCACCTTGACCAGCAGCTGTCGCGGCGGACCGATGTGGTACACGGATGTGTACCGCTATACCGACGATGGTCAGCTCTACGTCTACCAGTCGCAGCAACTGCTGGAGCAGCTCGCGTTTCCGCCGTTGGAGCTTCCCTCCGATGACCAGGACGATGCGCTGCCGTTGTCGCGCTGGACAACTTACGACGCCCACGGCCGCGTCCTGCACCGGTTCCTGGGCCAGACACCGCAGGCCGGCGCCACCGCGACCGTGGCGGTGTCGGAAATGGCGTTGTACGACGCGCCGCGCGCAGGCCGCGCCCGGCGCATGCTGCGTGCGGGCGAGCGCGTGGAACTGCTCGATCTCGATGATGGGGGCACCTGGCTGCAGGTCCGCCATGGGGGCCCTGGGCGTGCCGCGATCAGCGGCTGGCTCAGGCTCAATCCGCTGCAGACCCCTTAGACAGGCCTGCGCTATCGAAAGATGGCTTTTCTGTCAGGCGCCGAGGCGACATGATCGGCGGACCCCCATCACACTTCCCCTCCCATGCCTGCCGACAGCCCGCTGCAACGCTGTGCCTTCGAAATCCGCCAGGACGACCTGACGACAGAGCCGGTCCGCGCGCTGCTGGCCTATCACCTACGGCAGATGCATGAGAACTCGCCGGCCGGCAGTGTCTTCGCGCTGGACCTGTCGGGCCTGCAGGCGCCGGAGGTCACGGTGTGGAGTGCCTGGCAGGGCCAGGCGCTGGCCGCGGTCGGTGCGTTGAAACAGCTGGGCGATGGCGCGGCCGAACTCAAGTCCATGCGCACCCATCCGGACTTCCTGCGCCAGGGCGCGGCGGCGGCGATCCTGGAGCACATCATCGCCCAGGCACGGGCGCAGGGGCTGCGCCGCCTGAGCCTGGAGACCGGCAGCGGCCCGGCCTTCGAGCCCGCGCTGGCGCTGTACCAACGCCGCGGCTTCGTCAGCGGCCCGGCGTTCTCCGACTATGTCGCCAGCGACTTCAATCAGTTCCTGCACTTGTCCTTGTGACGCCCCCGGCCGGGTCGCGGCCGGGGGCGGATGCTCAGAAGTCGTAGGAGACCGAGAGCCGTAGCGCCCGCGGCGCCTGCCGAATGGTCACGGTCTGGAACAGCGGGTTGTTGGGGCTGGCATCGCTGCTGGGCGAGTTCTGCGCGAAGGCGTAGCGCTGCAACGCTGCCTGCTGGTCGAACGCGTTGAACAGGCTGGCGGTGAAGGCCAGGCGGTGCGCGGCGAAGGCCGGCGTCCAGGTCACCCCCAGATCCAGCTGCGTCATCCAGGGCATGCGTCCTTGCTTGCCGGGCGGCGAAGGCTCGCCGTTGCAGAAGTGGTAGACGCTGCCATAGCCAAGCGGATCCAGTTGCTCGGTGCCGTAGTAGCTGAGGCAGTGCCTGGGCGTTCCCGAGATCGCCGCGAAGTTGGCCGAGACCAGCCACTCCGGCGAGAAGGTGTAATAGCCGTAAAGCTTGAGCTGGTGGGTATGGTCGTTGTTCTGCGGACCGTTGGTGTGCTCCATGATGGTCCAGTTGTCCCAGTCGTAGCTGGTGGACGTGCCGCCCTGGCTGGCATCGGAACGGACCTGTCCTTCGGTATTGCCATAGCTGCGCGAGAAGACGTAGCTGGCCTTGCCGTACCAGTTGTCGGCCACCGGGTGTTCCAGCACCGCTTCCAGGCTGTAGTACTTGCGGATCAGCTGCTGGCGGAAGCCCAGTGCGTCGTTGCTCATCGTAAAGTCGAAATAGCGACCGTCGCTATCGACCATGGTGAAGGTGTTGGAGCGTCCCGGGTTGATCAGGTAACAGCTGTTGTAGTTGACCACGTCGTGCCCGGCGGCGTTGGCCGCTTCCACGACCTGCCACATCGAGCAGAAGTCGTCGATGGCGTTGCGCAGGTTGCGAAACGTGCCTTTGACGCCCCAGACCCAGTCGCTGCCCAGGGTTTTCTCCAGGCCCAGGATGTATTCGTCCTGATACTCCGGCTCCAGGTTGCGCGCCGTGGCCGTCTTCGGGTCTGGCGCCTGTCCGAACTGGTTGAGCGCTGAGTACTCCTCGGAGATGGTGGTCAGCCCGGTCGGGGATCCGTCGGCGGCAATGCCCGAGTAGGTGTAGAGCTGGGTGGTGTTGTAGAAGCCGGCGGCGACAAGCAACCCGGGGTTCAACGGCAGGCCCAGGTAGTAGCGGCCCGCATTGGCGTAGACCTTGAAGCTCGAATCGCCATGCACATCCCAGGCCGCGCCGAGCCGCGGCGCCCACTGCGGCTTGGTCTGGCGGATGTAGGGCACGCCATCGGAGTTGTAGTTGGTGAACTGGTCGTTGCGCAGGCCCAGGCTCAGCAACAGGGTATCGCCCACCCGCCACTTGTCCTCCAAGTACTGCGCTTTCTGCGAAGAGCTGACCGAGGTGATGCCGCTCCAGGTGTTGCGCTGGACGTAATAGCCCTGGGCGCCGTTGGGGAAGTTGGCGACCGCGCCGATGCCGTGGGAGGCATCAAGCGGCAGGCTGGGGTCATCGGCGCGTTGATAGACCCACACGTAGCCTGGACCTGGCGCCCGGCCGCCCTGGTCGATGGCCTCCGAGCGGATGTTGTCGATGCCGGCGCTGAGTGTGTGATCGCCCAGCACCCAGGTCAGGTCCAGGCGCAGGTTGCTGGACTGGTTGCCGCGGTCGGGCTCGGTGATGTCGCTCTGGACCTGGTTGTTGAAGATCGGGCTGCCACCGTTGTAGGCCGGGTTCTGATAGGTCCAGTTGTCCACGCGCGCCACGCTGGGGTCGTAGTCCGGCGGCTGGGCCTGGTACATCTTGGTGTCCATCTCGCCGTACGTTGCGGTCAAGGTCAGCGCATCGGTCAGATAGCCGGTATAGCGGGCGACCCACATGTCCCCGCCATGCTCGGTATCGCCGTTGCGGTAGAGCAGGTCCTTGCGCTGGAAGGTGTCGTAGTCGTAGCCATAGACGTTGCTGCTGGTCTGGTACTTGTCGCGCACGCCCGTCAGTTCGAGCATGTGGTTGTCGGTGATGTTCCAGTTCACCTTGGCGTAGCCGCGGGGCATCTTGGTCGTGGTGCGCACGTAGTTGCCGCCGCTGTCCAGGGTGTTGGTGCTGCCCCCCCAGTTGCGTTGCAGTTCCCCGGCGGCGAAGAAGAACAGCCGGTCCTTGACGATGGGGCCGCCGGCGTAGAGGGACATGGTGTAGTCGTCGGTTCGACTGGCGCCGTTGTAGAGGTAAAGATCGCCTGCCAACGGCGAGTCCGGCACGCCGTTGGCGTAGTGCGAGTTCTTCGCCGTCGCGCGGCCCCAGTCGGGCTGCCAAAGCACCTGCGCCCCGTAGTGCCATGCATTGGTGCCATGCTTGCCGATGGCATTGATCACACCGCCATCGGAGCGGCCGAACTGCGCGCTGTAGCCGCCGGTATAGACCTCCTGCTGGTCGATCGCGCCATAGGGCAGGGTCAGGCCGCCGGCCGTGTTGAGGGGGTCGGTCGTGTTGAAGCCGTTGATGTAGTAGGCGTTCTCGGTGGGCGAGGAGCCGCCAAAACTCACCAGTTCTTTCCCGGTGTCGCTGCGGAAGCCACCACTGTTGGCGACCACGCCCGGCGCCAGCCTGGCGATGTCTTCGGCATTGCGGGCCAGCGGCAGACGCGCGAGTTGCTCGGCGGTGATGACCGTGCGCGAATCGACCGAGGAACTGTCGATGGCAGGCACGGTGGCGGCGGAGACCTTGACCGCTGCCAGATCGGTGGCGGTACTGGAGAAGGACACTTCGGTGGCCACGCCCACCTTGACCAGCACCTGCTGGCGGCTGCCCACGTCCACACCATCGCGCGTCACCGTCACCGTGTACTGACCTACCGGCAGCGCCGGCGAGCGATAGCGTCCGTCGGCCTCGACCGGGATATCGCGGCCGGCGCCGGTGGCGCTCTGGATGTGGATGACCGTGCCGGCCTGGGCCTGGCCGAACAGGGTGCCAGTGGTGGACTGGGCAAGCGCCGACGGCGCGACGGACAGCATGAGGGCCAACCCGAGGGCCTGCGCCAGGGTTGAACGGGTGGGGGACATGAATGCGTTTCTCCGGAAAGTGAGGGTGCGCGCCACCGCACCGGCCCGGGTGCGGGCCAGTGACATGGCGGATGGTGCGGGTCGAAAAAAGCGTTGCTGCGACGCGCCGCGCGCGGCACGTCCTGCAGGGTCATGCGACTGCAGACGTCCGTATCGGTCCTAGCCCCGGACTGACAAAGCTGTCAGTCGTGTCATCTTTCTATCAGCCTGCAAACGTTTTCACAACAGTTTCATGTAAGCTCGATGTAACCGCTTCCACCCCCGCCCAGCCTGAGGCTCCGGTTTTTGCATCAGGCAGATCTAAGGCGGTCTTTAAACCCGTGACTCGGAGCTGTGCGATGCGTATTGCCTTGGCGCTGCTGGCGCTGCTGATGTGGTCTCCGCAACAGGTGCTGGCGCAGGCCGCAGCCGACATGCCGGAGAAATTCGAGCGGGTGACCGCAGGGTTCGACTACGACCTGCGCACGGTTGAGATCCCGATGCGCGACGGGGTCAAGCTGCACACGGTGATCGTGCTGCCACGGGGAGGCAGGCAGTTGCCGATGCTGCTGACGCGGACGCCCTACGATGCCGAGGGCATGACCGGGCACCTGCGCAGCAGCCATCTGGTCGATGCGCTGGAAGGCTACGACAACTTCCCCGAGCTCTTCGCCGATGGCCGCTATATCCGCGTGGTGCAGGACATCCGCGGCAAGTACGGCTCGGAGGGCGCCTACATCGTCAACCGTCCGCTGCGCGGGCCGCTCAACGACAGTGCGACCGACCACGCCACCGACACCTGGGACACGGTCGACTGGCTCTCGCGCCATGTGCCCGAGAGCAACGGAAAGGTCGGCATCCTGGGTATCTCCTACGACGGCTTCACCAGCCTGATGGCCTTGGTCAAGCCGCACCCGGCGCTGAAGGCGGTGGCCGCCATGAACCCGATGGTCGACAACTGGAAAGGGGACGACTGGTTCCACAACGGGGCCTTCCGCCAGATCAACCTGCCCTACATCTACAGCCAGGTGGGCACGCGCGCCAACAGCGTCACCTGGTGGGACGACACCCCGGACCAGTACACCCTGTTCCTGCGTGGCGGCTCGGCTGGCGCCCTGGCCAGTGCCCGGGGCATGGATGACATCGGCTTCTATCGCAAGCTGCTGGCGCACCCGGCCTACGACGCGTTCTGGCAGCAGCAGGCGGTGGACCGCGTGCTGGCGCAGCAGCCGCTGGAAGTTCCCACCATGCTCGTCCACAGCCTGTGGGACCAGGAGGACATCTACGGGGCCATGGCCGTTTACCGCGCGCTGGCCAGGGACGGGGCCGAGCGGGCGCGCCTGTGGCTGGTGATGGGGCCCTGGAACCACGGCGGCGAACAAGGCGAGGGCAGCGCGCTGGGCGCCATCCGCCTGGGCAGCGATACCTCCCGGACTTTCGTGCACGACATGCTGCGCCCGTTCCTGGACCATTTCCTCCAGGACCAGGCGCCAGCGCTGAGCTTGGCGCACGTCAACGCCTTCCGGACCGGCGAGAACCGATGGGAGTCCATGTCCGAGCTACCACGGGCGTGCGCCAGCGGTTGCCCGGTACAGCCCCGGCGTCTGTACCTGCAGCCAGGCATGCGGGCGGGGTTCACGCCCGGCGCGACGGGGCAGGCAGGCTACACCGCCGATCCGGCCAAGCCGGTGCCGTATCTGCCCCGCCCATCTCGACCCGCGAAAAGGACAGCGCGTGGGGACACTGGCTGGTGACCGACCAGCGCGAGATGGGCGCGCGACCGGATGTTCTTTCGTTCGTGACCGAGCCGTTGACCCAGCCCCTGCGCATCACCGGGATGCCGCAGGTGGAGCTCACGGTGAGCACCAGCGCGCAGGATGGCGACTTCGTGGTGAAACTGATCGATGTCTATCCCGATGCGGTACCCGGACAACCGGAGATGGGCGGGTATCAGCTGATGGTGGCGGCCGACATCCTGCGCGCACGCTATCGCCAGGATCCGGCGCGGCCCGTGCCGATGACGCCGGGACAGCTCACGCCCCTCAAGTTCTCCCTGCCGCAGGCCCATCATGCCTTCCTGCCCGGCCATCGCCTGATGGTGCAGGTGCAGTCCAGCTGGTTCCCGCTGTACGACCGCAACCCGCAGCGTTGGGTGGAGAACATCTTCCAGGCCAAGCCGAAGGACTACCTGCCCGCGCAGATCACCCTGCAGCTGGGTGGGCCGCAGGCAAGCGCGTTGATCCTGCCTGTCGAGGGAGTGCCGGCGCCGCTGCCGGCCGATCGCTGAGCCGCCCCGCAGCAGCGCATGGCCGCAGGCGTGGCCGGAGACGGGCGCGTGAGCGCGCTGGCCGGCGGATCGAACGGTGCAGCCGCGCTTGGCGGTCGCACCCACCTGGTGATGGACCACCCCAGGCGCGCGCTGCGCCCCAACCCTGGACGCGAGGGCGGATCTGCCAGGAGAACAGCTGGCTGTGTCCCAGTCGTGTCGTTGCCCACGGCGGGTTGGCCGCCTAGCATCGCTGTCCCCCTTCGTGGTGCCTTCCTGCATGCCCAGCCCCTCATCGCAGTCCCCTGAGCGCCCGCGCTGGTTCGTCGCCGGCGACCTCAACGGCTTCTTCGGCCTGGTGGTCGACAACCTGTCGATCCTGGGCTTCATCGCCATGGCGCTGGTGGGGATGTTCCAGTTCCCCGCCGAGGTGGTGTTCGGCCGCATGTTTCCCGGCACCGCCTTCGGCGTGCTGGTCGGCAACCTGCTGTACACGCTGATGGCGCGCCGGCTGGCCCGGCGCACGGGCCGGGCCGATGTCACCGCGATGCCGCTGGGCCTGGATGCGCCCACCAGCATCGGCATGGCGCTGCTGGTGCTGGGCCCGGCCTTCCTCGGCTTCAAGGCCCAGGGGCTGGACCCGCAGGCCGCTGCGGTGGCCACCTGGAAGCTGGGCATGGCTTCGCTGATGGTGATGGGCCTGCTGAAGCTGGTGCTGTCCTTCTTCGGCGAGGCGGTCACGCGTGCCTTGCCGCGGGCGTCGCTGCTGGGTTCGATCGCGGGCATCGCCCTGGTGCTGATGGGGTTCCTGCCGCTAGTGGAAGCCCTGCGCTCGCCCATCGTCGGCCTGGTGACGCTGGGCCTGCTGCTGTACGTGCTGATCGCCGGGCAGCGCCTGCCGATTCCGCTGCCGGGCGTGCTGGTGGCCTTCATCGTCGGCACGGTGCTGTACTACGGGCTTGGGTCGATCGGCCTGGGCGCACCGGGCTTCGCGCTGCCGGCGTGGACGCCGCCGCAGGTGGTGCTGCCGCTGCCGACCCTGGGTTTCATCGACGGGCTGCCCTCGACGGTGCCCTACCTGCCGCTGCTGCTGCCCTTCGGCCTGCTGATGGTGGTCGGTGGCATCAACGTCAGCGAGAGCGCGCGTGCGGCCGGCGATGACTACCGCACCCGCGACATCCTGCTGGTGGAGGCCTTGGCCACCCTGGTGGCGGGTCTGTGCGGTGGCGTGGCGCAGACCACGCCCTACATCGGCCAGCCGGCCTACAAGCACATGGGCGCGCGCAGTGGCTACACGCTGCTGACGGGGGTGTTCATCGGCATCGGCGGCATGCTCGGCATCGTCTCGGGTCTGGTGCAGTGGCTGCCGATGGCGGTGCTGGCGCCGATCATCGTGTATGTCGCCATCGACATCACCACGCAGGCGTTCCAGGCCACGCCGCAGAAGCACGCCGGGGCGATGGTGCTGGGCTTCCTGCCGTCGGTGGCCTACCTGCTGGCGATCAAGGCGCCGGGCTGGATCGCGCCGGAACAGATGGCGGCCATGCGCACCACGCTGGACGGTCACGGCCTGCCGGAGCTGGCGGTGATCCTGGCCCTGGGCAACGGCTTCATCATCACCGCGATGCTGTGGACCGCGGCGGTGGTGGCGATGGTCGATGGCCGCCTGCTGCGCGGGGCGGGGTTCCTGCTGGTGGCTGCGTTGCTGACGCTGTTCGGGCTGATCCATTCGGTCGATCCGCGCGGCGGCGTCTACCTGCCGTGGCAGCTGGAGGGGCTGGCCCGCACCATCAGCTGGCAGTTTGCGGGCGCCTACCTGGCCCTGGCGGCGCTGATGGCCGCGCTGTCGCAGCTGCCGGCCAGGAAGGGCGCGGCGGGGCACTGAGGCTTGCGCCGGCTGCGCCGGCGCCTGGCCGGCGTGCCCCTCGACTCAACGCTCCCACAGGTCGGCCGCGCCTGTGGATTGCAGGCGCCGCCGCTGCGCTTGCACCTATGATGGATTGCGCAGCGGGGCGCTTGGCACATTGCCGTTGATCAGCGGGTCAGGGGCTGGCCCACCTGCCGGTGGCCGCCGCGTCGCGGTCAGGCCGGCGCGACATGTGAAGACTGGCTGTCGCCTGACTGGCATCATGGGCCGCGGTGCCGAAACGGGGCGGCCCATTGATGGCAGCCGATGCCTGCGCGCATCATGTGCCGCTTCTCACAGCCCGTCACGCCAACGCGTTCCAAGGATTCGATGCGCCTGACGTTACGCCGCTTTTCCCAGGTCTGGACCAGCCGACTGCTGCAGTACGGCGCGCGTTGGAAGACCGTGGCGCTGTTGGCCGGCGCCATTGTGCTGGTGGGGCTGGTCTCCGAGGCCTTCCACGGCTTCTGGACGCAGATCCATTACGCGGCGGTGGTCGAGGCCATGCGCGCCACCCCGTGGCAGCAGTTGGCCCTGGCCCTGGGCGCCACCGCCGTCAGCTTCGCCAGCCTCACCGGCTACGACGCCTCCTCGCTGCGCTATGTCGGCGCCAAGGTGCGCTATCCCATCGTGGCCAAGGCCTCGTTCATCGCCTATGCGCTGGCCAACACCATCGGCCTGGGGGTGTTCACCGGCGGGGCGGTGCGCATGCGCCTGTACGGCGCGGCCGGGGTCGAGCCGGGCACCATCACCAAGGCGATCGCCTTCAATGCCCTGGCCTTCGGGCTGGGCATCAGCGTGGTGGGCGCGGTCGGCCTGATGGTCGATGCGCAGGCGCTGGCGCCGGTGCTGCGCCTGCCACCGGGCATCCTGATGGCCATTGGTGGCGCGGCCCTGCTGGTGACGCTGTGGCTGCTGCTGATGTGCCACAAGGGGCAGGCCCGGATCGGCCGCTGGACGATCCAGCTGCCCACCCCGGCCCTGGCCTGGGGCCAGCTGGCGCTGTCGGCGCTGGATATCGTCGCCACCGGCGCGGTGCTGTGGTTCCTGCTGCCGGCCGGCACCATCGATTTCATCACCTTCATCGGCTTCTTCGCCGCGGCCATGGTGGCTGGCGTGATCAGCCACGTGCCCGGCGGCCTGGGCGTGTTCGAGGCGGTGATGCTGGTGGCCCTGGGCGGGCGCATCTCACCGGAGGCCCTGGCCAGCGCACTGGTGCTTTATCGCATCATTTACTACCTGTTGCCCTTGCTGCTGGCGCTGCTGGTGCTGGTCTCGCACGAGGTCGGCAATGCCACCACCACGCCGGTCGCGCGCGCGGTGGCCAGCCTGGCGCCGCGCTTGCTTGCCGCCTTCACCCTGGTGGTGGCGGTGATGCTGCTGGTGTCCGGGGTGACGCCCTCGACCGTCGAGGCGATCCAACTGCTGTCGCTGAGCGTGCCGCTGCCGCTGGTGGAGGCCTCGCATTTCCTGAGCTCCATCATCGGCGTGGTGCTGCTGTTCGTGGCGCGGGCCCTGCTGCGGCGCCTGGATGCGGCGTGGTGGGCGGCGCTGGTGATGACCATCGTGGCCCTGCTGCTGGCCCTGCCCAAGGGCGTGGCGCTGACCGAGTTCCTGCTGCTGGCCACGCTGACCCTGGCGCTGGCGGTCTCGCACAAGCAGTTCAACCGCCGCGCCTCGCTGCTGGCCGTGCCCTTCAGCGGCGGCTGGCTGCTGGCGATGGCGGCCATCTGCGTGGCGGTGACCGGGCTGCTGTTCTTTTCCTACCAGGATGTCGAGTACCGGCAGCAGCTGTGGTGGCGGTTCGAGTTCGATGCCGAGGCGCCCCGTTCGCTGCGGGCGATGGTGGCCATCGCCATCCTGATGCTGGCCATCGCCATCCGTCAGCTACTGCGCGGGCATCCCCCGGCGCTGGCCCTGCCCGGACCGGCCGAGCTGAGCCGCGCGGCGGAGATCGTCCGCGCCAGCGATAGTGCCGACGCCGGCCTGGCGCTGACTGGCGACAAGCACCTGCTGTTCTCCGATTCGGGCAAGGCGTTCCTGAGTTTCGGCCGCAAGGGCCGCTCGTGGGTGGCGCTGGGCGATCCGGTGGGCCCGCGCGAGGAATGGAACGAGCTGGTGTGGCGCCTGGTCGAGCAAGCGCGCGATGCCGGTGCGCGCGCCTGCTTCTACCAGGTGCGCCCGGAGTCGCTCACCCTGTACCTGGATGCCGGCCTGCGCCTGTTCAAGCTGGGCGAGTACGCCTATGTGCCGCTGGCCGATTTCAGCCTGCAGGGCAAGCGCCGGCAGAACCTGCGCACCGCGGTCAATCGCGCCGAGCGCGAGGGCATGAGCTTCGAGGTGATCGATATCGAACGCGTGCCCGCCCTGCTGCCCGAACTGCGCGCGGTCTCCGATGCCTGGCTGGCCAAGCACAAGACCGCCGAGAAGCGGTTCTCGGTGGGCGCCTTCGTCGATGCCTACATCCTGCGCAACCCGGTGGCAGTGGTGCGCAAGGACGAGAAGGTCATCGCCTTCGCCTCGCTGCTGTCCACCGGCACCGCCCAGGAGGCCAGCGTGGATCTCATGCGCCACGCCGAGGACATGCCCAACGGCACCATGGATTTCCTGTTCGCCCGCCTGATGCAGCACTTCGCCGCGCTGGGCTACCAGCGTTTCGGTCTGGGCATGGCGCCGCTGTCGGGCATGGCCGGGCACGCGCTGGCGCCGAAGTGGCACCGGCTGGGCCGCATGCTGTTCTCGCATGGCGAGAATTTCTACAACTTCCGCGGGCTGCGCTCGTTCAAGGAAAAGTTCGATCCCCGCTGGGAAGCGCGCTATCTGGCCTCGCCCGGCGGCATCACCCCGTTGTTCACGCTGGCCGACATCGCGGCCCTGATCAGCGGCGGCTACAAGGGAGTCATCTCGAAATGATCCGTCCGCTTCTCGCTGCGGTGTTGTCCCTGGCCGCGCTTGCACCCTGCGCCGCGCAGGAGCGGCTGTCGCATGGCTTCTTCGAGGACGTGGCCCTCTATCGGCCCAAGGGCGAAGCCGCGCGTGCGGTGCTGCTGCTGTCCGACGCGCAGGGCTGGGATGCGCACGTGCAAGCCCTGGCGAGCGCGCTGGCGGCCGATGGTGCCTTCGTCGCCGGCATCGATACGGCCAAGCTGCGCAAGGCCTTCATCGCCGATGGCGGCACCTGCACTTTCCCGGCAGGCGACCTGGAGAACCTGTCGCATTACCTGCAGGGCTATGCGCGCCTGCCGGGCTATCGCACCCCGGTGCTGGTGGGCGTGGGCGCGGGGGGCTCGATCGCCTATGCGATGAGCGCCAAGGCGCAGCCGGCGGTGTTCGCCGGCGCGGTCACCACTGGCTTCAAACCGGTGCTGGACTGGGGCAAGCCGCCGTGCGAGGACCAGGCGGACCTGTTCCAAGCCGGTGCATCCAAGACCGAAGTCGCCTTGCGGCCGGTCACGCCGCTGGCCGCGCCCTGGGTCGCGCTGGCAGCGCCTGCGCAGGTCGAAGCGCTGCGCGCGTTCCAGCAGGGCATGAAGGGCGCGGCGCTCAGTCGCAATCCCTCCGTGCAAGGCGTGCTTGCGGCGACCCGCGCGCTGGGCAAGACCAGCGCGATGGACGACACGCCGCCGGCCCCCGGCAGCCTGAAGGACCTGCCGCTGATCGAGGTCAAGGCCACGGCCGCCGAAAGCGACACCTATGCGGTGCTGCTCAGCGGCGATGGCGGCTGGGCGGGACTGGACAAGGAGGTGGCGGCGGCGCTGGCGGCCAAGGGCATTCCGGTGGTGGGCTTCGACTCCCTGCGCTACTTCTGGACGCCGCGCAAGCCCGAAGGACTGGCCAAGGATCTGGATCGGGTGCTGCGCTACTACGGCCCGCAGTGGAAGAAGAAGCGCGTGCTGTTGCTGGGATACTCGCAGGGTGCGGACGTGTTGCCCTTCGCCATCAACCGGATGCCGGCCGCCACGCGTGCGCAGATCGCGCAGACGGTGCTGATGGGCCTGAGCGAGAAAGCCTCCTTCGAGTTCCATGTCACCAACTGGATGTCGGTGGACGACGACGATGGCCTGCCGATCCTGCCCGAGGCCAGCAAGCTCAGCGCCGCGCAGACGCTGTGCGTCAAGGGCGAGGGCGAAAACGATTCGCTGTGCGACCGTATCCCGCCGGCGCACGTGCAGGTGACCTCGCTCCCAGGCGGGCATCACTTCGGTGGCGACTACGCGCGCCTGGCCGAGGTGATCCTGCAGCGGGTGCCCAAGGCGCCTTGAGCGCGCCTCGGATGACCCGCCTTGTGGGAGCGGCTCCGGGTGGCCCAGGGCCATCAGCCGCGAAGAGGCTCTACCGGGTGAAAGCCAGATCGAGGCACATGGCTCGAGGCCGGTCAGAGCCGCTTCCTCGGAATGCTTTCCTAGGTGATTCGAGGTGGCCTTGAGACCAATCCCATGACGAGAATTCGCCAGGAAGCCGAGCGTGCAGCCGGAAAGCTGGTCTCGGCCATCCAGAAGGAATGGAGCGGCGAGCTTGGCGAGCCGGCCGAGGCCTCGCTCGATGTTATGAACTTGGCAATGGGATTGCTGCGCGCCGCCAGGGACCAACGCATGGAAGAGATCCTTGCAGGGCGGTCGGTCGCCTCCTACCTCGGCACGGCCTGGGTCGCTGCGCATCCATCCATCGTTCCGGCGATCCAGGCCCTCGATTGCGCGCGCGTGGCAGATACGGCCACGCGTCAGAGCCCAGACACCTAGTCGCGCGTGCGTTCCAACGCCAACGCCAGCAGCCGTGCCTCGATCCAGGCGCTCAGGCTGCCGGGTGCATCCAGTCCCATGCGTGACAGGCAGCCCGGGTCCGCAGTGCCGCCCGAGACGATCGCGCCGAGCAAGGTCGCAAGTCGCGCGCGGCGTGTGGCCGTGTGGTCCTTCAGCCAGCCCAGGGCGCGCACCAGGCGCTGCTCGGTGGCGGTGAAGTCGCTGCCCAGCGGGTAGTCGGGCAGGGTGCCGTCGCGGCGGAAGGGCCCAAGCGCGGCGGCCAGCGCCTCGGGCGTGTTGCCGGAGGCCGATACAGCCACGGCGTGCTCCTGGCCCAGCTTGCCCGCGGCGATCGCCTGCTGCCGCAATGGCGCCTGGAAGCGCGCGTCGGCCACCTCCAGCATGCGCGCCACGCAGTCCTCGTCGGCCTGTCCGCGCAGGTCGGCGATGCCGTACTCGGTGACGTAGACATCGCGCAGGTGCCGCGGGATGGTGGTGTGGCCGTAGTTCCAGCGCAGGTTGGACGCGGCCTTGCCGCCAGCCTCGGCACGTGTGGCGCGCAGCATCAGCACGCTGCGGGCATCCTCCAGCGCATCGGACATGGCCACGAAGTTGTATTGCCCCCCCACGCCGGAGACCACCCGCCCGTCCTCCAGCCCGTCGGAGACCGCCGCCCCCAGCAGCGTGGCCATCATGCAGGTGTTGAAGAAGCGCGCGTGCTGGCGCTGCAGGCGCTCCAGCGCCTCATCACCGCCGTAGAGCTGGTTGATCTGGCTGATGCGGCGCATGCCGATGGCCCGGCGCTGCTCGCGGTCCAGGTTGCGCAGCCAGTCGTAGAACTCGGGCGAGCCCAGGTAGAAGGCGCCGTGCAGGTACTGGCCTTCCTCCAGCAGTCGCTGCCGGTCCGCGTCGCTGGCGCTGCCTTGCTGCAGGCGCTGCATCAGGGGCAGGTCATCGACCACACGGCGACGGATCACCCCGTGCTGCACCAGCTGGCGGAAGCCTTCGTTGAGCATCTCGCTGCAGCCGTACAGGCCCGTCTGAAACGGCTCCAGCCCGCCGCTCTCCACCACCGCCGGGTGTTCCGGCAGCCGTGGGTCCAGCGCCGCCAGCACCTGGCGATAGCGTGCGTTGTCGGTATGCCGCAACACCAGCGCGTGGCTGAGCGCGTCGGCCAGGGCGCCGATGCCGATCTGCAGGGTGCCGCCGTCGCGCACCAGGGCGCTGGCGTACAGGCCGATGGCGTAATCGACATCGCCCACCGGCTGGCGCGGCAGGGCGAACAGCGCCGGGTGCGGGCCGGGTGGGGACAGGACCACATCGAAGAAATCCTCCGGCACCGCCGCGCTGCCGCCCAGCCAGGGCAGGTGCGGATCGATCTCGGCCACCAGCAGCGGCCGCGGCAGGCCGCGGCGGGCGATGGCGTCCAGCAGGTCCTGGGTGGTGTCGTTATTGCACGAGAGCGATAGCGCGGTGCCGTGCGGCTGCCGGGCGACCTTCTGCACGATCACGTTGGGCGCACGCTGGGCCACCGCATCGGCCGCGGCGGTGTAGTTGAGGCTGGTGTAGGCACGCTGGGCCTGGCGGCTGCGCAGCAGCGCGCCGGACTGCATGTAGAACTCCTCCACCCGGATATGCGCCGGCAGAGCATCGGCACGCAGCGCCTGCACGTAGCGCAACCGCGGGAAGTCCTGGCCGAAGTGGCGCGCGGCGAAAGGTCCGAAGAATCGCGCCTGCAGGCCGCTGCCGACTTCGGGCGGGTCCAGCGACAGGGCGGTATACAGGTGCAGCGCCCGCGTGGGATCGGCGGCCATGCGCTCGTAGAGCGCGTTGAGCAGGCGGTGCGGCTTGCCCAGGCCCAGCGGCGCGGCAACCCGCAGCGGACCGGGGACACGGGACAGGAGCAGGTCGACGGCGTCGGACAGGGTGGTGAGGTGCTCAGGCATGGGGCCTAGCATGGCCGCGCCCCCGTCCAGCCATTGTCGCGGTGGTGGCAAGCGCGGCCGGGGGAGCGCCTGGCGCCCGAGGTCCCTGCCAGGGCCGCCCACGCGCCGGTGTCGCGAATGACATGGCAAATGCGAATTGTTTTCATTAAAATCGTCCGATTGCTGGGTCTCCACCTCGATGGACTGCCCCGGCCTTGGTCGAACGCCGATGGCGACCTGCTGGCAGGACGTCCCCGCACCGGCCCTGTGTGTCCCTCGCCCCCGCAGGCCTGTGCCTTTCGGGTGCCTTTGCATCTACTGACCGACTTGGATTGCCCATGACCCGTTCTCCCCGTGTCGCCCCGCTGCTGCCGCGCCGCGTACTGTCCCAAGCCCTGCTGGGCGCGCTGGCCCTGTCGGCCCTGGGCCCGGCCCTGGCCGATGAGACACCGGCCAGCGATGAGGACCAGGCCACCACGCTGGATACCTTGATGGTCCGCGGCGAACGCGCGGAAGGTTATTCGGTGCGCAAGACCACCGCCGGCACCCGCTTCAACCTGTCGGCGCGGGAGATCCCGCAGTCCATCAGCATCATCAGCCACCAGCGCATCCAGGACCAGAACCTGGACGAGATCATCGACGTGCTGGCCAACACCACGGGTGTGAGCAGCACCCAGTCCGATAGCGAGCGCACCGAGTTCTACGCGCGCGGTTTCTACATCGACAGCTACCAGTTCGACGGCCTGCCCACGCAGATGGTGCAGAACTGGAGCTATGGCGACTCGGGCCTGGACCTGCAGCTGTACGACCGCGTGGAGGTGGTGCGCGGCGCCACTGGCCTGCTCAGCGGCGCGGGCAATCCCTCGGCTTCAGTCAACCTGGTGCGCAAGCATGCCGACAGCGCCGAGCTGACCGGCAACGTCATGTTGAACGTCGGCGAGTGGGGCCGTACCCGCACCACGGTGGACGTGACCACCCCGCTCAACGCCAGCGGCAGCGTGCGCGCCCGGGTGATCGGCAGCTACCTGGACACCGAATCGCAGATGGAGCGCTACGACCAGTACAAGACGCTGGGCTATGCGGTGATCGACGCCGACCTCACCCCGCGCACCCAGCTCAGCGTGGGCTACGACTACCAGCACAAGCGCGCCAACGGCGCGACCTGGGGTGGCTTCCCGATGCTGTATTCCGACGGCAGCCGCACGCCGTACGACGAGACCTTCAACTCCGCGGCCGAGTGGACCTACTGGGACACCACCAGCAAGCGCGCCTTCGCCACCCTGGCCCATGCCTTCGAAAACGACTGGAAGATCCGGCTGGGCCTGACCCACGATGAGACCAAGGCCGACGACAAGCTGTTCTACCCGGCCTACAACGACTGGAGCACCGGTGCTTCGTTCTTCGACCCGGTGACCGGCACCGGTGTGTCGCCCTCAGCCGGCTTCTACAACACCGAGCGCAAGGTCGACGCAGTGGATGGTTACGTGGAGGGCCCGTTCCAACTGTTCGGACGCCAGCACCAGTTCATGGCCGGGCTGAGCTACAACAAGCGCGACTACGCCAACTATGGCGACTATCAGGTCGGCGGCCCCGGCCTGGCTTGGGACCCCTTCACCAGTTACCTGGGCTGGACCGGCGCGATCTCCCAGCCCAACTGGAACCCGCTGGCCCTGGCCAGCGAGGGGTCGATCACCCAGAAGGCCGGCTACGCCGCGGTGCGCCTGGCGCTGGCCGATCCGCTGACGGCCATCCTTGGCGCCCGCTACACCGACTGGGAAAGCGAAGGCGAACTGGCCGACCGCTCGCACAAGGCGACCACGCCCTACGCCGGCCTGGTCTATGCGATCGACGACACCTGGTCTACCTACGCCAGCTACACCGAGATCTTCCAACCGCAGGTCGCCCGCGACCGTAACGACAACTATCTCGACCCGGTCGATGGCAAGAACTACGAAGTCGGGGTCAAGGGCGCCTGGTTCGACGACCGCCTCAATGCCTCGCTGGCGGTGTTCCGCATCGAGCAGGACAACGTGGCCCAGCTCACCGGCGAGCCCATCATCGGCCGTCCTGGCGAATTCGCCTCCATCGCCGCGCGCGGCACGGTCAGCCGTGGCTTCGAGCTGGAGCTCAATGGCGAGCTGCGCGAAGGCTGGAACGCCAGCTTCGGTGCCTCGCGCTACGTGGCCAAGGACATCAATGGCGCGGACATCAACAGCCGCCTGCCGCAGACCACGCTGAAGTTCTTCACCAGCTATACGCCGCGTTCGCTGACCGAGCTGACCTTCGGTGGCGGCGCCAACTGGCAGAACCGCATCTACTACCCGGTGCCGGCCTATGGCCGCATCGAGCAGGGCGCCTACGCGCTGGTCAGCGTGTTCGCCCGCTACCGCATCGCCCCGCAGTTCAGCGTGCAGCTCAACGTCAACAACCTGCTGGACAAGGAATATCTCTCCCAGATCAACGGCTACGGCGCCTTCGGCGAAAAGCGCAACGGGCAGGTGACATTCATCTGGTCGTTCTGATCGCATCGCGGTCTTCGCACGCAAAACGCCGGCATGTCCGGCGTTTTGCGTGTGTGTGGGATGTGCCGCACGCAGCGGGATGTTGACGCGGCTTCGTTTACGGGTGTAATTTCAATAAAAATTACAGGCGTAAACGATATGGCGATCAGCGATGCCGAAGCCGTGGTGATGGACGTGCTGTGGGAGCAGAGCCCGCAGACAGCCGAAGACGTCGTGGCGGCGCTGTCCGGGCGCAGCGACTGGGCCGAGCCGACGGTCAAGACCCTGCTCAACCGCCTGCTCAACAAGGGCGCGATCCAGGCCACCAAGGAAGGGCGCCGGTATCTCTATTCGCCCTTGCTCACGCGCCAGGCCTGGGTGCAGCAGCAGAGCGAGGGATTGCTGGAGCGCCTGTTCGGTGGCCGTGTGGCGCCGCTGGTGGCGCACTTTTCCGAGCGCGGCAAGCTCTCGGCGCAGGACATCGCCGATCTCAAGCGCCTGGTGCAGGAGCTGGACGATGCTTCGTGAACTGGTTTTCCTGCTGATCGAGACCGCCGTGGCCAGCAGCCTGGCCATGGCCCTGGTGCTGCTGCTGCGCAGGCCGGTGCGCGCCTGGGGCGGGGCTGGCGCGGGTTATGCGCTGTGGGCGCTGGTGCCGGTGGCATTGGGCGCCGTATTGCTGCCCGCCCCGGTGCGCCCGCTCGTGCCGCTGGCGATGACCGCGCAGGTCGGTGCCGCGCAGCCCTTGGCTGCACTGCCTGCCGGGCCCGCCTTCGACTGGTCGCTGCCGCTGGGTCTGTGCTGGCTTATGGGTGCGCTTGCGGTGGCGGCCCTGCAGGTCTGGCAGCAGCGCCGCTTCCTGCGCAGGCTGGGCCCCATGCGCATGCATCGCCCCGGTTTGCGGGTGGCCGCGACCAGCGCCGGATTGCCGGCCGTCACCGGGGTGCTGCGTCCGCGCATCGTGCTGCCGGCGGATTTCCTGCAGCGTTACGACGCGGCCGAGCGCGCGCTGGTGGTGGCGCACGAGCGCCAGCACATCGTCCGCGGCGATCTGCTCTGCAACGCGCTGCTGGCGCTACTGCGCTGCCTGCACTGGTTCAACCCGCTGCTGCACCTGGCCGCCAGGCACTACCGCCACGACCAGGAGCTGGCCTGCGATGCGCGCGTGCTGCGGCGCCATCCACAGGCGCGACGCGCCTACGCGCAGGCCATGCTCAAGACCCAGCTGGACGATCTTGCCTTGCCGGTGGGCTGTCACTGGCACACCCACCCGATCAAGGAGCGGATCGCCATGTTGAAACGTCCCATTCCCCGTCGTTGGCAGCGTGCTGTCTCCTCGGTGCTGTTGTTGGCCCTGCTTGCCGGTGGCGGTTACGCGGCCTGGGCACAGCAGCCTTCGGCCCCGGCCGTCAAGGCGCCGGCGGGCGCGGCTGGTGAAGCCATGTACGGCTTGCAGATCCAGCTCGATGCGGCGGGGCAGGCGCATCCGTTCGAGGTGCATGCGCGTCCAGGCGAGCCATTCGGCTTCATGACCACCGCCAGCCAGGGGCACGCCTGGTCGGGGGAGTTCACGCTGACGGAGGCAGGCAATGGCCGGCTGAGGCTGCAGGGCGAATTGAAGGACAACGATCGGGTCGTGTCTGCGCCGACCCTGGTGTTCGAGCTGGGCAAGCAGGCCTCGATCGAAGTCGGAAGCGACTCCGGCGCGCTGTTCAAGATGCAGGTCATGGCGCGCGTACTGCGCGCGGATGAGCGGCCCATCCCGCCGCCGGGCGACGCGGACCTGACCACGACGGTCTTCAAGGGGGCGGTGCGGATCCAGACCGCGGCAGACGGCACCCAGCACGCCACTGCCAATGCCATCGAGATCACACGCGAGGCGAGCCAGAAGCCCCTGGCCGAACTGAAGCCACCGGCCTATCCGGAGGAAGCCGCCCGCGCGCGCATCGAAGGGCGGGTGGTGGTGCTGGTGGATGTGACGCCGGACGGCCATGTGGCCGCGGCCACGATCGAAACCTCGCAGCCGGCGGGGGTGTTCGATGCGGTGGTGCTGAAGGCCGTGCGTGGATGGACCTTCGATCCTGCGATGCAGAACGGCACTGCGGTGGCCGGCCGCGTGCGCGTGCCGGTGGACTTCGCAATGGACGATGCGCCGATGGCCGGCACGCAGGCCGCGCTGATCGACCGCAATGCCTATGGCTGGTTTACCGAGGACGCAGGCAAACCGCTCGCCACCACGCTCAACTGCGATGCTGCGCTGCTGGAAAAGCAGGACGTGTCCGGACAGACCCGGCGACGCTGTGGCATCCGCAGGCCGGAGGCCACGCCGCCCGCAACCGCACCCCAGGCCGTTTCGCCGCCCCAGGCCGCGGTGGCGCGCAGAAGCCGGGTGCTGGCCGATGTCGCTGCCGACGGCCAGGTCGCCAATCCCCGCCTCGATACTTATCGCTCACCGAACGCGCTGGAGCGCGCGCTGGTGAGGACTTTGAAGAAGTCGCGCCATGCGCCGGCCGTGCGTGACGGCGTGCCCGTGCCCAGTACGTTGGCGATCGACACACGGGCCGTGCAGCCGGCGCCCGCCGGGTTCCTGGCGGCGCGCTGATGCGGATTGTTCTTGCCGTCCTCGCTTCGGCGATGCTGTGTGGCTCGGGCTGCGCCAGCAGACCGCCTGCGCCCGCCCAGGAGGTGACCACCGCCAGCCGCAGCGTGGACCAGCGCATGCTCACTCCCGAAGCGGCGGGTGGCGCGGCCAAGGTGGAGCGCTACCAGCTTGCGCCGTCGGAGGTCTTCCGCATGCCGCAGCCAGAGCATGCGCCCAACCCCGAGCTGCCCGCAGATTCGCCCAGGCAGACCCTGGCGCCGACCACGGTCTGCGCGCGGCTGGTGATCGACGCGGCCGGGGCGGTGCAACGCGCCGAGCTGCTGGCCGACCGCGACGAATGCCAGGCCGGGGCGCAAGCGGAGTACGCGGATCTGGCCGCGGCGACGTTGCAGCAGGTGCGGCAGTGGCGCTTCGTTCCGGCGGCGCTGTGCCGATTCGCAGCCGGGCAGTCGCCCACCGAACCAGGTCAATGCGATGGGGCGCAGTCGGTCGAGGCGGTGCCGGTGACCTTGCTGTATGCCTTCACCTTCCAGGTCGAGCGAGGTCGCGCGCGTGTCGAGCGTGGCGGCGTGGGCGCTCAGGCGCGGCCGACGCCCTGATCCGAGCTGTGGGAGCCGATTCATCGGCGATGCTTTCCCGCGGAGTCTTGGCCACCTCAGGCTGCGGCGATGCGGACAGTGCGCGACGGCATCCCATGTTCGATGCGGCGCGCATCGGCAGCGAACACCGCGAGCCCATCGAACGCCAACCAATCCACCTCAGGTCAGCGCGTGCACCACCTGCGCCAGCTGCCGCACTTCCTCGGGCTGGTGGCTGACGTAGAGCATCGGCAGGCGGGCCTCTTCGCGCAGGCGCAGCAGATAGGGAATCAGCTCGCCGCGCCGCGCCGGATCCAGCGCGGACAGGGGCTCGTCCAACAGCAGCAGGGCGGGTTGCGAGAGCAGGGCACGACCGATCGCCACGCGCTGGGCCTCGCCGCCGGACAGGTTGCGGGTGGGCCGGGCCAGCAGCGGTGCGATCCCCAGCAGATCGACGACCTCATCGAAGCCGAAGCGCTGGCCCACCCCGCGACGATGGCGTCCGTAACGCAGGTTGGCGGCCACATCCAGATGCGGGAACAGCCGCGCATCCTGGAACACGTAGCCGACCTGCCGGCGGTGCGGTGGCAGGTCGATGCCGCGGGCGCGATCGAACAGCACGAGGCCATCGACCTCGATGCGGCCTTGCTGCGGCTTCACCAGCCCGGCGATGGCGTGCAGCACGCTGCTCTTGCCCGCCCCCGAGGCACCGGTGAGGGCGACTACGCGGGCCTGTTCGGCCAGCTGCACATGGCGGCGGAAGGTCCCGCGCTGGAGCTGGATGTCCAGGTGCAGCATCAGCGCACCTCCATGTGCCGGCGCTGGCGGCGCACCAGCCAGTCCGAGACCATCAGCGCACCCAGCGAGATGCACACCGACACTGCGGCCAGCCGCCAGATGCCGGCCTCACCGCCCGGCACCTGCAGCAGGCCGTAGATGGCCGAGGACAGCGTGCGCGTTTCGCCAGGGATGTTGGACACGAAGGTGATGGTGGCGCCGAACTCGCCCAGGGCCTTGGCGAAGGCCAGCACCGCGCCGGCCACCAGCCCGGGCCAGGCCAGCGGCAGGGTGATGGTGAAGAACACGCGCCAGGGCGAGGCGCCCAGGGTCAGCGCGGCATGCTCGTAGCGGGCGTCCACCGCCTCGATCGACAGCCGGATCGAGCGGACCATCAGCGGGAACCCCATGATGGCGCAGGCCAGCGCCGCGCCGGTCCAGCGGAAGGCGAAGCGAAAGCCGGTGTGCTCCAGCAGCCAGGCGCCGATCGGCCCCTGCGTGCCCAGGCTCACCAGCAGCACATAACCGGTGACCACCGGCGGCAGCACCAGCGGCAGGTGGACCAGGGCGTCGACCAGCGACTTGCCGAAGAAATTGCGACGGGCCAGCAGCCAACCCATCGCCACGCCCGCCGGCAGGCTGGCCAGCGCTGCCCACAGCGCAATCTTCAGGCTCAGCGCGATGGCGACGCGTTCTTCTTCGGAAAAGGTGGGCAACGTGGACTCGATGCGGCGACAGGGCGGTGCGGTCACTGCAATACACCATCGCGCATTTTTCCACCGCATACGTGTTCAGGCCAGCACGGGCGCCGGGCTTATGCTGGACGTCACTGCCAACAACCAGCCCTTGCCAGTCCCATGTCCGATCCCCTGCTGGTCGCCTGTCCCCACTGCGATGCCCTCAACCGCGTTCCGCAGGCGCGCTTGCGCGAGCGCCCGCAATGCGGGCGCTGCAAGCGGGGGTTGTTCGAGCGCCAGCCGCTGGCGCTGACCGCGGCCCGCTTTGCCGCCCATGCCGAGCGCGCTGACCTGCCGCTATTGCTGGATTTCTGGGCCACCTGGTGCGGTCCCTGCAAGACCATGGCGCCGCAGTTCCAGCAGGCCGCGGCCCAGCTGGAGCCGGGCATGCGACTGGCCAAGATCGACACCGACGCCGAACCGGCGCTGGCCACCCGCTACGGCATCCGCAGCATCCCGACCTTGGTGCTGGTGCAGCACGGCCGCGAGCTCGCGCGCCAGGCCGGCGCGGTGCCGGCTGCGGAGATCGTGCGCTGGGTGCGCGCGCAGGGGATCGCCTGAGCCTGCGCGTTCCGGCATTTGCGCGATGGCGTGCGCATGCCGCGCTGCGATTGCCAGTCCTGGGATCCGCCGCATGGCGGCAGTCGCATCACGCCGAGGCGGGACAGCTTTGCGCGGATGTCGTGCTACGGAGCGCGCTGGGGGACGGCGTGTGCGGGCATCGCGTGCCCCTCGCAGCCGCTGCCTTCAGCGGCCCAGAGCGTCGTTCAGCACGGTCGCCAGATGCACCCCGCCCAGGCGCAGCTGCGCCTCGGCCATCGGACGCCACTTCTGCACGTAGGCCTGGTCGATGCGGGCGCGCTGCGGGTACAGCCCGGGGCTGATCGCCGTGGCGCAGGAGGCTTCCGCCCAGGCCACCGGCTGCGGCCGCGAGGGCGCGGCCACAGAGGTATCCGAAGGCGCCGGCATGGCGCGCAGGCGCTGCAGGTAGGCGGCTTCGTCCAGGCCGGCGGTGCGCAGCAGGCCGCTGTCCCACAGCGCATGCAGATTCGTGCCGCGGCCGTCCAGGTTGACCTGCACCGTATTGCCGCCCTTGTCGTGCGCGAAGGCCGCATGCAGCGGCTGGTGTACGTCACCGACGAAGTGCACCACGAACTTCAGCGCCTGCAGGCGATCGGCCTTGCTGCGCTTGCGATCGGCCAGGATCGCGCTCTGCCGGCGGATCGCCTCGACCACGCAGTCGCCATTGCGGCAATCGCGATTGCTCTCGTAGCGGCAGCCTTCCTCGGCGATGTTGACGTAGTGCCAACTGGCGGTCTTCTTGCCCAACGCCGCGTCCGTGTTGCGCAGTTCGTCGGCCCAGTTGGCGACCCCGGCCAGGGTCGGCTCGGCTTCGCCCTTGAGCAGCTTCTGCGCCTCGGCCCGGGCCTTGGGCGACATATCGTCCCAGGCCAGGTCGGCGACCAGGCGATGGCCCAAGGGCCCCCAGGCAAGGGCAGGACCGGAGATCAACAGCAGCGCTGCCGATGCGAAAAATGAACGGATCATCCGTCAATTTTAGCCGAGCGCGGGGCCGGGGGAAATTTGGTGGGGCGACTCAGCTTTATACCGACGGCGGCAAGCTCGAATGCTGCTACCAATGGTCCATTCACAAAGCCGCTTTCTGGGCCAGTCCTTGCAAGCGTCCAGGCGCATTGGGGGGAAGGAAGCGCGTGTTGCTAGGGGATTGGCGTTGCTCAAGACCTGCAAGTGCTCAAACGCCGCGGCGGGATGAGTTTGCGGTAGCGACATCTGAAGGCGTGCGGTTGGCACTTAGGCGCCTGCATCTAAGCAATGAGTGCGCTCGACGGATCATGCCGGATGCAAGAATTCCGCTAGGCTAAGAACTCTTTTATATCGAACACAAGATCGAATTCGAGCTGCGATCCAAGCTTTTGCAGTGCAGGAATGAACTTGACTACGGTGAAGCCCAATTTTGTTTCAGGCGAGCCATGTAAAGTTCAGATTCTTGCTAATCTGTAGTGCCTTCAGCCAATCAAGAGGACGTTATGCGCCGACTGCTGCACGGGACACTCATCCTGATCTCCAGTCTTTTGTGTAGCTGTGGGGAGCCGGAAGGTGCGGCCTCCGGGCGCACCGGTACGGGCAACGTCGACACGGCCGGCGAGGTGGTTGCCAAGCCGGAGATTCGGCAGATTCTTCTCGTCGGTGAGCGAAACGGCTTGGAGGGTGGAGGGCGTCCGTCGCCTATCACTTCCAAGAATCCCATCAACTGCACCGTGTCGACCACGAAAATTGACGTGGGCTCGCAGCGTCTGACGATGCGATTGATCGATCTGTCGAGTGGCCAGGTGCTTGGCGAGCAGACTCAGTCGATGAGTGCGGGCCAAGATACCGCGCATTTTGAGTTCAAGCCGGTCGGTGCTTGGGCGCGGGGGCGCCATCTGCTTGAGGCTCGCCTTGGTCCAGCAGGTAAGGTGTTTCAAAGGGAATTCGACGTTGTACCGTAGGGAGCCTCAATTGACCCATTCTAGTGAGTGGGTAGTGCCGCATCGTCAAGCGCCTGCAGGAAGGCGCGTAGATCGCGCTGTTCCTGGGCCGTAAGCGAAATGGGGGCGCCCCTTGCGAGGCTGCGGTAATAGATCTCTCTCCGAATTGCTTCTTCCAGCGTGGCTACACTGCCATCGTGCATGTAAGGAGCCGTTCGCGAAATGTTGCGAAGGGTGGGTGTGCGGTAAGCAGCAAGATCGCGCCCTTGGCTGGTGACTGCGAACCGTCCTAGGGCGGCCATCTCCGGATCGGAAAGCACAAGTTCTGCCATGGATGACCCGCTTTCGCGACGCAATTTGAAAGCGGAGATCGTCTCGCTGACATGTCCGGTCATCCTCTCCAACCCGACGTTCGAGTGGTGAAAGCGGTTGTCGGTGAACGGTGCGAGCTTCCCGGTCGCCGAATGGCAAGATCCGCAATCGGCCTTGCCCATGAAGACTTCCATGCCCCGTCGCTCAGCTTCCGATAGTGAGGTCGTGTCGCCTGCTACAAAAGCGTCGTAACGGTTTCCGGCCGTCGTAAGTGATGCCAGATACGACATCAGTACGCTCGACACGCGTTCTTGGTCTACACGTTCGTCGCCAAAGGCGGCTCTGAACTGCTCGCGATATGCTTTGCGCGCAGAAATAGCGTGAATCACCGCATCCATGTCCGGGCTCCCCATTTCAGCGGGGTTGGTGAAAGCCGCAATGACAGCAAGGTCGAGCCTTGTCCCACGCCCGTCCCAGAAAAAGCTCTCGAAGTATGGCAAATCCAGCAGGCTGGGGACGTTGCGGGTACCACGGCGTTCGCCATAGAGCTCGGGGACCGCCACGTTCTGTGCGAAAGCATGCTCGCGCTGATGACAGGACGCGCAAGCCATGGACCCGCTTGCGCTCAAGGTGCGGTCTTCGAATAACGCCTGTCCCAACTGGATAGCGGCGGTGCGCCCGGCTTCTTCCGAAGGCTCAAGGGCGTGCCAACTGGCCATCGCGGAGATGCCCAGTAAAAAAAAAAACAGGTAAAAGCGCATTCCTTGGCATTGACTTGCGTCTAGCAATTGGACAGAGTATGAACGTAGGCTTAGGCGCCTGTATCGAGCATACGGCTCGATCCACCAAAAGGACAGTCTCATGGACGAGCAGTTGCCCGGTCGGCATCGCAGGCGAGTTATAGCTGCGCGGCTGGCGCGCTGGACGACCACTTGCAGACGAGTGCCTACGCTGCTCCTCCTTTTGGGCATGCTCTTTTCGTCCTTCGCTGGTTTAGCCACAACTTACGTCTATGACAGCGGCGGCAAGCTTGTCGCAGTGTCCGATGATGCCGGTGCTAGCGCGCGCTATACCTACGACAAAATCGGCAATCTGACCGGCGTTGATCGGTTTTCTGCGGGGCAATTGGCGATCTTCACCTTCGCTCCCGCTCGAGGAGCGGCAGGCACCGTCGTTAAAATAAGAGGGCAGGGGTTCAGTGCCACGACGTCACAGAATGTCGTCAAGTTCAACGGTGTTTCCGCGACCGTGTCCGCGTCGACCGCGACTGAGCTGACCACATCCGTCCCCGCAGGTGCCGCTACCGGCACGATCACTGTTACCGTGGGTTCTGCGACGGCCGGCAGCGCCAGCAGTTTCGTGGTGGACGTTGGGGCCGGAGTGCCGGTCATCAACGCGCTATCCCCGACATCTGTCGTGGCAGGACAAGCAGTGACTGTCACAGGGACCAGGCTCATGCCGGTCATTGGCCAGACGACGACGACGCTCAACGGTCGCACAGCCGCTCCTTCAGCGATTTCCAACGCGCAAATCGTGTTCCCCGTTCCTCTAAACGCGAGCAGCGGGAAAGTGACAGTGACGACGCCTTATGGCGTAGGTACCAGTGCCCAAGATATCTTGGTCGCGCCGTCAGGGGTGCTGCTGTCTGATATTGAGTCGGTCAAGCGCGTTTCCCTGAATGGCGTTGCCCAAACCTTGACCGCTAATGGCGCGGGCAAATCGGTCGCAGTGTTGTACGACGCGGCTGTGGGCGACTTTCCAAGCCTTCAATTCAGTGGGTTAGGCGAGCGAACGCTGAGCTACACCGTTTATGGCGTTACAAACACTCAGCTCGCCTCGGGGGCAGTCGAGGCTGGGTCTCCCAGTGTCCATCTACCATCGGTGAAAAGTGCAGGGACGTACCTGATTGTTCTGCGCCCGGATGCACCGGCCACTTGGACTTTGGCACTGGAGAAGGCGCCGGCACTCGTCTCGGGCGGAGCCACGCTGAGCCAGGCGCTGACGAAAGTCTCGCAAAGCAAGCGGTTCGTGTTCTCGGCCACGGCGGGACAGAACCTCGGTCTTGCGCTGAGCGAACTGGTCGCGCCCAACGCATCCTATGCCTACCTGAGGCTTTACAAGCCCGATGGTAGCTATGCAGCCGATCAGTACTGCTACCCCGATTCCGATGGCTGCCAAGTCAACGTGCAGGACGCGGTTGCAGGGTCCTACAGTCTGGTCGTAGATGCGCCTGCTCATGGCGATCGGACGATGAGCTTCAAGGTCACGTTGTCGACGGACATCAGCGGAACCTTGGCGTTGAACACGACCAAGGTGCTCAATCTGAGTCGAAGAGGTCAGAATGGGCGGCTGACGTTTAGCGGGACGGCTGGGCAAACATTGGGCTTGCAGATCGCCGGTCAGAGCACGCTGCCTGCAGGACGTACGACTTACTACACCGTATACCAGCCCGACGGCTCGGTCCTGAACTCCACGGCCATCACTTCAGGCGGTACGTTGAACTTGCCTGGCCTGCCTGCCACGGGCACCTACACAGTATTTGTCGACCCCTACTTGGGAGAGACTTCGAACGCGCAGTTGATGATCAGCTCGGGGACGACGGGTGGACAAGTCACGAACGGTGCCAGCGGAAGCTTCTCGACGACGGTGCCCGGTCAGAACGTCTATCTGACATTCTCGGCGTCCGCGGGACAGAACCTCGGCCTTGCGTTGAGCGAACTAGTGGTGCCCAACGCGTCGTACGTGCAAATGCGGGTGTACAAGCCCGGTGGCGACTATGCGGCCGATCAGTACTGCTATCCGGACAACGGCGGCTGCCAGGTCAATCTGCCTAACACCGTCGCAGGCACTTACAGTGTGATCGTAGAAGCGCCCAGTGACGGCGATCGTACGATGAGCTTCAAGAGCACGCTCTCGACAGACATCACCGGCGCATTGGCACTGAACACCACGAAAGCGCTCACGCTCACCCGCCGCGGTCAGAATGGACGGCTGACCTTCAGTGGCGCGGCGGGTCAGACGGTTGCGCTGCGGATCTCCGGACAGAGCACGGTTCCCGCGGACCGGACCGTGTACTACACGGTCTACCAGCCAGACGGCGCCGTGTTAACGAGCACATCGGTAACAACAGATGGGACGCTGAATCTCCCGTCGCTGCCATTTGCCGGCACCTACCAAGTGTTCGCCGATCCCTACTATGGTGAGACCGCAAGCGCGCAGATCCTGCTGTCCTCTGGCGTGACGGGAACAACGCCGGTGGGTGGTGCGACTGGAAGCCATGGCACCAGCGTGCCGGGTCAAAATATTTACCTGAGTTTCAACGCAACCGCAGGCCAGAATCTGGGCCTGGGACTGAGTGACCTGGTGTTTCCGGGGGGTGGCACCTACCTTTATGCGACGGCCTATGGTCCGGCTGGTGAGTACGTGGCCAGCAATACCTGCTATGAGAGTTCGGCCGGTTGCCAGCTGAATCTCTCGAATCTGGCAGCGGGTACTCACAGCGTGGTGATCACGCCTCCGTCCGACGGAGGCCAGACGATGAGCTTCAAGAGCACGCTATCCGTGGATGCGGTGGTGCCGTTGACGGCCAATACAGCCAAGACCATGAGCCTGACGCGGCGCGGTCAAAACGGTCGACTCACCTTCAGCGCAACGGCGGGGCAGTCAGTGGCACTTCGAGTCTCTGGACAGAGCACGGCTCCCGCGGACGGCTATGTGCACTACACGGTGTATCAGCCGGACGGTTCCATGTTGACGAGCATGTCTGTGGTCACGGATGGCACGTTGAATCTGCAGTCCTTGCCCGCCTCTGGTGCATATCTGGTCTTCGCTGACCCGAACTATGGTGAGACCGCCGGCGCACAAGTCCTGTTGTCTACGGGGGTGACGGGAACGGTGTCAGTGGGCGGCGCAACGGGAAGCTATAGCACGACCGTCCCTGGTCAGAACGTCTATTTGAGTTTCACGGCGACGGCGGGCCAGAACTTGGGTTTGGGACTGAGTGACCTGGTCATGCCGGGTGAGGGGAGCTATCTGTACGCAACCGCCTACGGTCCGAACGGAGAATACATTGCCGGCAACGGATGCTATGCATCAGATGGTGGTTGCCAGCTGAATCTTTCGGGTCTAACAGCGGGCACTCACAACGTCGTCATCGCAGCTCCGTCCGACGGAGCGCGCACGATGAGTTTCAAGACCACGCTTTCGGCAGACGTGGTGGTGCCTTTGACCGCCAACACGGCCAAGGCCTTGAGTGTGACCCGTCGCGGCCAGAACGGTCGACTGACCTTTAGCGGGACGGTTGGGCAAACGGTCGCGCTTCGCATCTATGGCCAAAGCACCGTTCCGGCCAATCGCAACGTTTACTACACGGTGTACCAGCCGGACGGTTCTATGTTGACGAGTACCACAGTGATGACGGACGGAACGCTCAACCTGCCATCGCTGCCAGCCACGGGCACGTATTTGGTCTTTGCCGATCCCTATTATGGTGAAACTGCCAGTGCGCAAGTCTTGTTGTCCTCCGGCGTGACGGGAACGGTGTCAGCGGGTGGGGCAACTGGGAGCTATACCACCACGGTCCCGGGTCAGAATGTCTACCTGACTTTCACGGCGACGGCGGGTCAGAACCTGGGTTTGGGGCTCAGTGACTTGGTGATGCCTGGTGGCGGAAGTTACCTCTATGCGGCGGCTTACGGCCCGGATGGTGGACAAGTCGCCAGCAGTGGCTGCCATGTAAGCGCTGGCGGCTGCCAACTGAATCTGTCGAGCCTTGCTGCGGGTACTTACAGCCTGGTCATCGCGCCGCCGTATGACGGAAACCAGACGATGAGCTTCAAGACAACGCTGTCTGCTGACGTGGTGGCGTCGTTGACGAACAACACCGTCAAGGCCATAAGTCTGACGCGACGTGGCCAGAACGGCCGGCTCACCTTCAGCGGGTCAGCAGGGCAGACCGTGGCACTCCGAGTCTCGGGGCAGGGTACGGTGCCTGCGAATGGCGATGTGTACTACACGATCTATCAGCCAGACGGCTCCATGCTGACAAGCATGTCGGTCGTGGCGGACGGGACGCTGAACCTGTACTCGCTTCCCGCCACCGGTACCTATCTGGTGTTTGTCGATCCTAACTATGGCGAAACCGCCAGCGCGCAGGTCCTGCTGCAAAACGGCGTAACGGGAACAATGCCGGTGAATGGCGCCACTGGGAGCCATACCACCAGTGTCGCGGGCCAGAACGTCTATTTGAGCTTCACAGCAACAGCGGGCCAGAACCTGGGCTTAAGTTTCAGCGACTTGGCAATGCCCGGCGGGGGGAGCTATCTCTATGCAACGGTCTATAGCCCGGATGGTGGACATATCACCAGCAACGCTTGTTATGTGAGCCAGGGCGGCTGTCAACTGAATCTATCGAATCTGACTGCGGGTACTCACAGCGTGGTGGTGACACCTCCGCCCGATGGAAACCGGACGATGAGCTTCAAGAGCACACTGTCTGCCGACGTAGTCACGACGTTGACGGTCAATTCCACCAAGACCTTGAGCTTGAGTCGTCGCGGTCAGAATGGATGGCTCACCTTCAGCGGGACTGCGGGACAAGCGCTGAGGTTCCGGGTCACCGCGCAAACTACGACGCCTTCCGATCGAGATGTGTACTACACGGTTTACCAGCCTGACGGTGTATATCTCACGAGCATGGCCTCGCAGTCCACGGCGTCGCAAGATCTCCCGGTATTGCCACAATCGGGCACATATTCGATCTTCGTAGATCCGTATTACGGCGAAACGATGAGTGGTCAGGTTCTCCTGTCTCCAGCAAACTGATTCAAGGACGAAACAAAGGACGCCATCATGGATAACGCCGGTCTGCAGCTGAAAGTGTGGGGTCGAGGGGCTTTGCTTGGAGTGCTGGCCGCGATGTCGACCGGCGATGTTCAAGGTTTTGCAGAGTCTTCATCGTCTGCGTCCGTACAGAAGAGCGAAGCGGGTGGACGATCCGCGGCCAGCGAGATCCAGAGCGGGCGAATGATCTCGCTGGAAGGTCGGCAAACCTTGCGGATGGAGAAGTCCGGGCGCGAACTTCGCCTGTGGAATCAAGATAGCCCTGCCGTCAGCGTCCGGAAATGGACGCTGCCTCAGCCGCGCTTTGGCGCGAGCGTGACGCGCCTGGCGGATGGGCGTGTCTTGGTGTGGGGAGGCGTAGATGCCAAGGGGGACCTGCTGGAGGGGGGATACCTGCTCTCGCCGCAGGCTGAGGGCATCGAGGCAACGGATCTGGACGGCACGAGCGCCCGGGCGAGCCATACGGCCACCGTGCTGACCGATGGCCGAGTGTTCTTCGCGGGCGGCAAGGGCGCCGCCGGGCAGGCTCAGTTGTGGGATCCGAAGGCGCATCGTGTCGAGCAGGTCGAGATGCCGGAGCGCACTGGACATACCGCTACATTGCAGCCAGACGGGACTGTGCTCCTTTTCGGAGGGGCGGTCGCCGGGATGCCGGCCGCGAGAGCGCTAGTGTTTGATCCTGCTGATCGGCGTTTCGTTGCCCGCGGCACAACATGGTCGGACAAGCTCCCGCTGGAACTTGCCGGTTCTCTCCCCGCGGCGGGAGATCATCAGGTCGATCCAGAGGCGGGTTTGACGCTTCGGTTCAATAGACCGGTGCGCGCTGCCGACGTTGGTGATGCCAAGATCTCGCTGATGGGGCCCGGTGGTCGGGTTGAGGCTGCGCTCACCGTCGCCGAGAGCGGGCGTTTGATCTTCTTCCAGCCCGCAGTGTCGCTCTTTCCAGACACCCACTACACGCTCCTGGTGGAAGGTCTGCATGCTCTGAACGGCGAAGCGTTGGCTCTGAACGTCGTCGAATTCAAAACGCGCGCTATTGAACCGGAAAACGGCAGCGCATCACACCCGACGGCAGCGGAGCTGTCTGCCGTACAGCCGTCAAAGCGCCTGCTCGGTTGTGGGCAGACGCATCCCCTGCCGTGCCGGGAGCGCGCGAGCCTGCAAGAGGGTGCTTGGCAGCCAGGAAGGGACAATACCGATGCGCGTTGGCGTATTACGGCCAAGCGTGCGGAGTTGTTGCCCCTTAGCGTATTCGAGGCGGCCATCATCGGGAGTGGACGCACTGCTGTCAGCGGTCAGGTGTTGCTGGTCAATGACAAGCCGCTCGCCGGGGTGGAAATCAGTATCGGCAACTCCAGGACGAAGACGGATCCATCCGGTCGCTTCGTGCTGGCGGATGTACCGCACGGGCATCAGGAGCTCTATGTCGATGGTACCTCCGCCAATGTCGCCGGGCGGGAGTATGGGCAGTTTGTCGTAGGTGTGGAGGTCAGCCCGAAGAAGCTCACCCGCCTGCCCTATACGATGTATCTCCCACAGATCAGTGCGCGCGACAAGACGAAGATCGCCTCCCCCTTGAAGCAGGATGCGGTCGTCACTCATCCCGACATGCCTGGCCTGCAGATCCACATCCCAGCTGGGACCGTCATCCGCGACCGTAAGGGCAATTTGGTCCGTGAGCTTGCAGTTGTCCCGACACCGGTCAATCGCGCTCCGTTTCCGGTGCCCGCCAACTACCCCATGTATTTCACCCTCGAGCCTGGCGGCGCACTGATCCAGGGGCTGACGACCCAGGCCGCTCAGGGCATCAAGGTGCTGTATCCGAACTACGACAAACTGCCGACAGGGACCCGAGCCAACTTCTGGATCTACGAGCCGTCTGGCGGGTGGCGGGTATACGGCCAGGGACGCGTGACGTCCGATGGCACGCGCATTGCCCCAGAGGCTGGTGTCGGGCTGTATCAGGCGATGGGGGCCAGCTACAGCATTGATGGCAACACGCCGCCGCCTGAGCCGGATAAGCCGGAAGTCAGCGATGGCTGTGGATGCGAAGCCGGTGGAGCTGGTGCGACCGCCGGTGATCCGATTGACCTCTACACGGGTGAGTTCTCCTACGACGAGGTCGACGCAGTGGTGGGTGGGCTCGTGCCCATCTCAGTGAGACGCTTGTATCGTTCGCATGAAACGACCAAGCGGGACTTCGGTATCGGGACCGCCGCGAACTTTCGCTTCACCCTGTACGCACCAGCGGCAGACTACAACCAGTTGCAACTCGTATTGCCCACCGGCTCGCCCGTGTTGTTTGATCGGGTGTCGGGGAGCGGCTTGACGGGGCAGTGGGCGCAGGCTGGAACCATGTCCGGCTATGCCGGCGCGACGATTACGCAAGGCACACCCTCCGGGCACGGCTATCTGCTGGAGCTGCGTGATGGCAGCAAGATGTACTTCAATCAGTACTCGCCCAACCAATTGGAGTGGACGCTGGACCGATTCGGAAATCGCGTGGACTATGTTTACGATGCGGGCCTGATGGTCCAGATCATCTCCGCCAATGGCCGATATCTGGCCATGGAGTACGACTCCGACAATCGGATCAGTGCGGTCAAGGACCCAGCTGGCAACGCTTGGACATATACATACGATGTCAATGGCTATCTCAGCAAAGTGACGCGGCCGGACGGCAGCACGCGTTCATACAGGTACAAGATCAGCTTCGTGGCGCAAAACGTCACGTATCAGGCTCGCTTGGAGTCGATTTACGATGGCAAGAACCAAAGGGTGCTCTTCAATGAGTTTGAAACCCTACTTGGGTCAATGTGGACCGGCAGAGTCGTTAAGCAAACGCAAGCAGATGGCGGTGTGCTGAAGATCGAATACGACCATTCCGATGGCGATACCACAGGAGTTTTGGTGACGAGGCCGGACGGCAGCAAGCGCCGTGTGGTCTTCGACCATCGCAACCGTTATCCGGCAAGCGACACGGTGGCTTACGGAACCGCGCTCGCGCAGACGACTAGGTACGAGCGCACCGCTCGGGGGCAGATCAGCGCAAAAATTGATGCGCTAGGCAGGCGCGTCGAGTACACCCGCGACGAGCGTGGTCGCGTCACCCAAGTCAAGGCCATGGCTGGCACAGCCCAGGCCCGAACCACCCAGATAGCCTATAACGCGGACGGTGATCTTGCTTCCGTTACCGATGCGCTGAATCACAAGGTCAGCCTGGGTTATACCGACCGGTGTTTGACCTCCGTCACCAACGCGTTAGGCAAGGTCATCAAGGCAACCTGTAACTCGGCCGGTCAGCGCTTGACGTTAACCAACGCCTTGGGCCATACCACTTCCTACACCTGGACAGGCGAGGATTTGACGCAAGTCAGTGATCCGCTGGGTCGCAAAGTCAAGTTTCGCTATGACGTTCTGGGGAGGTTGATCGCGGCGGAGGACAGCCAAGGCAACATCTCGCGCAGGCAATACGATGGCCTGGGCAGAGTGGTGAAGGCGAGCGATCCACTTGGTAACACGGTCGAAACGGAGTTTGATGCCAATGGCAACGTCGCAGCGATACTGCTGCCGCATGGCAACGGTGTGACCTACGCTTATGATGCGCGCGATCGTCAGACCATGCGGACAGATGCCCTGGACCAGGTCGAAAGGTGGACGTACGACGCCATGGACCGCGTGAAGACCTATAGAGACCGTCGCAATCGCGTGACCACGCTCTCTTACGACGTGCTCGGCCGCTCCACCGCAGTCGCGTTTCCCGGTGCGGGCGGCACACTGACGTCGAGCTATGATGCAGCCAATCGCACGGTGGCTTTGGCCGATAGCCTTGGAGGAACGCTTGGTTGGGCATATGACGCATTCGACCAGGTCACTGAAGCCAGTACGCCGCAAGGCACGATCCAGTACGAATACGATGCGGTGGGCCGCAGGACAAGAATGCAGGCAGCCACCCAAGCCGAAGTCGTATACACCTATGACAGCGCGGATCGTCTGACGGGCATCACCCAAGGCGCCGAGGCTGTGAGCTTTGCCTATGACAACGCCGACCGGCTGATCACTCAAACCCTGCCTAATGCTGTGCAGACGATCTACAACTACAACACCGCCGGTCAAGTGACGGGCATTGCGTGGGGCAAAGCAGGGCAGACCGCCTTGGGCAGCCTAGGCTACGGTTATGACGGCCTGGGGCGGCTTGTCGCTCAAACCGGCACGCATGCGCCGCAAATGTTGCCAGCAAGCAGTGTCAACAATGCCTTCGACGACAACAATCGCCAGACTAAGGCTAATAATGTCGCGCTGAGCTACGATGCCAACGGTAATCTCATCAGTGACGGTGTTCGTTCGTATGTCTGGAATGACCGAAATCAGCTTGGGCAGATCAGGCAAGGCGCTTCGGTGATTGCGAACTTCAGCTACGACGCATTAGGTCGGCGCGGATCGCGGACTGAAAATGGCGTCACAACTAGCTACTTGTACGATGGATTGGATGCAGTGCAGGAAGTGCAAGGTGGCACAGCCAACCCGCTGTTGATTGGTTTACGAATCGACCAGCGGTTCGCGCGCAATGACAGTGGTGGGCGTACATACTTCCTGACGGATCTGCTGGGAAGTACCCGGGTACTCACGAACGCAGTGGGATCCGTAGTGCAGCGATATGATTACGATCCCTACGGTAAAGTAAGTCAGGCGAACGCAGCTTATAGCAATCCGTATCAGTACAGTGGCCGCGAGCTGGACCTGAGTGGGCTCTACTATTATAGGGCGCGTTACTACCATGCAGCGAACGGGCGATTCATAAGCGAAGACCCTATCCAGCTCGCCGCGGGACCTAATGCCTACACGTATGTCGGCGGGAATCCAAATGGTGCCACCGACCCGCTAGGACTTTGCTCATGCGGATTGCCTAATGCTTCCTCCTTTATGGACAGTTATCCAAACTACGATGATTATAGTGGCAGCGGGGTCTGGAGTCTTATTGGTGGTTCGTTAGATGATAAATACGGTGCGAACTCTCCTGGCGGGACGGAGGATTCCTGCGCCGCGCGCGCTAGTTACGGATTGAACGAAAGCGGGGCGCGCATTCCTCCTGGTTCTCCAGGTGCAAATAGGAACTGGAACGGCGACAATAATCGCTACATTATCAGCGCTCAGAAAATGAATGATTATCTTAGGAATGCATACGGACCTCCTTCACAAACGCTAAATAGTGCGGGTGAGTTGGCTAATCTCCGCGGAGGACTGGGTAATGGAGGTGCAGCCATTGTCTCCTCTGGTGGGCACGTCGGTGTTGTTACAGGCGGCTACGCTGACCCATACGTAGGCTCCTACTTGGGCGATGTTTGGATCTTGCCGGGGGGGAACTGCTCGTGCCCATAAGGAGCATGATGGTGATACTTGCGTCTATGCTGCTCCTGATTTATTCCAGTGTGGACGCTGCAGAGCGCCGCAAGCGTTTTGATAAAGAAAGTTACATCATGGATGTGGAGCTGGCGTCCGGACTGCAGGTTCGTCATGTTGTGTATCGCAGGGAGCCGCTTGGGGGTTGGTACTGGCTAGATATAAGGAGAGGATCCGGGCTTATTGTTGTGGATCGTGATGGTCGAAAGGTTTCTCAGATTGCGAGTTCAGATTTTGATGAGTTAATTCATAGGTTGATGATTGTGATAAATCAGGAGCACTCCGGTAAACTCCAAAGCGTTCGCGTCGATTTATCTCTGATTTCTGAGTTATGGGATGGTTCGGTTAAAAATATACGGGGGGCTGGTGTCGCGTATGATTACAGACTTGAGCCGAAGTCGGAGCTAATACTGGCTACGATGAAGTCCTATTTGAGCGGAAATGATCTGGTTAAGCGGGTTTGTGAGCAAGTTGTTTTGATTGATAAGAAATGCAAAAAGAACGTGGCAATGAATCCGGTTGTTTTTAGGTCGGTATATCTTTGGCAGAAATGGGGCGACGTTGTCCTTCAGCCTGATGCGGGAATGGATAGGGGTTTGAATTGGTTTAGCATAGACGTTGAGGATGCGCGATAGGTCGTTGTTCCTATTAATGGCTTAAGGTTATTTTAATATGGTTTGCTGAATAATTATTTTGGTCATGCTGGATCCGAAGCGCGCACTGTGGGTGTGCTGCCTGCAATCGATCAACAATGGCTTCCTGCTCGGAGGTGGGTGAGCAGCCGAGCTGTGCCTAGTGCTGGCCGCGCGCACTTTACATACCGCTTGTGTTCGGCCCCGCCTCAGAACTTCAACACATACGCCGCGCCATACACCCGTGGGTCGATGTGGACCGTGCCCAGGCGCGCGCCGTCCAGGTGCACGGTGCTGTCGATGTCGATCCAGCGCACGTCCACGCGCAGGGCGCCGCGCGGGCTCAGCTTGAAGTCCAGGCCGGCGTGGGCGGCCAGGCCCCAGGAATCGTCCAGCTTGAGCTTGCTGCCGGCCAGGGCGCCGCGGGTGTCCTCGCTGAAGAAGGTGGTGTAGTTCAAGCCGGCACCGACGAAGGGCGAGACCGTGCCCTGGCTATTGAAGTGGTACTGCAGGGTCAGCGTGGGCGGCAGGTGCTTGGTGCTGCCGATGTTGCCCAAGCCGCGGATCTGGATGTCGTGCTCGAACGGCAGCGCGGCCAGCACCTCCACCCCCAGGTTGTCGGCGACGAAGTACTCCAGTGCGAAGGTCGGGCGGACGTTCTTGTTGACCTTCACCGGCAGGGTGCCGCCGGCCAGGGCGCCGTTATCCGACTTGGGCGCGACCTGGTGCGCGCCCAGTGCCAGGGTGAGCTCGCCGCGCGACTGGGCCAGGGCCGGGCAGGCCAGCAGCGGCAGGGCGAGGAGGAGGGAGGTCTTGAAGAGGGTGCGATACATGGCCAGATGCCTGTGGTGTGGAATGCGCACGCAGTGTTCTGCCGATGCGCCAGGCGCGCCTTGATCCTGATCAAGCCCCCCGCGCGGCCTGCCCCCGCGCGCGTGCCCTCAGGCCTTGTGCGGGCGGCCTCGGAGGGCTGGCATTCGGTCTCGCAATGCATGTTCGGCAGCTTCGAACCGTCCCGGCACGGCCAACGATCCGGTCACGGTGGCCCTGCTAGAATCACGCTCCCTTTCCAGACCCCGCACCAGCAGGAGTGGCTTAGATGACGATCAAGGTAGGCATCAACGGTTTCGGCCGCATTGGGCGCAACGTGCTTCGCTCGGCGGTGCAGAACTTCGGCAACGACATCCAGATCGTGGCCATCAACGACCTGCTCGAGCCTGACTACCTGGCCTATATGCTGCAGTACGACTCGGTGCATGGCCGCTTCGAGGGCGAGGTCTCTGTCGAGGGCGGGCATCTGATCGTCAACGGCAACAAGATCCGCCTGACCGCCGAGCGCGACCCGGCGGCGCTGAAGTGGGACGAGGTGGGGGCCGAGGTGGTGATCGAGTCCACCGGCATCTTCCTGACCAAGGAAGGCGCGCAGAAGCATCTGGATGCCGGCGCCAAGAAGGTCATCCTGTCGGCCCCGTCCAAGGACGACACGCCGATGTTCGTGTTCGGCGTCAACGACAAGACCTACAACGGCGAGGCGATCATCTCCAACGCCTCGTGCACCACCAACTGCCTGGCGCCGCTGGCCAAGGTCATCAACGACAAGTGGGGCATCAAGCGCGGCCTGATGACTACCGTGCATGCGGCCACCGCCACGCAGAAGACCGTCGATGGCCCGTCCAACAAGGACTGGCGCGGCGGCCGCGGCATCCTGGAGAACATCATTCCGTCCTCCACCGGTGCGGCCAAGGCCGTGGGCGTGGTGATCCCGGAACTCAACAAGAAGCTGACCGGCATGAGCTTCCGCGTGCCGACCTCGGACGTGTCCGTGGTGGACCTGACCGCCGAGCTGGAAAAGCCGGCCACCTACGAGGAAATCAAGGCCGAGATGAAGGCCCAGTCCGAGGGCGCCCTGAAGGGCATCCTGGGCTATACCGAGGACAAGGTGGTGGCCACGGATTTCCGTGGCGATGCCCGCACCTCCATCTTCGACGCCGAGGCCGGCATCGCCCTGGACTCGACCTTCGTCAAGCTGGTGTCCTGGTACGACAACGAGTGGGGCTACTCCAACAAGTGCCTGGAAATGGTGCGCGTGGTGGCGGGCAAGTAAGGCCTGTCGCATCGGCAGTGAAAAGGGCGCTTCGGCGCCCTTTCTTTTTTGCGGGCCTTCGGCGCATGGGTTTGGCGGGAAGGCCCCTTCGCGGCTGAAGCCGCTCCCATGCCTGGGATGTTCAGGAGGTCGCAGGTGCGGGGCCGCTGGCGTTTGTCGTGGGAGCCGATTCATCGGCGAAGAGGTTGTAGCGGCAGGGCTGGTCCCGGCTGCAGCCGCTCCCGCCGGGATGCGCGGGTGGGTCGCATGGGGCGGGGAGCGTGGCGAAGGACGCGATTTGTCGGCGCCCATTCCAGTGCGGCACTTCCTGGCTCTGAGCGGGCTGTGGTAAAAGTTCGCCGCCGGCCAAGGGAGTGCTGCAAGGGGGCGCCGGTGAACTTCAATTACGTTAAGGAAGATAGATGAACAAGCATCGTTGGTTCGCCTGCTGCCTGGTCGCCCTGTCGGCGATCTCGATCAACGCCGCGGCGCAGGACGCGGATATCTACGACGTCGCCTACATCCAGAGCAACCTGACCGTCGGCAAGACCACCCGGGCCCAGGTGTTGGAGCATTTCGGTGAGCCGACATCCAAGAAGGCCACGCTCAGCTCCGCCGGCGGTGCCTCGGAGACGCTGGTGTACGTCCGCGGCGCGCCCAAGGTGGCGCAGAAGCAGAAGAAGGGCGGCGGCCTGGGCGGCATGATGGCCTCCCTGCGCGGGGTGGCTTCTGATGTGGCCGGCGTGACCGGTCAGAACATCCGCTACGACGACCGCGTCCGCGCCTCGCGCGTGGAAGACCAGGCCAATGCCGCCGATCGACTGTCCTCGCGCCTGGGCACGCCCGCCGAGACCGCCTCGGCCTCAGCCTCAGCGGGCGCGGCCACGCTGAGCATCCAGCTGAACAATGGCGTGGTGTCGTCCTTCGACCTGCAATGACGTATCGGCGGCGGCCGGTCCGGTCGGGCTGAGGTCTAGCGGCCCAAGCCCGTCGGCGTGAAGGCTGTGTCTTGAGAGGCCCCGTGATGCGGGGCCTCTTCCTTTGTGGCGATGCGCGATTGGTTAGCATCGTCACTGAACAGCGGCGCCGACAGCGCCTGGGGCGATGCGAATGGGCGATGTGATCGGGATCGTGATCCTGCTGGGGCTGGTGCTGCTGGCCGTGCCGGTGCTGCTGGTGATCCTGATGGTGTCGGTGTCGCGGCTGAAGGGGCGCGTGGCGAAGCTGGAGGCCACGGTTGCGCAACTTCGGGCCGGGCAGGCCGCGACAACACGTGCGCCTGCGACGCCCGACGCCGCGCAGGAGCCGGACGCGCGCCGCGCGGCCGCCCTGGACCTGGCCGAGCCGGCCGCAGTGTTCACCCCGTCGCCCGAGCAGCCCACGCCGACGCCCGCCGCGGCCGCCGCGCCGCCAGCGGCCACGCCGCCGCCGATCCCCGCCGCGGCCCGGCCGCAGCCCCAGGCAGCGCCCGCGCGCCCCTGGTCGGCGGCTCCGGAAGCGCCATCGGTGTTCGAGCGCGCCCTGCGTTCGCTGCGACGCTGGTTCACCGAAGGCAATGTGCCGGTGAAGATCGGCATGCTGGTGCTGTTCGCGGGCGTGGCGGCATTGGTGAAGTACGCCAGCGACCAGGGGTGGCTGCGCGTGCCGATCGAGCTGCGCCTGGCCGGCATGTCCGCCGCGGCCCTGGCCGGCCTGGTGCTGGGGTGGCGCAAGCGCCACAGCCATCGTGCCTTCGCCCTGAGCCTGCAGGGCGGCATGATCGGCATCCTGCTGTTGATCGTCTTCGGGGCCTTCAAGCAGTTCAGCCTGCTGCCGGCAGGCATGGCCTTCGCCGTGAGCGTAGTGCTGGTGGCCGGCGCCGGCATGCTGGCGGTCCTGCAGAATGCGCGCGCGCTGGCAATCCTGGCGTTGCTGGCTGGGTTTCTGGCGCCGCTGTGGCTGTCCACCGGGCAGGGCCACCATGTCGCGCTGTTCACCTACTACGCGGTGTTGAACGGCGCGATCCTGGCGATGGCCTGGTGGCGCCCGTGGCGCGAGCTGAACCTGCTGGGGTTCGCCTTCACCTTCGGCATCGGCACGCTCTGGGGCGTGCTGCGCTACGCGCCGGAACACTACGCCAGCACCCAGCCTTTCCTGCTGCTGTTCTTCGTCTTCTATCTGCTGATCCCCTTGCTGTACGTGCGCCGCGCCACGCCTGAACGCGGCCGTCTGCTCGATGGCGCGCTGGTGTTCGGCACGCCGCTGGTGGCGTTTTCGCTGCAGGCCGGCCTGATGCCAGGCCGTCCGATGGCCCTGGCGCTGTGCGCCCTGGGCGTGGCGGCGGTCTACGTGCTGCTGGCCCTGCTTGCCCAGCGCAGGCTGCGGCACCCAGTGCTGATGCAGGCCTACGCTGTGCTGGCAGTGGGCTTTGCGACCCTGGCCGTGCCGCTGGCGCTGTCGGCGCGGGCCACCGGCGGCATCTTCGCCCTGGAGGGCGCTGCGTTGATCTGGCTTGGGCTGCGCCAGCAGCGCACGTTGCCTCAGCTTGGCGGCCTGTTGCTGCAGCTCGGCGCCGCCCTGGCCCTGGCCGTGGCCACGCCGCAGGTGGCCGAACGGGCGCTGCTCAACCCGACCTGCATGGCCATGCTGCTGATCGCGCTGGGCGGCTGGGCCAGTGCCGCCAGCTACCGCCGCGCGGGCCAGGACGTGATCGCCAGCGGCTGGTACCTGTGGGCGCTGGCCTGGTGGTGCGCCAACCTGGGCTCGGAGGTGCAAGGGTTCGTGCCGTGGGCCTCGCGTGCCGACGCGTTGCTGGCGCTGGCGGCGTTGACCGCCTGGGTCGCTGCCGAAGTGCACGCCCGCTTCCCGGCCCGGCTGCTGGTGCTCACCACCGCCGGCGGCCTGGCCCTGGCCGCGCCGCTGGCGCTGGTCCAGGCCGATGTGCATGCGCAGCCCTTTGCCGGCACCGGGGCGTGGGCCTGGCTGGCCTACGCCGTGTTCGGCGTGCGCAGCCTGCTGTGCCTGCGCCGCGGCGGCGATGGCGTGGGTGCCATTGCGCAGGCCGCCTGGTGGCTGGTCTGGCCGCTGGTGATCTCGCTGCTCGGGCATTTCATCGCCAGGCGGTTTGCCCTGGCCGATGGCTGGGCGATGGCCTGGATCGGCGCGCCCTGGATCGCATTGCTTGCGGTGGCGGTGCTGCGTGGGTCGTGGTTGAGCGTGCCGATCGGCGCCGCGTTCGAGCGCGCGCGTGCGGCCCTGCTGGGCACCGTGCTGGTGATGGTGGCGCTGTGGTGGGGCGTGGCGTTGCTGTCCTCGGGTGGAAGCGCACCGCTGCCGTGGTGTCCGCTGCTCAATCCGATGGAGCTGCTGCAGCTGGCGGTGCTGCTGCTGGTGGCACGGCTGGGCTGGGCCGAGGCCGCACCCGGCTGGCTGCTGCGCTCGCGCACGGTGCTGATGGCGGTGGCAGGCTTCGCCCTGGTCACCGCCACGACCTTGCGCGGCGTGCATCACTGGGGCGGGGTGCCGTGGACGCCCTCGCTGCTGTCCACCAGCCTGGCGCAGACCAGCCTGACCGTGGTCTGGAGCATCCTGGGCGTGGTGGGATGGGTGTCCGGCTCGCGCCGGGCCCAGCGCACGCTGTGGCTGGCCGGGGCGGTGCTGATGGCGGTGGTGTTGGCCAAATTGGTCATGGTGGACAGGCAACATCTGGGCAATCTTTGGGGGATCGGTTCGTTCATCGCCTACGGCTTGCTGTGCACGGTGGTGGGCTACCTGGCTCCCGCGCCCCCCCGCGCGCCCACGAAGGACACTCCACCATGAAGGCTTTGCGTACCGTGGGCCTGGGCCTGCTGCTGGTCGCCACCAGCGCCCTGGCCGTGCCCGCGGAGGATTACGCCCGGCAGTGGAACCTGTCCCTGCCGGTGAAGGATGCCGGGGCCTACCGGGTGGTCCTGGACGAGTCGGTGTACTGGCAGGCGCAGTCGCCCGAACTGGCCGACCTGGACGTGCTGAACGCGCGCGGCGAGCCGGTCCCGGCAGTGCTGCGCGGGCCGCCGCGCGAGGAACTGGCGCGGCCGACGCTGCTGCCGGTGCCGTGGTTCGCGCTGCCGCAGCGCGCCGCGGCCGGGGACCAGGACCTCTCCCTGATCAGCCAGCGCAACGTCGATGGCAGCGTGCGCGCCATCACCGCCCAGGTCGGGCAGGGGCCGGACCGCCAGACCCAGGGCGGCTGGCTGGTCGATGCCTCCAACGTGCAGGGCGCGGTGCGCGCCCTGCAGCTGGAGTGGGCGCCGCTGTCCCAGCCGCTGCAGCAGCGCTACCGCGTGGAGGGCAGCGAGGACCTGCGTAGCTGGGCCACGCTGGCCGAGGACGCGCCGCTGCTGGACCTGCGCCAGGGCGGGGAACACCTGCGGCAATCGCGCATCGCCCTGTCCTCCGGCGCGCGCTACCTGCGCCTGGTGCCGGTGCAGGCCCAGGCCAGCCTGCCGGTGACGGGGGTGCAGGTGGAGCTTGCGCCGGCCATCATCGCGCGGCAGTGGCAGTGGCAGACCCTGCAAGGCCGCGCGGTGACCGACGACAAGGGTCAGGTCGCCTTCGAGTACGACGCGCGCGGGCGGTTTCCGTTCCAACGGGTGGACCTGCAGATGCCGGACAACAGCGTCCAGCGCTGGCGGCTGCAGTCGCGCGAGCGCGCCACCGACCGCTGGCACGACGCCACGCCGTCCTGGGTGGCGTTCGAGCTGACCCTGGAGGGGTCGGTGGAGCGCTCCGGGCCGCAGGCGCTGACGGGGGTCAAGCGCGACCGCCAGTGGCGGCTGCTGCCCACCAACGGGGCGTCGACGACGCCGCCGCCGCTGCGGCTGGGCTATGTGCCGGAGGATGTGGTCTTCCTTGCGCAAGGCGCCGGGCCGTTCGTGCTGGTGGCCGGCAGTGCGCGCGCGCAGCGGGCCCCGGCCCCGGTCGGCGACCTGCTCAGCCAGGTGCGCCAGAGCCGCGGCGCCGATTGGGAGCCGCCCCGCGCGCAGCTGGGCCAGACCCACACCCTGGCCGGCAGCGATGCGCTGATCCCGGCCTCGGCCCCGGTGGACTGGAAAACCTGGGTGTTGTGGGGCGTGCTGATCGGCGGCGCGGCGCTGGTGGCGGTGTTCGCCGTCTCGCTGCTGCGCAAGCCGGCGCTGCGCTGAGGCGCTTGCGCGCTCCCACACTCCCATCGGGTTGGCCCTTTTCCGCCTGCGACCGTCAGCACGCCGAATCATTCCTCGGGGCCTCGGCTCGCTGGTGTGCTGGCCTGCCATGGCATCCGACTCGCCGGCGGCGGGTCGCAGCCGGTGAGATGGCCGGGCGCGAGCCTGTGCGCCTGCCATCCACGGAGCCCGACCATGCCGCGTTCTTCCGCCTCCCTGCTCGATTCCCGCCCCCATGCCGTCGACCCGCAGCTGGACCGCGTGCTGCGCCGGGCCGTGGTGCTCGGCGCCCTGGCCGTGCTGCTGATCCCCGCCGCGCGTGGCCATAGCGACTGGCTGGGCTGGATGCCGCTGTGGCTGCTGGGCATGCCGCTGGTGGCCTGGTGGGCGCTGCACCGCTTCCCGTTGCCGGCCCGGCCCCGCCGCCGCTCCCGGCTGCAGGCCCGGCGGCGCGTCGGGCCGCAGGCGCGTCGCAGGCCGGTCGCCGCCGGCCTGGCCCGCGCGGCCTGACCTTCGGCAGGGGAGCGCGGGAAGGCCCCGTGCTAGCGTCGGCGGTCTCACGTTGACCGTTGGAGCCGCACGATGTCCCGACTCACCCAGGCCTGCCTGTTGGCCTGCCTCGCCGCCGCCGGCGGCGCCCACGCCCAGGAGCCCGCCATGACCCAAGACCCCTATGCCTGGATGGAAGAGGTCGAGGGCGAGAAGCCACTGGCGTGGGTCAAGCAACAGAACGCGAAGTCCGAGGCGGAGATCGCCGGCACGCCGCAGTTCAAGCAGCTGGAGAGTGACATCCTGGCCATCCTGGATTCGGACGCCAAGATTCCCGGCGTGCAGAAGATCGGGCCGTACTACTACAACTTCTGGAAGGACAAGCAGCACGAGCGCGGCCTGTGGCGCCGCACCACGCTGGAGGAATACCGCAAGGCCCAGCCGCAGTGGGAGACGGTGCTGGACCTGGACGCGCTCAACAAGGCCGAGGGCAAGAACTGGGTCTGGCACGGCGCCGACTGCCGCAGGCCCGACTATGACCGCTGCCTGATCGCGCTCTCGCGCGGCGGCGCCGATGCCGATGAGACCCGCGAATTCGACCTGACCACCAAGACCTTCCTCAAGGACGGGTTCTACCGCCCCGAGTCCAAGGGCGGGCTGGGCTGGAAGGATGCGGACACGGTCTATGTCTACACCGACTTCGGCGACGGCAGCATGACCACCTCCGGCTATCCGCGCATCGCCAAGGAGTGGAAGCGCGGCACGCCGCTGTCTTCGGCCGCCACGGTCTACGAAGGCAAGCCCGAGGACATGTACATCGCGGCCATGCATGACGATACGCCGGGCTTCGAGCGCGATTTCGTCAGCCGCACCCTGGCCTTCTACAACGATGAGCTGTACCTGCGGGACGCTGCGGGCAAGCTGACCAAGATCGATGCGCCGAACTCGGCCAACAAGAGCGTGCACCGGCAGTGGCTGACGCTGGAGCTGCGCGATGCCTGGACCGTGGGCGGCAAGACCTATGCGGCCGGCTCGCTGCTGGTGGCCGATTTCGATGCCTACATGGCCGGCAAGCGCGATTTCACCGTGCTGTTCGCGCCCGATGCGCACTCCTCGCTGGCCAGCTTCTCCTGGACCCGCGATCACCTGGTGCTCAACGTCCTGCACGACGTCAAGAACCGCCTGTTCGTGCTGGACCCCAAGGCCGACTGGAAGCGCAGCGATTTCGACGCGGTGCCCAGCATCGGCACGGTCTCGGTCTCGGCGGTGGACAGCGATGAGTCCGACGCGGTGTGGATCAGCACCACCGATTACCTGACCCCGACCCGGCTGCTGATGGCGCAGGCGGGCGATGCCAAGTCGGTGGAAACGCTCAAGACCATGCCGGCCTTCTTCGACGGCTCCAGGGACGTGATCGAGCAGCACTTCGCCACCTCCAAGGATGGCACCAAGGTGCCGTACTTCCTGGTGCGGCCCAAGGATTTGAAGTTCGACGGCACCGCGCCGACGCTGCTGTACGGCTACGGCGGCTTCGAGATCTCGATGACGCCCGGCTATTCCGGCGGCATCGGCAAGGGCTGGCTGGAGAAGGGCGGTGTGTACGCGGTCGCCAACATCCGCGGCGGTGGCGAATACGGCCCGCGCTGGCACCAGGCCGCGCTCAAAGCCAACCGCCACAAGGCCTATGAGGATTTCGCCGCGGTGGCCAAGGACCTGGCCGCGCGCAAGATCACCTCGGCCAGGCACCTGGGTGCGCAGGGCGGCAGCAACGGCGGTTTGCTGACCGGCAACATGCTGACCCAGTACCCGGAGCTGTTCGGCGCCATCGTGGTGCAGGTGCCGCTGCTGGACATGAAGCGCTACAGCCACCTGCTGGCGGGCGCCTCGTGGATGGCCGAGTACGGCAACCCGGACACGGCCGACTGGGAGTTCATCAAGACCTTCTCGCCGTATCACCTGTTCGATGCGAAGAAGGAGTACCCGCCGGTGCTGTTCATGACCTCCACCCGCGATGACCGGGTGCACCCGGGCCATGCGCGCAAGATGGCGGCCAAGATGCTCCAGGCGGGCAAGGACGTGCGCTACTACGAGAACATCGAGGGTGGGCACGGCGGCGCGGCCAACAACAAGCAGTCGGCGCACATGAACGCCCTGGCCTATACCTTCCTGTGGCAGCAGCTGGCCAAGTAGCTTCTGCCGCGCCCCGGCGTCATGTCATTGCCCCACGGCGGCCCAGAGCGCGGCCGTCGTGGGCCCCCGGCCTTGCATCCCGTACCCGACGGACCCATTCATGAAAGCCATTTCCACCCTGCTGGCTGCCACCTTGCTTATGAGCGCACCGATTTCCCCGACCCTGGCCGCCGTCGCCACCGCCACGCCGCCGGACGCGGCCAAGAAGCCGCATGTGGTCAAGGCGCCGTTCGGCGCCGAGCGCCAGGACGAGTACTACTGGCTGCGCGATGACACGCGCAAGCATCCGCAGATGCTGGCCTACCTCAACGCCGAGAACGCCTACGCCGACGCGGTGCTGGCGCCGCTCAAGCCCCTGCAGGACACGCTGTACAAGGAGATCGTCGGGCGCATCAAGCAGGACGATGCCTCGGTGCCGTATCGCGAGCGCGGCTTCTGGTACTACACGCGCTTCGAGTCCGGCAAGGACTACCCCATCCACGCGCGCCGCGAGGGCAGCATGGAGGCGCCCGAGCAGATCCTGCTGGACGTCAACGCGCTGGCCGAAGGCAAGGGCTACTACAGCGTGGGCGACATGGAGGTGACCCAGGACAACACGATCCTGGCCTATGCCGAGGATGCCGTGGGCCGGCGTCAGTACACGATCCGCTTCAAGAACCTGGCCACCGGTGAGCTGTACGCCGACCAGATCACCGGCGTGTCGCCCAACATGGTCTGGGCCGACGACAACAAGACCCTGTTCTACGTCGAGAACGACCCGGAGACCCTACTCACCGTGCGCGTGAAGAAGCACGTGCTGGGCACGCCGGCCGCGCAGGACGTGCTGGTGTACGAGGAAGAGGACGACAGCTTCTACATGGGCGTGGGGCGCACCCGCGACGACAAGTACCTGACCATCGGCCTGCACTCCACCGTCTCCAGCGAAGAGCGCTATGCGCTGGCCGCCGATCCCAAGGCGTTCGTCCCCCTGGCGCCGCGAGCGCGCGATGTCGAGTACGACGCCGATCACTTCGACGGCCGCTGGGTGATCCGCACCAACGCCGACAAGGCCACCAACTTCAAGCTGGTGACCGCGCCGGACGGCAGCACCTCGCGCAAGGACTGGAAGGACTGGGTGCCGCACAACGCGGCGGTGTTCATCGATGGCTTCGAGCTGTTCGATGGCTTCACCGCCATCGCCGAGCGCTCCGAAGGACTGGAGCGCATCCGCCTGCTGGGCAAGGACGGCGGTGCACTGAAGGGCCCACAGATGGATGCGCGCGGCGTCGCGCAGGATGCGCAGGGGACCTACGTCAAGGCCGACGAGCCGGCCTATTCGATGGGCCTGGACGTCAACGCCGAGGCGGACACCCCCTGGCTGCGCTACAGCTATACCTCCATGACCACGCCGGCCACCACCTACGAGCTCAACACCGTCACCGGTGAGCGCAGGCTGCTCAAGCAGCAGCCTGTGCTGGGCTATGACCCGGCCAAGTACACCACCGAGCGGCTATGGGTGACCGTGCGCGATGGCACCAAGGTGCCGGTGTCGCTGGTTTACAAGAAGGGCTTCAAGAAGGACGGCACCGCCGCGCTGCTGCAGTACGGCTACGGCAGCTACGGCATGTCGATGGATCCGGGCTTCTCCGGGCCGGTGGTCAGCCTGCTGGATCGCGGGATGGTCTATGCCATCGCCCACATCCGCGGCGGCCAGGAGATGGGCCGTGCCTGGTACGAGGACGGCAAGCTGCTGAACAAGAAGAACACCTTCACCGACTTCATCGATGTCACCGAGGCGCTGGTCAAGCAGGGCTATGCGGCCAAGGACCGCGTGGCGGCGATGGGCGGCAGCGCCGGCGGCCTGCTGATGGGCGCCATCACCAACATGGCCCCGGACGATTACCGCGTGATCATCTCGCAGGTGCCGTTCGTGGACGTGGTGACGACCATGCTGGATCCGACGATCCCGCTGACCACCAACGAGTACGACGAGTGGGGCAACCCGGAAGACAAGGCCTTCTACGACTACATCGCCACCTACTCGCCGTACGACAATCTCAAAGCCCGGGCGTATCCGGCCATGTTCATCGGCACCGGTTTGTGGGATTCGCAGGTGCAGTACTGGGAACCGGCCAAGTACGTGGCCCGCCTGCGCGACCTGGACACCGGCAAGCAGCCGGTCGTGTTCCGCACCAACATGGAGGCCGGCCACGGCGGCAAGTCCGGGCGCTTCCGCCGCTACGGCGAGATGGCCGAGTACTACGCCTTCATGCTGGATCAGCTGGGCGTGAGCGGCGGCCAAGGCAAGTAGGCCACCGGCGCGAAAGACAGGCGGCGGCATCCCTTGGGATGCCGCCGTTTTCATGTCCGCCAGCGCGGCGTCATTGCGCAGGATCACTGACACCGGCCTGGCCGATCGGCTACAACTGCGGCGTGAACGCGCCTTCGCCCACACCCGAACGCCGGCCCGCCCGATTTCGCTGGGCCTGGTGGCTGCTGGCCTATGCCAGCCTGGGGCTGGGCATCCTCGGCGCCTTCCTGCCAGGCCTGCCGACCACGGTCTTCATCCTGATTGCAGCCTACGCCGCCTCGCGCGGGTCCGAGCGCCTGCATCAGCGGCTGCTGGCCCACCGCCACTTCGGGCCGCTCATCCGTAACTGGCAGCAGCACCGCGCAGTGCCGCGCAAGGCCAAGTGGGCCGCCAGCTGGACCATGCTGGGCTGCGCGGCGGTCCTGCTGCTGGTGATGCTGGGCAGCGGCGGACACGCGGCCTGGATGATCGCCCTGCCGATTGCCTGCATGGCCTGCGTGGCGTTGTGGCTGTGGACGCGGCCGGAGCCGCCTGGGGGGGAGGAGGAGTGAGTGGGGAGGAGTGAGGAGTGAGGAGTGAGGAGTGAGCGCGGCTTGCGGCGGGGCCTCCCGTGGTCTTTGAGTCGACGGGGGCTTGAGGCCCTGGCCGCGGCGGTCTGCTGGTTCACCCCTTGCTGGCTATACTTCACGCATGAATCCGATCGCCAAATCCGCCCTGTCCTGCGCGCTGCTGCTGGCGCTGTCGGCCTGCGGCAACAAGGGTCCGCTGGTGTTGCCGGAGAAGCCGGCGCCCGTGGAAGAGCTGCCGGCCTCCAATGCGCCCGTCAGCGAAGACCCCACGCCACCGGCGGAAGGGGCCATTCCGCCGACGCCTGAAGAGCAGGCTGCCGACGCGCAGGCCGCCGAGGCGGTGCATTCGCAAACACCGGATGGGAATGACTGAGGCCGCAGCGGTGCGTTTCACCAAGATGCAGGGCGCGGGCAATGATTTCGTCGTGCTGGACCTGCGCGACGGCACGCCGCCGCCCGATCCGGCGCTGGCCGCGCGGCTGGCCGACCGCCACTTCGGCGTGGGCTGCGACCAGTTGCTGACCATCGAGGCGCCGCGCTCACCCGAGGCGGTGGCGTCCTACGGCATCTGGAACGCCGATGGCTCGCTGGCTGGGCAGTGCGGCAATGGCGCGCGCTGCGTGGCGGCCTGGCTGGTGCGGGACGGGGCGGCCAAGGGCGATGCCTTCGTCATCGAAAGCCCGCATGCCTCCCATGTCGTGCAGCGCCTGGACGATGGCCGCTACGCCGTGGCGATGGGGCAGCCGCAGTTCGCGCCGGCGCGGATTCCCCTGGCCGGCGTCGACCAGGTGCAGCCGATCTACGCGGCTGGCCTGGATGGCATCGAAGTGTTCTTTTCCGCGCTGGCCATGCCCAATCCGCACGCCGTGATCGAGGTCAACGACGTCGACGCCGCGCCGGTGGAACGCTGGGGCACGCAGTTGCAGGCCCATGCGCTGTTCCCGGATTCGGTGAATGTCGGCTTTGCCCAGGTGGTCGCGCGCGATCGCATACGCCTGCGCGTGTTCGAGCGTGGGGTCGGCGAGACCCTGGCGTGCGGCAGTGGCGCCTGTGCCGCGGTGGTGGCGCTGATCAGGCTGGAGCGCGTGGATCGAGAAGTCACCGTATCGTTGCCCGGCGGCGAGCTGCAGATCCGCTGGCCCCAGGACAAGGCCGACGTGGTCATGGCCGGGCCGGCCACATTCGTTTTCGAAGGGGAATGGACGCAATGAGCGAGAGCATCGAGAAGCTGGGCGCACACGAGGTGGCGGCCTGGCTTCGTCGCCATCCGAATTTTCTCAAGCAGTTTCCCGACCTGGCCCTGAGCCTGGTGGTTCCGCGCGAGGAAGGGCCGACCGCCTCGCTGGCGACCTACCAGCTGGAAGTGCTGCGGGAGAAGAACCGTGAGCTGTCCCGGCGCCTGGGCGACCTGTTCGGCAACGCGCAGGACAACGAGCGCCTGGCCGTACGCGTGCACCAGCTGACCTTGGCGCTGATGCGCCAGACCAGTGCGGCCGACACGCTGGGTGCGATGGCTGCGTCCCTGCAGGAGGACTTCGCCGGCGACCTGGTGCGGCTGGTAGTGTTCGCCCCGGTCCAGGACGTGGGCGATGCCGAGTGGCTGCAGGTGCTGCCGCAGGACAGCCACCATCTGGTTCCTTTCCGCGACTGCCTGCGCGAGGGCGAGCCGATCTGCGGCCGCCTGCAGCCGGAGAAGAACGCCGTGCTGTACGGCCCGCGGGCGGATGAGGTGGCCTCCTCGGCGCTGCTTCCTTTGCCGGGCGTGGGCCTGGTGGCGGTGGGCAGCCGCGACGGCAATCGCTTCTACCCGGGCATGGGTACGCTGTTCCTGCGCATGATGGGCGAGTCGCTGGCGACCGCGTTGCAGCGGTTCGAGTGATGAAGCGCCGGGACCGGGGGGAGCAAGGCCGGGACCGGGGACCAGGGACCGGGGACCCGGGGAAGGCAACAGCAGCATCAAAGTCGAAGCCCAAGCAAGTGGCCCAGAAAGGGGGCGCCGTGGCTTTTCCCGGGTCCCCGGTCCCCGGTCCCCGGTCCCGGCTCCTGGACGACTTCCTCGCGCATCTGCAAATCGAGCGCCGCGTGTCCGCGCACACGCTCGATGCCTATCGGCGTGACCTGGACGGGCTGCTGCAGTGGGCCGGGGGCGACGATGCGCTGCTGGCCCTGCAAGCCGAACAGTTGCGCGCCTTCACCGCCGCCGAGCATCGGCGCGGGCTTTCGCCCAAGAGCGTGCAGCGCCGGCTTTCGGCCTGCCGCAGCTTCTACGACTGGCTGCTGCGCAACGGGCGCATCGCCGCCAGCCCGGCCGCCGGGGTGCGCGCGCCAAAGGCGCCGCGCAAGCTGCCGCAGGTGCTGGACGCGGACGAGGCCGTGCGCCTGGTCGAGGTCGACCCGGACGCGCCGCTGGGGCTGCGCGACCGCGCGATGCTGGAGCTGTTCTATTCCTCCGGACTGCGGCTGAGCGAGCTGTGCCTGCTGCGCTGGCGCGACCTGGACCTGGGCGCCGGGCTGGTCAATGTGCTGGGCAAGGGCAACAAGGAGCGCATCGTGCCGGTGGGGCGTCATGCCTGCCAGGCGCTGCTGGCCTGGAAGCAGGACGGCGCGCCGACGCAGGAAGCCTTCGTGTTCCCCGGGCGCGGCGGCGGTCCGCTTTCGCAACGGGCCGTGCAGCTGCGCATGAAGCAGCTGGCCCAGCGGCAGGGGCTGTTCAAGCACGTCCACCCGCACATGCTTCGGCACAGCTTCGCCAGTCACATCCTGGAATCCTCGGGCGATCTGCGGGGCGTGCAGGAGTTGCTGGGCCATGCCGACATCGCCACGACCCAGATCTACACCCACCTGGACTTCCAGCATCTGTCCAAGGTTTACGACGCGGCGCATCCGCGCGCCAAGCGCAAATCCTGAGCGACCGCGTCTTTCCAGGGGCGAATTCAGGTGATTCTTTTCGCGAATGGGCTGCGACTTTAGTCGCGCAGGTAACGCCGCCGCACGGTGCTGAAATTACGCTTGCGGCTTTAGAAACGCGTGCTTGCTGACCGCGCAATCGGCACGTCTAGCGAGGCGTTAACCGTTTCCAGTCCACTGCATCACGCATCGGATCGACGCCAGTCCCGATGGACGGGTGATGCTGCCCCGCAGCATGAATGAAATCGATTTCTTTCGTTAAACACTAATAAAAACAACGCTTTATTTGTGTTTGGATTTTGTTGTGACGCGAATTGACAGCGCTGTCACTTTTACGTGGAATGCCGCCGCTTCGACGCGTCAGGCACGCATCGACACACGACGAAACACCAGATCGACACTCCGGGGAGAGGGAACCCATGAAACTTCGGCACGCTGTCCCGAAAAAGCATCTTCTGACTTCCGCACTCCTAATGGCATTGGCGCCGAGCGCCTACGCCCAGGTTGCGGCCAACACCACCGCCCAGGCGGGCGCCGAGCAGGACGCTCAGACGCTGGACACGGTCACCGTGACCGGTATCCGCGGCAGCATGATGTCCTCGATGAACCTCAAGCGCGATGCGCAAGGCGTCGTCGATGGCATCGTGGCCGAGGACATCGGCAAGTTCCCCGACACCAACCTGGCCGAGTCGCTGCAGCGCATCTCCGGTGTGTCCATCGACCGCAGCAACAACGAGGGCTCCAAGGTCACCGTGCGTGGCGTGGGCCCGGACTTCAACCTGGTGCTGCTCAACGGCCGCCAGATGCCGACCACCACCGGTGGCCGCGCTTTCGAATTCTCCGACCTGGCTTCCGAGTCGGTGTCGGCGGTGGACGTCTACAAGACCAGCCGTGCTGACATCCCGGTCGGTGGCATCGGCGCCACGATCAACGTCAAGACCGCCCGTCCGCTGGACCGCCCCGGCCCGCAGGCCAGCGTCGGCGTGAAGGGCGTCATCGACACCTCCGACGACGACCTGCCCAAGAGCTACCAGGGCAGCACGATCACCCCGGAGTTCTCGGGGATCTTCAGCAACACCTTCCTGGACGACCGTTTCGGCATCCTGGTCAGCGCCAGCCGCCAGGACCGCGAGTCCGGCTCGGCCCGCGCGGAAGTCTCCCCCGGCAACGGCTGGCAGCGCTACATCGATACCCCGCAGCCCAACGGCGAGGGTGCCAACTCGGCGCTGCCGCTGCCGGGCGCGCCGGGCTCGGAGAACATCGTCAACCGCCCCGGTCCGAACGATGTCTATCTGCTGCCGCAGAGCCTGGGTTATGCGATCAACTCGGTGCATCGCCAGCGCACCAACGGCCAGGTGGTGCTGCAGTTCGCACCGAACGATTCGTTGACCACGACGCTGGATTACACCTTCTCCGAGAACAAGATCCAGAACCGCCGCAACGACATGTCGGTGTGGTTCAACCTGACCCCGGATCGCAGCGCCTGGACCACCGGCTCGGGTGCCTCGCCGCTGTACATGCACGAGAGCTACTCGTGCACGCCGCGTCCGCAGGACGCCGGCTGCTCGGACTTTTCCATGGCCGCCTCGCAGACCGCGGTGCGCCGTCGCAACGAGTCGATCGGCTTCAACGTGGATTGGCAGGTCAACGACGCGTTCAAGATGAACCTGGACTACCACGACTCCAGCTCCGAGTCGCGTCCTGACAGCCCGTACGGCACCGGCAACAGCATGTCCACCGCGGGCTTCATGCGCGCAGGCGCGGGCGCCGACTTCACCGGCCGCTTCCCGATCCTGACCCTGGAGCTGCCGCCGGGGATGACCGCGATCGATCCTTCGATGATGCAGGCCACCGGCTCGGTGTTCAGCAACAACTACCAGAAGGCCACGATCGAGCAGATTCAGGCCAGCGGTGAGTTCACCTTCGAGAACTTCTCGAGCTTGCGCTTTGGCGTGGCCAACACCGACTACAAGAATCGCTCGGCCTTCACCAATGTGCAGCTCGATACCTGGGGCGGCAACGTGCCGGCCGGTCCGGCCGCTTATCCGGACTCGGCGTTCCCGCTGGCCCACATGGGCGATTTCTTCAGCGAGTTCAGCGGCGCCAGCAACCCGAACTTCACCGATGCGTTCTTCCTGACCGATTTCGAAACCATCCGTGAGCTCGCGGCCGCCGCGCGGACCGCCGCCGGTCTGGGCGTGCCTGAAGACTACCTGCCCTCGTTCGACTACTCGGGCGCGGCCGTGCCGGGCAGCAGCGCCTCGCGCACCGTGGGCGACAGCCGGGTTCGCGAGAAGTCGCGCAGTGCCTTCGTGCAGTGGAGCAATACCTTCGACTGGCGCCTGCCGCTGAGCGTGGGCGTGGGCGTGCGGTACGAGGACACCGAAGTCACCGCCACGGCGCTGCAGCCGGCGCCGGTGGCCGTCAACTGGGCCTCGGAGAACGAGTACAACCTGGTCTACCAGGGCTCGGAGTTCACCAGCCGCGGTGGCGAGTACAAGTACTGGTTGCCAAGCCTGGATTTGGCGCTGGACCTGAACGACGACATGAAGCTGCGCTTCAGCGCGAGCCGCACGCTGGGCCGTCCCAACTGGGGCGATCTCAACGCCGCCCAGGCGCTGGGCAGCCCGGCCCGCTTCGATGGCGGTAGCGGCAGCTCGGGCAACCCCGGCCTGAAGCCGCTGGTGTCGCGCAACTTCGATCTGTCCTACGAGTGGTACTACGACGAAGGCAGCTATGTCTCGCTCGGCTACTTCTACAAGAAGATCGACAACTTCATCGCCAGCCAGGTCCAGCGCGACACGCCGATCCCGGACCTGACCACGCCTACCGGCGGCGCGTACTGGAACGCGGCCATCGGTGCCGGCTGCGCCAGCACCAACCGCGTCTGCATCCGCAACTACATCTTCGCCAACTACAACGGGCAGCCGGGCGTGAATGCGGCGACCGGCAGCATCGTGGGCCAGCCGGGCGATCCGGTGCTGGAGTTCAACATCTCCCGTCCGGTCAACAACCGTTCGGACAAGCTCGATGGCTGGGAGCTGGCCGCCCAGCACCTGTTCGGCGAGAGCGGTTTCGGCTTGCAGGCCAACTACACGATGGTCGACTCCGGGCTGACCTACAACAACGGCCTGCTCGGGACCCAGTTCGCGCTGACCGGCCTGTCCGATTCGGCCAACTTCGTCGCCTTCTATGACAAGGGGCCGTGGCAGATCCGTGCCGCCTACAACTGGCGCGACAAGTTCCTCAGCTCGCTGGGCGATGGCAAGGGCAGCAATCCGCAGTACGTGGAAGCCTATGGCCAGCTGGACATGAACATCAGCTACATGGTCACCGAGAACTTCAGCGTGTCGATCGAGGCCATCAACCTGACCAACGAGACCATGCGCGTGCATGGCCGCAACGAGCGTCAGCTGTACACGCTGGATCAGTTCGGTCCGCGCTACATGTTCGGCGCGCGCTACAAGTTCTAAGCGGTACAGTCACCGCCGCCTCGCCCGAGGCGGCACTCACGCGGGCCACTGGAACCTCAGTGGCCCGCTGCGTTTGGATGGTGCCTTCGGTGTGAGGGTCGGGATGGAGCGCAACATTTCCCATGTGGTGATCGTCGGCGGCGGCTCGGCGGGCTGGCTGACGGCGGGGCTGATCGCCGCCGAGCATCGCGATCGCCACGGCCCGACGCTGCGGGTGACGCTGCTGGAATCGCCGGACGTGCCGGCCATCGGGGTGGGCGAGGGCACCTGGCCCACCATGCGCGACACGCTGCACCGCATCGGCGTGAGCGAGTCGGACTTCGTGCGCGCCTGCGATGCCACCTTCAAGCAGGGCTCACGCTTTGTCGGCTGGTGCGATGGCAGCGCCGACGACGCCTACTACCATCCCTTCGTGTTGCCGCAAGGCTACGGCGAGACCCATCTGGTCTCGGGCTGGCTGGCGCGCGACGGGCGCGTGCCCTTTGCCCACCTGGCCAGTTTCCAGCCGCGCCTGTGCGATGCCGGCCTGGGGCCAAAGCAGTTCGGCACGCCGGAGTTCGCGGCCGTAGCCAACTATGCCTATCACCTGGATGCGACCTCGCTGGGCGTGTTCCTGCGGACGCATTGTGTGCAGCGCCTGGGCGTGCAGCACGTGGTGGGCCACATGGAAGGCGTGGACAGCCACGAGGACGGCGATATCGCCGCGATCCGGATCCGCGACGCCGCAGCCCTGCAGGGCGACCTGTTCGTGGACTGCACCGGCATGCGCTCGCTGCTGCTGGGTGGCCACTACGGCATCCCGACCACGGCGGTGGGCGAGGTCCTGTTCAATGATCGCGCCCTGGCCCTGCAGGTGCCTTACACCCGCGCCGATGCGCCGATCGCCAGTTACACCCGTTCCACCGCGCAAGAGGCCGGGTGGATCTGGGACATCGGCCTGTCCGCGCGCCGCGGCGTGGGCCATGTCTACGCCAGCGCGCATACTTCCGACGATGCCGCCGAGGCGGCTTTGCGCCGCTATATCGCCGCCACCGGCGGTCCGGCCGAGGACAGCCTGCCCGCGGCGCGGCGGATCGAGCTCAATCCCGGCTACCGGCGCACCGCCTGGCATCGCAACTGCGTGGCGATCGGGCTGGCCGCCGGCTTCGTCGAGCCGCTGGAGGCCTCCTCGCTGGTGCTGGTGGAACTGGCCGCCACGCGCCTGGCCGAGGAAATGCCGGCCACGCGCCAGGACATGACCTTGCTGGCCGAGCGCTTCAACGACACCTTCGCCTATCGCTGGCAGCGGGTGATCGAGTTCCTCAAGCTGCACTACGTGCTCAGCCGGCGCCAAGGCGACTACTGGCGGCGCCATCGCGACCCGGCCACGGTGCCCGCCTCGCTGCAGGCGATGCTGCAGCTGTGGCGACACCAGCCGCCCTCGCGCAGCGATTTTCCGCGCAGCGAGGAGATCTTTCCCTCGGCCAGTTGGCAGTACATCCTGTACGGCATGGGCGTGCGACCACAGCCACGTCCGGCCCGTCGCGCCGACGACCCGACCGCCGCGGAAAGCTGGTTCGGCGAGGCCGCCGCCATGGCCCAGCGTATGCTGCCGGCGCTGCCCTCCCACCGCGCGTTGGTCGAACACATCAAGGCCCACGGCCTGCCGCGCATCTGAAACCTGGAGTGTCCATGTCCCGTCCTGTCCTGCTCAACAACGTCGATCACCGCGACCTGCGCGTGTTGGCCGGCCATCGCCCGGGGCTGGGCGATGAGGTGATGGCGGTGGTGACCTTTCCCGCCGAGTTCCGCCAGCTGCAGGCCTACTACCCGATCGTGTTCCAGAAGGATCCGCAGGGCCGCTTCCATCCCACGGCGCTGCTTGGGCTGCAGCCCGGGCAGAACCTGTTCCTCAAGGCCGACGGCTGGGATGCGCACTACGTTCCGCTGGCCGTGGCCCGGCAGCCCTTTATCATCGGCCTGGACGCGGCCGGCGAGCCGATGCTGCATGTGGATATCGAACACCCGCGCGTGTCCGCGGAAGGCCAGCCGTTGTTCCTGGAGCATGGCGGGCATACGCCGTTCCTGCAGCACACCGCCTCGCTGATGCGCACGCTGCACGATGGGCTGCAGACCAACGACAGCTTCATCGCCACGCTGCTGGAGCACGAGCTGCTGGAATCGTTCGTGCTGAACATCCAGCTGCCCGGCCAGGCGCCGGCGCGCATGGAGGGCTGCTACGCCATCGCCGAGGAAAAGCTGCGCGCGCTGGAAGCGCAGACCCTGCATGCACTGGCGCGGTCCGGGGCGCTGGAAGCCATCTACATGGCCGTGGCCTCGCTCTCGCACCTGCGCGATCTGATCGGCCGTCTGGAAGCTGCGCATGCACGTCAGTCCTGAGCCCATCGTCGAGCTGCGCGGCCTGGAGGCCGGCGCGCTCGATCCGGCGTTGCTGTCCAGCAGCGAGCCGCGCGTGCTGCGCGGCCTGGTCGCGCATTGGCCGATGGCCCAGGCCGGGGCGCGCTCGCCCGCCGACGCGGTGGATTACCTCAAGCGCTTCGCCCGCGCCGAGCCGGTGGTGGCCACCGTGGCCGCGCCCGAGTCCGGCGGGCGCTTCTTCTACACCGCCGATGTGCAGGCCTTCAACTTCCGCCAGGAGCGCGTGCCGCTGCCGGTGGTGCTCGATACCCTGCTGCGCTACTTGGACGAGGACGCGCCACCAGCCATCTATGTCGGCTCCACCAGCATCGACACCTGGCTGCCGGGCTTCCGCGCGGACAACGATCTGGACCTGGGCGCGCACGATCCCTTGGCGAGTATCTGGATCGGCAACCGCACGCGCATCGCCGCCCACCAGGACGTGCCGGACAACATCGCCTGCGTGGTCGCCGGCCGGCGCCGGGTGACGCTGTTTCCGCCGAGCCAGCTGGAGAATCTCTACATCGGTCCGCTGGACCGCACGCCGGCCGGCCAGGCGGTGAGCATGGTGGATTTCGCCGACCCGGACCTGCAGCGCTTCCCACGCTTTGCCGAAGCCTTGCGCCACGCGCGGGTGGTCGAACTGGAGCCAGGCGATGCCATCCTGATCCCCAGCATGTGGTGGCACCACATGGAGGCGCTGGCGGAGTTCAACATCCTGGTCAATTACTGGTGGCGGCAGTCGCCGGCGTACATGGACTCGCCGATGAACGCCTTGATGCTGGCGCTGCTCAGCATCCGCGACCTGCCGCCGGCCCAGCGCCAGACCTGGCAGGACGTATTCCGCCATTACGTGTTCGAGGCCGACGACAGCACCGCCGCGCATCTGCCCGAGGCCGCGCGCGGGCTGTTGGGGCCGATGGACGAAACGCGCGCGCGCGAGTTGCGCGCGCGGCTGCTGCAACGCTTGAATCGCTGAGGACGCCATGCTGGACGCCGTGACTTCGTTGCCTTCCACGCCGGTGCGCCGCGTGGTGATCGCCGGTGGGGGAACCGCCGGCTGGATGGCCGCCGCCGCCTTGTCCAAGGTGCTGGGCAAGGCCCTGCAGATCACCCTGGTGGAATCGGAGGAGATCGGCACCGTGGGCGTGGGCGAGGCCACCATCCCCTCGCTGGCCACCTTCCACCGCCTGCTGGAGATCGACGAGCGCGAGTTCCTCAGCGCCACCCAAGGCACCATCAAGCTCGGCATCTCCTTCGAGAACTGGCGCACCGAGCAGCATCGCTACATCCATTCCTTCGGCACCACCGGCCAGGACCACTGGACCGCGGGCTTCCAGCACTTCTGGCTGAAGGGGCGTGAGCGCGGGCTGGCCGGGTCCTACGACGACTACTGCATCGAGCTGCAGGCGGCCCTGCACGACCGGTTCGCCCACCTGCAGGGCTACCGGATGAACTACGCCTACCACCTGGATGCGAGCTACTACGCGCGCTACCTGCGGCAGCTCAGCGAGCGCCATGGCTGTCGCCGGATCGAAGGCAAGATCGCGCAGGTGCACACCGATGCCGCCACCGGCTTCATCACCGCCCTGCAACTGGAACGTGGCGAGCTGATCGAAGGCGACCTGTTCATCGATTGCACCGGCTTTCGCGCGCTGCTGATCGGGCAGGCCCTGGGCGTGGGCTTCGAGGACTGGTCGCACTGGCTGCTCAACGACCGTGCATTCGCCACCCAGACCACCGCCGTGCGCGATGCGGTGCCGTACACGCGGGCGATCGCCGAGCCCTGGGGGTGGCAGTGGCGCATCCCCCTGCAGCACCGCGTCGGCAATGGCGTGGTGTATTCCAGCAAGTACGTCAGCGACGAGGAAGCCAAGGCGCGCTTTTTGGCCACGGCCGAAGGGGAGATCATCAAGGCGCCGTTCCCGATCAGTTTCCGCCCCGGCCGCCGCATGGAATGCTGGAACCGGAACTGCGTGGCGCTTGGCCTGGCCGGCAGCTTCATCGAGCCGCTGGAATCGACCACCATCCACCTGATCCAGCGCGGCATCACCCGGCTGATGCAGAGCTTTCCGGCCGTCATCACCCAGGTCGGCATCGATCAGTACAACACCCAGCTGGCCGACGAGCTGCAGCACGTGCGCGACTTCGTCGTGCTGCACTACGCCGCCACCGAACGCCGGGATTCGCCGTATTGGGAGTACGTGGCCAACATGACCCTGCCGGCCACCCTGCAGCATCGCATCGACCTGTTCCGCCAGACCGGCACGGTGTTCCATGCGCCGCAGGAGCTGTTCGCGGAGAACTCCTGGATCCAGGTGATGATGGGGCAGGGCATCGTGCCGCGGCACCGCCACCCTGCACCGGACCTGATGGGCGATGCGGAGCTGTCCGCGTTCCTCGGCAGCATCGCCAAGCGCGTGCGCGAGACCGCCGCGCAGCTGCCGCCGCACATGGATTACCTGCGCCGCTACAGCCCGGCACAACCGCCGGCCCGGCCCGCCGCGGCCTGAGGCCGAGCCATGGCCATTGGGGGGCTGCGATGAACGCCACTGCGCTGTTGCTGATGCAGCTGCTGGTGATCCTGGGCGCGGCGCGGCTGTGTGGGCTGCTGCTGCGCCGGCTGGGTCAGCCCCCGGTGATCGGCGAAATGGCCGCCGGGCTGCTGCTGGGGCCGATCGCCTTCGGCGCCTGGTGGCCGCAGGCCCACGCGGCCTTGTTCGCCCCCCAGAGTCTTGGCGCCTTGTCGGGCCTGTCCACAGTGGGCGTGGTGCTCTTCATGTTCATCGTCGGCGCCGAACTGCGCGCGCCCGAAGGCACCCGCAGGCAGGTGCGCGCCGCGTTCTCGGTCGGCCTGCTGGGCATCGTGCTGCCGATGGCGCTGGGGCTGGGCATTGCGCCTTGGCTGCACGCGCGTTTCGCACCCGCCGGGATGGGCTTGTGGCCATTTGCCTTGTTCATCGCGGCGACGATGTCGGTGACCGCCTTTCCGGTACTGGCGCGCATCCTGAAGGACCGCGGCATGACCGGCACCACCGCCGGCCGCCTGGCACTGAGTTCGGCGGTGATCGACGATGCGGCCGTGTGGGTGATCCTGGCGGTGGTGCTGACCCTGGCCGGTGGCGCGCATGCCAGCGTGGCCATGACCGCCGTCGGCGCGCTGGTACTGGTCGGGCTGGTCTTCGGCCTGTTGCGTCCCCTCTACGCACGCCTGCTGCGCGCGCGCCTGGCCGATGGGCAGTTCCCGCCACAGGCTTTCATCCAGATGCTGCTGGGTCTGCTGGCCTGCGCCGCGGCGGCGGAGTGGATCGGTCTGCACGCCATCTTCGGGGCCTTCCTGTTCGGCACCTGCCTGCCGCGCGAGGATCGCCTGCTGAAGCACCTGGCCGACAAGGTCGAGCCACTGGCGGTCGCCCTGCTGATGCCGGTGCTGTTCGCGCTGGCAGGGCAGGCGACGTCGGCCAATGCCTTCGCGGGGGCGGGGATCGGAGCATTCGGCCTGATCCTGGTGGTGGCGATCCTGGGCAAGGTCATTGGCTGCACCGCAGGGGCCAGGCTCAATGGGCACGACTGGCGCGACAGCCTGGCGGTGGGCGCACTGATGAATGCCCGCGGCCTGATGGAGCTGGTGGTGATCAAGATCGGCCTGGACGCAGGACTGATCGGTGCGGAACTGTTCACGCTGCTGTTCGGAATGACCCTGGCGACCACCTTCATGGCTTCACCGCTGCTGAGCCTGTGCCAACGCCCGCGCCGCGCCGCGCATGCGGGCCTCGACGCGCACGGTTGAGCGCGGTCGCGGTCGCGGCTGACGCGATCGCAAGGTGGCGTGGCGGGCTTGCGTGAGGGCCCGGCCATCCCCATTGACCCATGCAGACCACGGAGACCTGCATGGACCCCAGCCAGAATCCCAATGTTTTTCACGCCACCACCATCCTGTCGGTGCGCCGCAACGGCCATGTCGCCATCGCCGGCGATGGCCAGGTCACGCTGGGCCACACGGTGATGAAGGGCAACGCGCGCAAGGTGCGCCGCCTGGGGCGCGAGGGCCAGGTCCTGGCTGGCTTTGCCGGCGCGGCCGCCGATGCCTTCACCCTGTTCGAACTGTTCGAGGCCAAGCTGGAAAAGCACGGCCAGCTGCAGCGCGCGGCGGTCGAGCTGGCCAAGGATTGGCGCACCGAGCGTCGCTACGGCAAGCTCGAAGCCCTGCTGGCGGTGGCCGACAAGGACACCTCGCTGATCATCAGCGGCACGGGCGATGTGATCGAACCAGAGGACGGCATCATCGCCATCGGCTCGGGCGGCTCCTACGCCCTGTCCGCCGCGCGCGCCCTGCTGAACCACACCGAGCTCGATGCCAAGGCCATCGCCGTGGAGTCGCTCAACATCGCAGGCGATATCTGCATCTATACCAATCGCAATGTGGTGGTGGAGGAGCTGTAGGTAGGAACGAGTGAGGAGAAGCGAGGAACGAGTTGCTAAAGCCATCTCTTCTCGCGCTCCTTCACTCGTTTCTCGTTCCTCTGCACTCGTTTCTCGCCCCCGGAAAAACCATGACCTCCCAGATCGACACCACCTCCTCCGCCACCATGACCCCGCGCGAAATCGTGCAGGAACTCGACCGGCATATCGTCGGCCAGCATGCGGCCAAGCGTGCCGTGGCCATCGCCCTGCGCAACCGCTGGCGCCGCGCGCAGCTGGCGCCGGAGCTGCGCAACGAGGTCATGCCCAAGAACATCCTGATGATCGGCCCTACCGGCGTGGGCAAGACCGAGATCGCCCGGCGCCTGGCCACGCTGGCCAACGCGCCCTTCGTCAAGGTCGAGGCCACGCGCTTTACCGAGGTCGGTTATGTCGGCAAGGACGTGGAGCAGATCATCCGCGACCTGGCCGACACCGCGGTCAAGCTGTATCGCGAGCAGGCCAAGATGCGCGTGCGCACCCAGGCCGAGGAGCGCGCCGAGGATCGCATCCTCGATGCGCTGCTGCCGCGTCGCAGCGCCGGCATCGGCTTCGACCCTGCCGCGGTGGCCAACGAGCCCTCCGCGCAGGACAGCGAGACCCGCGCCAAGTTCCGCCGGATGCTGCGCAAGGGCGAGCTGGACGAGCGCGAGATCGAGCTGGAACTGGCGGCCAACGTTGGCGGCATGGACATCATGACCCCGCCGGGCATGGAGGAAATGGGCCAGCAGCTCAAGCAGATGTTCTCCAGCCTGGGCCAGGGCAAGTCGCACAAGCGCACGCTGACCATCAAGGCCGCGCGCCCGCAGCTGGTGGAAGAAGAGGCAGCCAAGCTGGTCAACGAGGACGACGTGCGCGCCGCGGCCATCGAGGCCTGCGAGCAGCATGGCATCGTCTTCATCGACGAGATCGACAAGGTCGCCAAGCGCGGAGACAACGTGGGAGGTGGCGATGTCAGCCGCGAAGGCGTGCAGCGCGACCTGCTGCCGCTGGTAGAAGGCTCCAACGTCTCCACCAAGTACGGCACGGTCAAGACCGACCACATCCTGTTTATCGCCTCCGGTGCTTTCCACCTGGCCAAGCCCTCGGACCTGATCCCCGAGCTGCAGGGCCGCTTCCCGATCCGGGTCGAGCTGGGCGCGCTGAGCAAGGCCGACTTCGTGCGCATCCTCACCGAGCCCAAGGCCGCGCTGACCAAGCAGTACGTCGAGCTGATGAAGACCGAGGGGGTGTCGTTGAGTTTCGGCGAGGATGCGGTGGACCGCATCGCCGAGATCGCCGCGCAGGTCAACGAGCGGCAGGAGAACATCGGCGCACGCCGCCTGCACACCGTGCTGGAGCGCCTGCTGGACGTGCTGAGCTACGAGGCGCCCGACCGCGATGGCGACAGCGTCAGCGTCGATCGCGCCTACGTGGACAAGTACCTGGATGAGCTGGTGCAGGATCCGGACCTGAGCCGCTACATCCTGTAAGGCCCACGCCCGTCGAGAGTGCGGTCAGCGAGGAAAGCGGCCATCGGCCAGCTGGCCGCGCGCAGTGCCGGCAGCATCCGCTGTGGGAGCCGATTCATCGGCGAAGTTTTCAAGGGCAGGCCCCTCGCCGATGAATCGGCTCCCACAAAAGCGGTCGCCGGGCGCACCTGGCGACCTCTGCGCACCAGGCGCGCTGAATGGCGGGTCGCATCGCAGCTGAACGGATGGCTGCACCCAGGCGGGCGCTTGAGGGAATTTTCACCGGCTGCTGGCGCATTCTCCCGGCCAGCTCAAATCAAGATGATGAGGCTTTCATGATCCGCACGATCGCCCTGATCTCCGCGCTCGGCCTGGCGGCCGTCGCGGCGCCGTCGCAGGCGGCCACCACCTGCAAACTCAAGTTCAACATGTCCGGCTGGTCGGCCTTCTACAAGACCGCCGACGGCACCGGCACGGTGAGCTGCGACAACGGCGAGACCATGCGCGTGAAGGTCAGTGCGCGTGGCGGCGGCCTGACGGTGGGCAAGTCCACCATCGACAACGGGTTTGGCGAGTTCTCCAGCGTTCGCAACATCCGCCAGACGCTGGGCAGCTATGCCTCGGCCGAGGCCCACGCTGGCGCGGTCGAGTCGACCAAGGCCCAGGTCATGACCAAGGGCGAGGTGTCCCTGTCGCTGGCCGGGACCGGCAAGGGCTGGGACCTGGGCGTGGCCTTCGGCGCGTTCAACATCGATCCGCTATAGACGGACCTGCGAAAGGCCGCTCGCAGTGGCGAATAGCGGTACACGCGGGCGCGCCCTGTGTCGTGGCCCCACCCGCGCAAGCCCGCCGCGGCTTACTCCTCGCCGATGTCCTCGTTCCACACGTCTGGGTGTTCGCGGATGAACCGCCCCAGCAGGTCGATGCATTCCTGGTCGTGCAGGTCGATGACCTTCACCCCGGACTCGCGCAGCCACTCGATGCCGCCCTGGAAGGTCACCGACTCGCCGACGACCACCGTGCCGATGTTGAACTGGCGCACCAGGCCGCTGCAGTACCAGCACGGGGCCAGGGTGGTGACCATGATGGTGTCGCGATAGCTGCGCTGGCGGCCGGCCTTGCGGAAGGCGTCGGTTTCGCCGTGCACGGACGGGTCGCCTTCCTGCACGCGGCGGTTGTGGCCGCAGCCGAGCAGGCGGCCGTCGTTGTGGTAGAGGGCCGCGCCGATCGGCACCCCGCCTTCGGCCAGGCCCTGGCGGGCCTCGGCGATGGCGGTGTCCAGCAGCGCGCGGTAATCGGGGGTCTGGATCATGGGGGCTCTAGCCGCATCGGCGAGTGATCGGGGCGTGCAGTCTGCCCGCTGTGCGCCGGCGGGTCGAGGTCGCGGCCCGCAGGTGCGATAATCCCCGGCATGAGCGAATCCCCCTACCGCAGCGGTACCACCCATTTCGGCTTCCGCGACGTCGCCGCCAAGGACAAGCAGAAGCTGGTCGAAGAGGTCTTCACCTCGGTCGCCGGCAAGTACGACCTGATGAACGACCTGATGAGCCTGGGGGTCCACCGGCTCTGGAAGCGCTATTTCACAGGCACCGCGCAGGTCAAGCGGGGCGACCGCGTGCTGGACCTAGCCGGCGGGACCGGTGACATCGCCGCGCTGCTCAAGGAGCGCGTCGGCAAGACCGGCAGCATCGTCCTGGGCGACATCAACGCCGGCATGCTGACCGTGGGCCGCGACCGCATGACCGACCGCGGCCTGGTGGCCGGCCTGGAGTATGTGCAGTGCAACGCCGAGGCGCTGCCGTTCCCCGATGCCAGTTTCGACCTGGTGACCATCGCCTTCGGCCTGCGCAACGTGACCGACAAGGATGCGGCGCTGCGCGAGATGTACCGCGTGCTCAAGGTCGGCGGGCAGGTGCGCGTGCTGGAGTTCTCTGAAGTGACGATCGACTGGTTCAAGCCGGTCTACGATTTCCACTCCTTCAAGGTGCTGCCCAGGTTGGGCAAGCTGTTCGCCAACGATCCGGACAGCTACCAGTACCTGGCCGAGAGCATCCGCAAGCATCCGCCGCAGCACGAGCTGAAAGGGATGATGGAAGCGGCCGGCTTCTCGCGCTGCAAGTTCACCAATCTCTCGGCCGGCATCGTCGCGATCCACGACGGCTTCAAGGCCTGAAAGTTTTAGCTGAACATTGCTGCGATTTTTGTCGACTGCGTCCGGCCCGGCCCGCCCCCGTTCATTAGACTTGCGCCCCGACGAAGGGCAGGGTGGGGCAGCACGGTTTGAAGGATGTCGTTGCGAAATGGCGCGCCTCGCTGGGGCTGCGCATCATGTCGGTGGCGTTTGTCGGGGTGCATATCCCCTTGCTGGTGTTCACCGGCTGGCTGCTCAGCGCGAGCCACGGGGCCCTGGACGCGCTGTTGATGCCCCTGCTGGTGGTGCTGCTGGCGACCCTGGCCGGCACTGGCCTGACGCTGTGGATGATCCATCGCCTGCTCGCGCCCCTGCGCGAGGCCGCCGACGAGCTGGAGCGCTATTGCGAGCGCCCGCTGCCCCTGCCACCAGGCGGGCATGACGAGATCGACCAGCTGCTGCGTCGCCTGCGCCACGGCCTGCGCTCGATGCGCGCCGGCATGCGCAAGCTCACGCACGAGGCCACGCGCGATGCGCTGACGGGCGCGCTCAACCGACGCGGCGCGCAGCAGGCCATGAGCGCCTCGGCCGCGCTGGCCCTGTCCCAGTCGGTCCCGTTCTGCGTGGCGGTGCTGGACCTGGACGATCTCAAGCCGATCAACGACCAGTTCGGTCATGCGGCCGGCGATGCGGTGCTGCTGGCGATGGTCGAGCGCATGCGCGGGCGCCTGGGTGGGCAGGATTGGATCGGCCGCTGGGGCGGGGACGAGTTCGTCGTGGGCCTGCACCTGCCGCTCGAAGCGGCCGTGGCGCTGCTGGAGGCGCTGCTGCACGAGTTGCGCAGCGGCCACACCCCCGTGCGACTGAGCGCGGGCGTTGCGCAGTGGCGGCCGGGCGAGGACAGCGACGCACTGTACAAACGCGCCGACCAGCTGATGTATCGGGTCAAGTTCTCCGGCGGCGGGCGGCTGCTGCACGCGTCCTGAGCCTGCGCGGCGGACGAACCTCGGCTTGACCCAGGCCCCCACCGAGCGGCCCCAGTGGAAGCGCGTAGGGTGGATGACGCTCCTTCATCCACCATCGCGGTGAAATTCGCACCATGGGAACGGCGGCGACTCCGGCTTGGCTCCCGCCTGCGCCTCGGTGGACAAGCTTCGCGTTGTCCACCCTACGGAGGGTGGATGACGCGCTTGCATCCACCTCGCACTCCCGGACCGGTCACGGCCAGCGGGACCGGCCCGGACAGGCAGGCGGGGTAAACTGCCCGCTCCCCCGTGCCAACGGATCGATCCAATGCGTTTTGCCCCGCTGTTGCTGTCCTGCGCCTGCCTGCTGGTGGGCGCCTGCTCCAAGGATGCCGAGCCCGCCGCCCAACCCGAGCCCACCACCGCCAAGCGTGCCGCCGCCGTGACCACCGACCGCAGCCAGGATGAAAGTTCCTACGCCCAGCCCGGACAGGTGCGCATCACCGACCTGGCGCTGGACCTGAAGCTGGACTTCGACAAGAAGCAGATCGACGGCAGCGCCACCTACACCCTGGACTGGACCGACAAGGCGGCCAAGGCGCTGGTGCTGGACACGCGTGATCTGACTATCGAGCAGGTCTCGGCCGATGACGGCAAGGGCCGCCAGACCCCGCTGAAGTACGCGCTGGCGCCCGCGGACAAGGTGTTCGGCAGCAAGCTGACCATCGAGACCCCGACCCAGCCGTCCAAGCTGAGCATCCGCTACCACACCGCGCCGACCGCCTCGGGCCTGCAGTGGCTGGACCCGTCCATGACCGAGGGCAAGAAGCTGCCCTTCATGTTCAGCCAGTCCCAGGCCATCCATGCGCGCAGCTGGGTGCCACTGCAGGACACCCCCTCGGTGCGCTTCACCTACAGCGCGCACGTGACCACGCCGACCGACGTGATGGTGCTGATGAGCGCCAACAGCGACCCCAAGGCCGCGCGCGATGGCGACTACAGCTTCAGGATGGAGCATCCCATCCCCTCCTACCTGCTGGCCATCGCCGCAGGCGACCTGGTGTTCAAGCCGATCTCCGCCCGCGCTGGCGTGTGGGCTGAGCCTGCCATGTCGGAGAAGGCCACCAAGGAGTTCGAGGACACCGAGAAGATGATCGCCACCGCCGAGGGCCTGTATGGGCCCTACCGCTGGGGCCGCTACGACATCCTGGTGCTGCCGCCGTCCTTCCCCTTCGGCGGCATGGAAAACCCGACGATGACCTTCGCCACGCCGACGGTCATCGTCGGCGACAAGTCGCTGGTGTCGCTGGTCTCGCATGAACTGGCGCACAGCTGGTCGGGCAACCTGGTCACCAACGCCAGCTGGAAGGACATCTGGCTCAACGAGGGCTTCACCACCTACGTGCAGGGCCGCATCACCGAGGCGCTGTACGGGGTGGAGCTGGCCGAGATGGAGCGACAGATCGACCAGACCGACCTGCTGACCGAGGTCAAGGACATGAGCCCGGCCGACCAGGCGCTGGCGCTGCCGCCGCTGACCGAGCGCGACCCGGACCAGGCGCTGAGCAGCGTGGCCTACGTCAAGGGCGCCTGGTTTCTGCAGTTCCTTGAGCAGCGCTTCGGCCGCGACGTGTTCGATCCCTTCCTGCGCGGCTGGTTCGACGACCATGCCTTCCAGAGCGCGAACACCGACCAGTTCGTGGCCTACCTGAAGGACAAGCTGCTGCCGAAGAATCCCAACGCCGTCACCGCGGCGGAGCTGGACGCCTGGCTCAACCAGCCGGGCATCCCGGCCTTCGCCACCAAGGCGCAGTCGCGCGGCTTCGCGCTGGTGGATACCGCACGCATCGCCTGGCTGGGCAGTGGCACCCTGCCGGCCAAGCAGGCCACCGACGAATGGGTGACCCAGCAGTGGGTGCATTTCATCGAAGGCCTGGGCGAGAAGCTCGGCGTGGAGCAGCTCAAGGCGCTGGATGAGGCCTACCACTTCACCGGCACGGCCAATGGCGAGATCGCCATGCGCTGGTATCCACTGACCATCCGCAGCGGCTATACCGATGCGCAGGAAGCGGCCGGTGCATTCATCGAGCGCGTCGGCCGGCGCAAGCTGATCATGCCGATCTACGCCGAGCTGGTGAAGACGCCCGAAGGCCTGGCCTTTGCCCAGCAGGTGTTCGCCCGGGCCAAGCCGGCCTCGCACCCGATCACCGCCCAGTCCATCCAGGACGTGCTGGACAAGGCCGCCCGGGCCCAGCCGCAGGCGGCGCCCGCCAAGCCCTGACCGGTTCGGAACACGCGTGTTCCCCCGCGCGGCCTTCTTCTTCGGGAGAAGGCCGTGCGCGTTTACGGGCCGGCCACTGGCGCAGGTAGAGTAGGGCCCCATTCGATCGACGCGGGCCGACCGCGCTGCTGGAGATGCTGGCGATGAACAAGCTGCTGTTGGCTGGGCTGTGCGCCCTGGTGTTGGCCGGTTGCGGGGACCGCGAAGCCGAGCAAAAGGCCGCCGCCGCCGCGCAGGCCGCCAAACAGGAGCAGGAGGCGACCAAGCTGGCCGCCGAGTACGAGAAGGCGCGCACCGCGCAGAACTGGAACATGGCCCGCATCCACGGCACCGCGCTGCTGGATCAGTATCCGGGCACCCCGGCCGCCGCGGGCATCAAGGCCAGCTTCGAGGAGATCCGTCAGCGGGCGCAGGCCGAGCAGGAGCAGCGCCGCCTGGCCGCGCTGTGGAACTACGCCCAGGCCCAGGCCGGCAAGGGCATCCAGCGCTCGGCCATGATCAACAGCAAGGACGGCGTGGACGTGGACGGCACAGGCAAGAAGCCGGTGCAGCTGATCTTCCGCGACCATCCGGAATGGAAACGCAGCGCCTACCTGGTGCTGCAGTCGGGCGATTTCCGCTGCAGCGGCGGCTGCACGCTCAAGGTGAAGATCGATGGCGTGGCCAAGACCTATCCCGGCTATCGCCCGAACACCGATGAGGCCATCGCCATGTTCATCCGCAACGAAAACGCCCTGTGGAAGGCGCTGCGCAAGGCCAAGACCTTCGAGATCGAGTTCCCGGTCAAGGCCGGCGGCACGCGCACGGCCGTCTACGAGGTCGGCGGCCTGGACGGCAACCAGATGCCGGGTTGGGATTGAACCTGCTGCAGGCCGGCGCCGGGCTGCCCGAACGCCGCCACTGGGTCTTCGACATGGACGGCACGCTGACCGTGGCGGTGCACGATTTCGCGCTGATCCGCCGCGCGCTGGGCATTGCGCCGCAGGAGGACATCCTGGGCCACCTGGCGGCGCTGCCGGCGGCGGAGGCCGCGCCCAAGCACGCCTGGCTGATGGCGCATGAGCGCGAGCTGGCCTGCCGCGCTGTGGCCGCGCCCGGTGCGTGCGCGTTGGTTCGCGTGCTGCATGCGCGCGGGGACCGCATCGCCATCCTGACCCGCAATGCGCGGGAACTGGCCACGCTGACGCTGGATTGCATCGGCCTGGGCGAGGTGTTTCCGGCCGAAGACGTGCTGGGCCGCGAGAGCGCACCGCCCAAGCCGCGCCCGGATGGATTGCTACAGCTGGCCGCGCGCTGGAAGGTCGCGCCCGAGCAACTGGTCATGGTGGGCGATCACGCGCACGACCTGCAGTGCGGCCGCGCGGCCGGCGCGCTCACGGTGCTGGTCGGGCCGGAGAACCCGTGGCCGGATCTGGCCGATGTGCATGCGGTCGATTGCGATGCGTTGCTGGAGCGGTTGGAGCGAGGAACGAGTTGAGAGGAACGAGGAACGAGTGAAGGCGCGCGCGGGACGAGTTAGCTTGAGCGCACTCGTTCCTCGTTCCTCTCCGCTCGTTCCTCTGTACTCGTTCCTCTGCGCTCGTTCCTCGCCGCCCCAGGCGGCGCACGCGCTACAGCGCGTAGCCGAACTGCTGCTTGAACTGGTCGTTGAACTCGTCGAAGTCGAAGCGCTGGTTCTGGGTGCCGGGGTGCTCGACCTTCAGCGCGCCCATCAGGTTGCCCATGCGGCCGATGGTCAGCCAGTCGCACCCGCGCTCGATGCCGAAGATCAGGCCGGCGCGGAAGGCGTCGCCGCAGCCGGTGGGGTCGACCACGCGACGCTCGTGCGCCGGCGGGATGTCGAAGGTCTTGTCCGGCGTGTGCACCAGCGCGCCCTTGGGCCCCTGGGTGGTGATGTAGGCCTGCACGCGCGAGACGATCTCCTGCTCGTTCCAGCCGGTGCGTTCCTGCAGCAGATTGGACTCGTAGTCGTTGACCACCACGTAGTCGGCCTGCTCGATGAACTCGCGCAGCTCCTGGCCGTTGAACAGCGGCATGGCCTGGCCCGGGTCGAAGATGAAGGGCGTGCCCATCTCCTTGAACTCGATCGCGTTCTGGATCATGCCCTCGCGCCCATCCGGACCCACCAGGCCGATGGTCACGCCAGGCACGTCCTTCACGTGGTTCTCGTAGCTGCGCATCATCGCGCCGGGGTGGAAGGCGGTGATCTGGTTGTTGTCGTGATCGGTGGTGATGAAGGCCTGCGGGGTGAACAGCTCGTCGATCACCTTCACCCGCGACAGGTCGATGCCCAGGGTCTCGAAATGCTCGCGATACGGGCCGAAATCCTGGCCCACCGTACCCATCGGGATCGGCTGGCCGCCCAGCAGGTGCAGGTTGTAAGCGATGTTGCCCGCGCAGCCGCCGAACTCGCGGCGCATGCGCGGCACCAGGAAGGACACGTTCAGGATGTGCACCTTGTCCGGCAGGATGTGGTTCTTGAACTGGTCCGGGAACACCATGATGGTGTCGTAGGCAAGGGAACCACAGATCAGAGCGGACATCGGCGAACCTTGATGGGGAGGCGAAAACGCCCGCGGTCCGGCCGTGGGCGGACCGGAAAGCCCCGGCCAGGGTGCGAAGGTTACCGGCTGACGCTGGGCAGGGCCAGTCGCCGGTCGCGCACGCGCACGGCCGCCGGCGGCGCGAAACGGCCGCGGGCCCGGGATTTTCCTTGTGCGAGCAGGGGGGTGTTGCTAGGCTAGCCGACCTCGATTTCTGCCCATTTTTTCGCCAGTCTGGCGCTGCGGGCACCGTCTCTTCCAGGACCCAATCCCCCGATGTTCAAGAAGCTTCGCGGCATGTTCTCCAACGACCTGTCCATCGATCTGGGCACGGCCAACACCCTCATCTACGTGCGTGGACAGGGCATCGTGCTGAACGAGCCGTCGGTGGTGGCCGTGCGCCAGGACCGCGCCATCGGCGGGGCGCGCTCGGTGGCCGCCGTCGGCGCCGAAGCCAAGCAGATGCTGGGCCGCACCCCGGGCCATATCACCACCATCCGCCCGATGAAGGACGGCGTCATCGCCGATTTCACCTACACCGAGGCGATGCTCAAGTACTTCATCAAGAAGGTGCACAAGTCGCGCTTCCTGCGCCCCAGCCCGCGCGTGCTGGTGTGCGTGCCGGCCGGCAGCACCCAGGTGGAGCGCCGCGCGATCAAGGAATCGGCCGAAGAGGCCGGCGCGCGCGATGTTTACCTGATCGAGGAGCCCATGGCCGCGGCGATCGGTGCCGGCCTGCCGGTGACCGAGGCGCGCGGCTCGATGGTCATCGACATCGGCGGCGGCACCACCGAGGTGGCCGTCATCTCGCTGAACGGCATCGTCTACTCGCAGTCCGTGCGCGTGGGTGGCGACCGCTTCGATGAGTCCATCACCAACTACGTGCGCCGCAACCACGGCATGCTGATCGGCGAGGCCACTGCCGAGCGCATCAAGCTGGAAATCGGCTGCGCCTATCCGCCGGCGGAAGTGGAGGAGATGGAGATCTCCGGCCGCAATCTGGCCGAGGGTGTGCCCAAGATGATCAAGATCAACTCCAACGAGGTGCTCGAGGCGCTGCACGAGCCGCTGTCGGGCATCGTCTCGGCGGTCAAGCTGGCGCTGGAGCAGACCCCGCCGGAGCTGTGCGCGGACGTGGCCGAGCGCGGCATCGTGCTGACCGGCGGCGGCGCCCTGCTGCGCGAGCTGGACCGCCTGATCTCCGAGGAGACCGGCCTGCACGTGCAGGTGGCCGAGGACCCGCTGACCTGCGTGGCCCGCGGTGGCGGCCGCGCGCTGGAGCTGGTGGACATGCATGGCAATGAGTTCTTCGCGCCGGAATGAGGCTGAGGCAGGAGTGAGCGCAGAGGAGTGAGGAGTGAGCGAGAGCCTGCGCCAGCGCTTCGCCCCTTGTTTTCCTCGCTTCCCGCTTCCGCCCACTCACTCCTCACTCCTCTCCACTCACTCCTAGCTCCCGCTCCCCCGTGCCTGTCTACGCCGGACCTCCCGTCACCAACCGTCCAGGGGAAGTGGCCAGCACGCTCAAGCTGCTGGCCTATCTGGCGCTGGGCCTGGGCCTGATCTTCCTGGACCACCGCGGCGGCTGGATGCACGCGGTGCGCACCCAGGTCGGCACCCTGGTCCAGCCGTTGTGGTGGGTCGCCGGCCTGCCGGGCCGGCTGAGCACCACGGTGCAGGACGATGCCCTGACCCGCGTGCGCCTGACCGAGGAGAACGACCGGCTGCGCAATGAGCTGTTGATCGCCAACGCGCGCCTGACGCGCCTGCAGACGGCCATCAGCGACAACGCCCAGCTGCGCGCGCTGCTGGGCGTGGCCCGCAGCCGTGGCCTGGATGTGCAGCTGGCGCCGATCCTGAACGTGGATCTGGACCCGACCCGCCAGCGTCTGGTGCTGGATGCCGGCAGCCGCCAGGGCGTGCAGGTCGGCCAGCCGGTGATCGACGCCGGCGGCCTGCTGGGGCAGATCACCGAGGTGATGCCGGGCTTTTCCATCGCCCTGCTGATCACCGACCCGGACCATGCCGTGCCGGTGATGCTGGCGCGCAACGGCGTGCGGCTGGTGGCCTACGGCAACGGCCGCAGCGACCAGCTGCAGCTGGTCAACATCCCGCTCAACAGCGACATCCAGCAGGGCGATGAGGTCGTCACCTCCGGCATGGGCGGGCGCTTTCCGGCCGGTTTCCCGGTGGGCAAGGTGGTGGAACTGCACCAGGACGACAGCCGCGCTTTCCTGATCGGCGAGCTCAAGCCCGCCGCCCAGCTGGACCGCGGCCGCAGCGTGCTGCTGCTGCGCTCGGGGCAGGCCGCCGCGCCGCTACCGGTCACCCCGGCCGAGAGTGGCCCGGTGCCGGTGGTGATCGGCACCGAGCTGCAGGCCCCGCCGCCGCCGGTGCAGGCGCCCACCCCGGCCGGGATCAAGCCGCCGGTCAAGCCGCCCGAGCCGGCCGACGCGGAGCCGGACCTGTGAGCCGTCCCCGCAACCGCTGGGCGATGCCGGTGAGCATCCTGCTGGCGCTGCTGCTGGCCGTGGTGCCGCTGCCGGAAGTGGTGCAGCCGCTGCGCCCGTTCTGGCTGGCGCTGGTGATGGCGTACTGGGTGATCGAGCTGCCCGATTCGGTTGGCCTGGGCACGGTGTTCGCCATCGGTGTGGTGGCGGATCTGGTGATGGGCGGTGTGCTGGGCGAGCAGGCGTTGCGCCTGACCGTCATGGCCTTCATCCTGCAGCGGTTCCGGGCGCGCCTGCGGTTTTTCCCGCTGTCCCAGCAGGCGCTGGCGCTGGGCGGGTTGCTGCTGAACGACCGCATCATCGACATGGCCATCCACGCCGCACTCGGCCGGCCGCTGCTGCCCTGGTCCTACTGGTGGGCGCCGCTGGTGGGCATGCTGCTATGGCCACCGCTGTTCCTGCTGATCGACGGCATGCACCACGGACGCCGTCGCTGACACGCCATGAGACCTCGCCGCGCCGTCAAGAATCCCCATGCCGAAGCCGAGCAGTTCCGCCGCCGCGCGGTGCTGGGCTTCGTGGTGGTAGCGCTGTGCCTGATCGGGTTGGGCGCGTGGTACTTCAAGCTGCAGGTGGTCGACCACGACGAGTACATCACCCGCTCCGACGCCAACCGCATCAAGCCGCGCCCGGTGGTGCCCGCGCGCGGCACCATCTATGACCGCAAGGGGCGGGTGCTGGCCGAGAACGTGCTCGCCTTCCGCCTGGACGTGCTGCCGGAGAAGGTCAAGGACATCGACACCATGCTCGGTCAGCTGGGCCAGGTGATCGCGCTGTCGCCGGAGGACATCGAGCACTTCCGCAAGGAGCGCAAGGCGACCCGCGGCTTCCGCCCCATCACCCTGAAGGCGCGGCTCAACGAGACCGAGACGGCGCAGTTCGCGGTCAACCGCTGGCGCTTCCCCGGCGTGGACGTGGTGCCGTACCTGAACCGGTATTACCCCTATGGTGACCTGTTCGCCCATGTCATCGGCTACGTCGGCCGCGTCGATGAGGCCGACCTGCAGGCCGGGGACATCAATGCCGCCATCACCCATTCGGGCAAGAGCGGCCTGGAGCGGTATTACGAGAACGTCCTGCGCGGCAAGGTCGGCTACGAACAGGTCGAGACCAACGTGCAGGGGCGGGCGATCCGGACCATCGGCCGGGTGCCGGCCAAGGCCGGCGCCGACCTGAAGCTGTCCCTGGACGTGGACCTGCAGCGGGCGATGGTGGCCGCCTTCGGCGATTACGAGGGCGCCGCGGTGGCCATGGACCCGCGCACGGGCGAGATCCTGGCCATGGTCAGCCTGCCGTCCTACGACCCCAACCTGTTCGTCAACGGCATCTCCCACGCCGACTTCAAGGCACTCAACGACAACCCCTCGCGGCCGCAGTTCAACCGCCTGGTGCTGGGCGGGGTGGCGCCTGGGTCCACGATCAAGCCGCTGATGGGCCTGGCCGGGCTGGACAGCGGCACCCGCCGGCCCGAGGACCGGGTGCTGTCCACCGGCATGTTCTACCTGCCCGGCGTCAGCCGCGGCTGGGGCGACTCGCACCGCGGTGGCCACGGCTGGACCGACCTGCGCAAATCCATCGCCGAGTCGGTCAACACCTACTACTACAAGCTCGCCCTGGACATGGGCATCAACCAGGTCGACGACTACATGCAGCGGTACGGGCTGGGCAAGCCGACCGGGATCGACCTGGTCGGGGAGATCGGCGGCATCGTGCCGTCGCCGGCCTACAAGATGAGCAGCCGCAAGGAGCGCTGGTATCCAGGCGATACGGTCAACATCGCCATCGGCCAGGGCGACTGGAAGGTCACGCCGCTTCAGTTGGTGCGCGGGGTCGGCGGGATCGCCGATGGCCAGCTGCGCCGGCCGCACCTGGCGGTGGCCGAACGCACCAACTTCGATGCCGACTGGAGCCCGCTGCCGCAGCCCGAAGGCACCCCGATCAGCCCCAACCCGGCGCACCTGCAGGCCGTGCGCGAAGGCATGATGGCGACCATGCTGCCAGGCGGCACCGGCGGCTCGATGGCCCGGGGCGCGCCCTACAGCATCGCCGGCAAGACCGGCACGGCCCAGGTGGTCAGCCGCAAGGGCGTGGCCGCGGTGGATCCGCGCAGCCTGCCCATGCACCTGCGCCACCGTTCGCTGTTCACCGGCTTCGCCCCGGTGGAGGCGCCGGTGATCGCCCTGGCCGTGGCGGTGGAGGGCGGCGGCTACGGCGGCAGCACCGCCGGCCCGATCGCCCGCAAGCTGTTCGACGCGTACCTGCTGGGCAAGATGCCCGAGGGCATGGACGCGGTGCCCGACGACACGGTCGTTTCGGTCGGGCTGGCGGCTGCGCCCAAGCCGGCTGCGCCCGCCACACCGGCCCCAGCCCCGCCTGCGCCCGCGCCGGAACCGGCGGTGGTGCCCGCGGCGATCTCGGTGGGACGCCCGCCGCAGCCGGTGAGGCCGTGAGGGACATCCTGCGCTGGTTGGCCGAGCTGGCCGGCCGTTTCCTGCGGACGCTGGACTGGGTGCTGTGCCTGGCCCTGGGCGCGCTGATGCTGATCGGCCTGGCGGTGCTCAAGAGCGCCGGTGGCGATGGCCTGGTGATCGCCCAGGGCGCGCGTTTCGCCGTGGGCCTGGCGGCGATGTGGGGCCTGTCGCGAATCTCGCCGCTGCGGCTGCGCGCCTGGACGCCGATGACCTATGCCTTGTCGATGCTGCCGCTGCTGGCGGTGTTCATGGTCGGCACCGGCAAGTACGGGCGGCAGTGGCTGGACCTGAAGGTGTTCTACCTGCAGCCGGCCGAGCTGCTGAAGATCAGCCTGCCGATGATGGTGGCCTGGTACCTGCACCGCATCCCGCTGCCGCCGCGGATCAACACCACCCTGGTGGCGGCGCTGATCATCGGCCTGCCCACCTCGCTGATCATGCTGCAGCCGGATTTCGGCACCGGCGTGCTGATCGCCGCCTCCGGCGCCTTCGCGCTGCTGCTGGCCGGCCTGCCGTGGTGGTGGGTGGGCGTGGCGGTGGCCGGCGTGGCCTCGGCCGCGCCGATCGCCTGGTTCTTCCTGCTGCGGCCCTACCAGAAGGACCGCATCATGATGTTCCTGGACCCGGAGGCCGATGCCCTGGGCGCGGGCTGGAACATCATCCAGTCCAAGATCGCCATCGGCTCGGGCGGCTGGTCGGGCAAGGGCTGGGGCGAGGGTAGCCAGTCGCACCTGAACTTCATTCCCGAGCAGACCACCGATTTCGCCTTCTCCGTGCTCAGCGAGGAATTCGGCTGGATCGGCGTGGCCACCGTGCTGGCCCTGTACCTGGTGGTGATCGGGCGCTGCCTGTGGATCGCCATCGAGGCGCGCGACACCTACTCGCGGGTGCTGGCCGGCTCGCTGGGGCTGGCCTTCTTCGTCTACGTGCTGGTCAACGGCGGCATGATCTCCGGCCTGCTGCCGGTGGTGGGCGTGCCCATGCCCCTGATCAGCTACGGCGGCACCTCGGCGGTGTCCCTGCTGGCCGGCATGGGCCTGGTGATGGCCGTGCGCGGGCACCGGCCGGTGCATGGGTACTAGGAGCGAGGAACGAGTGGGGAGGAACGAGGAACGAGAGGGCAACGCCGCCGCTTTACTCGTTCCCCGTTCCTTTGCCGAACGACAAGCGAAAGGCCAGAGGGCACAGCTGTTGCTTTCACTCGTTTCTCGTTCCTCTCCACTCGTTCCTTGCACTTAAAGCAATCCCTCAACTTCCCCGCGCATCTCGTTCTCGCCATTCATCCCGCAGACGGGCAGGAACCGCCGACCCCTGTGCTAACCTTCGCGCCGATGACCCGACGCGTTCTTGCCTGCCTGCTTACGCTTGGTTTGGTCGCTTGTGCGACCCAGCCGAAGTCTCCGACCCCGCCGCCACAGGCCCGCTCCGCGCCGCCGCCCAGGACCCCGTCCGGGCCGACGCCGGCCCCGGCCGAGACCTCGGTCGAAGCGGTCAAGCCCGATGCCTCGATCGACCTGACGCCGGTGCCCTTCGAGGTCGCCCGCGCCAATTTCATCCGCGACACCGCTGCCCGCTTCGCGCTGGATCCGGCCAGCATCGAGGCGGTGCTGTCGCAGGCCAACTTCCGCGATGACGTGGTCGCGCTGATGTCCAAGCCGGCCGAACGCACCATCGGCTGGAGCGAGTACCGCCCGCGCTTCATCACCGCGGCCCGCATCAACGGCGGCAAGGCCTTCCTGGCGACCCACCGCGCCGAGCTGATGCGGGTGCAGGAGCGCACCGGTGTGCCGGCCGAGATCATCGTCTCCATCCTCGGCGTGGAAACCAGCTACGGCGGCTACACCGGCAAGCACCGTGTGTTGGATGCGCTGTACACGCTGGCCTTCCGCTACCCGCGCAGCGGCAACCCGGACCGCGCGCTGTACGAGCACAAGCGCGAGCAGTTCTTCCGCGACGAGCTGGCCCAGCTGTTCGCGCTGGGCAAGGAGCAGGGCATCGACCTGCTCAGCCAGACCGGCAGCTACGCCGGGGCGATGGGCATGGGGCAGTTCATGCCGTCCTCGTATCGCCAGTTCGGCGTGGATGGCGATGGCGACGGCCGCATCAACCTGATGACCGACTTCGACGACATCTTCTCCTCGGTGGCCAATTACTTCGTCAAGAAGGGTGGGGCCTACGGCTGGGAGCGCGGCGGCCCGGTGGCGGTGATGGCCACGCTGGCGCCCGGGCGCGAGGCGTTCAATCCCGACGACTGGACCCCGACCTGGACCATGTCCGACCTGGCCGCGCGCGGCTACACGCCCAAGGCCCCGGTGCCGGCCGGCCTCACCGCCACCCCGATAACCCTGGCCGCCAGCGATGGCCCGCAGTACTGGCTGGGCTTCCGCAACTACTACGCCATCACCCGCTACAACAACTCCAAGATGTACGCCATGGCCGTCTTCCAGTTGTCCGAAGCCATCGCCGGCCGCGAGCTGCCGCCGGCATGAGGTGGTGGGCTGCGCTGCCGCTGGTCCTGCTGCTGGCCGCCTGCGGCACGGCGCCGAAGAAGGCCGGTGCACCGCCGCGCAAGGGCAGTCCGGTGAGTGCGGCCCAGGCCGGCAGCGACGGCAACTGCTACGGCAAGTACATCGCGGCGGTGGAAGACCCGAGCACGCGCGGCGACTACACCGCCGGCGGGCTGTACAAGCCCGGCGTGCGCGACACCACGCCCACCGACGTGCCGGACGTGGATTGCATCGCCGAGCCGCGGGTGACGGCCGAATCCCCCAGCGCCTACGGCAACCGCTCGCCCTACAACGTGCTGGGCAAGGAATACGTGGTGATGGACCGCGTGGACGGCTACGCCGAGCGCGGCACCGCCTCGTACTACGGCAACAAGTTCCATGGCCGCAAGACCTCCAACCATGAGGTCTACGACATGTACCAGTTCACCGCGGCCCACAAGACCCTGCCGCTGCCCAGCTTCGCGTTGGTGACCAACCTGGACAACGACCAGTCGGTGGTGGTGCGGGTCAACGACCGCGGCCCGTTCCACGATGGCCGGGTGATCGACCTGAGCTACGCGGCGGCGGTCAAGCTGGGCATCGTCCAGCGCGGCACCGGCCGGGTGGAAGTGCGCGCGCTGACCCCGAAGACCGCCGAGCGCATCCTGGCCGACCGCAAGTCTCCGCCGCGCGCGGTGCCGACCACCATCGCCACCGGCGTGCCCACGCGCATCGCCACCGGCAAGCCGGCACCGGCCAAGGCCAGTGCCATCGACGAGCTGGTCAGCACATTGCCAACCGAGCCCAAACCCGCCACGGCCACCGTCGCGGCGGCAGGCGCCGCCGCTGCCGGCACGAGCGTGGCGGCAGGCGGGTCCACGCCCGACCAGCCCTGGCGCTACCACGTCACCCCGGATACCGAACGCAAGCCCAGCCCGGAGCAGTTCGAGGCGTGGATGAAGTCCCGTGGCGTGCACGTGGCCACCGGCAAGCCAGGCACGCCGGTGGCGCGCGAGGTCGCCTCCGCGGCCCCGACCAGGGCCGCCCCCGCACCGCGCCCGGAAGCATCCACGCAGGAGCGCCGTGCGGCGCAGGCGGCGCTGACCGGCGCTGCCGTCGGCGCCACCGGCCCGGCCGCGGTGCTGCTGCAGGTGGCCAGCTTCTCCAGCCGCGCCAACGCCGACCGCGCGCTGGCGCAGCTGGCCGCGGCGGGCATCGACGGCGCCAGCCTGAGCGACACCAGCAGCAACGGCCGCACGCTGTGGCGGCTGCGCGTGGCCGCCGCCGACGCCGCCGCCGCGCAGATGCTCTCCAGCCGGATCGCCGGCCTGGGCTTCGGCGCGCCCAAGGCGGTCAGGGACTGAGACAGGAACGAGTGGAGAGGAACGAGGAACGAGTGAGCAGGCGGCGTGATGCGTCCTTCTCTCGTTCCTCGTTCCTCCTCACTCGTTTCTCGCTCGGCGTTTCTCGCCTAAGGCTCTAAACTTTCCGTCTCCCTTTCCCCGACGCCCGGTCCCGCAGGAGTCCGATTCCCATGAAGTTCCGCTTTGCCCTTGCCGCGCTGGCCACCGCCGCGTTCGGTCTGGCCGTGGCCCAGACCCCGGCCCCCGCGCCGGCGGCCGATGCCCCGGCTGCGCCCGCCATCGAAGTTCCGCCGCCGCCCAAGCCGGTGGGAACCGCCTGGGTGCTGCTGGACTACGCCACCGGCCAGGTCCTGGCGGGCGAGAACTACGACCAGCGCGTGGAGCCGGCCAGCATCACCAAGGTGATGACCTCCTACGTGATCGCCGCCGAGCAGAAGAACGGCAAGGTCAAGGCCGACGACCAGGTGATGATGAGCGAGCGCGCCTGGCGCGAGGGCGGCGCCGGTACCGACGGCAGCTACAGCGGTTTCCCGGTCAACAAGACCGCGCGCCTGGAAGACATGGAAAAAGGCATGGCGGTGCAGTCGGGCAACGACGCGGCCATCGCCCTGGCCGAGCACGTGGCCGGCAGCCAGGAGGCCTTCGCCTCGCTGATGAACAGCTACGCCCAGCGCATCGGCATGAAGGGCTCGCACTTCGCCAACGCCCATGGCCTGTCCGCGCCGGAGCACTACTCCACCGCGCACGACCTGGCGCTGCTGGGCCGCGCCTTCGTGCGCGACTACCCGGAGACCTACGCGTACAACAAGATCCGCGAGTTCACGGTCAACGGCATCACCCAGCCCAACCGCAACCTGCTGCTGTGGCGCGACCAGGCGGTGGACGGCATCAAGACCGGCCACCATTCCGGCGCCGGCTACTGCCTGATGAGCTCGGCCAAGCGCGGCGACCAGCGCCTCATCGCCGTGGTCATGGGCTCCACCTCGGAGAAGCAGCGCGCCGATGACAGCCTGGCCCTGCTCAACTGGGGCTTCCGCTTCTTCGAGACCCACAGCCTCTACGAGCCGGGCAAGGTCATCGCCCAGCAGAAGGTCTGGAAGGGCGCGACCCGCGAAGTGCAGCTGGGCGTGGCCCAGCCGATGCTGGTGAGCGTGCCGCGCGGCAAGTACGACCAGCTCAAGCCGACCATGGACGTGCCCAAGCAGCTGGTGGCGCCGATCACCAAGGGCCAGGCCATCGGCACGGTGAAGGTCACCCTGGACGGCAAGGTGGTGGCGCAGGCGCCGCTGGTGGCGATCAACGCGGTGGAAGAGGGTGGCTTCTTCCGCCGCCTGTGGGATGCCTTCTGGATGTGGTGGGAAGCCGAGTAAGCGCCCAGCGCAGCCAATCCCCCAGAAAACGCCGGCATCTGCCGGCGTTTTCGCATCCGCCCCGGGCGCGCTTGGGTTCGGCCGCCCCCGCCCCGATAATGGCGGCCATGGAAATCAAATCCGACAACCCCGAACACGGCTTCCAGTTTCCCGGCGTCTTCGAGCTCAGCGCCATGGGCACGGCCGGACGCGACCTGGAAAGCCTGCTGCCCGCGCTGCTGATCGGCGCGGGCGTGGAGGTCCTGGAAGAGCGCATCAGCTGGAAGCACTCCTCCAACCGCAAGTACGTGTCCGTGCGCATCGCCTTCAAGGCCGAGAACCGCCAGCAGTACGACGCCGCCCATGAAGTCCTGCGCGGGCACCCCGAAGTGAAATGGACGCTGTAAGCGGCGAGAGCTGCGCCATCGCCACCGCCGCCGCCGATGCCACCGGCGGCCGCGCCGTGCTGCCGGCCCGGGTGCGCGACCTGAGGCGCCAGCCCTACGAGCCGGTGTGGCGGGCGATGCAGCGCTTCACCGATGCGCGCCAGGCCGAGACCGTCGATGAGCTGTGGCTGGTCGAGCACGACCCGGTGTTCACCCTGGGCCAGGCCGGCAAGCCCGAGCATGTGCTGGCACCGGGGGAGATCCCCGTCCTGCAGGTGGACCGCGGCGGCCAGGTGACCTATCACGGCCCCGGCCAGCTGGTGCTGTATCCGTTGCTGGACCTCAAGCGCCTGCAGATCGGCGTGCGCGACTACGTGTGCCACATCGAGCAGGCCATCATCGACACCTGCGCCGAGTGGAACATCCAGGCCGAGCGCAAGGACGGCGCCCCGGGCGTGTACGTGGCCGGCGCCAAGATCGGCGCGCTGGGCATCCGCGTGCGCCGCGGCTGCACCTTCCACGGCCTGAGCTTCAACATCGCCATGGACCTGGAGCCCTTCCACCGCATCAATCCCTGCGGCTACGAGGGCCTGCGCACGGTCGCGCTGAGCGACCTGGGCGGTCCTGCGTCCATGGACACGGTCAAGGCCGTGCTGCTGGAGAAGATCGCTGCGCAGTTCGGCCTGGCGTTGTCGCCCGAGGACGGGGCGCTGGCGCTGGCGTAATCAAGCTCGATTCACCGCACTTCGCCCAAAGCAAGCCGCGCGGGAGACCTGTGGGAGGGGCTTTAGCCGCGAAGGGGCCTTCCGGGTAAAGCCCATGCGCGGCTGATGGCCCGAGGCCACCCAGAGCCGCTCCCACGCGATGCATTCGGGATTGCTTTAGCTTCCCGTAACCCGTGTCATGGCGGGGATATCCACGCCTGACAGGATCATGGAAGATGGCGGCGGCCCGCTGCGGCGGCCCCACCGGCCCGTCTCGCCCCGAGGTGGACCCACCACGACAAAGGAGCTGCGCGTGAGGACATTCGCTGTGTGCCGTGCCGGTGTATTCGCCCAGCGCGGCAGCGTCCTGCTCGGTGTCCTGATCGCGCTTGCCGCATGCAGCAAGCAATCGGCGGAAACCGCGGCCGCCGACGGCTTCGCCGCTGCCGCCCCTCCCTTGGCCGCGCCGGCCGGCACCTATCTGGCCTACGAGCACACCGCCACGGTCGAGCTGGACCAGGCCAAGTTGTCCGCGCGCATCGATGCGCTGCAGCAGGCCTGCCAGCGCGGCAGGTTTGGCGACTGCGCCGTTCTTAAGCTGTCGCGGCAGGGTGGGGAGCGAGCCTCGGCGAAGATCCAGGTCCGCCTGGCGCCCAAGGGCGTGGAACCCTTCATCGCCCTGGCAGGCCAGGATGGCGAGGTGGCCGAGCGCGAAAGCCATGCCGAAGACCTCGCCCAGCAGGTGGCCGATACCCGGCTCACGCAAGCGCGGCTGCAACGCGAGCACGCGCAGCTCACCGCGTACCAGCAGCGCAGCGACATGAAGGTGGCCGACCTGTTGGCGGTGTCCAAGCGTCTGGCCGAGATCGAAGCTGCGATGGAGCAGGCCGAGCGCGACGCGGCGCAGCAGCGGCGCCGCATCGATACGCAACGTGTCACCGTGCAACTGGAAACGTCCGCCAGCCAGCGTGGACGCAGCCAGATCGGGCAGGCGTGGGCGAACTTCGGCGAAACCCTCAGCGGCAGTGCGGCCTTCATGATCAGCGCCGTGGCGGCCCTGCTGCCGATCGTGGTGACCGTGGGACTGCTGGTGTGGATCGTGAGCGCCCTCATGCGTTGGCGCCGTCGCAAGCGCTGACGTACAGGCCAGCGGCGTGGCCCCGGCTCTGGCGCACAGGCGCCAGCGCCATTGTCCTTGCGCAGCGCGGTAGTGCTGGCGGCAACGCAACGGCGATACGCAGCTTGCGCGCACGCCTGGCGGCTTGACCTCACCCTTGCATGGCTCGTGCACACTTGGCGCCCATGCATAGTCCCTCAGATCCCGGCGCGCGTGCATTGCAGCGACTTGCCGCGGCGCTTCCTTCATCGCAGGCCATGCTGGATTCGGCGCCGGCGCGCCAGCGCATCGAGCGCCTGGCACTGGCCAGCGATTTCGCCATCGACACCTGCGTGCGCCAGCCGACTCTGCTGCCGGCCCTGCTGGACGATGCCTCGATCCCGTGGCCCGCCCCGACCCTGCAGGACGATGAGGGGTTCGAGGCCTGGCAGGCCAAGCTGCGTCGCTACCGCACGGCCGAATCCACCCGCCTGATCTGGCGCGATGTCATCGAGCAGGCGCCGGTGGAGGAGATCCTCGCCGGCACCACGGCCCTGGCCGAGACCTGTCTGCGCCTGGGCCTTGCGGCGCTGGAAGAGACCTTCGCCCAACGCCACGGCGTGGTGCGCGCGGGCGATGGCAGCGTGCAGCGGCTGGTGGTGTTCGGCCTGGGCAAGCTGGGCGGCGGCGAGCTGAACTTTTCCTCGGACATCGACCTGGTGTACGCCTATCCGCAGTCGGGGCAGTCCGATGGCGCGCGTGCGCTGGCGGCCGAGGATTACTTCGCGCGGCTGGGCCAGCGCCTGGCGGTGTTGCTGGATGCGGTCACCGCCGATGGCTTCTGCCACCGCGTGGACCTGCGCCTGCGCCCGTTCGGCAGCGCCGGGCGCGTGGCGCTGTCCTTCGCCGCCATGGATCACTACTTCCAGCGCGAGGGCCGCGACTGGGAGCGCTACGCCTGGCTGAAGGCGCGCGCGGTGGCCGGCGACATCGCCGCCGGCGAGGGCTGGCTGGAGAGCCTGCGGCCATTCGTGTATCGGCGCTACCTGGATTTCACCGCGCTCGATGGCCTGCGCAGCATGAAGGCGGCCATCGCCGCGGAGGTGGCGCGGCGCGAGCTGTCCGAGGACATCAAGCGCGGCAGCGGCGGCATCCGCGAGATCGAATTCCTGGCCCAGGCCCTGCAGCTGGTGCACGGCGGGCGCGAGGCGGACCTGCGCGAACGACGCCTGCTGCCGGCGCTGCGCAAGCTGGCTCAGGCGCGGCTGATCCAGGACGAGGATGCGCAGGCCCTGGCCCAGGCCTATGGCTTCCTGCGCAAGCTGGAGAACCGCCTGCAGATGATGGCCGATGCCCAGGTGCATGCGCCGCCGCCCGATGCGCAGCTGCGGTCACGCATCGCCCAGGGCCTGGATTACCCGGACTGGGAGGCGCTGCAGCGCGCGCTGGACGCGCACAAGCAGGTGGTCAACGACGAGTTCGTGCAGCTGCTGGCCCAGCGTGAGGAAGCGCCGCCGGCCGATGCGCTGGTGGCCTACTGGACGCAGCTGGCCGAAGGTGGCGACGCCGCGCCGCCGCGGGCCTCCGGATTCGACGATGCCCAGGGCATGCACGGGCTGCTGCGCGATTTCGCCCGCTCGCAGGGCGTGCGCGATCTGTCCGATGCCGCACGCGCGCGCCTGGACCGGGTCCTGCCGGCGTTGCTGCACGCGGCGGTGGATTCGGCGCAGCCCGATGCGGCCGCCCGGCGCGCGTTGGCCCTGCTCAAATCGGTGCTGCGCCGTGCAAGTTACCTGGCCTTGCTGGATGAAGCGCCCAGCGCGCTGGCGCGGCTGGTGGATGTGGTTTCGCGCAGCGCCTGGCTGGCCGAGCGCCTGGCGCAGTATCCGCTGCTGCTGGATGAGCTGCTGGATGCGCGCATCGCAGGGCCCATGCCGACCCAGGCGGACATGGCGCGCGCCTGCCAGGCGGCGCTGGGAGAGGACGACCCGGAAATCGCCCTGCGCCAGCTCAACGAGACGCGGCTGGCGCTGAGCTTCCGCATCGCCCTGGCCACGCTGGACGCGCGGCAGCCTGCCGAGGACAGCGCGCGCCAGCTGGCCTGGCTGGCCGATGAAGTGGTCAAGGTGGTGCTGGCCCTGGCCCAGCGCGACCTGGAGCGCGCGCATGGCCGCATGCGCAAGGGGGGCTTTGCCATCATCGGCTACGGCAGCCTGGGCGGCCTGGAGCTGGGCTTCGGCTCGGACCTGGACCTGGTGTTCCTGTTCGACGCACCCGCCGGTGCGGCTTCCGACGGCGCGCGTGCGCTGGAGGCCGAGCGCTGGTACCCGCGGCTGGCGCAGAAGGTCATGGCCTTGCTGGGCACAGTGACCGCGGCCGGGCGCCTGTACGACATCGATGTGCGGCTGCGTCCGGAAGGCAGCCAGGGCGCGCTGGTGTCCTCGCTGGCCAGCTACCGCGACTACCAGGCCAAGCGCGCCTGGACCTGGGAGCACCAGGCACTGGTGCGCGCACGCGCGATCGCAGGCGATGCTGGCCTGTGCGCGCAGTTCCAGGCGCTGCGCGCGCAGGTGCTGGCCACGCCGCGCCAGGCCGACACGCTGCGCCAGGACGTGGTGCAGATGCGCGCACGCATGCGCGCCGAACTGGACCGCAGCGATGCGGCGCGCTTCGACCTCAAGCAGGGCGCCGGCGGCCTGGTGGACCTGGAATTCCTGCTGCAGTGGATGGTGCTGGCCCACGCCGACCAGCACCCGGCGCTGCTGGAGAGCACGAACACCGAAGCGCTGATCGCGACCGCACAGGCACAGTCGCTGGTGAGCACCGAGGCCGCGGCGTGCCTGGGTGCCGCGCACGCGGTGCTGCTGCAGGAGGGCCTGGCCTGCACGCTGGATCGCCGGCCGCGGGTAGCCACGCGCAACGCCGCCATCGAGCAGGCGCGTGACGGCATCGGCGAGGTTGCGCGCCAGCAGGGGTTGCACTTTTCCCCGCAAGCCGGCTGAGCAAGTGGCCTGCCGGCCTCAGGCCAGCGTCGGCAGGGACAGGCGCTGATGCACCAGCGCCGCCACCCGCGCCGTTTCGCGCAGTGGCGTGACCGGCCATGCGGGTTGTTCCGGTGCGAAACGGCGGATGCGACTCAGCGCCATCAGCTGCTCCAGGAACTGTGCCGGGCGGCCGCCGACCCGCTCCGGCGCGAACACCTCCACCGGCGCCTCGGTGGCGCAGGCCTCGGAGAGCATGTTCACCGAGTCCGGCGTGCAGACGATGCGCTCGGCCCAGCCCAGGAAGCCGGCGTAGGGGTTGGCGTCGGCACCGTCCCACCGTGCATGCGGCACCGCGCGCAGCCTCTCGGCGAGCAGTGCGCCGACCCCACCTGGGGTGCGGCGCGAAGTGGTGACCATCAGGCTGCCGCCTTGTCGCGCCACCGATGCCACCAGCGCGTCCAGCCAGTGAGCCAAGGCCTGGGTATCCATGGCGAAGTGCGCGCTGGGGCCGCCGATCAGCAGCGCGGTGCGCGGCCCGGGCAGCTGTTGCAGGTGCGGGAAGGCGGCGCGGCCGTTGGCCAGCCAGGAAGCGTCGACCGGATGCAGGCTGCCGATCAGGGAGATCACGTTCTCCCCGCGCAGGCCATCGTGCTCGGGTGCGATGACCACATCCCAATGCCGGGGATCCACCCTGGGGTCCAGGATCTGCGCCACGCGCGCACCGCGGCGGCGCAGCAGCCGCGTGGCCAGGGCGGCCTGGCGGCCACAGCCGATGGCCAACGCCGGTGGCCGCTGCAGCGCCTGCGCGAACGCGGCGCCAAAGGCCTGGGTCGATGCGGGCAGCAGGCGCGGGGCGGCCCAGCGCCAGGGTGCGCGGCGCTGCAGGGTCCAGTGATGCTGCGGCGCGATGCCCAGGGCGTGGGCCAGGGCCTGGGCCTGGCGCAGGTTGCCGGCGTGGCCGTCGTCCAGCAGCCAGGTTGGCAGACGCGGCCCGGTTGTTTCACGGATCAAAACAATCCGTTCCGGGCTGTCGGCGTGCTCCATGATGAGCGCAACACTACACTGCGCCTTCCGCGGCGGGTAGTTGCCGCCGCTTCGCTCATGGAATCTGGATGTCCGCACCCTTGGATGATGTTGCGCTGGACCAGCTGTTCCGCAGCGCGCGCACGCACAACGCCTTCCTGCCCAAGCCGGTCGAGCCCGCGCAGCTGCATGCGCTCTACGACCTGCTCAAATGGGGCCCGACGGCCGCCAACGGCACCCCGGCGCGCTTCGTGTTCGTGACCTCGCCGCAGGCCAAGGCCAAGCTCAAGCCGGCGCTGTCGGAGAACAACGTGGACAAGACCATGTCCGCGCCGGTGACGGTGATCGTCGGCTTCGACCTGGATTTCCACGAGCAGCTGCCCAAGCTGTTCCCGCACACCGACGCCAAGGCCTGGTTCGAGGGCCCGCAGGAATCCCGCGCCGAGCCCGCCCTGCGCAATGGTTCGCTGCAGGGTGCCTACCTGATCCTGGCCGCGCGCGCGCTGGGGCTGGATGCCGGGCCGATGTCCGGCTTCGACGCGGCCAAGGTGGATGCGGCGTTCTTCGCCGGCACCTCGGTCAAGTCCAACTTCCTGGTCAACCTGGGCTATGGCGATCCGCAAGGCCTGTTCCCCCGTCTGCCGCGCCTGAGCTTCGAGGAAGCGGCGCGGATCGAGTAAGCGCTTCACGCAGCTGTTGCTGTCCGCTGTCCCACCCAACCACTACACGGAGTCGCCTTCCATGCGTACCACCCAGAAACTGCTGCTTCCGCTGGCGCTGACCCTGGCCATCGCCGCCTGCTCCAAGCCGGCCGAAGAGACCCAGCCGGCCGCTGCCGCCGAGACCCCGGCCGCCGCCGCACCGGCCGCCGAAGCGCCCGCCACCGAGGCCGCCCCGGCCGCCACCGCGGTCCAGGCCGCCTCCGGCACCTACGTGCTGGATCCGTCGCACACCGACGTGCTGGCCCAGTGGAGCCACTTCGGCTTCTCCAATCCCAGCGCGCACTTCGGCAATGTCGAGGGCAAGCTGGTGTACGACGCGGCCGACGTGACCAAGTCCAGCGTCGAGGTGACCCTGCCGCTGAGCGGCCTGAACAGCTTCACCGCCAAGTTCGATGAGCACCTCAAGAGCGCCGACTTCTTCGACGCGGCCAAGTTCCCCACCGCCACCTTCAAGAGCACCAAGGTCGAGTCGGCCGGCACCAACAAGCTGACCGTCACTGGCGATCTGACCATCAAGGACCAGACCAAGCCGGTCACCCTGGATGTCACGCTGAACAACGGTGGCGACCACCCGATGAAGAAGGTGCCGGCGATCGGTTTCGATGCCACCACCACGCTCAAGCGCAGCGACTTCGGCGTGGGCGCCTACGCCCCGAACGTCAGCGACGAGGTCAAGGTCCGCATCACCACCGAAGGCACGATTCCGGCGGCGGAAGGCGCTGCCGAAGCGGCCAAGTAAGCCAGCGATACACCCGCCGCCGCGTGGCCAATCGGCACGCGTGCGGCGCGGCAGATGTGTCTCGTCGAGGGCCGGCCCCGCCTGCGTGCGGTGCCGGCCCTTTTCCATCGCTGTCCTCGCCATCGAGATGGCGCGCCCTCAGCACAGCGCCGTAGGGTGGATGACGCTTTTTTCATCCACCATCGCCCTGGACCGGATGAAGTGGGCGCGGCGATCTGCCAATCTCCGCCGCGGGTCTGCCTGATGGCTGGCACGGCTGCTCAAGTGAACCGCGGAACAGCCTGGTAGGGTTTTTGGGCGACCCAGCCGCCGCGAGCGACTTGGTGGACAAGCTTCGCGTTGTCCACCCTACGCGCTGCGGCCACGGGCGACTGGACAGCTGCCCTCCTGAAGCTGAAAGGCCCAACGCCGCAATCCTTCGCTTGGCTGGTGAGGACCTTCTCGTTGATATTTGCCCACCGCTGCTAAACTCGCCGCCTTCACGCCTACGACCGCCCACGCCATGAGCCAGACCGCCGCGCCCGCCAATGCCGAGAAGCGCTACACCGTCCAGCGCGCCGACCTGCCGCTGAGCTGCCCGCTGCCGTCGATGGCGCTGTGGAACTCGCATCCGCGCGTGTACCTGCCGATCGAGAGCGAGCCCAACCACGAGGCCCAGTGCCCGTACTGCGGCTCGCACTTCGTGCTGCAGGACTGATCGCCGGCGCGTCCCGCGCCGCTGCCGATGCGCCCCCTGACCATTGTCCAGCTGTTGCCGGCCCTGGAATCCGGCGGCGTGGAGCGCTCCACCCTTGAAATCGCCCAGGCGCTGGTCCAGGCCGGCCATACCGCGGTCGTGGTCTCCGCCGGTGGCCGGCTGGTGCCGCAGCTGGAGCGCGCCGGCGCGCGCCACGTCCAACTGGACATCGGCCGCAAGTCGCCGATGACCCTGCTGCGGATCGGCGCCCTGGCGCGGCTGCTGCGCGAGGTTGGCGCCGACATCGTGCATGCGCGCTCGCGGCTGCCGGCCTGGATCGGTCGACTGGCCCTGGCCCGGCTGCCCGCCGCGACGCGGCCGCGCTGGGTCACCACCGTGCACGGCCTCAACACGCCCGGCCGCTACAGCGCGGTGATGGCCAGCGGCGAGCGGGTGATCTGCGTGTCAGAGACCGTGCGCGCCTTCATCGCCACGCATTACCCGCAGGTGCCACAGGCGCGCCTGCGGGTGATTCCGCGCGGGCTGGACCCGGCGAGCTTCCCGTACCGTCCCTGGCCGGATGCGGCAGCACGTAGCGCGGTCGCCGCGCGTCATCCCGGACTGGCCGGCGACGGTCCGCTGCTGCTGCTGCCCGGGCGCGGCACCCGGCTCAAGGGCCATGCCGATGCCATCCAGCTGCTGGCCGATCTGCGCGGGCAGGAGGTGCCGGCGCGGCTGTGGATGCCCGGCATCGTCCAGCCCGGGCGCGAGGCCTACCTGGCCGAACTGCAGCAGCAGGCGCAGGCGCTCGGGGTGGCCCAGGCCATGGTCTGCAGCCCGGCCACTGCGGACATGGCCCAGGCCTACGCCGCCAGCGATCTGGTCCTGCAGCTCTCACGCAAGCCCGAATCCTTCGGCCGCACGGTGATCGAGGCCTTGTCCTGCGGGCGCCATGTCGTGGGCTGGGCCCATGGCGGGGTGGGGGAGCTGCTGGCCGAGCTGCAACCGGCCGGCGCCGTGCCGGCCTTCGACCGCGCCGCCCTGCTGGCCGCCACGCGCCAGCTGCTCACCGCGGCCGCGCCGGCGCCGGGTACGATGCCCTACACCCTGCAGGCCATGCAGGACGCCACCTTGTCCCTCTATCAGGAACTTGCCGATGAGCGCCGCTGAGGCGTCCCTGTCCTCGCGCACGGCTGCGCTGCCGGTCACCGGCTGGCGCTGGGCGCCGGCCTTCGTGCTGGCCTTCGTCGCGCTGTGGCCGATGCCGGGCTATGCCGAGGCCGTGCTGGCGCTGGGCGCGCTGGCCGGTCTGGGGCGCGTGCTGGTGGTGCGCATGCGTGGGCAGGGGCGGCTGCTCAGCGGCCCGGCCTGGGCCCTGAGCAGCGCGCTGTTCGCCGCGTACTGGGCGCCGGAGCTGCTGTCCGCGCCAGGCGCGGTGGACGTGGGCCGGGCGCTGGGCGAGTCCGCGGCGGACCTGCGCTACCTGCCGTTCCTGTGGCTGGTCGCCGCGGCGGTGGCCACGCCCACGGGCCGTCAGCGCACCTTCGATGGCCTGGCGATTATCGTCGCGGCCTGGACTCTGGATGCGCTGGTGCAGATCGCCACCGGCATCAGCCCGCTGTTCTGGTCGCTGGACCATCTCAAGTGGCGGTTCAGTGGCCACGGCATGTGCGCGATGGAGGACATCGCCGCGGGCGACCGGCTCAGCGGCGTGCTGGGTCCGTGCAATGCCAAGCTCGGCCTGGTGATGGCCAGCATGTCGCCGTTCCTGCTGATTGCCGCTGCGCGCCGCTTCGGTGTTGCCGGCTGGCTGCTGGCCACGGCCGCGGTCGGGCTGGTGGTGCTGATGGGAGGGGCGCGCGCCGGTTGGATCACCTTCGCGCTGGTGGCGGCGCTCACCGGCTGGCAGCTGCTGGGCGTGCGGCGCCTGGCGTTGATTGCCTTGCTCGGCGTGTTCGCCGCCGCCAGCGCCGCGGTGTTGTCGCCGCAGCTGCAGCAGCGCCTGCAGCGCACCGCCGCGGCGATGTCGGGCGATGAGGCCGGGGTGGACAACGCGCTGTCCGGGCGCGCGCGCATCTGGCAGGCGGCTGGCTGCATGGTGGCCAGTTCGCCGATCAATGGCATCGGCGTGCGCGGCTTCCGCGAGGCCTTCCCGGCCTGCGATCCGGCCCCGCAAAGCGCGCCGGCCTGGGGCCAGGGCCCGGCCTTGCACGCGCATCAGCTGGTGCTGGAGATCCTCAGCGAGACCGGCGTGCTCGGGCTGCTGCTGTGGTGCGCGGGCGCCGCCCTGGCGATCCGCGCCTGGCGCTACGCCGAGCCGGCAGCGCGCGCGCAGGCGCGGCCGGCGATGCTGGCGCTGGCGGTGACCGTGTTCCCGCTCAACACCCACCTGGCGTTCTATTCCACATTCTGGGGCGGGGTGACGCTGCTGCTGGCGGCGCTGTACGTGGGCAGCCTGCTCGGCACGGGCGATGGCCAGGGCTGAGCCGCATTGCCCGCTGCTGGTGCCGGTGGTATGGCTGGGCCAGCTCATCGCCCGGCTGCCGCAGCCGATGCTGCTGGCGCTGGGCGCGGTGCTGACCTGGCTGGCCTGGCCTTGGCTGGGGCGTCGGCGCCGGGTGGCCGCGCGCAACCTGCAGGCGTGCTTCCCGGAGCTGGACACCGCGGCGCGCAAGCGCCTGCTCGCGCGTAACCTGCGGGCCACCGTGACCGGGGCGCTGGAATTGCTGCGCGCCTGGTACGCGCCCACGCGCCGCCTGCGCGGGCTGTCCACGCTGGAGGGTGGCGAGCACCTGCAGGCGGCGTTGGCGCAGGGGCGGGGCGTGCTGCTGCTGGGCGGGCACTACGTGCAGACCGAACTGGCCGCGCGCCTGCTGTCCCTCCACCTGCAACACCCGCTGGAGGTCATGGCGCGCCGCTACAACAACCGCTGCATCGAAGCGATGGTCGATGCCGCCCGCCACCGCGTCTTTGCCGGGGTCATCGCCAAGAAGGACGTGCGCGGGCTGCTGCGCGCGCTCAATCGTGGCGCGGTGGTGGCCTACCTGGCCGACCAGAACTTCAACTACCAGCATGCCTTCGTGCCGTTTTTCGGCATCCCCGCCGCGACCCTGACCACCACGCCGGAGCTGGCGCGTCGCGGCAATGCGGTGGTGATCCCGATCTTCTTCCATCGCCGCGACGATGGCGGCTACCACATCCGCCTGACCGCCACCTGGGACGGCTGGCCCAGCGGCGATGCCAGCGCCGATGCGGCGCGCTACATGGCCGAGCTGGAGGCCTTCGTGCGCCAGCACCCGGAGCAGTACCTGTGGGTCCATCGGCGCTTCAAGACACGCCCGCCAGCCGAGACCGAGCCGTTCTATCGTTGAGCTCCTGGCGCGGCCGCCGCAGGCGGGTCCGCGGACATGGCGGAACAGGCGCCGCCAAAAGCCCGAGGTAGGGTGGATGACGCCCCACCATCCACCATCCACCAGTTGGCGCGGGCGCGCTCGGCAAGCGCCGCCATGCAGCATGGACGATCGCCTGAAGAGGGCGATGCGTCGCCTGATGCAGGTGGACAAGCTTCGCGTTGTCCACCCTACGTTTGCAGGAACACCCAAATCTCAATGCCCCGAGTAGGGTGGATGACGCTCCACCATCCACCATCACGAGATGCAGCGAGATCGCATCGAGCGCGTCCGCCCGCGTGCGCCTGGACGAGCTGGGCGTTGGGCGCAGCGACTCACGCTTGAGCGATGCATCGCCTGGTCCGTGGTGGACAAGCTTCGCGTTGTCCACCCTACGTTGCACGAACACCCAAATCGCAATGCTTCGCCAGGACTTCGCCCGCCGCCGCGCTCACTCGTACAGCGCGCCCTGGCCGTCGGGCTGGCGCTTGAAGCGCCGGTGCAGCCACAGGTACTGCGAAGGCACCGCGCGCACCATGGCCTCGATCGCCCCGATCACCCGCGCGGTATCGGCGGTGGCGTCCTTGGACGGGAAATCGGCGAAGGGCGGCGACAGCCGCAGCGTGTAGCCGCCATCAGCGCGACGCTCGTGGGCGAAGGCGATCACCGCCGCGCCCGACAGCCGCGCCAGCTGGTGGGTGGAAGTCAGGCTGTAGGCCGGATGCCCGAAGAAGGGCACGAATACGCTCTCGCCGCGACGGGTGTCCTGGTCCGGCGCGAACCACAGCAGGCCGCCCTGCTTGAGGTGCTTGAGCGCCGGGCGCAGCTCGTCGCGGGTGAACATCGCCTCGGCATAGCGCAGGCGCCCGCGCTTGACCGCCCACTCCATCGCGCCGGTGTCGTGCGGCCGGTACATGCCGGCCAGCGGCGCGTAGTCGCACATCAGCCGGGCGGAGATCTCCAGTGTGGTGAAGTGGCCGGAGATGACGATCACGCCCTTGCCCGGCTTCAGCGCCGCTTCCAGGTGTTCCAGGCCTTCGACCTTCAGGCCCTTGCGCATGGGCTCCACCGAGCCCCACCAGGCGCGGGCGAACTCGAACAGGCCGATGCCGAAGGCGCGGAAGTTCTCGCGCAGCAGCGTCTGGCGCTCGGGCGGACTCAGCGCGGGGAAGCACAGCTCCAGGTTGCGCGCGGCCACCTTGTAGCGGCTGGGCAGCAGGACCGCCAGCAGACGCCCCACGCCCGCGCCCAGCCAGCGCTGCAGGCGCCAGGGCAGGCGCGCGGCCAGTGCGGCCGCGCCCACCCCCAGCCACACCCCCCATTGGCTGGGCGCCAGCGGCGCAGGTCCTGGGTCGCGCGGGGAGGGGTCCGGTCGTGCTTCAGCCATGCCGGCCATTGTAGCGGGCGCCTCCTGCGCCGCGACCGGGCCGGGTATCCTTCCGCCGATGAGGAAGGACTTCACCGAGCGCCTGCTGCGCGGCCTGTATTCGGCACTGCTGTACGCGCTGCTGCCGGTGACGCTGTACCACCTGATCTGGCGCGGCTTCCGCTCGCGCGAGTACTTCCAGCGCTGGAACGAGCGCTATGCCTCCTACGAGGGCCGCCCGCGCCCGGTGGACGTGTGGGTGCACGCGGTCTCGGTGGGCGAGGTCAATGCCGCCGCGCCGGTGGTCAACGCCCTGCGCAAGCGCCACCCGCACCTGAAGCTGCTGGTCACCACCATCACCCCCACCGGGTCCGAGCGCGTGCGCGCGCTGTGGGGCGAGGCGGTCGAGCACGTCTACGTGCCCTACGACATCCCCGGCGCGGTGCGGCGTTTCCTGCACCAGCACCGGCCGGCGGTGGGCCTGGTGATGGAGACCGAGCTGTGGCCCAACCTGCTGTTCGGCTGCCGCGATGCCGGCGTGCCGGTGTACATCCTCAACGCGCGCCTGTCGGCGCGTTCGCTCAAGGGCTATCGGGTGATGTCGGCGCTGATCCGCCGCGTGCTCGGGGTGGTGCGCAAGGTCGGCGCGCAGTCGCACGATGATGGCGAGCGCTTCATCCAGCTCGGTGCCTGTCGCGAGCAGGTATTGGACACCGGCAACCTGAAGTTCGACATCGCCGTACCGGACAAGACCCAGGCCATCCGCGCGGCCTTCCACGCCCACCAGCCCGAGCGCCCGGTGTGGATCGCCGCCAGCACCCACGAGGACGAAGAAGCCGCAGTGATCGAGGCCCACCGGGCCCTGCGTCGACGCTGGCCGGACCTGCTGCTGCTGTGGGCGCCGCGCCATCCCGAGCGCTTCGGGCGCGCGGCCGAGCTGGCGCGCGAGGCCGGTTTCCACGTCGGCAGCCGCCGTGCCGATACCTGGCCTGCCGCGGGCGACGACGTCTTCGTGCTGGACACGCTGGGCGAGCTGATGGCCTTCTACGGCTGCGCCGACGTGGCCTTCGTCGGCGGCAGCCTGCAGGCCATCGGCGGGCACAACCTGCTGGAGCCGGCGGCGGTGGGCACGGCCACGGTGACCGGCCCGCACCTGCACAACTTCACCGAGATCGCGCGGCGGCTGCAGGAGGCCGGGGCGTTGGACATCTGCGCCGATGCCCAGGAGCTGATCACCCTGCTGGAGCGCCTGCTGGCCGATACCCAGCGGCGCATGGCCATGGTGAAGGCCGGCTGCGCGCTGGTCGAAGCCGGGCGTGGCGCGCTGGAGAAGACCCTGGCGATGGTGGCCCCGGACCTGCCCCAGCAATCGACCGCCGGCTCGGCCTGAAGGCCTGGCCGGGTCAGTGCGTGCGCCCGCGCGACATGCCCAGCTCGATCAGGCGTTCACGCATGGCGTGGGCATCGTTGGCGCTCGGCGACAGGTGTAGGTAGCGCGACAGGTCTGCGCGCGCGCCCTTGTGGTAGTCCAGCTTGAGGTACGCCAGGCCGCGGTCGCGCGTGGCCTCGGGCTGGTCCGGGATCAGCTTCAGGACCCGGTCGGCGCTACGCGCGGCGCGGTCCCATTCCCCACGTTCGGCGTAGACACCGTGCAGGTTGCGCAGCATGCGCACCAGGATGGCGCGGTTGGATGCCGGGTCCAGGATCTGCAGCAGGGCGTTGTCGTCGGGCGCATCCCCGCCAAGGTGCGGGCGGGCGCGTTCGCGCAGTTCGTCGGCGCCCAGCGGGCGACCGCCGTTGAACGGATCCATCACCAGCAGGCCATCGTCCACCGGTAGCCGCACCAGGAAGTGGCCCGGGAAGGAAACCCCGTCCAGTGGCACGCCCAGGCGATGGGCCACCTCGATCTGCACCAGCGCCAGCGAGATCGGATTGCCCAGCCGGCGTTCGAACACCTCGTTGAGATAGCTGTTGCGCGGGTCGTAGTACTCGTCGTGGTTGCCGCTGTAACCGAGCTCCTCGAACAGGTGGCGGTTGATCGCCGCCATCTTCAGCGGCCAGGGCGTGATGCTGTCCACCTCGTGCCGCAGATGCTCGGCGTGGCTCTGCACCAGCGTGTCGTAGAGATCCGCGTCCAGCTGCGGATATTCGTCGCGTGCGATCAACAGCGCCGTGCCCAGCAGCGGCAAGGTCTCATCGCCATGCGATGACAGCGCGTTCCAGTCCGGCAATGTCAGATGTTCCCCCATGCCTTCTATATTCGGCAGCGCGGGCGAAACATCAAGACCGCTCGTCCGTTATTTGGCCCGTTGGATGTCAGGCGACAGCAGCAGCACCGCGCCGTCCTGGACGCCGATCTCCGCCGCCTTGCCGGCGTTCAGTTCCAGCACGTATTGCGCCGGCGCCCGGCTGGGGTAGGAGGGGCAGGCATCGCCGGCCGAACAGGGCGGCACGTTGCGGCGCTGGGCGATGAGCTTGAGGTCGCGGTCGAAGTACAGGATGTCCAGCGGGAGGTGGGTGTTCTTCATCCAGTACGCCAGCGGCTGCTGGGTCGGGTGGATGAACAACATGCCGTGGTCGGCGTCCATCGCATCGCGGAACATCAGCCCACGCGCGCGTTCGCCCTCCTCGTCGGCGATCTCCACCTGGTAGCGGTGGCCGGCCAGCTCCACCCAGTGGCCGCCGCGGGCGCAGGCGCCCAGGCACAACAGCAGGATGATCGATGCGAAACGCGACAGCGGCATGCAACAACGCTCGGCGAGTGTGCGTGCTTTGTCGCAGCCCCGGCCATGGGCGTCAAGGGTGGGGCCACCGTCGCGCGCGCGCTCAGTCCAGCGGCAGGCTTGCCTGTGCGGCGGTGTCCAGCGTCTGCCGGACTTGCGAGAAGGACAGCAGCGCGTCCAGGCCGGCGTGCTTGTGCTTCCAGTCCCAGAACACCGACTCGCCCACCAGCGCATACGCCCATTGCCGGTCATCGCGCGCGGCCGGGGCCAGTGCGTTGATCCGCTCGCACCAGGCCACGGCCGCCCTGAGCTTGCGCTGCACGTTGGGATGGCCCAGCTGTCCCTGCGCCTTGGTTTCGACCAGATAAATCGTCTCAGCGGTGCGCACGAAGAAATCCGGGATGTAGAAGCCGGGCAGCCCGTCTTCGCGCACATAGCGCAGCCGGGCGAAATCGTGACGGTGCTCGCTGATCTTGCAGAAGGCCAGCACGCTGGCATCGCGCTGCGCCCACTCGATGAAGGCCCGTTCCAATCCGCCGCTGCGCGAGGGCCAGCCCTGGTGGGTGTAGATGCATTTGCCGACTTCCATCGACGCGCTTGCGCGCACCGGGATGCGTTCGACCTCGGACAGGCGGCGATGGCGTACCTCGACTTCGCCGACCAGACCGCGTTGCTCGGCACGCACCAAGGCCAGGCCGAACACCTTGACGATGTGATCGATCACCGGCTGCAGCAGCAACAGCCGCCAGCCTTCGTGCGCGAAGGGCTCGAAAGGCTCGCCGAACAGGCGCTCGCGGATGTAGTCGTCCAGCGCCCCGGCCAGGGCGACCGTGCCGACCTGCAGGTATGGCGTGGGCATGCGCTCGGCGATGCGGTTGCCGCCGGGAAGCGGGTGGCTCAGCGCCTGGCCGATGCGCCGGGTCAGGCGCGAGAGCAACTCGTTGTAGCCGCCGACCTGCATCGGCACCCCGTCCACGCGGTAATCGCCGAACAGGGTGCTGCTCTGCAGGTCCTGGGACACGAAGGTCTCGCCCTTGCCCAGCAGCGCTTCCAGCTGCGCGCGCCCCATCTGCATGAACGGCGCCAGCGCCTGCACCAGGATCGGCGCGTGCTCCACCGTCTCCTCGGCATCGCGCAGGATGAAGGGCAGGGCGAAATCGTAGCGGGCGTGGTCCTGGCGCAGGCCGGCCTGCAGCAGGTCGCCGATGCTGCTGGCGCTGTCCGGATCGGTGAGCGTCCCTGCAAGGCCATCGGCCAGCAGGTCGTCGTAGAAGCGCTCGAAGGCCGGATGCTCGACGATGGACAGCACGTCGATCAGGTTGCCCGGCTCCTGGCCGCGGTCGATACGCTCGCGGTTCTCGCGCTTGAGGTCGGCGAACTCGGGCTCGCGCCACATCAGGCGCAGTCCACGCCCGACGGTCTGCTCCAGCAGGATCTGCGCCTGGCTGGAGCGCAGCGGCACGATCACGCAGATGTTGTTGACATCGAAGCCCTCGCGCAGCATCAGCACGCTGACGATCACCCGTGGCTGGGCGTGCCGGTCCAGCTCGAACAGGCGCTGCCGCAGCGGCGCCCAGTCCTTTTCGCCCAGCTCGGCCTTCCTGCCCGAATCCACGCTCAGCACGTCCTGCGCGTGCAGGCCTTCGTCCTGCAGGAAGGCGACGACAAGCGGGCTGACGGCGGTGTCCTCGCAGACCACCAGCATCTTGGGGCGGCGCAGCGGGTCGAGCGTGGCGAACTCGGCTTCGAGCTTGCGCAGCTTCTGCAGGCCGGCACGCAGCATCACCCGCTGCCCTTCGGCCAGGACCGGCTGGCCGGTCTCGTCGCGCTCGGCCTTGAACTCCAGCGGCAGGGCGCCCAGTTCCTTGCGCTTGTCCAGCACCAGCGACTTCACCAGGCCGGCGCGCATGGCCTTGCGCAGGTCGAAATCCACCACGATGTGCGGGAACCACACCTTGTCCTTGCCGCCGCCGCGCTCGTTGTAGGGCGTGGCCGAGAAGTCGACCTGCACGAAGCCGCGCCCCTTGCCCTGGGCGATGCGGCTGAGGCTCTTCTGCCATTCCACCTCGTCCGCTTCGCCCTCGCGCTTGAGCGCGTGGATGTGATGGGCCTCGTCGTTGAAGACCATCAGGTCGGGCAGCCCTGACAGGAAGGACAGGACGTTGCCGCGGGTCCAGCGTCGGTCCAGGACGTCGAGGCTGTTGCCTGTCGTGCGGCCCGGCGCCAACGGCAGCGCCGCGTTGGCGACCATATGCGCCTCGGCGCGCATGCCGCCGGTGGCAGTCTGGTCGTCCTCATCCTGCGCCAGCGCCTGCTCGCCGGCCTCGGACAGCAGGTGCCAGTTGGTGATGGCGATCAGGCCGTTGCCGGTGGCCTTCAGGCCGATCTCCGTCTTGGTGCAGACGTTGCCCCGCACGAACTGGGCAAAGCGCTCGCGCCAGGCCGGCGGGACGAACAGCTCGGCATGGGCGGCCACGTCGGAGCTGGAAAAATCGCGGCTGCCGTCCGCGCGCAGCTTGCCCAGGAAGGCATCGAGGAGGCGCTCGTAGACGATCAGGCCCGGGGCGACTACCAGGAAGTGGCGGGTAAAGCGTGGATCCTGCCGGCCTTCTTCCAGCGCCGCGGTGCGGTTGAGCATCTGCCACGCCATCAGCGCCTGCAGCACCCAGGTCTTGCCGGTGCCGGTAGCCATCTTCAGGCAGTACTTGGGGTGGGCGTGCCTGGGCTGGTTGAGCTCGGTCAGCAGCGCGCAGCGGTCTTCCAGCAGTGCCTCGGGGCAGGCCTTGTCGTAGAGGTCGGCCAAACTGTGTGCATCCAGCACCTCGTGGGCGACGATGGTGTTGAGGATGGCCTGGCGCTGGCCCGCGTGGAAGTTGAACGTGCGGCTGCTGATCGCCTCGTGCGAAAACCACCAGCGGAGCAGGACCGCGGTGGTCGGCGTGACCAGCTCCAGCAGCTCGGCATCGACGCTGTCCAGGCCCAGTGAGAGTTGATTGGTGCGGGCGGTCAGCGCGCCGGCCAACGGAAGCAGGCCCTCGGGGTTCGAACTCATGCCGTCGGCTCCGGCACGTCCTGCACCACTTCCGACTCGAAGCCGAACACATCCACCGCGCGCACGCAGACCCGGCGCGCGCCGCTGCGCGCCGGCACGTCGAGGCGGGCCTGGGCGATCACGCGCAGCGGGTCGCCGTCGCTGTCGGTGTTGCCGCGATAGTCCTGCCAGACCGAGCGGAACACCTGGCCGTCGTAGTCCGGATCCACCGCCCAGTACTCGATCATCGCCAGCGGCTCGGCGGCCAGCACCTTGTGCAGGCGCAGGCGATGGTCTTCGTCCAGGTTGATCGCCTCGGGCGAGAGCAGCACGTAGTTGTCCAGCGTCACCGTCAGCCGCTCGCCATGGGCGGTGGGCGCGCGTTGGCTTGGCTTGAGGGTGAGGTACTGCAGGCTGGAAAAGCGCACCTGGCCGCGCAGCTTCTCGATGCCGCCCTTCTTGCGCAGGCGGTCCAGCAGGTCCGGCGGAATCACCAGCACTTCCAGGTTCGGGTCCTTCAGCGCCGCCAGGCTCTGGCCAATGGATGGCTCGAAGTTCCAGCCCAGCACCACCACGCGGTCCCAGCCGCCCATCAGGTGGTCGCGCTGGGCGATGGCCCTGCGCAGCGTGGCATCACCGGTCAGCTTGTTCGGCGAGTCGGCCAGCACCAGGGTCTTGCGGCCACCGAAGCCGATCTGGCCCAGGTTACGCAGCGGATTTTCCTCGGCCGGAAGCGGCTGCGCGCCGTACAGGGACAGCACGATCTCCGACAGGTCGCCGATGCGGAAGCTGCGGCCCAGGTGGGACTTGGTGGCCTCGACCTGGTAGTCGCCGATGGCCTGGTAGAGGAAGGGCCTGGCGCCCTGGTCGATCAGGCGCTTGCGCATGATCATGCAGGCCGGCTTGCCCAGGTCCGAGGTGATCCAGCGGCGGCCCAGCTTCTCGGCCACGGCCGCGGTGGTGCCGCTGCCGCCAAACAGGTCCAGCACGAGATCGCCGGGATTGGTCGCCATCTCGATGATCCGGCGCAGCAGGTCCTCGGACTTCTGCGTGTCGTAGTAAAGCTTCTCCGGGTCAGTGGGGCTGGTGATCTTCTTCACGTCGGGCCACCAGTCATTGATGGGCGTGCCTTCGGTTCGAAGCTGGGCATCGGCGCCCTTGATCGCGGTGCGCCCCCTTTGCAGGGTGCCTTCCGAATAGGGGCGGTACTGGGTGTTGAAGGTCCAGTGGGCGCCCTTGGAGTACCAGAAGATCGTGTCGTGCTTGCGCGGCATCTCCTGGCGCGGCACGCCGCCGCCGCTGTAGCAGTAGGCGATCTCGTTGCGGAACTGCGGCTTGCCCAGGACCTCGTCCAGCGCGATCTTCACGTAGTGGCTGACGTGGCCATCCAGGTGCACGTAGATCGAGCCGGTGTCCGCCAGCAGCTCGCGCATCAGCACCAGCCGCGGCACGATCATCCGCAGGTAGGAGGCGGTGCCATCGGACCAGGTGTCCGAGTAGGCGAACTGCTCGATCACCGTCGGGCGCTGTTCCAGCTCGACACCGGGCAGGGTGATGCGGGTGCGGTAATCGGCCTTGGAGTCGAACGGCGGATCGATGTAGATCAGGTCCACCGCGCCCCGCAGCGAAGGCGTGTCGGCATCGCCGGCCAGCAGGGCCGCCATCGCCAGCAGGTTGTCGCCGTAGATCAGGCGGTTGCACCACCCCGGCGTGCCGGTGGCGGCCGCCTGCAGGGCGTCCTGGCGCTGCACGTGGGCGATCCAGTCGGCCGCGGCGGCATCCCTGGCGGGCAGCACCCATTCCCGAGTCTGCAGGCGCACGCGGTGGCGGCGCTCCAGCCCTTCCAGGATGCGCTCGGCCGCCTGTCGTCCCTCGCTGACGATCCTGGGCAGTTCTTCCAGCAGCGAGCGCGCCATCCAGGCTCCATCAATCATTGATTGATGAAAGGATAAAGCATTAATTGACAGTCGTGACGACCGCCCGCCCTACCGTGGCGGCATGAAGAAAGAGCAGGCCGAGTTCGGGGAACGATTGCGCAAGGCCTTGCGCGATGCCGGACTGGGCGAGGGCAGCAAGGAGCTGGCCGATCTGGTGTCCTCCTACGGCGGCGAGGCGGTCACGCCGCAAGCCGTGCACAACTGGATCCGTGGCAAGGCCATGCCCAAGCCGCAGAACGTGCGCGCCCTGGCCAAGGCCCTGAAGCTGGAAGCGGGTCAGCTGTATGGCGAGACCCGGCGCGCCGGGCGGGTGGCCGAGGAGCGCCTGGGCTGGACGACCAATGCGCGCGACCAGCATGCCATCGACGCCTACCTGGCCTTGCCGGCCGAGCGCCGGAAGGTGGTGCGTGAGTTGATCGACCTGCTGGCAGAGCCGGGCCGCTAGCCCGATCTGCGGGATGGCCGTCACGAGCGGCTTTGAGCCTGGTCCCCTGCGCTCGCAGCTGCGGGAGCGACTTTGGGGAGCGGCTTCAGCCGCGATGAGGCTTAACCGATAAGGCCTCTTCGCGGCTGAAGCCGCTCCCACACAAGCTTGCACAGACCCGCGCTTGCCACCCGCACGGTCGAGAGTCCGTGGACAGATTCCTACAGCACCTGCGGCGGCTGGCCGCCGACGATCACCACATCGGCGCGGCGCTGGGCGAACAGGCCCACGCAGACCACGCCCGGGATCTGGTTGATCGCCTTTTCCATCGCCACCGGATCGCTGATGGTGAGGTTGTGGATGTCCAGCACCACGTTGCCGTTGTCGGTGACCACGCCATCGCGCCAGACCGGCTGGCCGCCGGTCATGGCCAGGATTTCGCGGGCGACCAGGCTGCGCGCCATCGGAATGACCTCCACCGGCAGCGGGAACTTGCCCAGCGTGTTGACCTGCTTGGCCGGGTCGATGATGCAGACGAACTGCTGGCTGGCCTGGGCAATGATCTTCTCACGCGTCAGCGCCGCCCCGCCGCCCTTGATCAGGCACTTGTTGGCATCGCACTCGTCGGCCCCGTCCACGTACAGCGACAGGGTCCCGGTGTGATTCAGGTCCAGCACCTCGATGCCATGCGCCTTCAAGCGCTGCGTGCTCTGCTCGGAGCTGGACACCGCGCCCTTGATGCGATCCTTGATCGCCCCCAGCGCATCGATGAAGTAGGCCACGGTCGAACCCGTTCCCACCCCGACGATCATGCCGTCCTGGACGTAGTCGATGGCTTTTTCGCCAGCCAGGCGCTTTGCTTCGGTCATGGGGTTTTGAGGAACGAGTGGAGAGGAACGAGAAACGAGTGGAAGGCAGGCGCGAGCTGAGCGGAGGAGCGGAGGCGAGTGGTCACTCGTTCCTCGTTCCTCCTCACTCGTTTCTGCCTTCCAGCGACAGCAGCAGCTTCCACTGCGCCGCGCTCACCGGCAGCACCGACAGCCGCGTGCCCTTGCGAATCAGGGCGAAGTCCTCGCCCAGCTGCTCGGCATGCTCGCGGATCTGGCTCAGGCTGATGCCGTGCTTGAGGTGGCGTACGTACTTGACGTCCACCAGCTCCCAGCGCGGTTGCTCGGGGTTGGATTTCTCGTCGAAGTACTTGGACTTCCTGTCGAACTGGCTGGGGTCCGGATAGGCGGTGCAGGCCACTTCGGCGATGCCGTAGATGCCCGGGACCTCGGCATTGGAGTGGTAGAACAGCACGCCGTCGCCGACCTGCATGGCCTTCATGAAGTTGCGGGCCTGGTAGTTGCGCACCCCGGTCCAGGGCTCGGTGCCCACGCGCTTGAGATCGTCGATGGAAAAATCGTCCGGCTCGGACTTCATCAGCCAGTAGCGTTTACGCGCGGTCATCGGGACTCCGGGATCAGGGTGGCCGACTCGGTGCAGATCGCATCGGGACGCACGTCCCACGGCCGGGGCGGGGGCAGAGGGACGCGCTGGGCTTCGAAGGCCGCGCCCACCAGCCAGGGCGGGGCGGGGGCATGGGCGCGCGCGGCGAAGCTGCGGTCGTACCAGCCACCGCCCATGCCGAGCCGGTGGCCGGCCTCGTCGAATCCCACCAGCGGCATCACCACCAGCGCCATTTGCGCCGGCTCCAGCGCCGAGGACGGCGCCAGGTCGGGCTCGGGGATGCCGAAGCGGTTGGTCACCAGCGCATCGCCCGGGCGCCAGGGCGCAAAGCGCAGTTCCTCGCCGTACAGCACCGGCAGGCAGTACACCAGGCCCGGCGGCAGCTTGAGCTGGAAGGCATGCAGGCCGATCTCGCCGTCGGTCGCCCAATAGCCGGCGACATAGCCGCGATCGGGCAGGAAGGGCAGGGCCAGCAGCCTGGCCGCAAGCGCCTCGGCGCCCGCGATGCGCTGCGCGGCCGGCAGGGCGCGGCGCCGCTCGCGCAGCGTGCGGCGCAGGGCAGGCAGGGCATCGCTTTCGGTCATGGAAAAAAGAATGCCGCGTCCTGGTGCAGGGCGCGGCATTCTAGAAGATTCAATACATCCTCCGCCAATGGCGATGCTTCGAAACGACCTTGAACCCGAGGTCCAAGTGGGACAGCTCTAGCGCCATCGGGCTTCCCGCTACAAGGCGGACTTGCGCTCCCGGCTTCCGTCGCTGCCCCGGTGTCGTTATTAAGGGACAAGGCGAATGTTTTGACGCTGTCGCACACAGCAGAGGATGCAGGCGCAGTATAGCCCCGTGCCCCCGCTTGCACACCCCGTTCGTCGGTCCGGTTCAGCGCGCGCTGCGTTGTATCGACATCGTGTGATGGCAGGCGGTTTTTTTGCGCCTAGCGCGCAGTGCCGTCGGGCAACTGGTCCAGGCGATGCTGCAGGTCGTCGATGATGCGCGTGAACTCGCGCTGGCGCTGGTGCTGCTCATCGCGCATCTGCTGCAGCTCGTGGGCCAGATTAAGCGCGGCCAGCACGGCGATGCGGTCCACGGCGGTCATCTTGTTGCTGCCGCGCACCTCGCGCATGCGCGTATCCAGCAGCTTGGCGGCGGCCATCAGGCTGCCGCGCTCGCCGGGCTCGACCCCGATGGTGTACTCGCGGTCGAGGATGTGGACGTTGACCGCTTCGTTGTTCACGTGTGCTGCTCCAGGGAGCGCAGGCGCGTGATCATCGCTTCCACGCGCGAGCGCACCGCATCGTTCTTGGCGATCAGCTGCGAGCGCTCGCTCATCAGCTGTTCCTGCTGCTGGCGCAGGCTGCGGTTCTCCTCGCCCAGGCGCTGGCAGCGGTCGGCCAGCTCATGCACGCGCGAGGCCAGGGCACGGAGCTGTTCGAGGGTGTCGTCGGAGGACATGGGGCTCACGATAGCGTGCGCGCAGGCGGCGTCAAGGGAAGCGCGCCGTGCCCGGTGCCGGGGGAATACTCCAGGATGAAGGCCAGGCACTCCGGCCCGGGCAGGGCGCGGGAGATGTAGTGGCCCTGGACCTCATCGCAGCCGTTGGCCTGCAGCAACGCCAGCTGGCCGGCATGTTCCACGCCCTCGGCCACCACGTTCAGGCCCAGCGAGCGGCTCATGTTGATGATGATCTGGGTCAGCGCCTGGTCGTCGGCGTTGTGGGTCAGGTCGCGGACGAATTCCTGGTCGATCTTCAGCGTCGTCAGCGGCAGCCGCTTGAGGTAGGACAGGGAGGAGTAGCCCGTGCCGAAGTCGTCGATGGCCAGGGCCACGCCGAGCTGGCGGCAGGCGCGCAGGGTGTCGGCGTTCTTGGCCGGATTGGCCATGATGGTCGATTCGGTCAGCTCCAGCTCCAGCCGGCGCGGGTCCACGCCGGTCTCGGCGATCACCGTCTCCAGCACCCGGCTCAGGTCGCCGCGCTGCAGCTGCAGGGCCGAGACATTGACCGAGACCGACAGGTCGCTGCGGCCCTGCGCATGCCAGTCCACCAGGGTCTGGCAGGCCTGGCGCAGGGTCCAGGTGCCGATCTCCAGGATCAGCCCGGTCTCCTCGGCCAGCGGGATGAACTCGCTGGGCGCCACGCTGCCGAACTCGCGGCTCTCCCAGCGCAGCAGGGCCTCGGCGCCGACGATCTGCTGGGAGGCCAGGCCCATGCGCGGCTGGTAGACCAGATACAGCTCCTCGCGCTCCAGCGCCCGCCGCAGGCCGCTGGCCAGGATCGCGCGGTGCTTGGTCTTCTCGTCCATCGCCACCGAGTACAGCTGGTAGGTGTGACGACCGGCGGCCTTGGCCTGGTACATGGCCGTATCGGCATGCTTGAGCAGGTCCGAGGGCACCTGCGCATGGTCGGGATACAGGCTGATGCCGATGGACGGCGAGACCGCCATCTCCAGCCGCTCGCCGAAGGCCAGCGGGGCGTGGAAGGCCTCGATCACCCGCGCCCCCACCGCTTCGGCCTGCTGATGCGAGGCGATGCCTTCGACGATGACAGTGAACTCATCGCCACTGAGGCGGGCCACGGTGTGCTGGGCGCCCACGGCCTGCTGCACGCGGGCGGCCGCCGCGCGCAGGATGCGGTCGCCGGTGGCATGGCCCAGCGAGTCGTTGATGTCCTTGAAACGGTCCAGGTCCACGAACAGCACCGCCACCCGCCCGCCCTCGCGGCGCGCGCGCACCACCGCCCGCGACAGCCGCTCGGACAGCAGGGCGCGGTTGGGCAGGCCGGTGAGGGTGTCGTAGTTGGCCAGGTAGCGCAGCTCCTGTTCGGCGCGCTTCTGGTCGGTGATGTCGTTGAAGATCAGCACGTAGAGGTGGCGCTCGCCATCGGCGTCCAGAACCTCGTTGGCGTCGATGCGGCACAGCACCTCGTCGCCGTCCTTGCGCGCGTTCCAGACATCGCCCGACCAGCGTCCGTCGCGGGTCAGGGGCAGCTGGATCCGCGCGCGCAGGTCCTCGGCGTTCTGCGGGCTGCCGATGACGGTGACCGGTTGCCCGCGCACCTCGGCCTCGCTGTAGCCGGTGATGCGGGTGAAGGACGGGTTGACCGTGACGAAGTTGAACTCCCAGTCCAGCACCGCCACCGCCTCGCCCATGCTGCGCATCACCTCGCTGGCGATGCGGTGCTCGTAGGCGGCGCGGCGGCTGTTGGTGACATCGCGCGCCACCCCGGCCAGGCGCACCGGGCTGCCGTCGGCGCCGTGCTCCACCACCCGGCCGCGTGCGCGGATCCAGACCCAGGTCGGGTCCTGGCCCAGCCGCATGCGATGTTCCGAGGCGAAGACCGGCGTGTCGCCCTGCAGGTGCGCGCGCAGGCGTTCCATCACCAGCGGCAGGTCCTGCTCGTGGATGGGGGGCAGGTCCTGTTCGTCTTCCAGGACCGTGATCGCGCCGCTGCGTGGACGCTCGCCGGCGTGCATGCGGTGCAGGCGGCGATGCACCAGGTCGTAATCCCAGAAGTGTTCGCCGGAGGCCCACAGCGCCTGCTTGAGGTATTCGTCGCGGCGATCCTGCGGCAGCTCAGGGATGACCGAGGACGCCGACTGCTCGCGGCGGGTGCGCAGGTACGAGTGGATGCCGATGACCAGGGAGAAGATCAGGATCAGCAACGACAGGAGCAGCCACGGCAGGCGGCCGGTCTGGATGAGGCTTGTAGCCAGGAAAGGCGCTGGAAGCATTGCGTCCGCGGAAATCGGAAGAGGCGCCGGATGACCCATCGAGTGTAGGCAGCGCTGGAACCGGTAACAAGCCTTGAATCAGGGGGTTCTTGTTAAACTGCCGCAATGCGCATGCAGAAACAGAAGCGAGAGATGCAATGACCGGACTGCCGAGCGTGCAGGAAGTGGAACAGGCGGCGCAGCGGCTGTCGCTGGGCGCCAGTGCGAGCGAGCTGCACGGCGGTTTGTGCGGTTGGCTGGCCGGGGGTGGCCAGGCCAGCGCGCAGTGGCCGTCCAAGGTGCTGGCCGACGATGCCCTGGCGCCGGTACCCGCCGGCAGCGTGCTGGAAACGCTGCAGGAAACCAGCGCCCAGCAGCTGGAGGACCGCAGCTTCGGCTTCGAGCTGCTGCTGCCCCCGTCCGACCAAGGCACCACCGAGCGCGCCGCCGCGCTGTTCGACTGGTGCCGCGGCTTCCTCGGCGGCTTCGGCCTGGCCGCCGGCGCCAAGCCGCCGCTGTCCGAGGAAGGCCAGGAGGCGTTGGGCGACCTGGCGCGCCTGGCGCAGGCCGCGCCGGAAACCGGCGAGGAAGAGGAAGACCAGGACGCGCTGGCCGAGATCGAGGAATTCGTGCGCGTGGCCGCCCTGCTGCTGCACAGCGACTGCGTGCTGGCCACCCGCCACCGCCAGCGCCTGAACTGATGAAGGCAGCCTCCGGGATCACCGCGGCCGAGTTCGCGCGCCGCCGCAAGCAGCTCATGCAGATGGCCGGCGAGGACGCGATCCTCATCCTGCCGGCCGCCCCCGAGCGGGTGCGCAGCCTCGATACCCATTACCCCTACCGGCAGGATTCGGACTTCTGGTACCTGACCGGCTTCCCCGAGCCCGAGGCGGTGCTGGCGCTGATCCCCGGCCGCCGCCATGGCGAGGTGGTGCTGTTCTGCCGCCCGCGCGATCCCGAGCGCGAAAGCTGGGATGGTCCGCGTGCCGGCCAGGAAGGCGCGGTGGAGCGCTACGGCATGGACGATGCCTATCCGATCGAGGATATGGACGAGATCCTGCCCGGGCTGCTGGAAGGCCGCTCGCGCGTGTACTACCACTTCGGGCGCGAGCCGGAGTTCGACCGCACGCTGATCGGCTGGGTCAACCAGGTGCGCGCGCAGGTGCGCCATGGCGCGCAGCCGCCCCACGAGTTCCTGGAGCTGGGACACCTGCTGCACGAGCAGCGGCTTTTCAAGTCCAAGGACGAGCTGCGGCTGATGCAGCGCGCGGCCGACATCAGCGTGCAGGCGCATCTTGCGGCCATGCACGGGGCCCATGCCGGCGTGCACGAGTACCAGCTGCAGGCGGTGATCGAATGCGTGTTCCGCGCCAGCGACGCCTGGCCGGCCTACGGCAGCATCGTCGGCGCCGGTGCCAACGGCTGCGTGCTGCACTACGTGGCCAACAACGCCGCCGCGCGCGATGGCGAGCTGGTGCTGATCGATGCAGGGGCCGAGTACCGCGGCTACGCCAGCGACATCACCCGCACCTTCCCGGTCAATGGCCGCTTCACCCCGGAACAGCGGGCCCTGCACGACCTGGTCACCCAGGCGCAGCAGGCGGCCATGGCCCAGGCGCGGCCGGGCGTGCCCTACGAGGCCGGCCACCAGGCCGCGGTGGAGACCCTGACCGAGGGCCTGCTGCAGCTGGGCCTGCTGAGCGGCACGCTGGAAGAGAATCTGGCCGAAGGGAGTTACAAGCGCTTCTACCGGCACAAGACCGGCCACTGGCTGGGCCTGGATACGCACGATGTGGGCGATTACCGCATCGATGGACAGTCGCGCCTGCTGGAGCCGGGCATGGTGTTCACCATCGAACCCGGGCTCTACATCGCTCCGGACGACACCTCGGTGGCGGCGAAATGGCGTGGCATCGGGATTCGCACCGAGGACAATGTGGTGATCACCGCCAACGGCCACGAGGTGCTGACCGCCGCCCTGGCCCGCAGCGCCGAGGAAATCGAGGCCGTCATGGCCGCGCGCGTGGCCTGAAGAGATCGTCGCCCCACAAAAGCATCTGTGGGAGCGGCTGATGGCCCGAGGCCACCTAGAGCCGCTCCCACAGGGAAATCGTGATGGAGAGACTTACGCGTCCGGCTCAGGCACCTTCGAATGCCGGCCTGGTGAGGTTGTCGGCCTCGCCTTCGGTGCACAGCACCTCGTCCTCGATGCGGATGCCGCCGTAGGGGCGGAAGGCGTCCACGCGCGACCAGTTCACCGCGTCGGCGTGGCCGTTGCCGCGCAGTTCCTCCAGCAGCATGTCCACGAAGTACAGCCCCGGCTCGATGGTCACCACCATGCCCGGCTCCAGCACGCGGGTCATGCGCAGGTAGGGATGGCCCTGCGGGCGCTCGATGCGGCCGCCGCGGTCCGAGGCGGCGAAGCCGGCCACGTCGTGTACCTGCAGGCCGATCGGATGGCCCAGCCCGTGCGGGAAGAAGGCGGCGCTGACGCCGCTGGCCAGGGCCGCTTCCGGCGAGACCTTCAGGACATCGAAATCGCGCAGGATGCCGGCCAGGGTCAGGTGCGCGTCGATGTGCAGCTGGCGGTAGTCGGTGCCGGCGCGCACGGCCCGGCACATGCCCTGTTGCGCCTGGTCCACCGCATCGATCAGCGCCTGGAACTCGCTGCCGGTGTCGGTCGCGTAGGTGCGGGTGATGTCGGCCGCGTAGCCGCCGGCATCGGCGCCGGCATCGATGAGGAAGCTGCGCGATGGCGCAGGCGCGGTGCGGCCCAGCTCGGTGTAGTGCAGCACCGCGCAGTGCTCGTTGAGGGCGATGATGTTGCCGTAGGGCAGGTCGTTGGCGTCCTGGCCGACCGCGGCGCAGTAGGCCATGTGGATGGCGAACTCGCTGGCGCCGGCGCGGAAGGCCGCCTCGGCGGCGCGGTGGCCACGCACGGCCAGCTGCTGCGCCTGGCGCATCAGCGCAACCTCGTAGGGCGTCTTGTAGCTGCGGTGGTATTCCAGGTACTGCACGACCGCTTCGGGGTTGTTGGGCGCAAAGGCGCCCAGCGTGCTCTGCGGCTCGCCCAGGATCGCGCAACGGGCGGCGTCGCCGGGCAGCAGCGGCAGGGCCTGTTCGGGCGTGCGGATGATGTGGATGTCGAAGTGCGCCACCCACCAGCCGCTGGGGGCATCGGGCACGGCGTGCCAGTAGTCGAAGGGCTGCAGGAAGATCAGCTTGGGCCGCTGCCCGGGCGTGTAGACGATCCAGCTATGCGGCACGCGCAGCAGCGGCAGCCACGCCTTGAACTGCGGATTGACGAAGAACGGATAGGCCTGGTCGTCGAACAGCTTGGCGTGCTGGGTGCCGCTGGGGATGACCAGGTGATCGAATCCGCCACGCTCCAGCGCGGTTCCGGCGCGCTGCATGAGCACGCGCAGATGATCGGCGTAGAGCGGGGCGGGATCGGTCACGGACATGGTGGCGGCTCACTGCGGAAAGTCCGCGATTTTGCCGCATCGGGCCGATGCGCGCAGCGCCAACGCTCAGCGCGGCTGGGTCGCCGCGCGCGCGATCCAGGCCCGAAGCGCCTGCAGGTGCGGCTCGGACACCGTCAGGAAGCGCAGGCCCGCCCACACCCGCCCGGGCGTGTTGGCCATGCCGTGCCATAGCACCTGGGCGCCGACATCGATGGTCTCGCTGCCGTGGATGCCGCTCACCGGGAACTGCAGTTGGTACAGCACGTTCTCGCCCACCGGCACGTGCGCGATCAGCAGCATGCCGGTCTCGGACAGGTTGCCCACCTGCCCCATCGGCACATCGGTCATGGCGTCGGTGACGGTCATGGTCTCGCGCACCGGCTGGCGCGGGGCACGGCGCAGGTCGTGGATCATGGCGTGGCTCCGGCCAGGGACCTCAGGGCGCCGACCGTGGCGCGCCAGGCGCGGTCGATGAGGGTCTCGCGCTGTTCGGGCAGTACCCGCACCTGCTGGATCGCCATCAGCCTGGCCAGCTCGTCCAGCACGTATTCGCCGACCTTCTGGCCGCGCTGGTTCACGAACAAGGCGTTGTCGGTGAGCGGGCTGAACCAGGACAGGCGCTTGCGCTGCGCGTCGCCCTGCTGGTTCACCACGAACTCGAACCAGGTACCGAACGGCGTGGTGCGCAGCTGGCCATAGCAGGCCTCCTCGGCCTCGCTGCGCGGCGCCCGCGCGCGCTTGCGCGGGGCAGGGGCGCCGCCGCCGAGCTGGGTGCGCGCCTTCAGGCGGGCGGCCAGCTCGGTGCGGGAGCCGACCTCGTCCTCGGCGTTGCAGGACAAGCGGCGCGCGATCGCCGCGGCCTCGTCATCGTGGTAGCCCACGCGGGTCAGGGCGTCCTCGATCTGCTGCCCCAGCTCACGGTCGGGCAGGGCGTCGTGGCGGGCCAGGGTCTGGGCGATGCGGTGGGTCAGGGCGCGCGCGTCCTGCCAGCCCTGCGACTCCTCGCCCTGGCGCAGCAGGGTCAGGGTCAGCACGTCGGCCCAGGCCTGCTTGAGCAGGGCCTGCACGAACTTCTGCGGCGGTTCGGCCACGAAGGCCTCGGCGATGGTATCGGCGGCCTGCTGCTTGGCCACCTCCATGCGGTCGCGGCCGCGCGCGGCTTCCACGTGGCGGCGCTCGGCCACCTCGGCGCGACGGGCGGCCAGGCGGAAGTGCTCCTGCACCTCCTCGTTGGCCTTGGCGAAGACGGCGTTATCGCCCTGGTACTGGGCCAGCACGGCGGACACGGCCTGCTGCAGCTTCTGCAGCAGCTGCGGGTCCACTTCTTCCTCGCCCAGCCAGCGTGCGCCGGACTCGGCGACGGTGTTCAACAGCTCTCGGGCCGGGTGCTGGGAGTGGGTGAAGAACTCGCGGTCCTGCACCGCCGCGCGCGCCACCGGCACCTGCAGCTGGGTCAGCAGGTCCACCGCCGGCGCGTCGGTCTTCACCTCGCGCTCGATCTGGTTGTAGAACAGGTCCAGCAGCTCGAAGGTGTCCGACTCGGCCGGGGCCAGCGCCGCTTCCGGGCCGTGCAGCAGGCGCATCTGCGTCAGCACCGCGTCGCGGATGTCGAGCATGCTGCGCCTGCGCTGGCCCTGTCGAGGCGCGACCGGCGCGGCCTGCAGATGCGACAGGCTGCCCAGCACGTCCGGCGTGGCCATCGGCACCGGGCGCCGCAGGCCGGGCGCAGGGGTGTGAGTCGATCCGGCCTGGCCGGGCGCCTGCATGGCCGCCGGCGGTGCGCCACCGATGCGTGCCAGTGTCGGGCCACTGCCTGCGGCCGCAGCTTGGCGGCGGCCCGACAGCAGCCGCTGCAGCGTCCCGAAGTCGGGCAGGCTGGCAGCGGCCGGAGGCCGAGGTGGCGCGCCTGGCGTGGCCGGTGGCTGGCCGGGCGCCGGCGGCGCCGGCGCGCGCTTGGCGGAGGCATCCTCCGGCCGTGGGCGCGGGGCTGGGGTGCCGCGCGGCCGCGCATGGGTCGGGTCGAACACCAGGCCCGGCAGCACGCCGTGCTCGGCCAGCCGCGCATTGACGTTGGCCAGCCAGCCCTCGTAGTCGGCCAGCGCCTTCTGGTCGAAGGTGCGGAACAGGAGCAACTTGGTTTCCAGGTCCACCGGCAGGGAGGTCACCGCCTTGCGCAGGGCCTCGCACAGCGATTGCGGGCCCAGCGGCACCTCTTCCACGTCCAGCGCGGGCCGCGCGGCCAGCACGCCGAAGCGCTGGCCCAGCGTGAACAGCGCTTCCTGGTTGCGGTACTCGTGGCGGCGCGCGATGTCGCGCAGCACCACGTCCTGGTCCATCGCTTCGGTGGCCACCAGGGTCAGCGCATTGAATTCGATCTGCGGCGCGTCGGCCGGCTCATTGCTGCGCTGCCGCGCGCGAATCCGGGCGATATCGCCTTCCAGTTCTGCCATGAACAGCGGCAGCAGGTCGGCGCGGTGCTGGCGCAGGCCATGCAGGTTAGCCAGGTGGTCGGACTGCACGTCGTTGTTGCGCGAGCGCTCGGCCAGGCGGAACAGCTGCTGTTCCAGGTCGGTCAGCAGGACGTCCATCCGCTCGGTCAGCGAAATGGTGATCTCCGACAGCAGCGCATCGAGGATGCGATGGACCCGGGGCGGCAGGGCCGCCGAGGCGAGGGTGTCCTTGGACACAGGCGACACGGGCGTCCTGGCGGTCATCGCTGAGAACATCTGGTTGTTTTCTCCGAAGCGCCTTGTAGCACGTCCCTCGGAACAAAGGACGAAAACCGCGGCGCGGACCGGCCGTCAGCTGCCAAGGAACAACTCCACCACATCATTGGTGAAGCGCCGGCCCAGCTCGGTGGGCACGATGCGCCCGTCATGCTGCTCCAGCCAACCGCGCGCCAAGGCCTGCTGCAGCGCTGGTGCGATGGATTCAGCCGCAAGGCCGGTGCGGGCGCTGAAATCCCGCAGCGCAAAGCCCTCGCGCAGGCGCAGCAGGTTGAGCATGTACTCGAACGGCCTGCGCTCGGGAGCGATGCGGTCATCGCCGCCGATGGCGGCCGCGGTGCCGGCGGTCTCCAGGTAGGTGGCCGGATGCTTGTGCTTCCAGCGGCGCAGGATGGTCTGCTCGGCGCCCAGGGTGATCTTGCCGTGCGCGCCGGCACCGATGCCCAGGTAGTCGCCGTAGCGCCAGTAGTTGAGGTTGTGCGCGCACTGCCGGTCCGGGCGCGCGTAGGCGCTGACCTCGTAATGCGCGTAGCCGGCCTGCGCCAGCGCGGCCTGGCAGGCTTCCTGGATGTCCCAGGCGTCGTCCTCTTCGGGAATGCCGGCCGGCGGCCGCGCGAAGAACACCGTGTTGGGCTCCAGGGTCAGCTGGTAGTGCGAGACATGGGCCGGATCCAGCGCGAAGGCGCGCTCCAGGTCGTTCAGCGCCATCTCCAGGTCCTGCCCGGGCAGGGCATACATCAGGTCCAGGTTGATGTTGTCAAAGCCGGCGTCCTGCGCGAGCTTCACCGCGGCCGCCGCCTGGGCGCTGTCATGGATGCGGCCCAGCCGCTGCAGGCAGCCGTCGTCGAAGCTCTGGATGCCGAAGCTGAGCCGGTTCACCCCGGCGCGCAGGTACTGGTCGAAGCGCCCGTGCTCGGCCGTGCCCGGGTTGGTCTCCAGGGTGATCTCGCAGCCCGGCGCGAAGCGCAGCCGCGCGCTGGCCGCCTGCAGGAAGCGCTCGATGGCCTCGGGCGGGAACAGGCTGGGCGTGCCGCCACCGAAGAACACGCTGTGGATGCCACGGCCCCAGACCAGCGGCAGGTCCAGGTCCAGGTCGCGGATCAGGGCATCGACATAGGCCTCGAAGGGCAGGGCGCCCTTGCCCTGGTGCGAGTTGAAATCGCAGTACGGGCATTTGCGCACGCACCAGGGCAGGTGCACGTACAGCGACAGCGGCGGCGGGATCAGCTGCGGCTGCCCGGCATGCTGCTCCTCCCGCGGCGGCTCGGCCGATGCGGGAAGCCCCGCGCCGGGGCCGTCAGTGCTGGAAGAGGGAGCCATGGAAGACATCGAGGTTAAAGCGCGATGCGCTTGGCTCACGGCCTGCCGGCCAAAGCGGCCAGGCGCGCCTGCAGGGTCGCCAGCGCCTGGCCGCGGTGGCTGATGCGGTTCTTCAGCGCGGCCGGCAGCTCGGCGGCGGACTGGCCGCGCGCCAGGTCCAGGAACACCGGGTCGTAGCCGAACCCGCCCTGGCCCTGGCGTGCGTGCAGGATGCGGCCTTCCCACACGCCCTCGGCGATCAGCGGCTGCGGATCGTTGGCGTGGCGCAGCAGCACCAGCACGCAGTAGAAGCGCGCGCTGCGCTGCGCGTCCGGCACATCGCGCAAGGCCTCCAGCAGCTTGTCGATGTTGGCCTGCGCATCGCCGTGCGTGCCGGCATAGCGCGCCGAGTACAGGCCGGGGGCGCCATCGAGCGCATCCACGCAAATGCCCGAATCGTCGGCCAGTGCTGGCAGGCCGGTCGCCGCGGCGGCATGGCGCGCCTTGATCAGGGCGTTCTCCACGAAGGTCAGCCCGGTTTCCTCGGCATCGCTCACGCCCAGCGACCCCTGGGTGACCAGGCCGATGCCGCTGTCGCCCAGCAGGTCGTTCAGTTCGGACAGCTTGCCGGCGTTCGAGGTGGCCAGCACCCAGCGCTTGCCGATGCTCATGCCGCCGGCTCCAGCAGGTCCCACAGGTTGCCGTACAGGTCACGGAACACCGCGACCGTGGCGTAGGGCTCCTGACGCGGGCGTTCCAGAAACTCGACCCCGGCGGCGGTCATGGCGGCATGGTCGCGCCAGAAGTCATCGGTGTGCAGGAAGAACCCCACCCGCCCGCCGGTCTGATCGCCGATGCGCTGGCGCTGCGCCTCATCGCTGGCGCGGGCCAGCAGCAGGGCGGCGGCGCGCTGGTCGCCCGGGCCCACCACGACCCAGCGCTTGCGGCCCTGGTCGATGTCTTCCAGCAGTGCAAAGCCCAGCTTCTGCGTATACCAGGCGATCGCCTCGTCGTAGTCGGCCACCACCACGGTGGTCAGGGCGATCCAACGGTTCACGGCTGGGCGAGCGCGTCGCGCTGGGCTTGCACTAGCTGGGAGATGCCCGCCTCTGCCAGTCGCAGCAGCGCGTCCATTTCCTCGAGCCGGAACGCATGGCCCTCGGCCGTGCCCTGCACCTCGATGAAGCCGCCGCCGTCGTTCATCACCACGTTCATGTCGGTGTCGCAGTCGCTGTCCTCGGCATAGTCCAGGTCCAGCACCGGCACGCCCTTGTAGATGCCCACCGACACCGCGGCGATCGCGCCGAAGATCGGGTCGCGCTTGATCTCGCGGCGCGCCTTCAGTCCGTTGACCGCATCCACCAGGGCCACGTAGGCGCCGGTGATGGCCGCGGTGCGGGTGCCGCCGTCGGCCTGCAGCACGTCGCAGTCCAGGGTGATGGTGCGCTCGCCCAGGGCGCCGCGGTCCACGCAGGCGCGCAGGCTGCGGCCGATCAGGCGCTGGATCTCCAGCGTGCGGCCACCCTGCTTGCCGCGCGAGGCCTCGCGATCGCTGCGGGTATGGGTCGCGCGCGGCAGCATGCCGTACTCGGCGGTCACCCAGCCCTCGCCCTTGCCGCGCAGGAAGCCCGGCACCTTGTTGTCCACGCTGGCCGTGCACAGCACCCGGGTCTCGCCGAAGCTGACCAGCACCGAGCCCTCGGCATGGCGGGTGAAACCGCGCTGGATGGAAACGGGGCGGAGCTGGTCGGCGGTGCGACCACTGGGGCGGGCGAAGGTCATGCAGGGAGGTCCAGAGCTTGGGATGGGCCGGCGCGGCGGGGCGTGCCCGGGCGGCGAGGCGCGCTAGGGTACCATTCGCGTCCTTTTTCCCGGCCCGCCACGGACTTCGCATGATTCGCAGCATGACCGCCTTCGCCACCGCAGAACGCAGTTTCGAGGGGGCCACGCTGGGCGCTGAGCTGCGCGCGGTCAACCATCGCTTCCTGGAGCTGGGGCTGCGCCTGCCGGAGGAGTTGCGGGCACTGGAACCGGCCCTGCGCGAGCGCGTGGCGGCCCGGGTCTCGCGCGGCAAGCTGGACCTGGTGCTGCGCCTGCGCGCGGCCGAAGGCGAGGGCGGGCTGCACCTGGACCAGGAGCGCGTGCTGTCCCTGGCGCAGGCCAATGCCTCGCTGGCCGTCAGCTTCCCTGGCCTGCGCACCAGCCTGACCGAGCTGCTGCAGTTCCCAGGCGTGCTGCGCAACCGCGCGATCGACCCGGCAACCCTGCAGGCCGAGGCCCTGGAGCTGATGGAGGCGGTGCTGGACGATTTCCTCGCCGCGCGCGAGCGCGAGGGCGAAAAGCTGGCCCAGGCCATCGTCGAGCGCGTGGGCGCGGTCGTGGCCCTGGCGGCGCAGGCGCGCGAGCTCATTCCACAGATCCGCGCCGGCCAGCGGCAGAAGCTGCAGGCGCGCCTGGCCGAGCTGTCCCAGCCGGCCGACCCCGGCCGCGTGGAGCAGGAACTGGTGCTGTGGCTGCAGAAACTGGACGTGGACGAGGAACTCGACCGCCTGGACAGCCACGTCAAGGAGATCCGCCGCGTGCTCAGGCAGAAGGACCCGGTCGGACGCCGCCTGGATTTCCTGCTGCAGGAGTTCAACCGCGAAGCCAACACCCTGGGCTCCAAGTCGGTGGACGTGCGCACCACCAACATCGCCGTGGAGCTGAAGGTGCTGATCGACCAGATCCGCGAGCAGGTGCAGAACCTGGAGTAGGGTCTCATCGGGTGTCATGCCACCCGATGGGTCTTCTCAAAGAGGTTGTTCATGGCCAGGCTCAGCAAGGCTGAGCGGAATGGCTGCCGCGCGACCCGCTCACTCGTGCGTGGCGGGGTCGGCCAGGAACACCGTGCTCCATAGTTGCGCGGCGTTGGATTCGTCCTCGTGCGCGCCCTGCGCGCCGAACGGTTCGATGCGATAGCGGCCCTGCGCCCAGCGCCAGGACCAGAGCTCGGAGGTGCGCACCTGGCCGGCGTCCTTGACCAGGCCCAGCAGCCGCGTCTGCGCCTGTTCGAGTTGCGTTCGCACGGGCGCGGGCAGGTCGCCGCGTGCCAGCTGGCGGCGCAGGCCGGCCAGCATCACCGCCTGCTGCCAGGCCCAGACCACGGTGCCGTGGTAGGCCTCCGGACCGAGGCGGCTCCAGGTGGCGCGATCGGCGAAGACCGGGTTGGCGACCACCATGCCCACCTCGGTGACCAGCCCGGCGGGGAAGGGCCGCATCACCGCGGCCACCTCGCGTGCCAGCGTGTCCGGATCCGGGCGGCCGAACAGCAGGTCGAAGCCCGCGTCCGAATGCAGCACCGGCACCGCGCGCCCGCCCGCGTCCAGCGAAAGGGCCGGGAAGGTCAGCCCATTGCCGACGAGCGAGGCCAGGGCAGGCGCCACCGGCACGCCGAGCTGTTGCGCATAGTCGCGCAGCGCGGCACCCGCGTTGGCCGATTCCAGGCGCACTTCGAACAGCGCGCGTGCCTGGCGCTCCCATGCGTCGGCGCGTGCGGCCGCCGCACGCAGGGTCTGGCGCTGCGCATCGCTGGCGACATCGTCCAGCAGGCCGCTGTCGACGAAGGCGCCGATCGCGCGCAGGGCAGCCGGCATCCAGACCACGTTGACGTCAAAGGGGTAGCGGCCGCGGCCCAGGCCTCCTTCGCTGTCGCGCCACTGGCCGGTCATGCGCCCGGGCTTGAGCGCCAGCAGGTGGTCGAAGGTCGGCGCCGCGGCGAAGGCCTCGCTGCTGCGCGCGACGTGCAGCAGGTTGCGCAGCAGCGCCTGGCCGTTGCTGCTGCGCTGCAGGTCGTTGCGGGCGGCCAGGAACGCACGTGCGCGGGCCTGGCCGCGCGTGTCCTCGACCAGCCAGGCCGCTATCACCGGGGCGAGCATGTAGTCGCCGTCGATCATGCCGTAGTCGTAGACCGGCGCATCCGAGCGCGCGCCGTCGCTGGCCAGGTGGCGCAGGATGGCGAACTCGCCGATGTCCTCCTCGTGCGCGACTTCGCCCCGCGGCGACAGGCGCGCCAGCACCGCGCCCAGGCCGGCCTCCACCGCCTCGGGCTGCAGTACCGGCATCAGCAGGCGCGTGGACATCAGGGTGTCGCGGCCGAAGTAGGTATCGAAACGCCATGAGCCGGCGAGGAACTTCTCGCGATAGCTCAGGAACTGCAGCGCGCTGCGCATGCGTGCATCGGACGCGGCCTGCTCGTTGAGCAGCTGTCCAGCGCTGAGTGGCGTCAACGGTGCCTCGCCGGTCGCGGCGAGCAGGCGCAGGCGGACGCTGCCGTCAGGGCGCTCGGGCGCCAGCGTGATCGTGCCCGCCTGCGATATGAGGCGGCCCTGGGTGATCTCCAGCGCGATGCGATAACCGGGCGCGCCGTCGAGCCGGCGCCGTGCCCAGCCGATGCGCTGCGCCTTGACCTTCGCATCGGTGGCCACCTGCGCGGGGATCGGCTGGCCCAGCTGCACATCGCGCAGCACGCGGATGCTGCCCAGCGCCGCCTTGTCCACCGTCAGCGGACCGCCGCGCAGTTCGAGTTCGGCCACGATGCCGTGCATCGCCTTGTCGTCGCTCGGTGTCTGCGCCCGCACTGACTTCAGCGTCCACTGCACGGGCGCGGTGGTCTGCGCAAACCACACCGCCACGCCGCTGTTGCCGGCCGGGAACGCGACCAGCAGGCGCGGCCGCGTGCCGCTGGTGGCCAGCACGTGCGCCGCCACGGGACCGTCCTGGTAGAAGGCGTTGGTGGTGGCGCCTTCGTCGATACGGAACTGCAGCGCCTGCGCGCCGGCCGCGGCGGGCATAAGCGTGGTCAGCAGCGCGGCGAGGGCGAGGCGGCGCAGGGAGCGGCCGAGCGAGGCCGGCAGGCGCGCACCGGTCGGGGGTGGGATCCGGTTCATCCGATCGTTCCTTGTCCTGGGTCATCAACGACGACGCCCGGGACCTGCCCGGGCGTCGTCGTGCGTGTCGCCTGTCGCGTCATGAGCCGCCGCGCCCGCGATTCACCACAGGTACTTGGCCTGGAAGTTGACCTCGCGGCCTTCCAGCGGACGGGCCAGCAGCACGCCGCCGGCGCTGGCCGCATTGCCGAAGATGCGCGAGTTCGACTCGGTCAGCCCCAGCTCATTGGTCATGTTGGTGCCGCGCAGGTTCAGCTGCCAGTGATCGCCGATGTTGCTGGTCACGCCGAAGTCCACCGTGTGGTAGGAGCCCAGCTGCTGCAGGCCCGACTGGTCCTGGGTGTGATCGCCGACATAGGTGTAGGTGACGTACGGCAGGATGTCGCCCCAGGCGGTCACGAAGCGGTAGCTTGGCGTGAACATGCCGCGGAACTTCGGCTGACGCTGCAGCTGCTTGCCCTCGATCGGAGCACAATCTTCCACGCCGTTGATGTTGGTGTAGCGGAAGCAGGCGTCGTAATCGGTGTACTCGCCGTCCAGGTAATTGGCCACCACCTGCAGTCGCAGGTTCTCCACCGGGGTCAGCGCGCCCATCAGGTTCACGCCATTGGACTTGGAGCCATAGATCTGCGGGCTGCCCAACGGCGTGCCCAGCCCATCGGTCGGCTGGTACTGCAAACCGGTGAAGACGCGGTGGTAGGCGCTCAGATCCACGTACACCAGCGGCGACTGGTACTTGAAGCCGATTTCGTAGTTGCGGATCTTCTGCAGCGGCGGGAAGTTGTCGTTGGTGGTGCCGCGGATGCCGTTGTCGAAGTCCAGGAAGTGGCCGCCGGTGTTGACGCGTCCGTAGGCCGAGGTGTGCTCGTTGAAGCTGTAGTTGGCGCCGGCCGTCCACGAGGGATGGGTCTTGTCGTACTTGTTGTGCGCGTAGGTGCCGTCGCACACCGGCACGGCGTTGTCGTACAGCGTGAGCGGATTGCCGTCCAGATCCTGGTTGGTCATGTTGCACACATCGCTCTCGGCGTCCTGGTTCTCAAGACGCCCCGACAGGTCCAGCAGCCAGTTGCCCACCCGCCACGAGTCGGACAGGTAGATCGCCTTGTTGGTGGCGCTGCCGCGCTGGACGATGTGGTAGCCGCTGAAATCGGCGAAGCCCTGCCCGTCGGTGCGGTAGTAGGTCTGCCCGCCATCGACGTAGGTGACCGCGATCGGCGTGGCGTTGGGCGTGTTGGTCATGAGCATCTGGTTGCCCAGCGACCACTTGTCGGACATCGAGTAGTGCGCGTAGTACAGGCCGACCGTCAGCGTGTTGCCCTCGAACAGTTCGCGGCTCAGGCGGAAGTCGTTGTTGAAGCTCTTCAGTTGCTTGTGGATGTACCACCAGCCCTGCTGGATCACGCTCTGGTCCAGCGGCACCGCGCCACCGGTGGTGTAGGTGGCGGTGGCCGAACCGGCCGGCAGCTCGAAGCCGCCGGGCGTTTCCGGGTTGTAGAGCATGTCCGCCAGGCTGGCCGGGTTGTTGCCCGAGAACAGCGCATTGGTGTCCATGTCGCCTTCATCGAACAGGAAGCGATCGCTGATCGCCCAGCCGTTCTCCAGTTGATAGTCGAAGTTGCCCCCCAGGAAGAGCATCTTGGCGCCACGCCCATCGGCCAGGTCGGCATTGGTGCCGCCGTTGGGATAGCTGGGCAGGTACACGCGCTGCATGGCCTTGCTGTAGTACGTGTCCTTGAGCGGGTCGAAGCCCGGATAGGCGCTGAAGCTGTCGGCGCCGCGCTGGATCAGCGGGATCGGGGTGATGAACTGGTTCTTGTCGTTGAGGTAGCGGCTGTACAGGGTGAACTTGCCCGCGTCGGTCTCGTGCGACAGCGTGGCGGTCAGCTGGCCGCCCTTGTCGGCCTTGAACTGCGGGTCGCGCACGCCGTCGGATTCGCGCCAGAAGCCGCCCACGCTGCCATACCAGCCCTCGGCCAGTTTGAAGCCGGCAAAGCCATCCAGCCGCCACAGCCCCTCGTCGCCGTAGGTCAGCCCGACGCTGCCTGACGGCACGTCGGTGCCGGTCTTGAGGAAGAAGTTGGCCGACGCGCCCATCTGCCCATCGGCGAACACCACCGACGGGCCGCCCTGCAGGATCTCAACGGCTTCGATCGTATCGTCCAGGCGGAACATCGAGGTGGTCTCGAAGAACGACAGCGTCGGCATGCCGTACAGCGGCGAGCCCATCAGCAGCGTGGAGAAGTAGGGCGCATCGCCGCCGCCGGGGAAGCCGGCGATCTCGATGTTGGCGCCGGTCTGGCCACCGCTGGTTTCGGGCCACATGCCCGGCGAGATCTTCAGCAGATCGGCCGTGCTCCTGGGATTGGCCTGCTTGATCTGCTCGGCGTTGGCCGTGACGATGTTGAAACTGGCTTCCAGCTTCTTCACGCCGCCGGCCTGGGCGGTGCCCGAGACCACCACCGTGTCCAGCGTGGTGGCGTTGTCCTTGGACGGCGACGCACTGGTCGCCTGGTTCTGTGCTGGAGCGGTTGCGGCTTCCTGTGCGAAGGCGGTGACATTGAGGCTGGCGGCGATCGCCGCCGACAGCGCATAGCGCGTCAACCAGATGCGTTGCATGGTTCTCCTCCCAGGAGATGTGGTTCCACGTCGTTCAAGAACAGCACGGACACCCACGCGCAGCGATGCTTGCCCCCTTGCTTCTCGCGGCCGGCAATGGCCTCGCGCATGCGATGCGCGGCACGGTAGGGACGACATTACAAATGTGTCAACTTCAGCGCGTCGCGCACGCGGTCCGCGCTGCGAGGCCTTGCGCTGTCATGTGCGCGAAACCCGCGGATCTCCGCCGATTCCGGCGTTTTTTGCCCTGATTGCGATCGAGCAGGCTGGCAGGGACGGGCGCGACGAGCGTTGCGACGCAGCACGCCGTGGCGCAGGCGCGGCATGCGATTTCCCGCTGGCGCCGGACCCCGGAACAACGCGGTCCAGCGCGTCAGCAGAGCGCTCGCCTTGCGCACGCTCGATTCATTCTCCACTGAGGCTGCCTGCTGCGGCTGTCGCCATCGGCGGCTGACGGCCTCTTCGCGCCTACCTGCGCGGCAACGGTGGCGACCGCGCCGCGCAGTCGGTTACTGCCGCGCGACCACGGTCAGGCCGCTGTAACTACCGCTCAGCCGCACGTAGTAGGTCGTGGTGCCTGAGGGCGTCACGCGCACAGTCTGCGTGGTGCTGCCGGCACGGCTGGAGCGAACGTCGTAGCTGCTGCTGGTCGGCACACGGCCTGCCGCCACGTACATCGCCACGTTGCCAGTGCCGCCGAAGGTCATGAAGCTGACCGGCTTGCCGGCCGCGGCCTGGAAGCTGTACAGCGCATCGCCTCCCTGGCTGCCCAGGCCGCGCATCTCCACCTTGTTGGTCAGTGTCTTGGTCGGCGGCACGCAGCTGCTGTCCGTTGGCGCGCACGGCGGGGTGGTCGCCATCTGCAGCAGCATGTCCACATCCAGGATGCCCGCGCCGATCGGCGTGGTGCTGGGGATCGCCACCGGGAACGGCCGCGCGCTGCTGCGCAGCAGCTCACGCATGCCGCTCCAAGTGAACGGGGTGGTGGCCACGCTCTGCACCATCGCCACGGCCGCGGCGACGTGGGGCGAGGCCATCGAGGTGCCGGCCAGCCCGCCGATCTGCCACTCGCCGGTGGGCGCGGTGGCGCTGGCGTTGACGACCTGGAAGATGTAGCCGCCGGGGTTGCCGTCGATGTCGCCGCCACCGCCCGGCGCGGCGATGTCCACACGGCTGCCGTAGTTGGAGTAGCTGGCGCGACCACCATTGATGCGCGAGGCGCCCACGCTGATGACGCCGTTGCACGAGGACATGGTGTAGGTGCCGGCGTTGGCGTTGGAGTTGCCGGCGGCGACCACGATGATGCTGCCCTTGGCGTTGATCTGGTCGATGGCGTCCTGGTAAATCTGCGGGCAGGTGTCCGGGCCGCCGCTGCCCAGGCTCATGTTGATCACCTCGGCCGGGTTCGGATTGGTCGGCACGCCCGCCACCGGAAGGCCCGCGGCCCACAGCATGCCGTCGGCGATGTCGCTGCCGAAGCCGCCACAGGACCCGAGCACGCGCACCGGCAGGACCTTGGCCTCGTAGGCCAGGCCAGCGGTGGCCAGGTTGTTGTTGGTGACCTGGGCGATGGTGCCGGCGACGTGGCTGCCATGCCATGAGCTGGGTTCGGGCGCGTTGCCGGGGGCGCCCACCGCAGCGCAGTAGTCCGCTTCCACCCAGTCGCCCAGGTCGTAGCCGCCCGGCGCACGGCCGTCGCTGTCGCGGCGCGAGACCCGGCGGTCGGTGATCATGTCGTAGCCCGGCAGCACGTTGGCCGCAAGGTCGGGGTTGTCCTTGACCACGCCGGTGTCGATCACCGCCACTACCACGCCCTGCCCGGTGGAGCGGCTCCAGCCCTGCTCGGCGCTCACCCCGCCGACCGGATTGTGGAAGTTCCACTGCAGCCGGGCGTAAGCCGGGTCGTTGGGCGTGGTGGAAGCAGCGGCGGCGGCGAACGCGGGCCCGCGCACGCTGGCCTCGTCCAGGCGCTGGTACAGGCGATCGACCTGCACCGACTCCACCGACGGATCGGCCTTGAGTTCGTCGACGAAGATCGCGCGCTCGCTGTCGCTGAGACGGCGTGAGGTCTGCACGACGTGCCAGCCCGGCACCGCCATGTCGCGCAGTACCTTGGCGCTGACTGCGCTGCGCGCCGGCGCGTTGGCGGTGGCCGCCCTGGCCCGCTGCATGCCGCTGCGCGCCACGGCGCTGCTCAGCGTCGTGCTCAGCTGGCTGCGCGCCTGCGTGCCGGTGGCGCGGGTCTTGACGATGAAGCGCTGGCCTAGCTCGGCGGTGGTGGCCGCTTGCGGTACGGGGCCGCGCACGTCGCCCTGGGCGATGGAGGGAGAGGCGGCCTGCGCGCTGCCGGCGAACAGCACGGCGGCCAGGGCGGCGGCGAGGGTGTTGGAAGAGCTCATCTTCGTATCCTGGAGAGAGAAGTCAAAAGGAGGAAACGCGGCGGCGCGTGCACCGCCGCGATGCATCACAGGTCCACGCCGAAGCCGACGCCGGCCGAGGACTCGCCGCCGCTGAAGGCGCCGCCCAGGCTGAAGGAGGTGCGCGGCCCCAACTTGCGGCCGTAGCCGATCGATACTGCCTGCTCGCCGCCCTGGACGCCGGCGCCGACCGAGATGCGTCCGCGCGGGCTCTGCGTGCCGGCGGCGTTGATCGCCATGTTCAGCATCGCCGCGCTCATCGCGCCCAGCCGGTCCATGCGCTGCTCCATGCCGTCGAAACGGCGCTCGGTCTCGGCGCGCAACTGGCTGAAGCTGTCGTCCAGCGCGGTGATGCGGGTATTGGTGTAGGCATTGGCGCTGCTCAGCGTGGCGCTGTCGCCCGCGCGCATCTGCGACACGTTGGCCGCATCGGTACCGGCGCTGCCGGCGGCAACATTGGCGATCTGGCGCTCGTTGCCGGTGCTTCCCACCGACACGGTGTTGGCACGGTCGGCGACCGCGCCCTGGCCCAAGGCCACCGCATTGCTGGCGCTGGCCGAGGCGCCCTGGCCCAGCGCCGTGGACGAGGCTGCCGTCGCGCTGGCGCTTTCGCCCACCGCCACCGCATTGGTCGCCACCGCCGCAACGCGCGCGTTGGCACCCACGGCGGTGCTGCCATCGGCGTTGACGCGCGCATTGGCGCCAACGGCCGTGTCGTTGGGGCCGTAGGCCAGCGACTCGGCGCCCAGGGCCAGTCCGTTCTCGCCATTGGCGGTGGCACCTGAGCCCACGGCCACCGCATTGGTGCCTGCCCCAATGCTCGGCGCGCTGGGTGCGGCACCGCCGCCGCCGACACTGATGCCGCCGGAGCCGCCGATGGCCTCCAGCCGGCTGCCGAAGCCGGTCAGCGCGGTATCGATGGCGCCCATCGCCGAGCCCAGGTCGGTGTACTGCGTGCCCTGCACCAGATAGCGGCCGCCGACCAGGTTGCCGTTGGCGTCGATCATGCTGCCGGCGCCGAACGCCGCGGCCACCTTGCGCATCTGTCCCAGGTTCACCGCATCGGTGTCCAGGGTGCCGGCGGCCAGGTTGGTGAGCTGGCGCTCACTGCCGACCGCGCCGATGGACACGGTGTTGTCGCGCTCGGTGATCGAACCGGCGCCCAATGCCACGCTGTTGTTGGTAATGGTCGTTTGGTCGTTGACGAACTGCGAGTTGCCGACGCGGGCGCCGGGGCCGATCGCAATGGAGCGGTCGCCAAACACGTCCGCGCCGGTGCCCACGGCAATGCTGTCGTAGAACAGCACTGGAGTGTCGCGGAAGAATTCTCCGTTCCACACCATTCCCCCGCCCAGGGCCAGACTGCGGGTGCCGCCGGCCCAGGCGCCGTTGCCGAGCGCGGTGGAGCCGACGCCCAGGGCGAGCGCGGCAGGGCCGACCGCGGTGCTGTCGTCGCTCTGCGCGAACGCGCTGGGACCGATGGCCACGCTGTGGAGGCCCCAGGCGCGTGCGCCATTGCCGAAGGCGGTGGCCCACTCGGCGATGGCCTGGCTCTGCGCGCCCACTGCCACGGCGGCGTACTGATTGGCCACCGCGGTGGCGCCCACGGCGACGGTGCGGTTGGCGCTGGCCTCGGCCAGGGCGCCGACCGCGGTCGAGCTGTAGGCTGTGGCCAGAGCCCCGCCGCCCAGCGCGGTGGACAGCGGGCCGGTGGCCTGGGTGGCCTGCAACTGCACCCCCTCAACGCCGAAGCCCTCGATGCCCACATCGACGATGCCGCCCACCGCGACGCTGGAGCGGTCGCTGGCGATCGCCCCGGCACCGGCGGCCACGTTGTACTGGCCGCTGGCCTGCGCGCCGGCACCCAGCGCGGTCGCGGCCGCGCCCGTGGCCGAGGTCTGCT